>Ga0180218_1002039_pt1 | contig 11017 bp, 10 predicted proteins | sample eDN3rd37CKraftBY_FD_151334 | JGI IMG/M metagenome (GOLD analysis project Ga0180218, IMG submission 151334) | Enriched backyard soil microbial communities from Emeryville, California, USA - eDNA 3rd pass 37_C Kraft BY (version 2) (version 2) | ecosystem: Environmental > Terrestrial > Soil >... | reverse complement strand
CGGAGCACCCCGGCATCTCTCCCAACATCCGGGCGGGTTCGTTCTAACCCGTGAGCGTCTTGATGACCTGGTGCCGATCGAGCCCGCGGCGATGGAAAACCGGCAGGTGATCGAGTGGGACAAGAACGACATCGACACCCTGAAATTCATGAAGGTCGATGTGCTGGGCCTCGGCATGCTCGGCTGCATGCGTCGCGCCTTTGACCTCCTGCGTGATCACAAGGGCGAAAACCGGGACATCGCGACAATCCCGATGGATGACCGGAAAACCTACGCCATGATCCAGCGGGCGGATACCGTCGGCGTGTTCCAGATCGAAAGCCGGGCCCAGATGGCCATGCTGCCGCGGATCAAGCCGGAAAAGTTCTATGACCTCGTCATTCAGGTGGCGATTGTCAGGCCAGGCCCGATCCAGGGCGACATGGTGCACCCTTATCTGCGCCGGAGGGAGAAACGCGAGGCGCCGGAGTACCCCCGACCCGAGCTCAAGCGGGTTTTGGAAAAAACACTTGGCGTACCGCTGTTCCAGGAGCAGGCGATGCGGGTGGCCATCGAATGCGCCGGGTTCACACCATCCGAGGCCGACCAGCTCAGGCGCGCCATGGCGACCTTTAAGCTGACCGCCGGCGTGACCAAGTTCCGGGACAAGCTCGTCCGGGGTATGACAGCCCGGGGCTATGACGCCGAGTTCGCAGAGAGGACATTCAAGCAGCTCGAGGGCTTTGGCTCCTATGGCTTCCCGGAAAGCCATGCAGCGTCATTCGCTAAGATCGCCTACGCCTCGTCCTGGATGAAGTGCCACCATCCGGACGTGTTCTGCTGTGCCATCCTGAACGCACAGCCGATGGGTTTCTATGCGCCCGCTCAGCTGGTGCGGGACGCCCGCAATCATGGGATCGAGGTAAGGCCTGTCGACATCAACCTTTCACGATGGGAGTGCACTCTGGAGCCGATGGGTAACCCACGCCGCTTTGCCGTTCGGCTGGGATTTTGTTTGGTGAGAGGCCTTGCGAATGCCCACGGCGGCATGATCCCGATCGCCCGAGGGGATGATCCTTACACGTCAATCGAGGACCTCTGGCGCAGAGCCGGAATATCCGTCTCTTCCCTTGAGCGCCTGGCGGACGCCGATGCGTTCGGATCGCTGCAGATCAGCCGACGAGACGCTCTTTGGGAAATAAAGGGATTGTCCGATGAGCCGTTGCCACTTTTTGCAGCGGCAGACGAACGCGACAACCAGATCCGGCCGGAAGGGCACGAGCCAAAGGTCGACCTAACGCCAATGACCGAAGGCCGGGAGGTCGTGGAGGATTACCGTTCGAAGGGGCTGACGCTCCGGCAACATCCGCTGGCGTTCCTACGGGCTGAGCTAACGGCCCGAAAAATTCGCAGCTGCGCTGACCTGAGACAGGTCCGGGACGGCCGCAGGGTGGCCGTGGCAGGCCTTGTTCTGGTGCGGCAGAAACCGGGCTCGGCGAAAGGCGTGATGTTCATGACGATCGAGGATGAGACCGATGTGGCCAACGTCATTGTCTGGCCAAACCTGTTCGAGAAACATCGGCGCTTGATCCTGTCCTCAAGTATGATCGGCATCAGAGGACGTCACCAGCGAGAAGGTGGGGTGACGCACCTGATTGCTGAAAACCTCGTTGATCTCTCGGATCTTCTGCGGAGCGTCAGCGAGCGCGACAGCTTTTCCATGCGGCATGGGCGCGGCGACGAGGCGAAGATCGGGACGCGTGACCAACTACGCGAGGGCGCGAAAGAAGTCCCGAAAGCCCCGGTTGATATCGCTCATTCGAGAGATGACGTCGGGTTGCGGTTCAAGACGCGGCACTTTCACTAGATCGTCGAAAGGATTCTTCACGGAGCAAGCCCGCCTTAAAACACTAGCGAGTGTGATTTCGATCGCTGTCATACGATAGAAAATGGGAGGGGCAGCCTCATGAAGCGGTAAACAGTAAAGCTGATACCTAATAAAAAGAACGCTCAATGTCGTTTATAGTTTTTGGCAAGGGCCACGCACCCCGACCCTATTCCCGACATCTAATTCGGAAGGCAAGATCACGACGAGAGCTCTCCAAGGTCGACAGTATTCATTGGGTTGAAAGCAATCAGCTTTTCAGTTGTATCCTCTGAGCCCCAATTTGCTTTTGACCCAGGAATCCGTGCCCGCGTATACGTCAGCAATCGATCGACCGGGATACCGGCGGCACAGATACACCAGAAAAGCATCATGACCACTGCCCGTGTGTTCATGAAACCAATCCCATAGATAATCCCAGCGGCCATCCTCACCCAGAACTCCTTCGGGCTCCAGCTCTGGAGGCGGGGCCTTATAGCCTGAGCGGGCAGTGACCTCCTGGATATGTGATTCCTCTTCCGGCGTGAGCTCCCAGTAGTGCTCGAGCGTCGGCACGACCCGGCCCATTAATCTGTTGTAGTGTTTGCCAACCTGACGCCATTTCTGTGCCATGTCATCCCTCTCCGCGAACAGGATACTTCGATCCGATGCAAAAATCCTGCGGCTCAGCTGAGGTGCAGGCCTAAATGAGAATCGTCAGCCTAAAGCTTTCGCTTCCTTCTTGCGGACGGTGGGCCTCAGGCTCTAAGGTCGCGGGCGTGAAAACGCTTCGATACCTCGCAATCCGGTTATTCAAGAAGGAGCCTCCTCCGTCGACGAGGCTCTCTTTCCTTGTGGGCGTAAATCAACGGCAAGTTCAGTATTGGCTTTCAGGTCGCGATCCGACCCCGGACCACATTATTGATCTCGTTGAAGATCAGATCGAAGCCGTCGAAGAATTTGATCTCCAGGGCAGCATCCAGCGCTTGATCGATGAATCCGACCGCGCTGGCATTAAAAGACCGATCCTGCTGCATTTTCTTGATGAGGCTGTGGAGAAAATCAAGGATCAGGATAACAATCCCTAAAGGAATATAGTACAAGGTTGGACATGCAGAGAGCGCGTTCGCGCTCCTGACGACGCGATGGAGCGAAAAATGTCCGCCGATAATGCCGGCCGGCCGCGTGTGTGCGGTCCAATCTCCAGTTCTAGTAGCGAGAACGATACACTAACCCAGTTAACTGAGTTCGCCCGTCTCGCTCGTGAGGGGTGGGTTCTCGACACGAACGCACTGTACGCAACGCTGGCTTTTGCTAACGGCGATGTCTTGACTGACGCTCGATTGTACGCCGCAGATGTCATCAATCATTTGCCCGGCGACAGACTCCGTCTCGCTGCATCGACGGTCATGAGCCAGCCGACTAGAGAGAGCATCCGTCAGCTCGGACAGCAGTGTCAAATGTGGCTGCTGACGGTCGAGAGTCGGAAATCATCGAAGGGCGATGAGTCCGCAGTCGTCGACACATTGCAGCGAGCTGATCTGTACAATGCAGCGCTCGGCAAGTCGCACGCTTACGAGAGGGCGGCAACACACGCCTACAGCCGTGCAAGAGTGCAGATGAATAGTATTCTGCACGCTCGGTATACCGCTATAGCCCTCTCTCTGCTCGACCGTGCGTACCGTCTCGCAGACACAGCGCTGACCGAGCGTCGGATTATCGAGATGACGAGTGGGTTGTGGTTCAAGGAGGCATTGCGTCGGCTGGAAATTGCGTCTGACTCACTTATTGAGCACAGACGTGCACAGCAAAAGAGAGCGGCCGAGGCGGATAAGATCGAAGACATGCTGTCCGACCTGCCGAACGCACCCACTGACAATATCGATCTGCAAGTCGATCTGGACGCATTGCTCACCGTAGCAGATCCGACTCCGCCTATTCCCGCGTCCGTGCCGCCGACACTGGTTGTCCTGCGGACGCTCAGTCACCTGCCCGAGACCAAGTCATCGAGCCAGCCGAATCCAAGGCTTGAGTTTGCAAGCATTTGCGGCGTTGAGATGCCTCTCGCCGAGACGCCAGATCTGCAGGCGATTTCAAGGGAGCTGACGGCGGAGATGCCGTGGGCGACTGATATAATCTCAACGCTGCTAATGGACTCTGTCGGATCGCCGGCATCTCGCATCAGGAACACATTGCTTGTCGGCCGGCCCGGCTGCGGGAAGACTCGTCTTGCTCGTCGCCTCGGCGAGGTCCTCCGCCTGCAGCCGACGGTCGTTCCCGCGGCAGGGGCTGCCGACGCTAGCTTTGGAGGCACAAATCGGCAGTGGTCGACTGGCCGGGCGTCAACGCCACTGCAAGCGATCAAGCGGACTGGCATCGCAAACCCAATGCTCATTATCGACGAGCTCGAGAAGGCAGGAACCAGCGATCACAACGGCCGTTTGACCGACGTCTTGATCCCATTTCTCGAGATCGAGAGCTCGCGGCGGTACCACGATCCTTATCTCGAGTGCTCCGTCGATCTGTCGGCGGTTTCATACATCGCGACGGCGAATACATCTTTTCGCCTGAGTGGACCGTTGCTCGACCGCCTCCGCGTGCTTGAGATCCCGCAGCCACGGAAGCAAGACCTGCTGATCGTCGTCCGGACGATTCTTGTCGAGATCCGGCAGCAGAGGAACGAGGACGAAGTTTGGTGTCCGGAACTCAACTGCGGCGAGCTCAATCTCTTGGCTCGGCAATGGCGCGGCGGATCTCTGCGGCCGTTGCGGAGGATGATTGAGACGATCCTTGCCGGCCGGATGGCCTTCGCGCCCAGGCATTGAGAAGGGCGGATCATGACAGATGACACATATTACCTTCGCGGGCCGGCAACAGTCTGCAATCCAACCGGCTTCTTCTTCGACCGCGTTGTCCGTGAAATCGTCGGACCGATCGAGCGGCCCTTTCGCGTCTTTGGTGTGACGTACGACTACGATCTTGCCGAGGCGACTGTCGACTACGAGCACCCGCCGACAGGGCCTCGGACGTCGACATGGCCGGAGCAGGTCATCAGTTATGCCGTGGACCGTGCCCTCGTTGTCGAGGCAATCGCTCGGACAGCCTGCGCCTATTCCAGGCGCGTCAACCGAGAGACGGGCAGAACGCTCCCTCCGTCGGCTGGTTGGGCGGCAGAGCTTAGGCGCTATTTCCCGCGCTGGTTTGATCTGGAATTCGAGTGCGATGTCGGGTGGGCAGACCTCATTCAGGTGATGGCTGAGTGGGTCCACGAGATCGGCGTGCCGCCGAGATTCAAGTTCAGCCAGGTCAAAGAGAAACTCGCCGGACTGCGGGCGTACTCGTGTGGCCTCGGCATGTCTCATGCTCAGATCATCCGCGTACGTGGTGTGATAGCTGCATGCGAGACTGTGTCGTACGGCATCTGCGGGCAATACGGAGAGCCTGGCACGGTACGGAAAACCGCGCAGGGCTACTACTACACCGCCTGCGATAAGCACGCCTGATCTCTCGATCCTTGCTCCATTCCCATCATCATCCTCATCACAGGAGGATTCTGTGCGTCTTTGGGTTATGTCCGATCTCCACCACCACGACGGCTGGCCGTATGTGGAGAGCATGAGGAGTTGTGGGGCAGTTTGATAACGGGTCGGCTGTACAAGGTATCCGACCAGACGAAATAAGGCTGCGGGACACCCTCATTTGCCGAAACGCACCCCATCCGAACCCCACACGTCTGATCCGTTTCAAACTCCGGAGATCCTGCAGTTCAAAGTCTGGCTGCTCGGCATCAGCCCCATGATCTGGCGGCGCGTTCAGGTTCCGGGCAGCATGACGCTGCGGGAGTTGCACGGTGTCATTCAGGTGGCGATGGGCTGGGAGGGCATCCACCTGTTCCAGTTCACGCTCCGGGCCCGGCGGTTCGGTTCTCGGGAATTGGCGGCCCGGTCACCGGAGATCCCGCTTTCACAACTTCGCCTCTGTCCGGGCAACCGTTTTCGCTACGAGTACGACCTCAATGGTCCTTGGGAGCACGAGGTGCGCCTCGAGAGCCGGCATGGGGCTGACCCTGAGAGGACTTATCCCGTTTGCCTGGACGGGGATGGATCCTGCCCGCCGGAGGACTGCGGCGGGGTGCCGGGTTTTCTGGCCCGGCGTGAGGCCTGTATCACTTTGGAGACCAGTCATGACTTCGCCGTCTTGGCCGGTTTCGTGGATCAGCTCGCTCTGAAGCGGAGCAAAGGCGCCTCCATCAACGCCGAGGAAATCGATCATGTCCGGGAGGCTCTGAAACGCCTTGAGATACGCCAAGGGTGGCAGGGCAAGCCGTTCTCCCGCAAAAAGGTCAACGAGCGGCTAAGCAAGACCGAGTATCTCAACCTCATGCATCAACAGTGGTGAAGCCGTGCGCTCGAATGGCCAGTGAAGGCGCCCGGCTCTCCACAAGCGCACGGGAGATTCCATGCAGGTCAGGATCATGCTTCAGATCGTTGGAGACGACGGCACCGTTGGAGACGCGAAGGAGGTCGCATCCCTGACGAAGATCACGGAGCAGGCCGAGGATCTGGGCCTATCCCTAGCTGAGAGCAAGACTTTATTGGCAGCCGCTCAACAGCGGATCGTCGAGGCTCAGGTCAATGACTGGCTCGAGAAACACCGTCACTGCGAGATCACTGGTCGGCGGCTTCGGAGCAAAGGTAGTTACCCAATCACCTTCCGGACCCTCTTTGGCGACGTCCAGTTGAAGAGCCCACGCTTCTACGTTCCCAAAGAGCGGCAGACCAATGGTCCAGCAACGATCTCGCCACTGACGCAATTGCTTCCCGACCATGTTGCACCGGAGCGTCTGTACCTTGAGACCCGCTGGGCCTCGCTTGTGCCCTATGCGGCCACCGCCGATCTCCTGGCTGACGTGCTTCCTGTGGGCGGCGGTGTCAACGCAACGACGGTGCGCCAGCACGTCCTGCGCGCCGCCGAGCGGATGGAGGACGATCTTGCTCAGCAGCGGACCTCATTCACCGAGGGCACAGATCCTCGCGATTGGGAGGATCTGCCAATCCCTGATGGACGGATGGTCATCGGCCTGGATGGCGGCTACATCCGCGATTGGCGCGACAGAAAGCGGAACTTCGAGCTGATCGTCGGCCGGTCTATGCCCGAAGAGGGGGAGGCTCGGTACATCGGCTTTGTCCACGGCTATGACCGCAAGCCGCAGCGCCGCATCATTGACCATCTCAGGCGCCAAGGCTGCCAGGCCGATCAGGATCTGACCTTCATCACAGACGGCGGGGACGAGGTCCGGGCCCTCGCCGAGCGGATCAGCCCGTGCAGCGAGCACGTCCTCGACTGGTTCCACATCACCATGCGGATCACGGTTCTGCGCCAATTTGCTCAGGGTCTGGTGCACCATGACAAGGACGCCGGGACGGCGGCTCTGGACGAGTTGCGCCGGATCAAATGGTTCCTCTGGCATGGCAACACATATCGCGCTCGGGAGGCCATCGGTGGTCTGCTGCTCGACCTCGAAGCTCTCGACAGTCGCTATCCCAACCTGCGCAAATTCAGGGCCGCCATGCGGGAGTTCAAGGTCTATATCGTCAGTAACGAGTCCAGCTTGATCAATTATGGCGAGCGCTACCGGTCCGGCGAGCGGATCTCCTCGGCCTTCGTCGAGGCAACGGTGAACGCAGTGATCAGCAAGCGCTTCGCCAAGAAGCAGCAGATGCAGTGGAGCCGGCGCGGGGCTCATCTACTCCTGCAGACACGGACCAAGACCTTGGATGGCTCACTTCGTGCCACATTCGAGCACTGGTACCCCGGCATGATGAACGACAACGCCAAGGACTATGGTCAGGCAGCCGCTTAACTGCCCCACAACTCCTCATGCTCTCCCCATTGCGGCAGCCGTGGTGGCATGGAACGCCTGGCTCGATCTCAACCTCTACACGCGCCTGCCGTGGCTCGGCCTGATCATGGCAGCCTCCATCCTGCGGGCAAGGGGACTCACCTCTCATCTGCTGCCACTCGCCGCCGGCTTCAAGCAATCCCGGTTCCGGCCGCAGGGCCGGGAAGGGGCAACTGAGAAGCTGGAGGGCTTCTGCCAGGTGCTGGAAGAGGCGCTGGCCATCGCCCACAAGGATCTCGACCGGCTCATCCTCGCCCGCGAGCTGATGAGCCGGGTCACCGCCAAGACCCGCTCCAACTCGAAGCTGCCGGAGCTGGTCGAGCTGTTCCTGTCCCGCCCGCTGGTCACCGTGCCGCTCGGGGCCAAGCTGCTCAAGGTCACGCCCAAGGCCGTCGACCTGATGCTGGCGCAGCTCGGCGGCGCCCTGCCGCGCGAGCTCACCGGACGGACACGGTACAGAGCATGGGGGATCGTGTAGAGGCCAAACGACCCTACAGGTGACGCCTCGTTGTCGCCTTACTGCCATGGTTCAGCCCTTGGAGACGAAGCTTAACCGGAGAAGGCCACTTGTTCGAAGATCATGGAAGCATGCGGATCGATCTGGCCTGTCCTCACTGCCAACAGTTGTTCAAGGTCCGGCTGCGGAAGCTCCAGTTCGGGGTGGATCTGACCTGTCGGCTGTGCCGGCACGAATTCGACGCCAGTGAGATCTCCGATCGTCTCGAGGTTCAGGACGCGCTGGCTCGCATGCAGTCGACCGTGCGGCATAGGACACAGCAGGCGAGACCCCGCCAGACTAGTGGCGGGAAGGCCCTTCCGCCAGCCCAGTCGCGGGAGGCGGTTGAGCATTCAAGCGGTGAGCCTCGTCCATTGATAATGCAGCGGAGGGTCGAGCAGGGCTCCTCCACTATCTAAGTCGAGAACCTGAGGACCATTCCAGCACCAGCGATCTCTGGCGACTTGGCTTCCACTCTAGCTGGCGACGCCGTTGGCCCTACCTAAGCTAGTTTCCCCAGCCGGTGGAGAGACGTCCCTCGCGAGACGATGGATGGGGTGAGTTCGCTAGGGCACTTGTGTCGATCGCGTTTTGCGCGATCAGAACGCGCAACAGATTGGGCCACCTCATCCTTCTGATCCCATCATGGGAAAGCCCGAGAGCTGATCCCGAAGAGAAGCAAGACCCTCGAGTGACGTCAAACATCGGAGCGGGAAAACAGCCTAAAAGCGCTTGACCTCGAACCGCCGAATAGAGACGCGCCTCCAATCCCTAGTTCTTCCGTGGCAGCAAGCCGTGAAGGATGAGGTCAATGGCGGCCTCGAAGTGCCGTTCCGGGTCAAGCGGTTTGCGTTCCCCAAACAGGAGGATCCAAATATTGAACAGCAGGGCGGGACCGACGATCTGCTCCGGAAACTCCTGAACCGGCGCAGCCCGAAGTTCGCCCTGAATAGCGCCTTCCTGAAGCACCTTCTGGAAGGTGTCCACAAAGGGCCCCCACACCATGCGGAACTGCTCGTCGAGCATCTCTGGGAACCAGTTCGCCTCAGCGATCAGGAGACGCAGAAGCTCGCGGCTCCGCTGATCATCGACGGCAATCTGATACACGAATCGGAGATACGAGCGCAGCATCTCAGGGGCGGGGCCCGGGCGGTCCGCCAAGAACACCTCGATCTCGGCATGAAGGGGCCGCGAGAGCTCACGGACCATGGCCACAAAGACCTCTTCCTTGTTCTCGAAATAGAAGTAGACCGCACCCCTCGTGACACCGGCACGCTCCGCTATGTCCTCAAGGCGAGTGGCGGCAAAGCCCCTCTGCGCGAACTCCTCAAAAGCGGCCTCCAGGATTTCCCCTGGCCGCTCCGCCTTGCGGCGGGCCCTCGCACCTTTTGCCATTGCGTTCCTCAGTGATTCTCGAGTTGGACACGGCATAAGCCGCAGCCGGTATGCAAGCAGGGCTGACACTATAACTCACATACACGCGCGTCCATAGATTATTGACATTCGTGTATGTCAATAATAGCGGTGGGCTAGATTGGCCCGCGACCTTTGTCCCGTCCGCGGAGTTTCCCGATCTGGCGAAATGGAAGAAGTCTCAATGAAGGATCGTCGCGCACGTTGCGGTTCAGCCTGGCTCATCGGCGCCCTGGCGATGATCGGATTGGCCGCCTGCCAGCAGCAGGAGGCCGTGCCCGAGAAGCCCCCGGCCATGGTCCACGCCCAGATGGTCGAGCTCACCGATGATGCACCGACGATCACGCTCACCGGGGAGATCCGAGCCCAAGTTGAGACGGATCTCGCTTTCCGGGCGGGCGGGCGCATCACCGAGCGCAGCGCCGACGTTGGCATGCATGTCTCGGCCGATCAGGTGCTGGCGAAGATCGACCCGGAGGAGCAGCAGGCCAACGTGACCGCCGCCGAGGCCGCCGTCCGGGCCGCCGAGGCCCAGCTCCGGCAGGCCTCCTCCGCCTTCGAGCGCCAGAAGACCCTGCTCTCGCGCGGTTACACTACACGCCGGGAGTATGACCAGGCGGAGGAGGCCTTCCGCACGGCGCAGGGATCCCTCGCCGCCGCCAAGGCGCAATTGGGCACAGCCCGCGAGCAGCTCGCCCAGACGACGCTGCGTGCCGGCGTTGCCGGCGTGATCACCGCCCGCAACGCCGAGGTCGGCCAAGTGGTGCAGGCCGCCCAACCGGTGTTCACTCTCGCCCCTGACGGGCCCCGCGATGCGGTGTTCAACGTGCACGAGTCTGTCTTCATCCAGGAACCCGCTGGCCGGACCGCCGAGATCCGGTTGGTGTCTGATCCCACCGTCAGGGCGACCGGCACCGTGCGGGAGGTCTCGCCAACCGTCGACCCGGCCAGCGGCACCGTCCGGGTCAAGTTCGGCATCGCGCGCCCGCCGGTGGCCATGACCCTCGGGGCCGCCGTGAGCGGCGAGGGCCGGTTCAAGCCCCGCAAGACGATCGTGCTGCCCTGGAGCGCGCTGTTCTCGCAGGAGGGCCGGCCAGCCGTATGGATCGTCGATCCATCCTCTAAGGCAGTGTCGCTGAGGGCGATTGTGGTTGAGCGCTACGACACCGGCCGCATTGTCGTGCGGGAGGGCCTCCAACCAGGCGAGATGGTCGTCACCGCCGGGGCGCAGCTCCTGCGCCCGAACCAGACCGTCACTCTGGCCGAGGGGGCTCCCCGATGAAAGCTTTCCGCATGAGCCTCGCCCTTGGCGCCACGCTGGCACTTGCCGCCTGCCAGGAGCAACCGGCCGAGCCACCTCCGC
>Ga0180218_1002036_pt1 | contig 11018 bp, 8 predicted proteins | sample eDN3rd37CKraftBY_FD_151334 | JGI IMG/M metagenome (GOLD analysis project Ga0180218, IMG submission 151334) | Enriched backyard soil microbial communities from Emeryville, California, USA - eDNA 3rd pass 37_C Kraft BY (version 2) (version 2) | ecosystem: Environmental > Terrestrial > Soil >... | reverse complement strand
CGAAGCGGATATCGGGATACATGGTGGGCGAGTGGTTGCCCCACACGATGAGTTTCTCGATGTCGGCCACGCGCTTGCCCGACTTGGAGGCCAGCTGGGTGAGGGCGCGGTTGTGGTCCAGGCGCAGCATGGCGGTGAAGTTCTTGGCGGGCAGGTCGGGGGCCGACTTCATGGCGATGTAGGCGTTGGTGTTGGCGGGGTTGCCGACCACCAGCACCTTGACGTCGCGGCTGGCGACGTCGTTCAGGGCCTTGCCCTGGGCGGTGAAGATCTGGGCGTTGACCTGCAGAAGGTCCTTGCGCTCCATGCCGGGGCCGCGCGGGCGGGCGCCCACCAGAAGGGCGACGTCGGCATCTTTGAAGGCCTCGCGCGGATCACTGTGGGCGGTCATGCCGGCCAGCAGCGGGAATGCGCAGTCGTCCAGTTCCATCATTACGCCCTTGAGGGCCTTCTGGGCCTTCTCGTCGGGGATTTCGAGCAGTTGCAGAATGACGGGCTGGTCTTTGCCCAGCATTTCGCCCGAGGCGATACGGAACAGCAGGGCGTAACCAATTTGGCCGGCGGCGCCGGTGACGGCGACGCGCATGGCGGGTTTGGACATGGAGATCTCCGGTGTGATGATAAACAAATGTCCAGCATCGATTGACGCAAAAGGGCGGTCGCACCGGCCGTTTGGCGTCAATCGACTCTGGATGGCATTCGCTAGTTTAAAACGATAGAAGATTAGAGGAAATCAAAAACAGCGTCAATCTTATATCTTATATAAGACAGAAGAGTGTTAGACAGAAAATGTGAACCGTGCGAAAATAGCGGGCGTTTCACGAAATTCCCATCGCTCTCGAAAACGTCTTTTCATGTCCGACAAACCCTCGACAGATTCCGCGCCCGACACCGAGCGCGCTGCAGCCAGCGCGGCCTACAGCCCGTTGTACCAGCAGATCAAGGGTTTGCTGCTGCAAAGCCTCGACCGGGGCGAGTGGAAACCGGGCGAGGCCATTCCCAGCGAGCTCGAACTTGCGTCGCGCTTCCAGGTCAGCCAGGGCACGGTGCGCAAGGCCATCGACGAGCTCGCCGCCGAAAACCTGCTGCTGCGCCGGCAGGGCAAGGGCACCTTCGTGGCAACCCACCACGAAGCCAAGGTGCGTTTCCGCTTCCTGCGCCTTACCCCCGACGACGGCAAGCAGCCGGTGTCGGGCAGCCAGATACTCGATTGCCGCCGCGTCAAGGCGCCTGTCGACATTGCCCGCCTGCTCGACTTGCGGGCCGCCGACATCGTCGTCAACCTCCGGCGCCTGCTGTCCTTTGACCAGGTGCCCACCATACTTGACGACATCTGGCTGCCGGGCTCGGTTTTCCGCGGGCTTACCGCCGATTCCCTGTCGCGCTACAGGGGGCCGCTGTATGCTCTGTTCGAGTCCGAGTACGGCGTCAGCATGGTGCGCGCCGAAGAAAAAATCCGCGCCATGGCAGCGGCGGCCGAACCGGCCCAGTTGCTGGGCGTCGAGCCCGGCACGCCGTTGCTGCAGGTCGAACGGGTTTCTTATACCTATGGCGACCGGCCCATGGAGGTCCGCCGCGGCCTTTATGTCACCGAACGCTTTCATTACCGAAACAGCTTGAACTAGAAGGAGTGTGTTCCTTATTTGATCGTCTTCGTCCAAATAGGCGAAAATACTCCGTATCGCTTTGCAATAATTACTTGTTACAACCTTGAGGCCGTCATGTCCGATTCAGCTTCCAAACCGCGCCCGCAGTTTCGCAATCTAAGCGCCGCGCAGCTACTTAGTTACCACCTCCCGCTTGCCGGCAAGTCCTCAATTTTGCATCGCGTCAGCGGCGCCCTGCTGTTCCTGAGCCTGCCGCTGATCCTTGTACCGCTCTTCGCAGCCAGCATCACTTCGCCCGAAAGCTATGCCGCCATGCGCGAATGGGTGGCGCACCCCGTCTGTAAGCTCATCCTGCTGGTGTTGATCTGGGGTTACCTGCACCACTTCTGTGCCGGCATTCGCTATCTCGTGTTCGACCTGCATATCGGCACAGAGAAGGCATCGATGCAAAAATCCGCCGGGATCGTCTTCGGAGTCAGCCTGGCCCTGACCGTGGTATTTGGTCTCAAACTGTTCGGAGCATGGTAATGACGACTCAGCAACGTCTTGGCACGAAACGCCTCGTGGTAGGGGCGCATTACGGCACCCTCGATTTCATCGTTCAGCGCTGCACGGCCGTCATCATGGCCATCTACACACTGATCGTCTTCTTCGGTTTCCTCTTTTCCTCGGAAATGAACTTCGAAGCCTGGCAGCATCTTTTCACCTTCCATCTGGGCGTGCTGCCCGTGGGCCAGTTGTTGGCGACGCTAGCCTTTTTCTCTGTCGCCTGGCATGCCTGGATCGGCGTGCGCGATATCTGGATGGACTACGTCACCTCGGCCGGCCTGCGCCTTTTCCTGCAGGTCCTGACTGTGCTGTGGCTGGTGGGTTCTATCGTTTATTTCGCTAAAGTTCTCTGGAGTCTATAAGCCGTGGCTGCTGTCAAACATTCCCTACCTCGCCGCCAATTCGATGTGGTGGTCGTAGGTGCCGGCGGGGCCGGCATGCGTTGCTCGCTGCAACTGGCGCAAGCGGGCCTGTCGGTCGCCGTATTGTCCAAGGTCTTTCCCACCCGCTCGCACACCGTTGCGGCGCAGGGCGGCGTCAGCGCCTCGCTGGGCAACATGAGCGAAGACAGCTGGTACTGGCACATGTACGATACCGTCAAGGGTTCCGACTGGCTCGGCGACCAGGACGCCATCGAATTCATGTGCCGTGAAGCGCCCAACGCCGTGTACGAGCTCGAGCATTTCGGCATGCCGTTCGACCGCAACCCCGACGGCACCATCTACCAGCGTCCCTTCGGCGGCCACACGGCCAATTTCGGCGAAAAACCCGTTCAGCGCGCCTGTGCGGCGGCCGACCGTACCGGCCATGCCATGCTGCACACGCTGTATCAGCGCAACGTCGCGGCACGCACGCAGTTCTTCGTCGAATGGATGGCGCTCGACCTCCTGCGCAACGAGGCCGGCGACGTGCTGGGCGTCACCGCGCTCGAGCTCGAAACGGGCGATATCTACGTCCTTGAAGCCAAGCAAACCGTGCTGGCCACCGGCGGGGCGGGCCGCATCTGGGCCGCGTCCACCAATGCCTTCATCAACACCGGCGACGGCCTGGGCATGGCGGCACGTGCCGGCCTGCCGCTCGAAGACATGGAGTTCTGGCAGTTCCACCCCACCGGGGTGGCCGGGGCGGGCGTGCTCATCACCGAAGGCGTGCGCGGCGAAGGCGGCATTCTGCTCAATAAAGACGGCGAGCGCTTCATGGAGCGCTATGCGCCCACGCTCAAGGACCTGGCCCCGCGCGACTTCGTTTCGCGCTCCATGGACCAGGAAATCAAGGAAGGCCGCGGCTGTGGCCCCAATGGCGACCACATTCTGCTCAAGCTCGACCACATCGGCGCAGAAACCATCATGAAGCGCCTGCCTTCCATCCGCGAGATCGCCATCAAGTTCGGCAACGTCGATCCCATCAAGGATCCGATCCCCGTCATTCCCACCATCCATTACCAGATGGGCGGCCTGCCCACCAACATCTACGGCCAGGTCATGGATTGGCGCAACGGCGAGAACAAGCCGGTGCAGGGCCTTTACGCAGTGGGCGAATGCGCGGCCACCTCGGTGCACGGCGCCAACCGCCTGGGCACCAACTCGCTGCTCGACCTCATCGTGTTCGGCCGCGCCGCGGGCAACCACATTGTCGAATCGCACCCCGAGCGCCAGCACGCTCACCAGGCCATCCCCGAATCGGCCATCGACTACTCGCTCGACCGGGTCGACCAGCTTGAAAAGCGCAGCTCGGGCGAAAATGTCTACGAAGTGCACAACGCCATGCGCAACAGCATGCAGAACCACTGCGGTGTGTTCCGCACGCTCAAGCTGCTCAACGAAGGCGTTACCGACATGGAGCAAATCGCCGACCGCTGCGACAACGTCTACTTCAAGGACAAGTCCAGGGTCTGGAACACGGCCCGCATGGAGGCCCTCGAGCTGGCCAACATGAAGGAAGTGGCGCTGGCCACCACCAAGTCGGCCGCCAATCGCACCGAAAGCCGCGGCGCCCACGCCCTCGACGACCACCCCGAGCGCGACGACGAAAACTGGCTGCGCCACACCCTGTGGTTCTCCGAAGACCGCCGCCTCGAATACAAGCCTGTGCAAATGAAGCCGCTAACCGTCGAGAGCTTCCCGCCCAAGGCACGGACCTTCTAAGCAGGATACAGAAATGAGCGAAAAACGTATCGTCAAATTTGAGATCTACCGCTACGACCCCGACAAGGACGAGCGTCCCTACATGCAGAAGCTCGAGGTCGAGCTGCAGCCCAACGACAAGATGCTGCTCGACGCGCTGGTGCGCATCAAGCACGATGTCGACGACAGCCTGGCGCTGCGCCGTTCGTGCCGCGAGGGCGTGTGCGGTTCCGACGCCATGAACATCAACGGCAAGAACGGCCTGGCCTGCACCACGAACCTGCGCGAGCTAAGCGAACCCATCGTGCTGCGTCCCTTGCCCGGTCTGCCCGTGGTGCGCGACCTTATCGTCGACATGACGCACTTCTTCAATCAGTACCATTCGATCAAGCCCTTCCTGATCAACGACCAGCCGCCGCCCGAAAAAGAGCGTCTGCAAACCCCCGAGGCGCGCGAAGAAATCGACGGCCTGTACGAGTGCATCCTGTGCGCCTGCTGCTCCACGGCCTGCCCGTCGTTCTGGTGGAACCCCGACAAGTACGTGGGCCCGGCAGGCCTGCTGCAAGCCTACCGCTTCATCGTCGACACGCGCGACGAGGCCACGGCCGAGCGGCTCGACAACCTCGAAGATCCCTACCGTCTGTTCCGTTGCCACACCATCATGAACTGTACAGACGTCTGTCCCAAGGGGCTCAACCCGGCGAAAGCCATTGGCAAGATCAAGGAGCTCCTGGTCCGTCGCACTATCTAAGGCGATAGCCCAATGAAAAAACAGTCGGAAATCGACCGCCCGCGCTTGCGTTGGCGAGCCCGGCGCGGTTTGCTGGAAAACGACCTGATCATCACGAAGTTTCTCGATCAGTTCGAAGACGAGCTTACCGATGCCGATGTGCACGCCCTCACTCAGCTGTTCGAGATGGGGGACAATGAATTGCTTGACGTATTGCTGGCCCGTACCCAGCTCGAAGGAGAATACGATACTCCCGAGCTGCGTCGCCTGGTCGCGCAAATGCGAGAGCTGTAATATTTAGAGGATTGATAAAGATGCAACTATCAGATAAAAAAGCCACCCTGTCGCTATCCGACGGCAGCGCGTCCGTCGAATTCCCTGTATATCAGGGCACGATCGGGCCTGATGTCATCGATATTCGCAAGCTCTACGGCCAAACGGGCATGTTCACCTACGATCCGGGCTTCCTGGCCACGGCGTCATGCGAGTCGTCGATTACCTATATCGACGGCGACAAGGGCCAGTTGCTGTATCGCGGATATCCCATCGACCAGCTCGCGCAAAACTGCGACTTCATGGATGTCAGCTATCTGATCCTGAACGGCGAGCTGCCCAATGCCGAGCAAAAGCGCGAGTTCGATTCCCTGGTCACGAACCACACCATGGTTCACGAGCAGATGCACATGTTCCTGCGCGGCTTCCGCCGCGACGCGCATCCGATGGCAGTGCTTACGGGCCTGGTCGGCGCGATGTCGGCCTTCTACCACGACTCCACCGACATCACCAACGCCCGTCACCGAGAAATCTCGGCCATCCGCCTGATCGCCAAGCTGCCCACCCTGGTCGCCATGGCATACAAGTACTCGATGGGCCAGCCGTACATCTATCCGCAGAACGACCTGTCGTACACGGGCAATTTCCTGCGCATGATGTTCGCCACGCCTTGCGAAGACTACAAGGTCAATGACGTGGTCGAGCGCGCGCTCGACCGCATCTTCATCCTGCACGCCGACCACGAGCAGAATGCATCGACTTCCACGGTTCGCCTTTGCGGCTCGTCGGGCACCAATCCGTTCGCCGCCATTGCCGCGGGTGTCGCATGCCTGTGGGGCCCCGCTCATGGCGGCGCCAACGAAGCCTGCCTGCAGATGCTCGAAGAGCTGCAGGCCAACGGCGGCGTGGCCAAGGTTGGCGAGTTCATGGAGAAGGTCAAGGACAAGAATTCGGGCGTTCGCCTGATGGGCTTTGGCCATCGTGTGTACAAGAACTACGATCCGCGCGCCAAGCTCATGCAGGAAACCTGCAAAGAAGTGCTGGGCGCCTTGGGCCTGGAAAACGATCCGCTGTTCAAGCTGGCGATGGAACTCGAGCGCATCGCCCTCGAAGACCCGTACTTTGTCGATCGCAAGCTGTACCCCAATGTCGACTTCTACTCGGGCATCGTGCAGCGCGCCATCGGTATTCCCACTTCGATGTTCACGGCCATCTTTGCGCTGGCCCGCACGGTGGGCTGGATCGCCCAATGGAACGAGATGCTGTCCGATCCCGACTACAAGATCGGCCGTCCGCGTCAGCTGTACACGGGTCATGCTCCGCGCGACATCGCCAAGTAATACCGGCTGCGGCTCCGTTCGAAAGCTGTGCAAAAACGCCCTTCGGGGCGTTTTTTGCGTTTGAGCCCGCTGGGTGCCTGCCGTACATCCACAGGCCATGCGCCGCATCCTTCGTGCTCGTAACGCTTGCCTGAAGAGGCCTTAGCCAGTTGTAAACGCTAGTGATACACTGCCCTGTCCCGAAGTCTCTGAAAGACAAAAAAAGCAGGGCAAAGAAAGAGGAGTGATTGCGCATGCTCACGGTAATCGCGCGGTGTGCATCGGTTTTGGCAGGTTTGCTGGCGGGCGTGGCAATGGCGGCGCAGGCCGCGCCAGAAGCCATTTTCGTCAATGCCAAGGTGTTTACCGCAGATGAGGCCAGGCCTTCGGCCGAGGCGTTTGCAGTGCAGGGCGGCCGCATACTGGCCGTTGGCGAACAGGACGAAGTCCTGGCGTACAAGGGGCCGCGGACGCAGGTGGTGGATCTGCAGGGCAAGCGTGTATTGCCGGGCCTGATCGATGCGCACACCCACGCGGTGATTGGCGGCTTGGCCGCCTTGTCGCCCAATCTGCAAGACGAAGAGCTGGACATTGCGGCCGTTAGGCGGCGCGTGCAGATCTGGCACGATGAGGCGCGCGGCGAAGCGGGCGCGCCCCTGGTGGTCTTCGGCGTGAACCCGGGCACCTGGAAGGATCCACAGGCTTTGGCCGAAGTCTTCGACGCGGGTGGCTGGGCGTCCCAGCCTTTGCTGCTGATGGGCTCGGACTTGCACACCGCCTGGGCCAACCGCGCCATGCGCGCCAAAGCGGGCATCGATGCGGCGTATGCGCGCAGCCTGACGGCCGCGCAGCGACACACGGTGGGCGTGGGAGCCGACGGCGAGCCGGACGGCATCCTGGTCGATGCCGGAGTCGACCTAGTGACCATGCAACTGCCCAAGCCGGACGAGAACCTGTTGCTGGAGGCCGGAAAGTTTGCCGTGCGCGCCAACAACCGCTATGGCATCACGGCCTGGATGGACCCGGCCGCCAACGCCGGTCCCGGCGAGGCGCTGTTTTCACGCGCCCCCGGCAGCACGGGGACGGGTATATTGCCGGCCTATCGCGCCTTGGCCGAGGCCGGTGCCCTGACTGCGCATGTGGCGGCCTTGCTGGTGGCCAGCCCGATCAGCGACGCCGCCGACCTCGAGCGGCTGAACACCGTTCGCGAGCAATTTCAAGGCACGCCGAACCTGACCCTGCCGGGCATCAAGATATTCGCCGACGGCGTGCTGGAGTACCCGGCGCAAAGCGCAGCCCTGCTGGGCCAATACGGTAACTCGGGCAAGCGGGGCGAAATGCTGCTAACCCGCGAGGGCTTGCAGGCCCTGGTCGATGCGGCCGATGCGCGCGGCTGGCTCGTGCATATCCATGCTCTGGGCGATCGCGCCGTACGCGAGTCCCTGGATGCCTTCGAGGCGGCGCGCAAGCATCGCGACAGCGGCGTGCGTCACTCCATCACGCATCTGCAGCTGGTGGACGCCGGGGACTATCCGCGCTTTGCACATCTGGGCGTCATCGCCGTCATGCAATTGCATTGGGCGGAAATCGACAATTACCTGCTTGATCTGGTCAAGCCCTATCTGAGCGAGACGGCGTTCATGGGACAGTATCCGGCGCGTTCGCTGCAAAAGCAGGGCGCGGTGATCGCCGGCGCCAGCGACTGGCCCATCTCGACGGCCAACCCCTGGGAGGCCATGCATCATGCAATGACGCGCCAGGGGCCGGAGGGTGGCTTGAACCCCGCCGAGCGCCTGGACAAAACCAGCATGCTGCTGGCGTATACCCGCCACGCCGCACAGGCCATAGGCCTGGCGGACAAGATAGGCACGCTGGCGCCGGGCAAGCAGGCGGACTTCATTGTCGTCGACCGCGACGTGCTCGAGGTCGACGCCGAGTCGCTGAAGCAGACGCAGGTGCTCGAGACCTACTTCGCTGGGGCCAGGGTGTACGCGGCGCAGTAGGCGCTGCCTACCCGCCCAGGCGATACCACACGAATACGAGCCATGGAGGGCCTACAGCGCCAGATCGCGGGGTTTGTGCCAGGACGCAGTCCGAGGTTGGCGCGCCGATAAAAAACCGGCAAAGCTCGAAAGCTTTGCCGGTTCGATGGGTTGCGTCAGGCGCAAGCGGGAGCGAATAGCTTACAACTGCACCTGCCCGGCTTCTTGCTGTGCATCGACCACCGCCAGTGCCGTCATGTTGACGATGCGGCGCACGGTGGCGCTGGTGGTGAGGATGTGCACGGGGCGCGCCGCGCCCAGCAGGACCGGGCCCATCGCCACACCGTTGCTGCCTGTCATCTTGAGCATGTTGTAGGTGATGTTGCCGGTGTCGAGGTTGGGGGTGATGAGCAGGTTGGCCGGGCCCTTCAGGGTGGACTCGGGGAAGGCCTTGAGGCGGATCTTCTCGGACAGGGCGGCGTCGGCGTGCATTTCGCCATCGACCTCGAGCTGCGGGGCGCGTTCGGCGATGATCTGGCGGGCGCGGGCCATTTTGCGCGAGGATTCGGTGACGCGGCTGCCGAAGTTGGAGTGCGAGAGCAGGGCGATCTTGGGTATGACCCCGAAGCGCAGGACTTCGGCGGCGGCCTGGATGGTCATGTCGGCGATCTGCTCGGCCGTGGGGTTTTCATTGACGTGGGTATCGCAGATGAACAGCGTCTGGTCGGGCAGCATGAGGACGTTCATGGCTGCATAGGTCTGGGCGTCTTCGCGCAGGCCTATGACTTCGTCGACGTAGCGCAGCTGGTTGTCGTAGCGGCTGGCCGCGCCGCACAGCAGGGCGTCGGCGTCTCCGCGCTGCAGCAGCATGACGCCGATCAGCGAGTTGTGCTTGCGCACCATGGCCTTGGCGATGTCGGGTGTGACGCCGTTGCGGCCTTGCAGCTTGTAGTAGCCGCTCCATGTTTCGTTGAAGCGCTCGTCGTCTTCGGGGTTGACGATCTCGATGTTTTCGCCGGGGTTGAGACGCAGGCCGAACTTCTCGATGCGCATCTCGATGACGGCGGGGCGGCCGATAAGGATGGGATGCGCGATTTTCTCGTCGATGACGACCTGGGCGGCGCGCAGGACGCGCTCGTCTTCGCCGTCGGCATAGATGACGCGCTTGGGCGCGTTCTTGGCCTGCATGAACAGCGGCCGCATGAGCTGGCCGGTGTGGTAGACCAGGCTCATGAGCTTCTGGCGGTAGGCCTCGATGTCGGCGATGGGGCGGGTGGCCACGCCCGAATCCATGGCGGCTTGCGCCACGGCGGGGGCGATCTTGACGATCAGGCGCGGGTCGAAGGGCTTGGGAATGATGTACTCGGGCCCGAAGGTAAGGTCTTGGCCCGCATAGGCGTTGGCGACCTCGTCGTTCTGCTCGGCCTCGGCCAGTTCGGCGATGGCGCGAACGCAGGCGAGCTTCATTTCTTCATTGATGACCGTGGCGCCGACGTCCATGGCGCCCCGGAAGATGAAGGGGAAGCACAGGACGTTGTTGACCTGGTTGGGATAGTCGGAACGCCCGGTGGCCATGACGCAGTCGGGGCGAGCAGCCTTGGCGGCCTCGGGACGGATCTCGGGTTCGGGATTGGCCAGGGCCAGGATGAGGGGGCGGTCGGCCATGCTCTTGACCATGTCGGCGGTCAGCACGCCGGGCGCCGAGCAGCCCAGGAAGACGTCGGCGTCGCGGCATACGTCGGCCAGCGTGCGGGCGTCGGTCTTTTGTGCATAGGCGGCCTTGGTGGGCTCCATATTGCTTTCGCGGCCTTCGTAGATGACGCCGCGCGAATCGACCACGAAGATGTTCGAGCGGGGCACGCCCAGGCTGACCAGGAGGTTGAGGCAGGCAATGGCGGCCGCGCCGGCCCCCGAGCATACGAGCTTGACCGAGCCGATGTCCTTTTCGACGACCTTGAGGCCGTTGAGGATGGCGGCGGCCGAAATAATGGCGGTGCCGTGCTGGTCGTCGTGGAAAACGGGGATCTTCATGCGCTCGCGCAGCTTCTTCTCAATATAGAAGCACTCGGGAGCCTTGATGTCTTCGAGGTTGACGCCGCCCAGGGTGGGCTCGAGTGCGGCAATGATGTCGACCAGCTTGTCGGGGTCGGTTTCATTGAGTTCGATGTCGAAGACGTCGATGCCGGCGAACTTCTTGAACAGGCAGCCCTTGCCCTCCATGACCGGCTTGGCGGCCAGCGGGCCGATGTTGCCCAGCCCGAGCACCGCGGTGCCGTTGGTGATGACGCCCACCAGGTTCGAACGCGAGGTATACATGGCGGCGGCCTCTTCGCCTCCGGCGTGGATGGCCATGCTGGCAACCGCCACGCCCGGAGAGTAGGCCAGCGACAGGTCGTCCTGGTTGGCCAGCGTCTTGGTGGGCGTTACCGAGATCT
>Ga0180218_1002035_pt1 | contig 11022 bp, 10 predicted proteins | sample eDN3rd37CKraftBY_FD_151334 | JGI IMG/M metagenome (GOLD analysis project Ga0180218, IMG submission 151334) | Enriched backyard soil microbial communities from Emeryville, California, USA - eDNA 3rd pass 37_C Kraft BY (version 2) (version 2) | ecosystem: Environmental > Terrestrial > Soil >... | reverse complement strand
AGGGAGGTGCGCGCCACATGACCCGTAGCGAGCCTCCCAGTAGTCCGAGCCGCGACTGACGGCTCCCCGCCCGGCCACGACGCCGGGCGGCCGCGGCGCACGCGCTCTGTGACCCTGCGCCGCCGATACTCCGAGCGCCCCGACGTCCGGGGCGCCCCCAGCCGCAGTCGCGGGACCCACGTCCTCGTCCCTGCACGCCTCTGCACGCTCGGAGTCCGCCATGTCCGTCACCTCTGCCCGCGCGTCCGCCGCCCGCACGGTCCGCACCCGTCCCCTGCTCGGCGCGCTGCGCCCGCGCCGCGCCACCCCGGCGTCCGGCGCGGGCGGCCACCTCGGCGCCGCCCGCCCCGACGCCGGCCCGACGCGCCGCGACGTGCCCGGTCGTTCGTCGATCGTCGAGTCGGCCCTGTACGACGCCGACGGCCGCCGCGTCGCGAGCTTCACGCGTCTCGCCGACACGTTCCGCGAGCTGCGCGCCCACCCGGGCGGCATGGCGTGGATCGGCCTGGAGCGCCCCGACGAGACGGAGCTCGCCCAGCTGGCGCGCGAGTTCGACCTGCACCCGCTGGCCGTCGAGGACGCGATCGTGGCGCACCAGCGGCCCAAGATCGAGCGCTACGGCGACACGCTGTTCGTCGTCCTGCACGCCGCCCGCTACCTCGACCACGCGGAGGAGGTGGAGTTCTCCGAGCTGCACGTCTTCGTGGGCCCCGACTTCGTCGTCACGGTGCGGCACGGCGCGTGCCCCGACCTGTCGGCCGTGCGCACCCACCTCGAGGCGCACCCCGCCATGCTGGCCCGCGGTCCCGAGTCGGTGCTGTACGCGATCGTGGACCGCGTCGTCGACGACTACGCGCCCGTCGTGGCGGGGCTCGACGTCGACATCGACGAGATCGAGTCCGAGGTGTTCGGCGGCGACGCGGCGGTGTCGCGGCGCATCTACGAGCTCTCGCGCGAGGTGGTCGAGTTCCAGCGGGCGGTGCGCCCGTTGCAGCGCGTGTGCGGCTCGCTCGCCAAGGGCGCGGAGAAGTACGGCGTCACGGAGGAGATGCAGGCGTACCTGCGCGACGCCGCCGACCACCTGACGGAGGTCGCGGACCGCGTCGAGTCGTTCCGCGCCGCCCTGCGCGACATCCTCACCGTGAACGCCACCCTCGTCGCCCAGCGGCAGAACGAGGAGATGACGCACCTCACCGAGGCGAGCATCCGCCAGGGCGAGGAGGTCAAGAAGATCTCGGGCTGGGCGGCCATCCTGTTCGCCCCGACGCTGGTCGGGACCGTGTACGGGATGAACTTCGACGACATGCCCGAGCTGCACTGGGCCTGGGGCTACCCGGCGGCGCTGGTGGCCATGCTCAGCGTGAGCGTGGCGCTCTTCGCCGTCTTCCGCTGGAAGCGGTGGATCTGAGCGCGGCGCACGCCGCAGGGTGGTCGCGCGCGACGCCGCCGGTCGCGGTCGCTAGGGTCGCGGGGTGACCTCGACCGTGACGACCGCGCCCGGCGGACCGACCACCGATCCCGGCGGCCTCAACCCCGCCACCCGCACCCTCCTGGCCCTGGGTGCGGCCGTCCTCGTGCTGGCGGGCGTGCACTGGGCCTCGGACGTCCTGGCTCCGGTGTTCCTCGCCGCGGTCATCGTCATCATCTGCCACCCGGTGCGCCGCCCCCTCGAGGCCCGGGGGTGGCCGCGCTGGGCGGCGACCACGGCCGTGATCGTCGTCGCGTACCTCATCCTCGCGGCCCTGCTCGCGATGCTCGTCTTCGCCGGCTTCCAGTTCGCCGACCTGGTCACCGAGTACTTCCGCGACCTCGAGCAGTCGGTCACCCAGATCGCCGCGCAGCTCTCCGAGCTCGGCCTGGACACTCAGGTCGCGGACGCCGCGACCTCGTTCCTGGAGCCCTCCCGCCTGCTGTCGCTGGCGGGCAGCGTGAGCGGCATGGTCCTGTCGATCGCGACGGCCTTCTTCTTCGTGCTCGCGTACGCGATCTTCATGGCCGCCGACGCCGCCCGGTACGCGACCGCGTCCCGCGTCTTCGGCGCCACCCACGCGGAGCAGATCGACCGCGCGACGCGGTTCAGCACGGGCGTGCGCCGCTACTTCGTGGTGAACGCCACCTTCGGTGCGATCGTGGCGATCGTCGACGGCTTCGCCCTCGCGCTGCTCGGCGTCCCCGCCCCCGTCGTGTGGGCGATCCTCGCGTTCGTCACCAACTTCATCCCGAACATCGGCTTCGTCCTGGGCCTGGTCCCGCCGCTCGTCATGGCCTTCGTCGTGGGCGGCTGGCCGCTGGCCCTGGCGGTGGCGGCTGTCTACTGCGTCGTCAACGTGGTGCTCCAGGTGCTGGTGCAGCCCAAGTTCGTCTCCGACGCCGTGAGCCTCAGCCTCACCCTGAGCTTCATGTCGGTGGTCTTCTGGACCTTCGTCATCGGCCCGCTCGGCGCGATCCTCGCGATCCCGCTCACGCTGCTGGTGCGGGCGCTCGTCCTCGAGGGCGACCCGCGCACCGTCTGGCTCCGGTGGCTCTCCGGCGACGACGTCGTCCCCGAGCCCGCACCCGCACCGGCCGGAACTCCGGAGGACCCCGCCGGCGACGCGGGCGAGGGCAGAGCCGACGACGTGGTCGAGGCCGACGCCGGCGACGGTGCCGTGCAGACTTCCGAGGGCGACCCCGACGAGATCGACGCGCCCCGCGGCTGACGCCTCCCGCGGCGGCGGCCCGCTACCCTCGGGCGCCATGACCACCACGCCCCCCTCCCACCCCGCCGTCGACCGCGTCCGCGCCGCACTGGACGCCGCCGGGGCGACCGGTGAGGTCCGCTGGCTCGACGACCACGCCACGACGGCCGCGCTGGCCGCCGAGGCGCTCGGCGTCCCGGTCGGCGCGATCGCCAACTCGCTGGTCTTCACCCTCGACGACACGCCTGTGCTCGTCCTGACGAGCGGAGCCCACCGCGTCGACACCGAGTTCCTGGGCGCCCGCCTCGGCGGGCGGCTCGCGCGGGCGAGCAAGGAGACCGTGCGCGACGCCACCGGCCAGGTGATCGGCGGCGTCGCGCCCGTGGGCCACCCCTCGCCCGTGCGCACGCTGGTCGACGTCGACCTCAGGGACCACGACGTCGTGTGGGCCGCGGGCGGCCACGCGAAGACCGTGTTCCCCACGTCCTACGACGAGCTGGTGCGGATCACGGGCGGCACGCCGACGCCGGTCGTGCCGCCCGCGGAGTGATGCCGGACGACCGTTCCGCTCAGTAGCCCAGCGCGTCCAGGGCGGCGTCCGCCATCGCGCTCTCGCCGCGCGCGTTCGGGTGCACGGGCACCACGTTCGTGCCGAACAGCAGCGGCTCCACCCAGCGCTCCCCGGCCGGGGCGCACGCGTCGCGGCCCTCGCTGCGCTCGGAGAGGTCGACGAACGTCGCCCCCGTCTCGTCGGCGGCCTTCTCGATGACGCCGTTGAGCGTGGCCTGGAGGTCGCGCAGGTAGGGCACGTCGCCGACCGCGACGGGGAGCTTGGCGAAGCACCCCTTCTCCGCGGGAACGATCCACGGGTAGCCGAGGATCGCGACCCGGGCGTGCGGCGCCCGGGCCCGGACGTCCTCCAGCGCCTGCCGGACGGCCGGGTAGGTGGACTCCTCGACCTGGTCCGTGAACCGGTCGCCGTAGGTGCGCTCGCACGGGTTGCCGCGCCCGCCCGTGAGGGCGCCGGCGGAGCCGCAGGCCAGCAGCGCGCCGATGAACGTGCCGTTATCGTTGCCGCCGATGGTCAGCGTGACCAGGTCGGTGTCCTCCGTGACCGCGTCGAGCTGCGGCGCGACGCCCGGGTGCTGGGCCTCGCTCAGGTCCTTGGTCCGGGCCGCCCCGCAGGTGACGTCCACCAGGTCCGCGCCCAGCCGGTCGGCGACGAAGTGCGGGTAGTTCAGGGTCGTGCGCAGGCAGGCGAGCGGGGCGTCGGGGTCGGGCGGCAGGATGCCCGACCCCGCGGAGTACGAGTCGCCGAGGGCGACGTACTTCTCCGGGTCCGGCGTGGCCGAGGCGGGCGCGGCGACGGCGGCGAGGCCGACGATGGTGCCTGCCGTGACGACCGCGGCAGCGGAGGCCGCGGCGAGGGCGGCCCTGGCGGTACGGCGAGTGCGACGTGCGAGGTGCATGACAGCTCCCTTGGTGTGTCCGCGGGCGTTCGACGCTGAACGCCGAGACCGAGTATCACGACGTGCGACGGCGTCTACCAGGCGACGCGCCGAGGATCCTTGCCCCCAGCACCCGCCCTGCCGGGCCCCGTCCCGCGACTAGCGTGGTGACCCACCGCACGACGAACGAGGAGCACGACGATGGCTCACGGCGACATCACGCACATCGACATCCCGGTGACCGACAAGGAGCGCGCGAAGGGGTTCTACGCCGGCCTGTTCGGCTGGCAGATCGAGGCGCCGCCCGGGTTCGAGGACTACCCGATGTGGCGGGCGCCCAACCTGATCAGCGGGGGCGGGCTGGCGCCGCGCGGCGACGGGTTCGACCAGCCGCGCAGCTACGTCGAGGTCGACTCCATCGACGACGCCCTCGCCCGGGTGCGCGAGCTGGGCGGCACCGTGCTCATGGAGAAGTCCGAGATCAGCCCCACGAGCTGGTGGGCGGTGCTCCAGGACCCGGACGGCAACCGGATCGGCCTCTACGAGGGCACGACCGACGCCGGCTGACCCCCACCGCCCCCGCACGAGCGCGTCAGCGGGCGAAGAGCACCCGGCCGTCGGGGTCGCCCTGGCGGCGCGGTCGCAGCGCGGCCGGGGCCGGCCACGGCAGCTCGAACCGCTCGACGGCGACGTCGATCGCGCCGAAGTCGTCGGTCTGCACGACCACACGGTCGGGCGTGACCTCCACGAGCTTCACGCGCAGCGGCTCGCCGCCCTCGCGCTCGAGCGTCCAGACGTCGGCCATCCACGACAGCCCGGTCGACTCGAGCGCCTCCTCGGCGTCGGTCCAGTCGAGCGGTCCGCTCACGTCGCGGCCGAGCAGCGACACCGCGACCCAGCCGTCCCCCTCGGGGCGCAGCCAGCCGAGGGCCTCGCGGTCGTCGGGGCGGCGGTGCTCGATCCAGTCCGCGGGCAGGGAGGTCTCGGGCGCAGGCATGCCGGCACCGTAGGCGAGGGTGAGCGACCCCCGCGAGCGCAATTCCGGTCGCGGCGTCACGCCCGCGAGCCGGCCCGGCCGTCGGCGAGCCCGCGGGCGTAGGCCTCGGCGCTGCCCTCGCGGAACAGGTCGTCGGCGCTGGGGCGCACCAGCGAGCGGGCGCCGGGGCCGTCGGCCTCCGGGCCCTCCCCCGCACGGACGTGCCGCGCGAGGCCGCGCACCACCGCGACGGGACGGCCGTCCGCCTTGCCGCGCACCAGCTCCGAGGCGGCGGCGACCTCGTCGGCGACGGCGGTCACCGTGACCGACAGCGGGCGCCCGTGCGCGTCGAGGCCGCCGCGCAGGTCGTCGACGACGTCCACGCCGGCCGCGCCGATCGCGATGTCGGTGAGGCCGTCGCGCCACGTCCGCCCGGCGGTGTCGGTGACCACGACGCCGAGGCGGTCCAGGCCGAACCGCGCCCGCAGGGCGGCCCGCAGCGCGCGCGCCGACGCGTCCGGGTCCTCGGGCAGCAGCAGCACGGTGCCGTCGGGGGTGTTCGAGGCGTCGACGCCGGCCGCGGCCATGACCAGCCCCAGCCGGTTCTCCACGATGCGCAGCGGCGGCAGCCCGTCGGGACGGGCGCGGGTCGCGACCACGCGCACGGTCTCGTCGGTGATCGCCTGCTCGCGGTCGGCGGCGCGCACCACGCGCCCCTCGGCCTTCGAGACGATCTTCGACGTCACGACGACGACGTCGCCCTCGGCGAGCGGGTCGCCGGACGCCGCGCCGTCGGCGGCCAGGGCGTCCCCGACCAGCCGCGCGAGGTCGTCCCCGGGGCGCACCTCGGGGAACCCGGCGGGCGCCCAGACGGCGAGCCGAGCGCTCACCGCACCAGCTTCGGGAGCACCTCGCGGCCGAAGACCTCGATCCACTCCTTCTGGTTGCGCCCCACGTTGTGCAGGTAGATGCGGTCGAAGCCGAGGTCGACGTACTTCTGGATCGCGGCGCGGTGCGCGTCCGGGTCCGCGCTGATGACCATGCGGCCCTCGAAGTCCTCCGGGCGCACCAGCTTGGCCATCTGCGCGAAGTCGTGCGGCGAGCGGATGTCGGCCTTGGGGAACTTCATGCCGCCGTTGGGCCACTCGGTCATCGCGTTCGCGAGCGCCTCCTCGTCCGTCGGCGCCCACGACATGTGCACCTGCAGCACCTTGGGCATCCCCTGCGGGTCACGGCCGGACTCGCGGACGCCGTCGTCGAACTTGCCGAACAGCATCTCGATCTTCTCCAGCGGCGCCCCGACGGTGATGAGGCCGTCGGCGTGCTTGCCGGCGCGCTTGGCGGTGATCGGCCCGGCGGTGGCGACGAGGATCTCGGGCGGCACCTCGGGCATGGTCCACAGCCGCGTGGACTCCATCTTGTAGTACTGCCCGGAGTGCTTGACGTCCTTGCCGTCGATGCCGGACGCGAAGAGCTTCTTGATGATGTCGATGGCCTCGAACATGCGGTTGATCCGCTCGGGGGCCTCGGGCCAGTAGCCCGCGACGACGTGCTCGTTGAGCGCCTCGCCGGACCCCAGGCCCAGCCAGTGGCGCCCGGGGTACATCGCGGCGAGCGTGGCCGACGCCTGCGCGACCATCGCGGGGTGCCAGCGGAACGTCGGGGCGGTGACGCCGGGGCCGAGGTCGCCGCGGGTGCGCTCGCCGAGCGCCGTCAGCACGTTCCACACGAAGGCCGCCTCGCCCTGCTGCGGCACCCACGGCTGGAAGTGGTCGGCGGCCATGACACCGGAGAAGCCGTGCTCCTCCGCGTAGGCCGAGTACTCGACGACGTCGGTGGGGTGGAACTGCTCGAGCATCGCGGCATAGCCGATGGTCAGGTCGGGGTTCGCAGCCATGGTCCCGACCCTATCCCCGGCCCGGGACCGGATATGTGGTACCGGCCGCTCAGCCCAGGCGCTTGGCGAAGAAGTGCTCGGCGTACGGGTTGTCGTTGTACCGGGCGATGCGCCGGTAGCCGGCCCGCTCGTACATCGCGACCGCCTCGGTGAGCGTCCCGTTCGTGTCGAGGCGCACCTCGCGGTGGCCGAGGTCGCGGCTCACGCCCTCGAGGTGCCGCAGCAGCCGGGAGCCCAGCCCCGCGCCCCGCCACCCGGGGTGCACCCACATCCGCTTGATCTCACCCACACCCCCCGCCGCGCCGTCGTCGCCGTCCGCCAGCGTCCGCACCCCGCCGCACGCGACGGGCGCGCCGTCGCTCGTCGCCACGACGAACGCCCCCGACGGCGGCGCGAGCCGCGCGTCCTCGGGGTCGGGCTCCCCCGCGGAGGGTCGCGGGCCGGGGTCGAACCCGCCGGGGAACCGCTCGTCGAGCTCCGCGACGTATGCCGCGACGGCCTGCCGGGCGAGGTCCGACGCCGGGGCCACCCGCTCGAGCGTGACCGTCGCCGCCCGCACCAGCAGGTCGGCCTCCGCGAGGGCCGCGGCCAGCCTGCCGCGCTGCCGCGCGGTGAGCGGGGCGACGAGGTCGCGGGCCCGGTCCACGGACCGGCGTTCCAGGTCGTCCCAGGCGCGTCGGCCCGCGGCGGTGAGGTCCACGCGGCGCCGTCGCCGGTCGTCGTCGTCGGGCACGACGGCGACGAGGCCGGCGGACTCGAGGCGGCGCAGCAGGCGGCTGAGGTAGCCCGAGTCCAGGCCGAGCCGGGCGCGCAGGTCGCGCGTCGTCCCGGGCTCGGTGCCGATCTCGAAGAGGAGACGGGCGGTGCCGAGCGGCATCCCCGTCCCCAGGAACGAGTCCTCGAGCGCGCCCACGCGCTGGGTGTAGCCGCGGTTGAACCGTCGCACGACGGCGACCTCGGCCTCGGCGTCGCCCGCGCGCTCCTCGACGTCTTCCATACCTCTGACTTTAGTCAGAGAACTTGCGGGCCGGAAGCCCTCAGCCCCGGGCCCGCTCCCGCCGCCGGAGCTCCTGCAGCTCGGGGTCGGCGACGGGCGCGGCACCCACCAGCCGGCGCGTGTACTCCTCCTGCGGGTCGCCCAGCACCCGGGTCGTCGGCCCCGTCTCGACGATGCGGCCCGCCTGCATCACGGCCACCCGGTCGCTCACGCGCTCCACGACGGCCAGGTTGTGCGACACGAACAGGCAGGCGAACCCGAGGCGTTCCTGGAGCTCGGCGAACACGTCGAGCACCCGGGCCTGCACCGAGACGTCGAGCGCGCTGGTCGGCTCGTCGGCCACCAGCACCGCCGGGTCGAGGGCGACCGCCCGCGCGATGGCGACCCGCTGCCGCTGGCCGCCGGACAGCTCGTGCGGGAAGCGTGCCGCGTGCTCCGCGCCCAGCCCCACCATGGTGAGCAGCTCGAGCACCCGGGCCCGCGTGTCCGCCTCGCCCAGGCTCGCGTGCAGGCGCAGCGGCTCGGCCACGCACGCGCCCACCGACCAGCGGGGGTTGAGGGTGGACGCCGGGTCCTGGAACACGATCCCCGTCCGCCGGCGCACGGCGCGCAGGTCGGACCGGCGCGCGCCGGCCAGCTCGAGGCCGTCCACCACCACCCGGCCGCGGTCGGGGGCCAGCAGCCCCGAGACGACCTGGCCCAGCGTGGACTTCCCCGAGCCCGACTCGCCGACGAGGCCGAGCACCTCGCCCGCGGCGATGCGCAGGCTCACGCCGTCCGCGGCGTGCACCGCCGCCCGCCGGCGCCCACCCCGGTACACGACGTCCACGCCGTCGAGCACGACCACGTCGCCCGGGGCCGCCCCGCCGTCGCCAGCCGTGCCGCCGGCGGAGCCGCCGCGCTCGCGGACCTGCGCGCGAGCCTGGTCGACCGGCGCCGCGAGCTCGACCGGTGCCGCGGGCTGCCGCCCCAGATGCGGGACGGCGTCGAGCAGCGTCCGCGTGTACTCCTCGCGGGGCGCGGCGAAGAGCCCGCGCACGGCCGCGTGCTCGACGACCCGCCCCTGCCGCATCACCACGACGTCGTCCGCGAGGTCGGCCACCACGCCCATGTCGTGCGTGATGAGCAGCACCGCCGTGCCGCGGGTGTCGCGCAGCCGGCGCAGCAGGTCCAGGATGTCGGCCTGCACCGTGACGTCGAGCGCCGTCGTGGGCTCGTCGGCGACGATCGCCACCGGGTCCTGCGACAGCGCCATCGCGATGAGCGCGCGCTGCAGCTGCCCGCCCGAGAGCTGGTGCGGGTAGGACCGCGCGATCCGCTCCGGCTCCCGCAGCCCGGCCTCGCGCAGCAGGGTGAGCACCCGCTCGCGCGCGGCGCCGCGAGGCACGCGGGCGTGCGCCCGCAGCGCCTCGGTCACCTGGTCGCCGATCGTGAGCACGGGGTTCCACGCGCTCATCGGCTCCTGCGAGACCAGCGAGAAGACCGCGCCGCGCACGGCCCGGAACTCCTCCGGGGCGGCGCCGACCAGCTCGGCGCCGTCGTACCGGATGCTGCCCGTCACGGCGGCGCTCGGCGGCAGGAGCCCGAGCACCGCCATCGCCGAGACCGACTTCCCGGAGCCGGACTCCCCCACCAGCGCCGTGACGCGGCCCGGTCGCAGCGCCCACGACGCCCCGTCCACCGCCGGGGCCGCGGACCCGTCGAACGCGACGGACAGCCCCTCCACCTGCAGGAGGGGCTGCCCGTCCCCGGGCTCGATGCCGGTGTCGGTGCTCACTGGGCCAGCGAGACCTTGAGGTAGTTCGGGTACGCCGGGAAGTCCGGGATCTCGAAGTTCTGCACCTTGGAGCCGTGCAGGAAGGAGTTCTTCGTGTAGATCAGCGGCACCACGGGGGCGTCCTCGAGGATCGCCTTGTCGGCCTGCGCCCAGATGCCGGCCGCCGCGTCGGGGTCGGTCTCCTGGGTCGCCTGCTCGATGAGCGCGTCGACGTCCGCGTTCGAGTACCGCGACAGGTTGTACCCGCCGTCGCCGATCTGCGACGACGCGAACAGCGGCTGGATGTTGCCGTTCGCGCTCGGGAAGTCCGGCTGCCACGACGACAGCGTGAGGTCGTACTTCGACCCGTCGCCCTGGGTCACGGTCTGCGTCCACACGTCCGAGGGCTGGGAGACGATCTTCACCGTGAGGCCGGCGCGCTTGAGGCCCTGCTCGATGGCCTGCGCCTTGGCGAGCGTGGGCGCGTCGTCGGGCACGACGAGCCGCAGCGTGCGGTCCTTCCAGCCCGCGTCGGCGAGCAGCTGCTTCGCCTTGTCCGGGTCGCCCGACGGCTCGGCCGGGTACAGGTCGTACTCCTCGCGCCCCGGGATCCCCGGCGTGATGAGCGTCGTCGCCAGGTCGCCGGCGATCGCGCCGCCGGACGCCACCTGGAACGCCTGCTTGTCCACCGCGTACTGGATCGCCTGGCGCACGGCGGCGTCGTCGAGCCCCTCGGCCTCGGTGTTGATCGCCAGGTAGGCGAGCGCCCCGGGGCCGGAGGTGACGAGGCGCTCCTTGGCGCCCGGGTCGTTCTGCACCTGGGCGAGCTGCGCCGCGGGGACGAACGTCGCGCCGAAGGCGTTCTGGTCCTCGCCCGCGTCGGCGATGAGGCGCTGCGCCACCACGCTCTCGTCCTGGCCCAGCTCGAAGACGATCGAGTCGGGGCCGGCGGTGCGGGCCTCGTCCGTGGCCTGGTCCCAGGCCTCGTTGCGCTCGAGGGTGACCGACGTCCCCTCCTGCGTCTCGGCGACCGTGTAGGGGCCCGTCGCCACGGGGGACGTGGTGTACGTCGAGACGTCGTCCTTGTCCTCCGGCACCGCGCCGAAGGCCGGCATCGAGACGATCCAGGGCCAGTCGCCGTACGCGCTGTCCAGGTGGAACACGATGGTCTTGTCGTCCGGCGTCTCGATCGAGTCGAGCTGCTTGCCGTCGTACGGGCCGGCGTAGTCGTCCCCGCCGGTCAGCAGGCTCTTGTGGTAGCTCAGGCCGC
>Ga0180218_1002034_pt1 | contig 11032 bp, 9 predicted proteins | sample eDN3rd37CKraftBY_FD_151334 | JGI IMG/M metagenome (GOLD analysis project Ga0180218, IMG submission 151334) | Enriched backyard soil microbial communities from Emeryville, California, USA - eDNA 3rd pass 37_C Kraft BY (version 2) (version 2) | ecosystem: Environmental > Terrestrial > Soil >... | reverse complement strand
ATCCATCTCGGGCAGTGGTACAACCACGGTGCGCTGCGTAAGAACGTGAAGGGCGTCGTGGCCTCGCCGGCCCCTGTGCTCTGGAACATCTCGATCGACTGATCAGCTCCGGCGCGCAAGCCGGGGACATATTCAAGCGGCCGGGCAGGATCAGAAGATCCTGCCCGGCCGTACGCTTTTCGGTGGGGCACTCATGCCTGAGCCGTTCGCCGGGTGCCGATTTTACCAGCATCGGAGCCCGCCCCGGCGTCGGTACTTTTGGAACATCACAATTGAATAATGGATCGGGTGACGTATTGTATTCCCCGGCGGGCTCGCCGCCGGGAATTTAAAGCTCCGGCGCCGCGAGCCGCTGTAGTTCGCAGTGCCAGATCAGGAACTTCATGGGCAGCTATATCCTCCGGCGGATTTTCTCCACATTGCCGGTGCTGGCGATCGTGGCGGTGCTCGTCTTCCTCATGCTGCGCCTGACACCGTCGGATCCTGCGGCCATCATCGCCGGCGATTATGCGAGCCCCGAGCAGATCGAGGGCATTCGTGAACGCCTCGGCCTCAATGAGCCGATCCTCAAGCAGTTCTTCATCTGGGTCAGCGGCGTACTTCGGGGCGATTTCGGCGAAAGCTTCTTCTACAAGAAGCAAGTCGCCGAGCTCATCGGCGAGCGGCTCGAGCCGACGCTGTCGCTATCGCTTTTGACGATCCTGCTCGTGGTGCTCGTTGCGGTTCCGCTCGGCGTTATCGCCGCCCACAATCACGGCACCTGGATCGACCGCTTCGTGATGGGGTTTTCCGTTCTTGGATTCTCCATTCCGGTGTTCGTCGTCGGATACATTCTCATCTACGTTTTTGCCGTGACGCTCGACTGGCTGCCGGTGCAAGGCTACCAGCGGATCAGCGAAGGCATAGGGGGATGGTTGCTGCGACTGATTTTGCCGGCGATGACGCTCTCCGTCGTCTTTATCGCGTTCATCGCCCGCATGACGCGCACGAGCGTGTTGGAAGTGCTGAACGAGGACTACATCCGCACGGCCCGTGCGAAGGGCCAGACCGAGATCAAGGTTCTGGTCCGCCATGCGCTCGCCAACGCCGCAGTGCCCATCCTCACCATCATTGGTCTCACCGTCGCGATCCTGATCGGTGGCGTGGTCGTGACGGAATCCGTCTACACGCTGCCGGGCCTCGGTCTGCTCACGGTCGACGCCGTGCTCGCGCGCGACTATCCGACGATCCAGGCCGTCATCCTCCTTTTCTCGTTCGCCTATGTGCTCATCAACCTGCTGGTTGATGTCGCCTACACATTCCTCGATCCCAGGATCCGCTATTGATGGCCAGCATAGACGCAGCCCCGCCGGTCTCCCGACGACGTTCCGTCTGGTCGACCGTGCTGCGCAATCCGAGCGTCATATTCGGCGGCTCGATCGCGCTGATCCTGCTGACGATCGCCGTACTGGCGCCATTCCTCGGAACGCGCGATCCGGCCGAGATCAATCCGTCGGCGCGCAATCAGAAGCCCGGATATACGGCCACGGTTCGTGACGATGAGGGCAAGAAGATCTCGGTCGTCTATCATTTCGGCTCGGATAGCCTTGGCCGCGACATTTACAGCCGCGTGATCTACGGCGCGCGCGTATCGCTGATCGTCGGTGTGACCGTTGCCGTCATTGCGGTCTTCATCGGCCTCATCATCGGGATGATCGCCGGCTACATACGGTGGCTCGACGGCATCATCATGCGCTTCATGGACGGACTGATGGCGATCCCCGAGATCCTGCTCGCCATCGCGCTCGTGTCATTGTCGCGCGCCGGTCTCCCCGCGGTGATCATCGCGATCGTCATCCCGCAGGTGCCGCGCGTCGTTCGTCTCGTGCGCTCGGTCGTTCTGTCGATCCGCGAAGAGCCCTACGTCGAAAGCGCCATAACAGTCGGTACGCCGACGCCGACGCTGCTCTGGCGCCACGTGCTCCCCAATACGACCGCGCCGTTGATCGTGCAGGGAACGTTCATTTGTGCGAGTGCCATCCTGGTCGAGGCGATTCTCTCGTTCCTCGGCATCGGCATCCCGCCGGAGGTACCGACCTGGGGCAACATCATGGCCGAGGGGCGCACCTACTTCCGCATTCTGCCGCACAACATTCTCTATCCCGGCATTGCGCTCGCGCTCGCGGTGCTGGCGATCAACATGCTTGGTGACGGGCTGCGCGACACGCTCGATCCGCGCTTCGCCAAGAGGTTCTGAGCAGCCATGCAAGAGGTTCTCACCGGCGTGACTGAGCCCGTACTCTCTGTGCGAAATCTCACGGTGCGGCTGCCGCGCGGCGCCGATCGCGAGAATGCGATCGAGGGCATCAGCTTCGACATAGGCCCGCGCGAGATCGTGTGTATCGTCGGCGAGTCCGGTTCCGGAAAGTCCGTCACGGCGCAGGCTGTGATGGGTCTTCTGCCGAAGCGGGATCTGGTCGTCACGGCCGGCGAGACGCTCCTGCAGGGCGAGGACACCACCAAGGCGAGGATCAGCCGCCTGCGCGAACTGCGTGGCACGCGCATGGGCATGATCTTCCAGGAGCCCATGACGGCGCTCAATCCCGTGCAGCGCGTGGGCCAGCAGGTCGCCGAAGTGCTCGAGATCCACACCGATCTGGGCTCGTCCGAGCAGCGCAAGCGCGTCCTGGACATCATGCGTGCCGTGCAGCTCCCCGATCCGGACCTGATGATCGACGCCTATCCGCATCAGCTCTCGGGCGGCCAGCGTCAGCGCATCATGATCGCGGCGGCGCTGGTTCTCGATCCGGCGCTGCTCATCGCCGACGAGCCGACGACGGCTCTCGACGTGACGACGCAGGCGCAGATCCTGCGGCTCATCAAGGAGATGCAATCGCGCCGCAACACGGGCGTGATGTTCATCACCCACGACTTCGGCGTCGTCTCCGAGATCGCCGATCGCGTGGTCGTCATGCAGCATGGCCGCGTCGTCGAGCAAGGCACGCGCGACGAGGTGCTGAGGCGTCCGCGCGAGGCCTATACGAAGATGCTGGTGGCGGCGGTGCCGAGCCTGGTGCCGCCGAAGCGCGCGCCCGTCGAGGGCAAGCTGGCGCTCGAGGTCAAGCAGCTCTCGAAGATCTATGGCCGCCGCACGCTCTTCAACCGCAAGGCGCGCATCGTCAAGGCCGCGCAGGACGTGAACTTTCACATCCGCAAGGGCGAGACGCTCGGCATCGTCGGCGAGTCGGGTTCCGGTAAGACGACGGTCGCGCGTTGCATCGCGCGTCTGATCGAGCCGACGGAAGGCGACATTCTCATCGATGCTGCCAACGTCGCACATCTGCCGGAGCGCGAGCTCAGACCCTATCGACGCGATATCCAGATCGTCTTCCAGGATCCCTATCGTTCGCTCAATCCCCGCCGCACGGTCGGCCAGTCCATCGTCGAAGGGCCGATCAACTTCGGCATGGGAGAGGACAAGGCCTTGGAGAAGGCGCGCGAGTTGATGCGGCTCGTAGGGCTTTCACCCGACGCGCTCGACCGCTACCCGCACCAGTTCTCCGGCGGCCAGCGTCAGCGCATCTGTATTGCCCGCGCGCTCGCCATGGGACCGACGCTGCTGATCGCAGACGAGGCCGTCTCGGCGCTGGACGTTTCCGTGCAGGCGCAAGTGCTGGAGCTGCTCGACAACATCCGCAAGCAGTTCGACCTCGCCGTGCTGTTCATCACGCACGACTTGCGCGTGGCGGCGCAGATTTGCGATCGCATCGCCGTGATGAAGAACGGCGTTGTCGTCGAGCACGGCACAACGGCGGATGTCTTCCGCAGTCCCCAGCACGAGTACACCAAGGCGTTGTTCGACGCCGCTCCGGGCCGCAATTTCGGAGCGCAACAGTCGGTCGCGTGAGCGGCGCTCTCGGGTTCAGCCACCCGCAATCTGCGGCAGGATATGGACCTCCGAGTCGGGGCGGATCGGCTCGAGCAGTGCGTCCTGGTAGATCTGGCCGTCGATCGCGACGGCGAGCCCCTCCTCGAGATGTGGGGCCAGCTCGGGAAATTTCTCACCGAGCTTGCGGAAGAGCTGGCGCACGCTCGCCGCGTCGACGTCGAGCGCCGTTACGTCGCCCGTGTACTGACGCAGGTTTCCGATCAATACCACGTGGGCCATCGTCTCACTCCTCGTGAAATAATCGGGCCCGCACGGCGTGCAGGCCCGATGTCATTCGCGGTGCGCGAGCGTCCTCGGGCGCATCACGCCTTGCCGGCGGCCTTCATGGCCTTCAGCACCTTCGGCGGCGACATGGGCAGTTCGAAGAAGCGAACGCCGGACGCGCGGCGCACGGCGGCACCGATCGCGGCCATGGGCGGCACGATCGGCGTCTCGCCGATGCCGCGCACTCCGTAGGGATGGCGCGGGTTCGGCACCTCGACGATGATCGTGTCGATCATCGGCAGGTCGGAGGCCACAGGCACGCGGTAGTCGAGGAAGCCCGCGTTCTGCAGCTTGCCATCCTCGCCGTAGATGTACTCCTCGTTGAGCGCCCAGCCGATGCCCTGCACGGCACCGCCCTGGTACTGTCCTTCGACGTACGAGGGATGGATGGCCTTGCCGGCATCCTGGATCGCCGTGTAGCGCGTCACCGTGACCTTTCCGGTGCCCGGATCGACCTCGGTGTCCGCGATGTGCACGCCGAAGCTCGGCGCGGCACCCTGCGCGCTGATCGCCGCATAGCCGACGATGGCGCCCCCCGTCTTGCCAGCCACCTTGGCGATATCGCTGAGCGACATCGGCTTGTGCTTGCCGGCGTTCTCGCCTGCCGGACGGATCATGCCGTCCTCGAACGTGACGGCTTCCTCAGGGATGTCCCAGAGCTTTGCCGCGCGGCCGCAGGCCTGCTTGACGATCGATCGAGCGGCATCGACGGTCGCCATGCCGCTCGAGAACGTCGAGCGGCTGCCGCCGGTGAGGAAGTTGTAACCGAGCGAGCTCGTGTCCGCGATGATGGGCCGGATCTTGCTGACGTCGACCTTCAGCTCTTCCGCCGCCATCATGCACAGCGATGCGCGCAGGCCGCCGATGTCCGGCGTGCCGGCCATGAGCGTGAGCGTGCCATCCTCGTTGAGCTGCAGCGACACGGTGGTCTCGCCGCCGATGTTGAACCAGAAGCCGGCCGCGAGTCCGCGGCCCTGGTTCGGGCCGAGCGGCGCCTTCCAGTGGTCGCTGTCCTTCGCCGCTTCGAGGCATTCGATGAGGCCGACCGGGCCGAACTTCGGACCGTAGGCCGCGCGCGTACCTTCCTTCGCGGCGTTCTTCAGACGAAGCTCGATCGGGCACATGCCGAGTTTCTCGGCGATTTCATCGACGAGGCTTTCGACGCCGTATGTGGAGATCGGACCGCCGGGCGCGCGATAGGCGGCAACCTTGGGTCGATTGGAGACGACGTCGTAGCCGACGACCTTGACGTTCTCCAGGTCGTAATTGGCAAAAGCACACATGCACGCGGGCTGCACCGGGCTGCCCTGGAACGCGCCAGCTTGCAGCGTGATCTCCGCCTCGCCGGCCGTGATGGTGCCGTCCTTTTTGACGCCGATCTTCACTTTAACCGTGCCGCCGGATGTCGGACCGCTCGCCTTGAACACTTCCTCTCGGCTCATGACCATCTTGACCGGCCGCTGGGCTTTCTTCGAGAGCGCCAGCGCCAACGGCTCGAGGTAGACGACGGTCTTGCCGCCGAACCCGCCGCCGATCTCCGAGGAGGTCACGCGGATCTTGCTGATGTCCCAGTCGAGCAGCTTCGCGCAGTAGGCGCGCACCACCCAGTGGCCTTGCGTCGTGACCCAAAGCTCGGCCGACCCGTCCTCGGACGCGGATGCGAGACAAGCATGCGGTTCGATGTAGCCCTGATGAACAGCCTTGGTTTTGAATTCGCGCTCGACGATGAGATCCGCTTCGGCGAAGCCCTTGTCGACATCGCCGAGATTGAACTCGACCCGCTTGGAGATGTTCGAAGCCTTCGTCGGCGGCGGCGTCACGCCGGTCGTGATCATGTCCTCGTGCAGGATGGGCGCGCCGGGCTTGATGGCTTCCATCTCGTCGATGACATGAGGAAGCACTTCGTACTCGACCTTGATGGCATCGAGTGCGGCAAGTGCGGCCTTTTCGTTCAGAGCCGCGACGGCGGCTACCGCGTGACCCTCGTAGAGCACCTTCTCACGCGCCATCACGTTGTTCGTCATGTCGCGATAGTTGACGACGCCCTCGCCCGCCGGAATGAACTCGGATGGCTGCTCGGGGAAGTCCTTCGAGGTGACCACGGCCTTCACGCCCGGAAGCGCCAAGGCTTTCGATACGTCGATCGATTTGATGCGGGCGTGCGGGTGCGGCGAACGCAGCACCTTGCCGACGAGCTGGCCGGCCATCTTGAGATCCGCGCCGTACTTCGCGCGGCCGGTCACCTTGTCGACGCCATCCGGGCGAACCGGACGGGTGCCGACCACATCGAACTGGGGCTTCTTGACACGCTCTTGCATGATCAGGCTCCTCTCATCTCAGCGGCGGCGTCCATGACGGCGCGCACGATCTTGTCATAACCGGTGCAGCGGCAGAGATTGCCCGCGAGCCAGTAGCGGACCTGGGTTTCCGTAGGATCGGGGTTCTTTGCGAGGAGCGCCTTGGCGGCGACGAGCACGCCTGGCGTACAGATGCCGCACTGCAGGGCCGCGTGCTCGAGAAACTTCCGCTGAAGCGGGTGGAGCTCTTCGCCCTGGGCCATGCCCTCGATCGTCTCGACTTTCTTGCCTTCGGCTTCGACGCCGAGCACGAGGCAGGAGCACACGAGGCGGCCGTCGATCAGCACGCTGCACGCGCCGCAATCGCCGGACGAGCAGCCTTCCTTCGCGCCGATCAGATCGAGCTCGTCGCGGAGGCAGTCGAGCAAGGTCTGCTCGCTCTCGCAGAGGTATTCGACAGGGTCACCGTTGACGGTGGTGGTTACGTGATGCTTGGCCATCTCAAACCTTTCTTGCGCGCTCGAGCGCGATCTTTGCGGTTCTCTTGGCGAGGGTGCCTGCGACGTCGATGCGGAATTCGACAGTGCCGCGCTTGTCGTCGATCGGCTTGCACGCGGCGCGCGCTGCTGCTTCCAGCTTTGCCAGCGCCGCATCATCGATCTTGGTTCCGACGAGCGCCTTGCCGGCGTCCTCGACCAGCAGCGGACGCGCGGCAACCGCGCCGAGCGCTACGCGCGCCGCCGTGCAGGTGCCGCCGGCATCGAGCGCCAGCGCAACGCCACACCCAACCACGGCGATGTCCATCTCGGTGCGCGGGATGAAGCGCAGGTAGGCATCGCCGCCGTGGGCTGGCCGTGCCGGGATCTTGAAGGAGACGATGAACTCGCCGGGCGTCAGCGCGAGCTTGCGCGGGGCGAGCATGATGTCCTCGACCGGCAGCGTGCGCGTGCCCTTGGGTCCAGCGATCGTGGCGACGGCGCCCGCCGCGATCATGGCGGGCACGCTATCCGCGGCCGGGGAGCCGTTGCACAGATTGCCGCCGAGCGAGCAGCGACCCTGTACCTGCGTCGAGCCAATCAGATTGGCTGCCTCGACGAGGCCCGGCCAGTCCTTCGAAAGTGTTGGATGCTCCTTGAGCTCGGCCCCCGTGACCGTGGCGCCGATCGTGTAGCCGCTTGCATCCTTGGTGACCTTGCGGGTTGCCTCGATGCCCTTGATGTCCACCAGGATGTCGGGGCTCAATACGCGCGAGCGCATCTGCACCAGGAGGTCGGTGCCTCCGGCGAGCACTCGCGCACCCTGAGCGGCGAGGAGGGCTGTCGCCGCCTCGACCGTCGTCGGTTTCTCATATCTCATGCCGTGTTTGCCTCGTGCGTTCGCTCGCCTGGATTGAATCCTGTGTTGGAATTGGCCGCCGCGCAGGGCGTACCGGTCGCTCGAAAACTATGGCCCGGCAGCCGGCGCAGGCTCAGCGCAGGTACATAACCATTCCAACCTGTCAGGGCCCTGCTTGGCAAGGCCCGATGTCACATCGGAGGCATACCGCAGGTAGCTTGTTGATGTTTCAGGCCTCAACCGGAGAGATAGGGCGCCCCTGCCGTATCCACCAGATTACGCAGGCGTCCGGTGCCCGGGATGGGATGGCTGGTGGTCTCTCGATCGGCAAGAAGGCGCCGGGCGCGATCCAGCCAGATCGCGGATTCTTTACCGAGGTCGGGTGTGCGCCAGACGCAGGCCTCGACGAAGGCGCGCGCAAGGTCCGCGTCCTCCGGGGCGAGCCGTGCCGCGCGCTCCCTGAGGCCCAGGCTCTCGGAGATCAAGGCGCGCATGGTGTCGCGATCCGGCACGTCGCGGGCGATTCGCCCGGCATCCTCCAGATGGGCCGCAAGGGTGTCGAGCGCGTAAGGATCGCCGCCGTTCTCGAGCTCGCGGCGGTAGGCGGCAATTCCCGCCTGCATCTCGGCAAGGGCCTGGATCGCGCGGCCGCCGCGCTGATAGGCGTGCGCGATCGCAATGTGACTGGCGGCGAGCTCGATCGGAACCTCGACGGTATCGGCGAACAGCACGTCAGTGATGGTCATGCGAGCGAGCCTCTCACGGATGGCGAGCCCGCGCCGCAGCATGTCGACGCCCGGGTCGAGCCGCCCCCGCGCGAGGAGCGCATCGCCGGCGCGGTCACAGGCGAGGGCGAGATCAAGCAGGTGCCAATGCGCGTCCTGCGGGGTGGCCGCGGTATCGACGAGCGCCTGATCGACAGCCGCAATGAAGCGCGATTGCGCCGCCTCGGCGCCGCCCATCGACAATGCCCGCCGCAAGGCTTCCAGCAACGCATCCATCGTCTCCTGGCGAGCGCCGGAAGTGGCGATCGACGATCCCTGCTGTTCGATCTCGGAGGCCATTGCGACCTGCCCTCCTTGCCTCGTGCGACTACTTGGCGATTGCCCGTCCGCTGCAACGTCCGCAAAGTCGCGAAAAGGGTATCGAATTTCTCAAGACAGCATCATGATCGCGCTGGCGCTTTCGACGGGAGCGGCGCCAGCTTGACCTCATGCTATCGGCAGACGAGCGATGACAGCAAGCACATCGACGACAAAGACGGGCGCCGGCAATTTCTTCGAGACCTTTCGGGTCGGGCAGGTAATTGCCCACGCGACGCCGCGCACGATCACCGAGGGTGATGTGGCGGTCTACCAGGGCCTCTACGGCAGCCGCTTCGCCGTGCAATCCTCGGTGCCTTTCGCGCGTGCGATCGGATACCCGACTGCTCCGGTCGACGATTTGATCGTCTTCCATGTGATCCTCGGCAAGACCGTGCCGGATATCTCGCTCAATGCGATCGCGAACCTCGGCTATGCGGACTGTCGCTTCCTCGCGCCGGTATTTCCGGGTGACACGCTGACCGCGACCTCGGAAGTGCTGGGGCTGCGCGAGAACTCGAGCGGTGACTCCGGGATCGTCTATGTCCGCACGAACGGCATCAACCAGGATGGCGCGACCGTGCTCACCTATGCCCGCTGGGTAATGGTGCGGAAGCGCGACAAGTCGGCGCCCGCGCCGACGCCTAGCGTGCCGAAGCTGCCCGAGGCGGTGATGGCCGATCAGCTCGGCGCGGCCGTGCCGTCTTTGCACGTGGCCTCGTGGGACAAGGCGCTCGCGGGGTCGGCGCACTTCTGGGACGACTATGCGGTGGGTGAAAAGATCGATCACGTCGATGGCATGACCATCGAGGAGGCCGAGCACCAGATCGCGACGCGGCTCTATCAGAACACGGCGCGCGTGCACTTCAATCAGCATGTCGAGGGGCAAGGCCGCTTCGGCCGGCGGCTGGTCTACGGCGGCGTCGTGATTTCGCTGGCGCGCGCGCTGTCGTTCAACGGCCTCGCCAACGCGTTCCATATCGCGGCGATCAACGGCGGGCGTCACGTGGCGCCGGCCTTTGCGGGCGACACCGTCTATGCGTGGACCGGGATCATCGACAAGGCCGAGGTGCCGGGCCGCAAGGATGTCGGCGCGCTGCGCCTGCGCATGGTCGCGACGAAGGATCTGCCATGCGCGAGCTTCCCGCTCGAGACGGCGCCCGGGAAGTATGCGCCCGGCGTGATCCTCGATCTGGATTTCTGGGCGCTGCTGCCGCGAGCGTGATTACGCCCACCAGCGGTCCGGCACCGGAAAGCGGCCGGCGGCGCTCTCGATCACCTGAGCCGTGCGGAACAGCGTGCCCTCGTCGAAGGGCTTGCCGATGAGCTGCAGCCCCATGGGTGTGCCCTCGCCGGAGAGCCCTGCCGGCACCGAAATGCCCGGCAGACCGGCCATGTTCACCGTCACCGTGAAGATGTCTTCGAGATACATCGCGATCGGATCGCCGGCCTTCTCGCCGAAGCCGAAAGCGGGCGACGGCGTCGTCGGCGTCAACACGACATCGACGTCGCTCCAGGCATTGTCGAAGTCGCGCTTGATCAACGTGCGCACCTTCTGCGCCTTGAGATAGTAGGCGTCGTAATAGCCGGCCGAGAGCACGTACGTGCCGATGAGCACACGCCGCTTGACCTCCTTGCCGAAGCCCGCAGCCCGCGTCGCCTCGTAGGTGTCGATGAGATCCTTGCCCGGTACACGCAGGCCATAGCGCACGCCATCATAGCGCGCGAGGTTCGACGAGCACTCGGCCGGCGCCACGATGTAGTATGCTGGCAGCGCGTACTTCGTGTGCGGCAGTGAGATGTCGTGAATGGTCGCGCCCGCGTCCTTGAGCCAGGCAATGCCCTTCTGCCAGAGCGCGTCCACCTCAGCGGACATGCCCTCGACGCGGTACTCCTTCGGCACGCCGACGCGCAGGCCCTTCACGCTGCGACCGATTTCCGCCTCGTAGTCCGGCACCGGCAAGTCGACACAGGTCGAGTCCTTCGGATCGTGGCCCGCCATATGGCCGAGCAGGATCGCTGAATCGCGCACGGTCTTGGCGATCGGACCGGCCTGATCGAGCGAGGAGGCGAATGCCACGATGCCCCAGCGCGAGCAGCGGCCGTAGGTCGGCTTGATGCCGACC
>Ga0180218_1002033_pt1 | contig 11034 bp, 6 predicted proteins | sample eDN3rd37CKraftBY_FD_151334 | JGI IMG/M metagenome (GOLD analysis project Ga0180218, IMG submission 151334) | Enriched backyard soil microbial communities from Emeryville, California, USA - eDNA 3rd pass 37_C Kraft BY (version 2) (version 2) | ecosystem: Environmental > Terrestrial > Soil >... | reverse complement strand
TCCAGAACGCCGTCGCGATGCTGCAGATAGGTTTTCAGCCGGACGACATCCTCGCCGGGCAGATCGAGACGCAGCGCGTCGATGAGACGCCGCGTCTCCTGGAATTGCTGGTTCATCTGGTCGAAATGCTGGGCAAGCGACGCGGCAAGCTGCTCCACCGCCTGATCGCTCGCCGGCACGGCGGCGCCGTACTTGCGTTCGCCGCGAATGAGCTGCGCCGCTGATGAATCCTGTGGCAGGCGCTCCAATGCGGTCAAGAGATCGTCAACCGAGACCTCCTGGTTGTCGCGGTTCTGCGCAAGCTCCTGCGCGAGCGTCACGATCATGTTGAACTCTTCGGATACGCTTGGCAGCGCGCTGCTCGATGGCGTGCCGCGCTCGATCTCCATCAAGGCGTGCATGGCGGCCCGGAACGCGCGATCGATGTCCATCTTGCGCATTTCGAACTGGCGGCTCGCATTCGGAATGAGCGTCATCGCAAGGACGAGGTGCGCGGCCGACACCGTGCCGTGATTGAATTCGCGCGCCAGTTTCGTCGTCTTGTGCAGACAGTCGGATGCGGACCGCGTGCATCCGTTGATTTTCGTATCGGGCTGCGCCGCAGGGAGCGGTGGTGTCTCGGCCCCCTTGTGCGTCGGCCCCGTCGCCTCCGCGTCGACAACCTGACCGTCGATGTACGGCGATTGATATGTGTTCATTGGCCCGCCTCCCCTTGATTACACACGCCGCAATCTGGTCACGCAGCGCGCTCGGCATGAGGCGAAGCCCCCATGTCGCTGCGCTCGTGAAATGGCGGTGGGGCCGGTGGATCATGCCGCGGCGGCGGCGCGGCGGATTGGGCAAGCAGTTGCGCGACGCTGTCAGCGAGCGACGGGACGGCTCTGGTGTCGGTGGCCGGTTCGCCATGGGTTTCAGGTTGCGTCTGAGGTTCGGTGACCGGTTCGGCGCCGCGCGCGCCATCTTCTCCGCGGTCGACCGTCACCGTTGCGTCTGCCGCCACAACCGGCTGCGCTGACGCATATGCCATATCCACGACATCGACGGCGCCGGTTTCAGCAGCGTCGGCGGTGTTCGAACCGGGTTGATCAGCTTCTGCGCTGACCGGCTCGGCGATGACGGAGACCTCCGAGAATGTCTCAGCTGCATCCGGCGCAGCAGGCGTGCTTGGCACGGGGTCGAGAAGCGCAAGGGCATCCGACAATTCGGGGACGATGCGCTCGATCGCCAGTAAGGCCCGATAGGCGCGGTTGTCGTCGAGCTGCGCCTGAACACGCGCCCGGATGTCGGCAAGAGCGCGCGTGAGATCGTCGAGGGCCGGGAAATCGGCGATCGTCTGATCGATCACCTTCAGCGCACGATAGCGATCAAGCGAGGCAACCTGGCGCTGCACATCGGCGTGCAGAGCATTCAACGAGGACAGGATTTCCGGACGCACCACGACTGTCATGACCCACCCCTCAACTGGAACTGGTCACACACTAGCAACCTAAATCAGCGGTTGCAATCTCAATATGACGCATCCATGGATTGTGTGGTTAACGCTGCGCAGGCGCCAGTCGACAGGATTTTTGAGGGGATCAACGATGGTGGGCGGTGACGGGATCGAACCGCCGACCCTCTCGGTGTAAACGAGATGCTCTACCAGCTGAGCTAACCGCCCGTGGGGTACGTAATAAGGTGACCCGCACCGGGCGTGCAAGTCGCCTGATGGCAAGTCACCTGTTGCAGAGTCGGTTATTGCTGCTCCAAGCCAGCTTGCTGTTGCAGAGTCGTTATTGCTGCTTCAAGCCCAGCTTGCGAACCAGCTCGCGAATTTCGATTGCTTCCTTTTCCATGAGCCGTCCCAATTCGCCGGGCGTGCTCGTTGCGAGCGTCATTCCGAATTCCTCGACCTTGCGCTTGAGCTCGGGATCACGTGCAGCCTCGGCAAAGGCCGCGTTAAGCGTCTGGATGACCGGCTCCGGCGTCCCCGGTGCCGCAGCGACGGCAAACCAGTTCGCAACGCTCGCTTCGCCAAATCCGGCTTCCTTCAGGGTCGGGACATCCGGAATCACGGCCCAGCGCTGCGGCCCATCGATGGCGAGCGCTCGCAGCTTGTTGTCGATCAGGAAGCTCTTCGCCGCCGGCGCACTTGGCCAGGCGATATCCAGCCGGCCGGCCACGAGATCCGCCATCATCGGCGCACCGCCCTTGTAGTGGATGAACTGAGCCGGGGCGCCCGTCAGCACCAGCAACTTGGCCGCCGCGAGATGAGACGGCGTGCCCACACCGGGCGATCCGAAATTGGCGCCGCCGGCCTTGCCCTTGGCAAACGCAGCAAGTTCCTTGATTGACTTTACCGGACTGTCCGCTGGAACGGCCACGATCCCGGTAAAATTGAAAACGGTCGAGATCGGCTGGGCGCCCTTGACCGGATCGTAACTCGCCGCCGAGGCGAGCGCAGGGATCGTCGCATGCTGTGCGCCCGAAAAAAGCAGCAACGTGTAACCGTCGGGTTGTGCATTCTGCAGTGCAGCTGCGGCCACCGCCCCGCTCGCCGCAGGCCGGTTCTCGACGATGACGCTCTGTCCAAGCTTCCGCGATACGGCTTCGGCATAAAGCCGCGCCATCACATCGGTCACCCCGCCAGCCGCCAGGCCCACCAGGATTGTGATGGGCCGGTTCGGGAAATCCTGAGCACGCCCCGGTGACGGAACAGCAAGCAGCAAGCCCGCGCTCAGGCAGAGCAAGGCTCGCTGCAGTAACGATCGACCGGACATTCTCATCTCACAGCAGAGGACGACGACAGTGAGTGCCTATCGCCTTCCCTGCGCGCAAGGCAAGCACGAACGCGTCGCGCAAAGAAAAACGGCGGCGCTGGAGCGCGCCGCCGTTGGGAAGCATTTGTGCGTCTCGGATCAGTGTGCGGTCAAGGCTGACGCCTCCTCGTCCGCTGCCTTTTCGGCCGCGGACTTGGCGGGCGGCTCTTCCCACTGGATCGGTTCGGGCTTGCGCACCAGGGCGCGCGCCAGAACCTCGTCCATGCGGGAAACCGGCACAATCTCGAGGTTGCTCTTCACGTTCTGCGCGATGTCCGCGAGATCCTTGGCGTTCTCCTCAGGGATCAGCACCGTCTTGATGCCACCGCGCAACGCGGCGAGCAGCTTCTCCTTGAGACCGCCGATCGGCAGCACCCGGCCGCGCAGCGTGATCTCGCCAGTCATCGCGACGTCGCGGCGGACCGGAATGCCGGTCATCACCGAGACGATCGCCGTGACCATGGCGACGCCGGCAGACGGACCATCCTTCGGCGTCGCGCCTTCCGGCACGTGCACGTGGATGTCACGGCGGTCGAACAACGGCGGTTCGATGCCGAAGGCGATCGCACGCGAGCGCACATAGGATGCGGCCGCCGAGATCGACTCCTTCATCACGTCACGCAGGTTGCCGGTGACGGTCATCTTGCCCTTGCCCGGCATCGACGTGCCTTCGATGGTGAGCAGCTCGCCACCGACATCCGTCCACGCCAGACCGGTGACAACGCCGACCTGGTCCTCGGACTCCATCTCGCCGAACCGATATTTCGGCACGCCGAGATAATCGCCGAGATCCTTCTCCGCGACATGCACCGCCTTCTTCTTCGACAGCGTCAGCTCCTTCACCGCCTTTCGGACCAGTGTCGAGATTTCGCGTTCGAGATTACGGACGCCCGCTTCCCGGGTGTACCGGCGAATGACGGTCAGAAGCGCATCGTCATCGATGGTCCACTCGTTGGCATTCAGGCCGTGCTTGGAGATGGCGGCCGGAATGAGATGCCTGCGCGCGATCTGGAGCTTCTCGTCCTCGGTATATCCCGCGATCCGGATGATCTCCATGCGGTCCATCAGGGGCGGCGGGATGTTGAGCGTGTTCGCGGTGGTCACGAACATCACGCTGGAGAGGTCGTAATCGACTTCCAGGTAATGATCGTTGAACGTCGCGTTCTGCTCGGGGTCCAGCACCTCAAGGAGCGCCGACGACGGATCGCCGCGGAAATCCGCGCCCATCTTGTCGATCTCGTCCAGGAGGAACAGCGGGTTCGACGACTTCGCCTTCCGCATCGACTGGATGATCTTGCCGGGCATCGAGCCGATATAGGTCCGGCGGTGACCGCGGATCTCGGCCTCGTCGCGCACGCCGCCGAGCGACACGCGAACGAATTCACGGCCGGTCGCTTTCGCGATCGACTTGCCGAGCGAGGTCTTGCCGACGCCGGGAGGACCGACGAGGCACAGGATCGGCCCGGTCAGCTTGTTGGCGCGTTGCTGAACCGCAAGATACTCGATGATGCGATCCTTGACCTTTTCCAATCCATAGTGATCGGCGTCGAGGATTTCCTGCGCGAGCTTGAGGTCCTTCTTGACCTTGGTCTTCTTCTGCCAGGGGATCGACAACAGCCAGTCGAGATAATTGCGCACGACCGTCGCCTCGGCAGACATCGGTGACATCTGCCGCAGCTTCTTCAGTTCGTGCTGCGCCTTCTCGCGGGCTTCCTTGGAGAGCTTGGTCTTCTTGATCTTGTCATCGAGTTCGGCGAGCTCGTCCTTGCCGTCCTCGTCGCCCAGCTCCTTCTGGATCGCCTTCATCTGCTCGTTGAGGTAATACTCGCGCTGCGTCTTCTCCATCTGACGCTTCACGCGCGTGCGGATGCGCTTCTCGACCTGCAGCACGGAGATTTCGCTCTCCATCAGGCCAAGAACTTTCTCAAGACGCTCCGGCACGCTCACGGTCTCGAGCAACGCCTGCTTGTCGGCGATCTTGACCTGCAGATGCGAGCCGACGGTGTCGGCGAGCTTGGCATGATCGTCGATCTGCTGAACGACGCCCACCACTTCCGGCGAGACCTTCTTGTTCAGCTTCACGTAATTCTCGAATTCGTTGACCACCGAGCGCGCCAGCGCTTCGGCTTCGACGCGCTCGCCGAGATTGTCGTCGAGCACGACGGCGTCCGCCTCGAAATACTCGGAGCGATCTGTGTATTTCAGAACCTTGGCGCGCTGCGCGCCTTCGACCAGCACCTTCACGGTGCCGTCCGGCAGCTTCAGCAATTGCAGGACGCTGGCAAGCGTACCGACTTCGTAGATGTCGCCGGTCGCCGGATCGTCATCCGATGCATTCTTCTGGGTCGCGAGGAGGATGAAGGTGTCGGACCGCATCACCTCTTCGAGCGCCTTGATCGACTTTTCGCGGCCGACAAAGAGCGGCACGATCATGTGGGGAAACACCACGATGTCGCGCAGTGGCAGCACCGGATAAGCCCGGGTTTCGCCCGGGGTCAGGGTTGGACGCGGCTTGTTGGCGGTCGTCATGGCCGTCATTCCTTTGTTCTTGTGCCCCTTCGGAGGGCCCGCAATTGCGCTACCATCCAAAGTGCCGAGGGAGGTCGGGAGGGACATGGCCAGGTCAGGCACCTTGACCATGTACGAGGGTGGTACGAACCCTGCCCGAAATGGAAGTTTCGAATTTCGTACGCTATCCGTTCGCCTGCCTTAGGTGGCGTTGCACCCTAGGGGAGTCAAGAGAACCGCGCTCCGCGCAGCCCTGCCCGTCTCCCCCAGGAAGCAGCGACTAGGGTCCGAGCGTAGGCGATTCTGCCCGGCCCGCAAGAGCCGGTTCCGGCGATCAGGCCGAGGCCGAGCTCTCGGCGGCCCGGTCGGAGCGGTCCGCGTAAATGTAAAGCGGCCGGGCCGTGCCCTCCACCACCTCGCGGGAGATGACCACCTCTTCCACGCCCTCGAGGCTCGGCAGGTCGAACATGGTGTCGAGCAGGATGCTCTCCATGATCGAGCGCAGGCCGCGCGCGCCGGTCTTGCGCTCGATGGCCTTGCGAGCGATCGCGCCGAGAGCTTCTTCGGCCAGGGTCAGGTCGATATTCTCCATCTCGAACAGCCGCTGGTACTGTTTCACCAGCGCATTCTTCGGCTCGACCAGGATCTTCTTGAGCGAGGCCTCGTCGAGGTCTTCGAGCGTGGCGACGACCGGCAGGCGGCCGACGAATTCAGGGATCAGGCCGTATTTGAGCAGGTCCTCGGGCTCGACCTCGCGGAAGATCTCACCGGCCTTGCGATCTTCCGGCGCACGGACGGTGGCGCCGAAGCCGATCGACGTGGAGCGGCCGCGCGCCGAGATGATCTTGTCGAGACCGGCAAACGCGCCGCCGCAGACGAACAGGATGTTCGTTGTGTCGACCTGCAGAAATTCCTGCTGCGGATGCTTGCGCCCGCCCTGCGGAGGCACCGAGGCGATAGTGCCTTCCATGATCTTGAGCAGCGCCTGCTGCACGCCCTCGCCCGACACATCGCGCGTGATCGACGGGTTGTCGGACTTGCGCGAGATCTTGTCGATTTCGTCGATATAGACGATGCCGCGCTGCGCGCGTTCGACATTGTAATCGGCCGCCTGCAGCAGCTTGAGAATGATGTTCTCGACATCCTCACCGACGTAACCGGCTTCGGTCAGCGTCGTCGCGTCGGCCATCGTGAATGGCACGTCGAGAATGCGCGCCAGCGTCTGCGCGAGCAGAGTCTTGCCGGAGCCGGTCGGGCCGATCAGCAGGATGTTCGACTTCGCGAGTTCGACATCGTTGTGCTTGGTCTGGTGGTTGAGGCGCTTGTAGTGGTTATGCACCGCAACCGAGAGAACCTTCTTGGCGTGATCCTGACCGATCACGTAATCGTCGAGGACCTTACGGATTTCCTTCGGGGTCGGAATGCCGTCGCGCGACTTCACCAGCGAGGACTTGTTCTCCTCGCGAATGATGTCCATGCACAACTCGACGCATTCGTCGCAGATGAAGACCGTCGGCCCGGCAATCAGCTTGCGAACTTCGTGCTGGCTCTTCCCACAGAACGAGCAGTAAAGCGTGTTCTTGGAATCGCTGCCGCCGACTTTCGTCATTCCAGTCTCCGTATCCCTTCGCGTGAGCGACCGGCGCCCACATTTCTAACACCTGACCGGCGACCAGAGCGTGGCACTCTGGGCACAGTCCCGCCGAAACGCCCTCCCCCCAAGCCTACGTGACACACTAGCGAAGCATGCTAGCGGGACGACAATCAAGATTCGATTAACGATACCGTTCCGGACCTTGATCGTGCCTCTCGCGCCTCGATTCGTGAACCCGTCCGGGCGCCAGCCCAGCCGGGATCTCTGTTGAAACCATGGCGCGGATCGGTCGGCCAGGCAATGCAGGGCGATCGTCTTAAGGTCCCCAAGGCACGACCGGCGCCCAAATGCTCCGACCGGCCACTGCGCCATCAGCTCTTCGGCGCCGCCAGCGGGTCTTCCACCCGCTTGTCGATGACCTTGTCGACCAGCCCGAACTCCTTCGCGCCGTCCGCCGTCATGAAGTAGTCGCGCTCCAGGGCGTCCTCGATTTTCTTCAAGGGCTGCCCCGTATGCTTCATGTAGATTTCGTTCAGCCGCTTCTTGAGATTCAGGATCTCCTGGGCGTGCAGCATGATGTCGGTCGCCTGCCCCTGGAAGCCGCCCGACGGCTGATGGACCATGATCCGCGCATTCGGAAGCGCGAAGCGAAGATCCTTCTCGCCTGCCGCCAGCAGCAGCGATCCCATCGACGCAGCCTGACCGATGCACAATGTGGACACGGACGGCCGGATGAATTGCATCGTGTCGTAGATCGCCATGCCCGATGTCACCACGCCACCCGGCGAGTTGATGTACATCGAGATTTCCTTTTTCGGATTCTCGGCTTCAAGAAACAGAAGCTGAGCGACGACCAGGGTCGCCATGCCGTCCTCGACCGGACCGGTGATGAAGATGATCCGTTCCTTCAACAGGCGCGAATAAATGTCATAGGCGCGCTCGCCGCGGTTGGTCTGCTCGACCACCATCGGGACGAGATAATTCATGTAAGTATCGATCGGATCTTTCATCAGAGTCTCCTGCGCCCGCGAATCGCGGCGCATGCTGTAGCACGGAGCGGCAGCCTGGGGCTGCCGGGGTTTCGCTTAGGTAAACCGCAAGACGGTTTTCGCCAGTGGGCCCGCGCTATGCAGCCTTCTCGTCCTCGTCGGGCTTGTACAATTCCTCTCGCGACACCTTCTTGTCGGTGACTTTCGCGAGCGCCAGGATGAAGTCGGTCACCTTGTTCTCGATCAGCGGCGCGCGAATGCTGGCGATCGCCTCCGGATTGGTCCGGAACATTTCGATCAGCTCTTTTTCGCGGCCCGGATACTGGCGCACGTGCTCCATCACCGCGCGGCGCACTTCGTCCTCCGACACGGTGATCTCGTTCTTGCGTGCGATTTCGTCGAGAAGCAGACCGAGCCGGACGCGCCGATCGGCGATCCTGCGATACTCCTCACGCTCCTTCTCTTCGGTCGTGTTCTCGTCCTCGAAGCTGCGCCCAGATTGCTGCATTTCCGAGGTCAGGGTCTTCCAGAGATTTTCGAACTCCTGCTCGACAAGCGCCGGCGGCAATGGGAATTTATGCCGCTCGTCGAGCGCATCGAACAAGGCGCGCTTGACGCGCTGCTTCGACACGGAATCGTGCTCGCGCTGAATTCGGTCGCGCACGGCGGCCTTCAGCTTGTCGAGCGATTCCATGCCGAGTGCCTTGGCGAAATCGTCGTCGATCTTGACCTCGCCCGGAGCCTCGATCGACTTCGCAGTGACGTCGAAGACCGCGGCCTTCCCGGCGAGATGAGCGGCCGGATAATTCTCCGGGAACGTGACGTTGATCTTGCGGTTCTCGCCGACGCCAATGCCGATCAGCTGATCCTCGAAGCCCGGAATGAACGTATTGCTGCCGATCAGGACAGCGACGTCTTCGGCCGAGCCGCCCTCGAACGGCACGTCGTCGATCGTGCCGACGAAGGAGATGGTCACGCGATCGCCGCTCTCGGCCTTGGTGCCTTCGGCCTTGGCCGCGAAGGGCCGGTTCTGCTCGGCGATCCGCTTCAGGCCTTCGTCAACTTCCTCATCGGTCGCATCGGCGGTGAGCCGGGTCAGCTCGACGGTCTTGAAATCGATGACGTCGATCGGAGCAAGGATCTCCATCGCCACCGTGTAGGCGAGATCGGACTTGCCTTCGATGACCGCCTCGACGGACTTCTCGTCCTCGGGCAGCGTCACCTTCGGCTGCAGGGCGAGGCGGAAATTGTTGTCGGCCACGATCTTGGCGTTGACGTCCCGCATCGCCGCTTCGATGGCCTCGGCCATGGCCGAGCGCCCATACATCCGCCGCAGATGCGCCGCCGGCACCTTGCCAGGACGGAAGCCGTTGATGCGCACCCGCCCTTTCAGTTCATCGAGCCGCTCGCTGACCTTGCTGTCGAGCTCGCTTGCCGGAATCACCACGCGAAACTCGCGCCGCAATCCGTCGGTCAGGGTTTCGGTCACTTGCATGGAAAAGACTTCGCTCCTCGTCGCCGCGCCAACGGCTCTGGCTGACTTCACTGAATTTCGGTGGCCTTCAAGCTTGGTGCGGGCGGAGGGATTTGAACCCCCACGACTTGCGTCACTGGAACCTAAATCCAGCGCGTCTACCAGTTCCGCCACGCCCGCGCGTAAGGGCATCGCGCGGCATGTTCGGCCGAGCGGCGCGGCTTATATCACTTTGCCTAGAATGCGCACGAGAAAAATGGTGTCGCACGTCTGGTTGTCCAGTCGCTGGATGTCCAAAAAGAACTGCGACCCCGCCGCCCGGCTACCCATCTCAGTTGCGCAGCCGGCGGTAGACGACCGGAAGCGCCTCCGGCAGGTCCTCGGCGATCAGGCCTGGGCCGAAGGTGTTGGCCGCTTCGCCATGGACCCACACCGCCGACGCAGCGGCCTCGAAGGCGGGCATCCCCTGCGCCCGCAGCCCGGCGATGATCCCCGCCAGCACATCCCCGGCCCCTGCGGTCGCAAGGTCCGGTGGCGCGTTTTCGGCGATGGCAGCCCGCCCGTCCGGACCGGCCACGACCGTGTCCGAGCCCTTGAGGACGAGGACCGCGCCTGTTTCATGTGAAGCAGCAAGCGCCGCCTCAAGTTTTTGTTTAACTGAAGGAATTTTCTCTATCGAGCTGAAGAGTCGATCAAATTCACCCGCGTGCGGCGTGAGAATCGCGGTGGAAAGTTTGTGATTCGTCAGGATTGTAAAGAGCTCTTTTGGGTTTTCCCCAAAGCTCGTGAGGGCGTCGGCGTCCAGGATCAATGCCCGTCCGTCAGCCGCGGCTCGGCGCACCTTGTCCCTCATCTGGTCGCCGACGCCTCCCCCCGGCCCCAGCACCACGGCGTTGAGACGGCGATCGGACAACAAGGACGCGAACCCCGCGGGCCCTTCCGCCTCCCGGACCATGACCGCGAGGCTCGCGGCCGCATTGACGGCGAGTGCACTTCGCGGGGAGGCAATCGTGACCAGCCCCGCTCCCGCTCGCAGCGCGCCGCGCGCTGCCAGCCGGGCGGCGCCGGTGCTCGGCAATTCGCCGGACAAAACCACGACGTGCCCGCGTGCGTATTTGTGTCCGTCCGGTTCCAGCCGCGGGAAGCTGTCCCGCCAGAGCGCTGGCTCATTCGCGAACAGGTGCGGCCTGATCGCTTCGAGGACGTGGTCCGGAATGCCGATATCGGCGACGGTCGTGGTTCCGCAATGGATGCGTCCTGGCAGCAGCAGATGTCCAGGCTTGCGGCGGAAGAAGGTCACGGTCCGCCTCGCCCGCACGGCGATCCCCATCACCGCTCCGCTGTCGCCGTGGATACCGCTCGGCAGATCCACCGCCACGATCGGGGCTCCGGAACCGTTGATGGCCGCGATCAAGGCGGCCGCGTCCTCGACCAAAGGACGGGACAAGCCCGCACCGAACAATGCATCGACAATGATGCTGCGATGATCGAACCGATGGGCGGCCCACGGCGCAACCGGTCCGGCAAATCGGCGCGCCATCTCCGCGGCATCGCCGGTCAGCGCATCGCGGTCGCCGAGCATGAGGACCTGCACCGGCCATCCCCGCTCCGCCAGCAACCGCGCCGCGACGAAACCGTCGCCTCCGTTATTGCCGGGCCCCGCACATATCA
>Ga0180218_1002031_pt1 | contig 11044 bp, 9 predicted proteins | sample eDN3rd37CKraftBY_FD_151334 | JGI IMG/M metagenome (GOLD analysis project Ga0180218, IMG submission 151334) | Enriched backyard soil microbial communities from Emeryville, California, USA - eDNA 3rd pass 37_C Kraft BY (version 2) (version 2) | ecosystem: Environmental > Terrestrial > Soil >... | reverse complement strand
CGACACCGACGACGGCGATGTGGAGGCCGCGCTCGCGCAGGCCGCGGTGACCGTCGACGAGACCTACGAGACGCCTATCGAGCACAACAACCCGATGGAGCCGCATGCGTGCATCGCGCAGTGGGGTCTCGGTGACAGCGGCAAACCTGCTGTCGTGCTGTACGACTCGACGCAGGGCGTGCACGCGGTGCGCAAGGCGCTGGCGCCGATCTTCGGCCTGGAACCCGAGCAGATCCGCGTGATCGCACCACATGTCGGCGGCGGATTCGGCTCGAAGGGTGCACCGCACGCGCACAACGTGCTGGCGATCCTCGCGGCGCAACGCAGCGACGGCCGGCCCGTGAAACTCGCGCTGACGCGCCAGCAGATGTTCTCGCTCGTCGGCTACCGCACACCGACCATCCAGCGGATCCGGCTGGGCGCCGATCACGACGGCCGCATCACCGCGCTGGTGCACGACGTTGTCGAACAGACGTCGGCGGTCAAGGAGTTCGCCGAACAGACCGCGATCACCTCGCGCAAGATGTACAGCGCCGCCAACCGCCGCACCACCCACAAGCTCGCGGCACTCGATGTCGCGATCCCGTTCTGGATGCGCGCGCCCGGCGAATGCCCGGGCACCTACGCGGCCGAGGTCGCGATGGACGAACTCGCGGTGGCCTGCGGCCTCGACCCGATCGAACTGCGTGTGCGCAACGATCCTGAGGTCGACCCGGAAACGGGTAAGCCGTGGTCGGGCCGTCATCTCGTGGACTGCCTGCGCCTGGGGGCGGACCGCTTCGGCTGGGCCGCACGCGATCCGCGGCCCGCGGCGCGCCGCGACGGGGAATGGCTGATCGGCACGGGGGTCGCCGCGGCGACCTACCCGGGTAAGGCGATGCCGGGAAACTCGGCGCGCATCACCTATGCCGCCGAGGGCCGTTACACCGTGCAGATCGGTGCGGCCGACATCGGTACGGGGACGTGGACCACGCTGTCGCAGATCGCTGCTGACGCCCTCGCCTGCGATCTGGCGGCCGTGGACCTGCAGATCGGCGACACCGACCTGCCGGAGGCATCGGTGGCCGGTGGCTCGTCGGGTATCACGTCGTGGGGTTCGGCGATCGTCGCGGCGGCGCGGCAGTTCCGCGCCGACCATGGTGATCCGCCCGCCGTCGGCGCGACGACCGTCGCGCAGTCACCGGAGAATCCCGACGCCGACGGCGTCACGATGCAATCGTTCGGCGCGCACTTCGTCGAGGCACACGTCAACGCCGACACCGGCGAGATCAGGGTCCCGCGGATGCTGGGAGTGTTCTCGGTCGGCCGGGTGATCAACGCCCGTACGTTGCGGTCGCAGTTGATCGGCGGCATGACGATGGGCCTGTCGATGGCGTTGCACGAGGAGAGCGTGCGCGATCCGCGGTTCGGCCACGTCGTCACACAGGATCTCGCGACCTATCACATCAGCGCACACGCCGATGTGGCTGATATCGACGCCATCTGGCTCGATGAGGCCGACGAGTACCTCAACCCGATGGGTTCACGCGGCGCCGGGGAGATCGGCATCGTCGGGTCGGCCTCTGCCGTGGTCAACGCGGTGTATCACGCGACCGGGGTGCGGGTGCGCAATCTCCCGGTGACCGTCGACAAGGTGCTGGCTGGCCTACCGAAACTGGTGTGACCGCAACACCACTCAGCCGGCCAGATCGTCCTCGTCGAGGTCGGTCGCGGCCAGCGCCGAGGCCAGGTCGTCGTGGCGGAACACCGACGTGACGTGGTCGCGCACCACACGGAACGCCGAGGCGCCGGCTGCGGTGCTGCCGTCGGCGCAGGTGATCGTCTGCTCGGCCACCACGACACCGTCGTGGACGTACATCCGGCCCGGGGTGACGCTGATGCCTGCCGCTTCGGCCCACCGGCGCAACGCCGCGTGACCCTGGACAGCGCCGGACGTGTCGCCGACCTCGATGTCGTCGCTGGACAAGGAGACCAGGGTGTCGAAGTCCTTGTCGTTGAGCGCGTCGTGCCAGGCCAGAACCGTCGCGATCTCGGATGTGGTCATGAAGGCAAGGTACGCCACTCAGAACGGCGCGGCGGCCAGCATCTTGTCCCAGACCTCCGTGTCGCCGAACACCTCGAGACCGAGGTCGGCCGGGGTGCGACGGCCGGTGATGGCCAGCAGCAGGTCTTTGGCGGGGCCGCGCAGGGCCACCGAACCCTTGCCGTGGTCGTGCGACCAGCCCACGCCGTCCTCGTCGTTGACCAGGGTCCACTCGCCCGTCGGGCCCAGGCCGTCGTCGGTGGCGTGCAGGTGCACGCTCTGGCCGAACGCCAGCGGAACCCGGTGGTGGCGCTTGGCTTCGACGCATGTGCGCTCAAGCCATTCGCTGATCGCGTCGGCGGCCAGTTCGAGAGGCAGGTCGTAGTCGGCGCCCAGCGCGATCGCGGCGTCGGCGCGGTGCACCGCGACCTCGTTGGCCCGGCGCCGGATCCACCAGCCGGCGGGCCGCGGCCCCAGGAACGTCCAGACGCGGGCCTCGGAGCCCACCTGGTCGACGGCCTTGACGATCAGGGCCGCGCCGGCGTTGAGCCATTCGATGGCCCCCTGGGGGTCGTCGGGCGGTTTACCGTCACGAACCTGGCGCGGGTCCAGTTCCTGTGAGAGTCGGTCACTGATTATCTGTGCGGCCCAACGGTTTCCGCGTCCAACATGTCGGAGAAGCTGACGCAACGTCCAGTCCGGGCAGGTGGGGACGGGCGTGTCAGGATCGCCGGAGGCGATCAGCTCTCCGAAGGCGCGGGTCTGGTCGAGCAGAGCGGCTCGGAAATCCACATCATGAACCTACCGCCGCGCGCGCCTTTCCGAGCGCAATCGGGAGAGTCGACCACCCGCGCAACACCCGCGTGTCGCGACGGACCGGGTCACCGGCCAGCCGGGCGTCGGGAAAGCGGTCGAAGAACGCCCGCAGACCCACCTCGCCCTCGGCGCGGGCCAGCGCCGCACCCAGGCAGAAGTGGCGCCCACCCGAGAACGACAGGTGCCGCCCGGCGTTGTCGCGTTCGATGTCGAAGCGGTGCGGGTCGTCGAAGACCTTGGGGTCGCGGTTGGCGCCCGCGATGTGCAGCACCACCAGTTCGCCGCGCCCGACGGCGGTGCCGGCGACGTCGACGTCGCGCACGGCCGCGCGGGCGGTCATCTGCACCGGAGAGTCCAGCCGCAGGATTTCCTCGACCGCGTTGGGCCACACGTCGGGACGCGCCGCGAGAGTCTCCAGGTGCTCGCGGTGGTCCAGCAGCATCCGGATGCCGTTGCCCAGCAGGTTCACGGTGGTCTCGAAGCCGGCCGCGAGTACCAGGCCGGCCAGGGCCTTGAGCTCGCGGTCGGTCAGCGGCTCGCCGGTGGCCCCGCTTTCGGACGCGGTGATGATCTGGCTCAGCAGGTCGTCCCCCGGGTCGCGGCGCAGGGTGCGCAGGTGCCGGTTGAGCCACGTCTCGAACCCGATGATGCCCTCGTTGACCTGCTGGTACTGGCTCCAGGACAAGCCGATGTCCAGGCTCGGCGCACCCAGCTCGCCGTAGCGCAGGATGTTGGGCCGGTCGGGTTCGGGCACACCGAGGATGTCGCCGATCACCGCGACGGGAAGCTGCGCACAGTACCGCTCGACGATGTCGACCACACCCGACTCGGCCTGAAGGCCGTCGAGCAGCTCGTGCGCGGTCTGCTCCACACGTTCGCGCAGCGTGGCCACCGCGCGCGTGGTGAACACCGAGGACACGAGCTTGCGCATGCGGGTGTGGTCGGGCGGCTCGATCGACAGCAGCGATGGCGGTTCGATCGGGTGCAGCAGGCCCGGGTTGGTCTTGTCGGCGATCCAGCGCAGCGGTTTCGGCAGGTTCGCGCCGAGCTGGCTCACCTGGAAGTCGTCGGAGCGCAGCAGGTCGAACGCCACCGCGTGGTCGAACGTCAGCAGCACCACGCGGCCGCGGATCACCGGGCCCTGCTTGCGCATCTGGTCGGCGAACGTCGTGGGATCCGCACGTACCACCGGGTCGGCGATCAGCCGGGCCTGCGGATCACCGCGGCGCAGACCGAGTGTGGCCATGCTCCGAACGAAGCCGTGCAACGCCATCCACCGGAGTCGTTCCCGCATGCCCTGAGCGTACGGACGGCAAACTGCCGCTACAACTCCCGCACGTTCTGTCTCTCCAAGCGGCGGCCCAGCGCGTACACCCGCCAGCCGGCCCGCGACCAGCGGTCGATGTCCAGGCAGTTGCGGCCGTCCACAACGACTTTGGCGCGCACCGTGCCGTCCAGCGCCGCGGGGTCAAGGTCGACGAATTCGGACCATTCGGTGAGCACCAGCACCGCATCGGCGCGTTCGCACGCCTCGGCCACCGTCGTCGCATAGGTCAGGGTGGGGAAAAGCCGTCGCGAGTTCTCGACGGCCTTGGGGTCGTACACGTTGACCGTGGCGCCGTTGAGTTGCAGCATGCCCGCGACGTTGAGCGCCGGGGAGTCGCGCACGTCGTCGGATTCGGGTTTGAACGCCGCGCCCAGCACCGCGATGTTGGCGCCCAGCAGCGAACCGCCGCAGGCGCGGGTGGCCAGTTCGACCATCGCGGTGCGCCTGCGCATGTTGATGCTGTCGACCTCGCGCAGGAACGTCAGCGCGTGGTTGGCGCCGAGTTCCCCGGCGCGCGCCATGAACGCGCGGATGTCCTTGGGCAGGCAGCCGCCGCCGAAACCCAACCCGGCGTTGAGGAATTGCCGCCCGATGCGGGGGTCGTGGCCCAGCGCGTCGGCCAGCACGGTCACGTCGGCGTCAGCGGCCTCACACACCTCCGAGATGGCGTTGATGAACGAGATCTTGGTCGCCAGAAACGCGTTCGCCGCGACCTTGACCAGCTCGGCGGTCTGCAGATCGGTCACCAGAAACGGCACTCCGTCGGCGATCAGCGGCCCGTACAGGTCACGCACCGCGGCTTCCGCGCGCGTCGAGCCAGGTTGCACGCCGAGCACCACGCGGTCGGGATGCAGCGTGTCGTGCACCGCGAAGCCCTCGCGCAGGAACTCGGGGTTCCAGGCGATCTCGACGTCGACGCCGGGCGGGGCGAGCAGCGCGGCGCGCTGCGCGAGATCGGCCGCGGTGCCGACGGGCACGGTGGACTTGCCGACGATCACCGCGTTGCGCCGCAGACGCGGCACCAGCGTGTCGATGACGGCGTGCACGTGGCGCAGGTCGGCGCCGTACTCGCCCTTCTTCTGCGGGGTGCCCACCCCCAGGAAGTGCACATCGGCGAAGTCGGCGGCCTCGTCGTAGTCGGTGGTGAACCGCAACCGGCCCGCGGAAAGGTTGTCGTTCAGGACTTTTCGCAGGCCGGGTTCGTAGAACGGGATGTCGCCGGAGGCCAGTTTGGCCACCTTGCCGGGGTCGATGTCGACCCCGATGACCTCATGGCCGAGTTCGGCCATTCCCGCGGCGTGGGTCGCGCCCAGATAGCCGGTGCCGAACACTGTGCATCGCATACTGCCTCTATAGGCAGCGGCGATGAGCTACCCGCTACGCGACATCAAGCGGCAGACCAACTTCGGGTGAGGAGTTGGTGGCTAGTGGTGACCGCCACCGAACGGGAACGGCCACACCGGGCCGCCACCGTTGTGACCGCCACCGTTGTGACCACCGCCGCCACCGTTGCGGCCACCACCCGAGCCGGGATTCCAGCCGCTGTTGCCGGAGTCACCGCGGCCGGGGCCACCCGATCCACGTCCGGGGTTCCAGTCGTTGTCACCGCCACCGCGGCCGGGCCCGTTGTCGGAGCCACGACCCGGGCCCGGATCCCAGCCACCGGGGCCCGATCCGGGCCATTGCGGCTTCGGGGCCTGCTTCGGCGGATCCCATGGCGGGTTCCACGGATTCTGCTGTGGTGGCCGCTGGGGCTCCCACGGCGGACGGAAGATCGACGGGACGCGCGGCAGCACCACAACGGGCGGGATGTATCCCGGCGGCTGGTAGACCGGCGCCGGCGCAGGCTGCACCGGTGCCACGGGAGCAGGTGGGGGCGCCTCGGGTGCCGGTGGCGGCGCCGCCGGGGCCGGGGCGGGTGCCTGCGGTTGCTCCACGTACACCGTGCGCGGCGGAGCCTGGGGCTGCGGGGCCTCCTGGACCACCGGAACCGGAGCCTTGATGGTCTCCGGAGGCGGCGCGGGCGGCGGCGCCTCCTGCACGGGCTTCGCCTCGGGCGCCGGGGCCGGTGCGGGTGCTTTGGCCACGGGCGCGGTGGGCACCACGGCGCCCTGCGCGGGGGCGGGCCGCTGGTCGACCGTCGGGCGGATGCTCACCGCGAGCGAGATGACCAGTGCGACGACGCCGATGACGAACACCGAGGTCAACGCGCTGCCCACCAGCAGGAACGGCTTGCGCTCCTCGTCGGCGGCGGCGACCTCGTTGAACACGGCGGGGTCGAGTTCGTCGACTCCACCGTCCACGAGGCTGCCCAGGTCGCTTCCGGCCGGGGCGAGCTGGGTGTCCAGACCGGCGAGCGCGTACGCGCTGCCCGCGGTCGGGCCGTCGGGATCCTGCGAGTACGCCAGCCCCACGGTGGAGGCCTCCAGCGCGGGCGCGGTGGCCGAGGCCAGCGCGGCGCCGCGGGCCAGCGCCAGCTCGGGTTCCTCCGGGGCGTTGACGGGCATCGACACGAGGTGCTGCAGGTGCTCCTTGACGGAGCTGACGTCGACGCCCGAGCCCACGATGAACATGCCGTCGGGCGGGGTCTCCTGGGCGGCGACGGCGGCGGCCATGTCGCTCAGGACGGCCATCGCGTCGGTGCTGTGCAGCGAGCTGCCGAGCACCTTGACCACCGAGCCGTCCTCGGTCTGCACCACCGACAGGGTCGCGGCGTCACGGTCGATGAACAGCAGCGCGGTGGTGTCGTAGCCGACGGCGCGTCCGACGGCCTGTGCGAGGGCTGCGGCGGCGTGGCCTTCGGAGACCAGCATGACGTCGTCGATGCCGTGTGCGGTCAGCGAGTCGCGTAGCGCGGACGCGTCGGAGTGATCACTCCACGTGACACCGATCGACTTGAGATGATGCCCGCCCGCGTCGGCGCTCTCTTGGGTTCCGAGAATTGCTGCGACGACCTGATCGGCCGCGCTCATCGTTGCCGCATCTTCCACGGCGGTGACGTCGAAGACGTCGTGATCGACGGTGATCCCGTCGGCGTTCTCCCCCTCGACCAGCACCATGCGGACCGTCGTGGGTGTCATCGACACACCCAGTACGATGTCCACCATGCCCTCCAAAGTGTTTGCTGCACTGCCCAAGTCGCCAATTTGCGCGCAGTCCGCACGAGCCGACAACTAGAAACTTCATCGATGCAGCCGGCGCATTCGTTACATCCGAACGCGTTAGCTGACACGCTTCAGTTCCGGTCGGACCCCCACTGCTGCTCACTACCGACGTCGGTACTTTTCGACCCTACTCGGCTATACGACGCCCGGCGCGGATCAGTTCATCCGCTTTGAGGGATATCCCACGTTCACCAATTCACTTGCGTCTCACCGTTCACACGGCAGGCGCGCGTCAGGACTTGATGAAGTTGAGATGCGAGCGCGACGGCGTCGGCCCACGCTGCCCCTGGTATTTCGACCCCACCGCGGCGCTGCCGTACGGATTCTCGGCCGGGCTGGTGAGCCGCAGCAGGCACAGCTGCCCGATCTTCATGCCCGGCCACAATGTGATGGGCAGGTTCGCGACGTTCGACAGCTCCAGGGTGATGTGCCCGGAGAACCCCGGATCGATGAAGCCCGCGGTCGAGTGCGTCAGCAGGCCCAGGCGCCCGAGTGACGACTTGCCCTCCAACCGGCCGGCCAGGTCGTCGGGCAGCGTGCACAGCTCCAGCGTCGACCCCAGCACGAATTCCCCCGGATGCAGGACGAACGGCTCGCCCTCGGCCGGTTCGACCAGCGTGGTCAGTTCGTCCTGCTGCATCGCGGGGTCGATGTGCGTGTACCGGGTGTTGTTGAACACCCGGAACATGCGGTCGAGCCGCACATCGATGCTCGACGGCTGCACCAGGGCATCGTCGAACGGCTCGAGGGCCAGGCGTTTCGCGGCGATCTCGGCCCGGATGTCACGATCGGAAAGCAGCACCCGACGAGAGTATCGGTCACCGTGTGCCCAGGAACCCCCATCCGGGTGCCACACGCCGCCTCACTACCCGCGGCTATCCCCTTCGTAGGCCGAGTTGCTATCCTTCGTCCGCACCGTGCCGGTGTAGTTCAATGGCAGAACATCAGCTTCCCAAGCTGAATACGCGGGTTCGATTCCCGTCACCGGCTCCACTATCTGGCCTGGTCAAGGGCTGTTTTAAGCGCGCACTCTCCCCGCTCCTATACCCCGGTACCGCCGTTGTACCGCCACCTCGAGCGGGTTCGGCCGCCACGAGGCCGATTCGGCAATTGACGGTGTTGACGGAATGTCTTCTACGTCGTCACCAGAATGTGTGATAGTTCTCCCGATAAGTCGATTGACCTGCAGAGAGCACGGGGGCCAACCTTGGCGCAGTATGGGTTCCGGATTTTCAAAGTGGAGCGCATGAATGGGACGGGCAATACGCCGGTAGCGTTTGTTGATTCCACTTGGGGCGACTTCCCAAATCACCTATACCGTTCGTACACGCGGCAGATTGGCCACAAATGGCAGGAGAATCCCCGCGATGCCTTCGACAAGGATGGCAAACCGGTTCCACTCGACCCCAACAGCCGGATCGTGCGCGTCGACTGGGTGAACCGGTCCGGAATGTCTGTATTCTTCGGCCTCTCCTCCGGCAAGAACGATGGATTCGCCGATGCCATGAGCGCCGCACCTGGTGCTCCCGACGAGTCAATCGAGCATCTCGCGCCACGGCGCCAGTACCGGGGCGTCTACACGTTGCCGCCCAACGAGACGGAGGGTGTTCTCGTTCTTGAGGTCATCTCCCGCTCGTGCCCGGTCAACACACTCAAGCAGTGGACCAATCAATGGTCAGAGGCTTTGGTAGAAGCGGACCAGAAGGATAAGAAGGCGTCGAAACACAGCCGCATTCGGTTCGAGCAACTTACCGACAGTGGACAGGTTAAGACCCTTCTGGCAGCTGGTGATCCGCAAGAAATCGTCCTGATCGAACATGCCTCACCGGGTAACGGACTGCCTGACGTCGTTCAGTATCGGCTAACAGCTCCTGTACGCCAGAAAATGACGGTGATGCAAACCGTGAAAGGATGGGTTGTCGGCGGAACCGATGGGAAAGTCAGTAAGTCCGAGGGGATCGCTCAAGCACGCGCGCTGGTGGGTCCCGAGATCAACGGCGTCGATTTTGACGACTGCTACGTGGCGGTGAAGCACGAAGGGCAGACCCAACATGTCAGACCGGACGCCTACAGTGAGTTGTTCACGTACGACAACAGAAGCAGCCAGCGTGAGACGGACTCGTTCTACAAGCAGGTGAACGAGAAACTCGCTTCGCTGGGCCTCACCCGAACGATGAAACTAGACTTGAAGGACTGGCCGACGAACCTACCCAAACTTCGTCCCGAGGCCTCCAAGACCTGATCAACCCCCAGGGGGTGCAAAATGACCGCACGGATGAACCCGATGCCTGTTCTTCGCGCACACACATGCACTCTCGTGAACGGCACCAACGCAGACTGGTGGGCTCGCGGCATCATATGGGGGACGCCAGTCGCAATCGGGACCGTCGCGTATTTCACGGCGTGGCGCTTCACCGCGCCCTCTGCCGTGCTGTCGGGCGTCGCACTCCTAATGGGCGGGTTACTCAGCACCGCTGGCGTGCTCTCAACGCTGCGGCTGAAGTTGACCGACCGCGACGAGAGTCACCGCGACGCTGAGGACGCAAAGCGCAATCTCGATGAGGCCGTACCACACGTCCTAACCGCCGCGCTGGCGTGCCTCGCCTCGGCAACTCTCATCATCGTGGCAATGAACTTCCCTCTGGCGCTAGGTGATCCAACCATCAACCGAGGATTCAGCTGCGTGATAGCTGCAGCGCTCACCTTTGTAGCTGCGCTCTTCGTCGCCACGATCATTCGCCTCTACGCTGCGTACGTCCAGGTAAACCGAGTTCCCAGGGAACTCAACGGGTTCGTCCGCCACAGTTCTTTGTGACTTAACGCCTTAGCGGCACAACGTTGTCCGCGTAGATGGGCTCCGCAGCGATAGCTCCGAGCTGGCTCATAACGTCCTCGTGGTCGCCCTTCTTGTAGACGTGGGTGTAGATGTGCTCGGTGGTCGTGGGGTTCGCGTGCCCCATGAACTCCGCCACCTGCCGCACCGGAATCCCGGCCTCCCCACACAGCAGCGATGCGTACGTGTGGCGGAGCGAGTGGAACTTCAGCTCCGGCGACAACAGCACGGCCCGATCTCCGGCACCGGTTGCAATTCGGTTCGCCCTCAGGACCGCAGGCCGGTACACGGCCTTGTAGAACGTGGCGTGTCGCAAGGGCTCGTCCCACTTCAGCTCTAGCCGCGCCTCCGCTTCCTCAACTGACAGGTCCGCCAGGGCGTCCGCTTGTCGCCGGGCGACGCGCTTTGCGTCCCGAGCGTCCGGCTCGCCGGTTGCGGTGGTGGCCCGCACGCCGGTGGGCCTCTGAGCCACAAGCACCATCCCCGGGAACAGCGGGGCGGTCGGCTCGTCTCGGCGCGGGTGCATCGCCAGGTAGTCGCGCACGAGCGCCGTACTGTGCGGCGGCAGCGGCACCTGCCGCAACGAACCGGTGGTTTTGGTGGGGCCGTATCGCTCGGCGGCTTCGCTGTCTCGATCGTCTGCACCGAACCGCACCGTGCGTTCCACTCGCAACGTAGCGTGCCGGTTGGAAGGTAGCTCTACGTCCTGAATTTGCAGACCACCTAACTCTGCCGCCCGCAAACCCGACCAGGCCGGAATTTGTCAAGGTGTTTGAGTCCAGTGGGTGTTAAGCGGCTTCCGTTTCGGTCTCCTGTTCGGCCGGTTTGGGTGGGTTGATCGCCGCGGATTCAGGTAGGTCGATGACCTTGGGTGCGGTGTC
>Ga0180218_1002029_pt1 | contig 11046 bp, 11 predicted proteins | sample eDN3rd37CKraftBY_FD_151334 | JGI IMG/M metagenome (GOLD analysis project Ga0180218, IMG submission 151334) | Enriched backyard soil microbial communities from Emeryville, California, USA - eDNA 3rd pass 37_C Kraft BY (version 2) (version 2) | ecosystem: Environmental > Terrestrial > Soil >... | reverse complement strand
GGTACTTAGGTCAATTCGTATGCGGCACGTTCGCGCTCGCTTAGCGAAGTCCTCCTATAAGCCCAAGGCATGATCTCCTCGCCGGAGGCCTCCATGCGGGTACCTGGTATTCTGGCTGTCGTGTTCCTGACCTTTACGGCCGGCATGCTCATCGCCGAAGAAGACCCGGTGATGAAGGAAGCCCAATCGACATTCGCGCCGATTCCTCTCACGCCCCCTCCAGTGAAGGGCGTGACGCCCACTCCCGCGCTCGTCGAACTGGGTAAGGCGCTCTACTTCGATCCGCGGCTATCCCAAAGCCACAACATCAGCTGCAATACATGCCATCAGATAGGCCTCGGCGGCGTCGACATGCTGCCGACCTCGATTGGGCACAAGTGGCAACACGGCTCCCGTAACGCCCCGACGGTTTTGAACTCCATATTCAACATTGCGCAATTCTGGGATGGGCGCGCGGCAGATCTCGCGGCGCAGGCCGGTGGCCCGATCCAAAATCCGGTCGAGATGGGCATCAGTCATGAGCACGCCATAGAAACCCTGAAGCGCATTCCCGGTTATGAGGCGCTCTTCAAAGCTGCTTTCCCCTCGGAAAAAGACCCCATCACGATCGGGAATGTCGAAGATGCGATTGCGGCATTCGAAGCGACGCTCATCACACCCAATGCGCCGTTCGACAAATTTCTCCGCGGCGACGCGAATGCTCTAACCCCCGAGCAGAAGGAGGGGCTGCAGCTGTTCATGAGCAAAGGCTGCTCGACTTGCCATTCGGGTATCAATGTCGGCGGGCAGATGTACGCTCCGTTCGGCGTGGTCGAGAAGCCGGGCGCCGACTTTCTGCCGCCGAGCGACAAGGGCCGCTTCGATGTCACGAAGACAGCAAGCGACGAGTACGTCTTCCGCGTGCCGCCTCTGCGGAATTCAGAGCTGACACCGCCCTACTTTCATACCGGAAAATCCTGGGATCTCCGGCAAGCCGTGGCGGTCATGGGAAACAGTCAGCTCGGCGACAAACTGACGGACGGCGAAGTCACGAAGATTACGTCGTTCTTGCGCTCTTTGACGGGCGATCAGCCGAAGGTCGCATATCCGATCCTGCCGCCAAGCGAGGCGCAGACACCGAGGCCTGAGCCGTGAGCGCGTTGCCGGGCCAGCACGCAATCCAGCTGGCTGGCGTTTTAGGACTTACACTGAGGCCCTAAGTATTTGCCGTCCACGGTTACGCCCATGTTGGGAATGCCGCCCTCGGGCGGATCGAACGTCATTTTCGACATGGCGCGATACCAAGTTGCGAAGTCGCCGGTGAGAACCGTGCTCGTCTTCTGCTTTCCCGTTTCGGTTTTGCATTCGACGTCGACATAAAGTTCTTCGCCGAGACGCAGGACTTTTGAGGTCGTGCAGTTTGGCTGGCCGACACCGGTCAAGATGCTGTCCGCCGCTGTGATGCACGTCTCGAAGGTCTTCATGCCGATGGTGTCGGCGACTGTCGTCAGCTGCCAGAGTCCCGGCCGGCGGACGGGCAACTCGTCGGCGCAAACCGAACTTGCCACCCCGCCGGCTATTATGGCAGCGCCAGCAAGCGCAAGCGGGATGGCGCGCCTAAGCCTTGGCATCATTGATTTCATGTCAGTTCGAAGAAACCTTTGGCGCTTCAATCGCGATATTTTCACCGACGACAAAGGTGCCGTCGAAGAGCCGCTTATCGGGCTCCGTCACCGGGGCGACGATGTTGCGTACGGGAAGCCCGGTCGTTTTATCGACGTAGACGCTCTGCTGGTTGGGAACCGTGACTGCGGAGACGCGCGGCCCCTTGGTCTTTCCGTCAGCGGGCAGAGGCGTTGGCAGCACACCCTCGTAAAGCGCGTATGTTTTGCCTTCGAATTCCTTGTCGCCCACGCACTTGTAGTCGGTCGCAGCCTTGGGAGCTTCAGCGACCGTCTCCTTGATCTGATTGGCGACCGTGTTTGCGAACGCTTCGGAAAGCGCCACCCAGCCCGAGCCCTGATTGGACCAGGCCTGCTTGCCGATTACGATCATCTCCATCGGCAAACCATCTTTGCCCAGCACCACCTTCTGATGCATGCGGTCCGGCAATACGTAATCGGCACTCATCTTGAGAGTGCCCTCGGAATTGGTGATCGTCGTTTCGAGCCGAAAAGACTTGGCCTCGCGCAACTTCGAAAATGCGGCGTCGACTTGCTCCTTGCAGCTTTTGTCAGCGAGGGCAGGAGCAGCCGATGCCAACATGAGTAGGCCGGTCAAAAACGAGCGCATGACACATCCGGTTTGATTGATCGAAAAGGCGGGCGAAGGAATCGCGCGAAAGCGAATGCCAAGTCACGGCAATTTCTACTACCAATACTTCCCGTCTTTCGGCGAAGAGGGTGTGCGATCTGCCATTCTGTGCCCCGACATCTCCGGCAGATAGTCGATGGCAATACGCATAAGCTCTGGAAGAGATTTAACGCCGAGCTTCGACTTGATCTGAGAACAGGTGTTCGCGATCGTCTTGTAGCTGACGTGCAGTTCCTCGGCGATGGCCGTGTATTGCTTGCCCTGGGCTATTAGTTCGAGCGTCTGAAGCTCGCGCAGCGTCATCGCGCTCAAAGGATTGGAGCGGCCCTTCGTTTCCATCACCGCGATCGCTGAGGCGATGGCGTGACTGAGGAACGGCTTGCCCTGGCGGACGGCCTGCAGGGCTTTGATGATGTCGACGGACGACGTGTCCTTCAGAATGTAGCCATTCGCGCCGAGACGCAGCGACTGGCTGGCGATCATAGGATCTTCGTGCATCGTCAGCACGAGGATGGGTGTGTGCTTGTCGTGCACGCGAAGGCGCCTGATGAACGTCAGCCCGACAAGCACCCCCTTCTTGATCGCAAGATCGATGATGATCACATCGGGCTTGTCATTTCTGTAAGCGCGGAAGCCTTCGATCAGATTTGAGGCGAGCGTAATATCTTCGATGCCCGCGTCCTCGAGCACCCGGCGGCAGCCCTGCAGCACGATTGGATGGTCATCGATTACGAGAATTTTTGTCATGCTGATGCCCTGTTGGCTTTACCCATGGCGTGTTTTTCGCCCTCACTGGGTAGAGCCGGAATTTTTATGGATAGTGTGGTTCCATTCGGCTCATGGCCCTCTACGACGAGACTGCCTCCTGCCGATAGTACGCGCTCGCGCATGGCCGATAACCCGAAGCCGGCCTGCACGCCAGGCTTCAAGCCTTTGCCGTCATCGCTGATGCGCAAGCTGATCAGGATCGGCTCCGCCAGCCTAGTGGTGTTGCTATGTGCCCGCTCCTCCTTGAGCTCGACGACGATATTCTCTGCTTGGCCGTGGCGCATGGCATTCGTCAGTGCCTCCTGGGTCGCGCGATAGACGATCAAGTCGATTTTATCGTTATAGGCGCGCTTAAAGGGTCCCACTGACGACCTGATGCGGACCTCCGGATGACGGCGCTGGAAATCGCGTATCAACTCCTCGATCAATGCCGTCAACGACACTTTGCCGATTGAAACCGGATGAAGACGCTTGAGCAGCGCCCGGTTCATCACCTTCATCCGGTCGGTGATATCGAGAATTTCCTCGGCCCGCTTGGCAATCTTCGCCGCGTCTTCGCCCTTCAATTTCTTTGCGAGGCTAACCACCGATTCCGCATTTGCCGTGATTCCGAAGAGGCACGGTCCTGCCTCGTCGTGCAATTCGCCAGCGATCTCTCGCCTCTCCTCTTCTTGCACGGATTGGATCTGCCGATAGAGCTCCCCGTTTTCGGCGCGGGCCTGATCAAGGGAAGCTGCAAGCGAGTTGAACTTTCGGGCTATGTCGGCAACTTCTCCAACACTTGGGATGCTGAGGCGCTGTGATCGCTCTCCGGCTTCAAGAGCGACCAGTCCGCGCGCGAGCGCGACCAACGGATCGAGAATCCAGCCGAGGACGAAATAGAATGCTCCAACAAGCAGGGTGATCGAGGCGATCGCGACGACCGCCAAAGCGGAGAGCTCTCGCCATTTCTCAGCGATCTCATCATCAGGATCGCCCATGAGAAGAAGTTTTCTCTCGCCATTGGGCACGTAGATGACGCGTGAGTGATCGCTGCCGCCTTCCGGCTTCATCAGTCTTTCGAACCAATCAGGCGTCTGGTCGAGCGAGTCTTCCTCGTCGTTTAAGGTCAGCTCCGGCTTCAACAGCCGGGCAGGTCCGCCTGGCTCCTGCACATAAACCCGGGCGTGCCTCAGGTGCTGAACTTCGCGGGAGATGAGATAATCGAGCTCATCCAACTTGTCCTGTACGGCGGCGCGCCGGACCAGCTCACGGATATAGCCTTCGGCAAAATCCAGCGATGCGTCGATCTCAATGTTGACGGCTTTGCGCCCGTTGAAAGCGGCGACGGTTCCCGCGACGACTGACGCCATAAGGAGCAGAGCCGACATTGCCAGCAGGACCTGGATGCGAATAGACCGGCCGCGCCACACCGCGTCCGACACCCGGCCGGCTAGTTCGCTGAGCGAGGGCATGGTCTCAGCCCCCCTCCCCGTAACGCTTGGAGAGTTCGTCGAAGGCGCGCTCGCTGCTCATGCCCGCTTTTCGCATATTGTAATACTGGTGTGCCGCCGCTCCGAAGCTTTCCATGTGCCCTGGGGCGATGACGCGCGTCAGCTCGCCGATAAGTAAAACGGCATTTTCATCGCCGCCCTGCTCTTTCAGCATTTCCTCGAGCTGCACGGCGCGGTTGGCGATCATGCGCGGGGAATCCTTGAACGTCCTGGAGGCTTCGGCGAGCGAGGTGCGCACCTCATCTGTTCCCTCGGGGGCCGGTTTCACACCCGATTTTTCCTGACGCGCCATCAACCAATCTTCGGGTGCCGTTTCATCCTGCCTGGCGAGCCAACCGGTTTCCTCGGTCTTCGTGATGCCGGACCGCTTTTCGCCCCTTTCCTGACGCGGCTGCTCCTCGCTGCATGCCGACAGCAGTGCCGGAATGACGAGACATAGAATTTTCAGGAAGGATGATGGCGCGTTCACGATGCCGGTCTCTCAAACCAGATTGCGTTTGACGCGGCAACTTATGGCAGAGGCTGCCCGCCACTTCCAGGTCAACGTCAGTAGGGTTCTTTGCCGAATCTTCCCGGCTCAATTTGCCGCTCCATCTAAAGACCGGCCGTCCATAGGCCGGTAGGGTCCGCCACCGTGCCGCTTGCGAAACTGCCGGACAACCAGCGATCCGGACGCACGGTACGCGTCGAAGGGTGGACAAGGGGTTTCATCGCCCGTGATCCGCTCGAGCCTCAAGGGGGAAGCACCGGTACTCGGCCAACCTCGGTCAACCGGCGCTATCCAAGAAGAAAAAGCTGGCTTTGGAAACGCGAGGTTATATGGGCATGAAGAAAGTCATTGGCACTTCGATGCTGATGTCGGCGTCCTGCATGGCGATGGCAGTCGCACTGCAGATGGGCGTTGCATCCAGCGCTCAGGCAAATGAAAAGCTGATCGAGCTCTCAAAGAGCAAAGAAAACTGGATTATGCCGGGTCGTAACTACGACTCGAACAACTACAGCGAAGACGACCAGATCAACGTCGGAAACGTCAAGCAGCTGAAGCGTGCTTGGTCCTTCTCGACGGGCCAGCTTCACGGTCATGAAGGCACGCCCCTCGTCATTGACGGCGTGATGTACGTTCACACGTCCTTCCCCAACAAGACTTTCGCTCTCGACCTCAACGATCCGGGCCACATTCTCTGGCAGCACAGCCCGAAGCAGAATCCTGCTGCTCGCTCGGTCGCCTGCTGCGATCTCGTGAACCGCGGTCTCGCCTACTGGCCGGGTGACGGCAAGATCCCGCCGATGATCATCAAGACTCAGCTTGACGGTCACTTGGTGGCTCTGAACGCCAAGACCGGCGAAGAGTACTGGAAGGTCGAAAACGCCGACATCAAGGTTGGTCAGACCGAGACGCAGGCTCCCTACGTCGTCAAGGATCTCGCCATCGTCGGTTCGTCGGGTGCTGAGCTCGGCGTCAGAGGCTACACGACGGCCTACAACATCAAGACCGGCGAGATGGTCTGGCGCCGCTACGCCACGGGTCCCGACGCAGAAGTAGGCATCGGTGACGACTTCAACAAGGACAACCCGCACTACGGCCAGAAGGGCCTCGGCACGGCAACCTGGGAAGGCGACGCCTGGAAGATCGGCGGCGGCACCAACTGGGGCTGGTATGCTTACGATCCGGCTGTGAACCTCATCTACTACGGAACCGGCAACCCTGCGCCTTGGAACGAGACCATGCGTCCGGGCGACAACAAGTGGACCATGACGATCATGGCCCGCGACGCCGACACCGGCATGCTGAAGTTCGGCTACCAGAAGACGCCGCACGACGAGTGGGACTTCGCCGGCATCAACGTCATGATGCTCTCGCAGCAGAAGGACAAGGACGGCAAGGAGCGCAAGCTTCTGACCCATCCCGACCGCAACGGCATCGTCTACACGCTCGATCGTGAAAACGGCGACCTGATCTCGGCCAACAAGCTCGACGATACGGTCAACGTGTTCAAGACGGTCGACCTGAAGTCCGGTCTGCCCGTTCGCGATCCTGAGTTCAGCACGCGTATGGACCACAAGGCGACCGAAGTCTGCCCGTCGGCCATGGGCTATCACAACCAGGGCCACGACTCCTACGATCCTACGAAGCAGCTGTTCTTCATGGGCATCAACCACATCTGCATGGACTGGGAGCCCTTCATGCTTCCCTACCGCGCAGGTCAGTTCTTCGTCGGCGCGACGTTGTGGATGTATCCGGGTCCGAAGGGCGATCGTCAGAACGCTTTGGGTCTCGGCCAGATCAAGGCCTACAACGCCATCACCGGCGAGTATAAGTGGGAGCACATGGAGCGCTTCTCGGTTTGGGGCGGCACGCTCTCGACCGCTGGCAACCTGGTGTTCTACGGAACGCTCGATGGCTTCATCAAGGCGCGTAACTCCGACACGGGCGAACTGCTCTGGAAGCACAAGCTGCCTTCCGGCGTGATCGGTCACCCGATGACGTACCAGCACAAGGGCGTGCAGTACATCGCCATCATGTCGGGCGTTGGTGGCTGGCCGGGCGTTGGTCTGGTGTTCGACCTTCAGGATCCGACCGCGGGTCTCGGTGCTGTCGGCGCCTTCAAGAACCTGGCGAACTACACGCAGATGGGCGGCAGCGTCGAAGTGTTCTCGCTTGATGGCAAGAACCCCTACGACGACGTGACCGTCGGCGAGTTCACGAAGGGCTAACTCAAGCTCAGTTGCGGCATCGGATGAACAATCGGGTGCCGCAACTTGCGCTTTTGCTCTGATCGCAACGAACGAGAACATTCTGGGCTGCGCGGCGTCGTAGAGGTCCATCACCAAGTACGACCGCCGCCTCCCAAGATCTCCCCTGCAGTCAAATAGCTCAGAACGCCCGATCGCGTGAGTTGCGACGGCGCGTTGAAAGGTGACGGTCAGTATGACTTCCCGGCTACAGAACACTCTTCGCGCCAGCCGTCTTTTCACGACTGCAATTGGTGCCACTGCATTTGCCGTTTTCGTCGCCGGTCCTTCGCACGCCGATGAGGCGGCCGCGCCGGCCGCGGGCGATGCATCAACTCTGCGCGTCTGCGCGGCGGAGAAGGAGCTGCCCTACTCGGCGAGCGACAAATCTGGTTTCGAGAACAAGATCGCAGAAGCCCTTGCCGACGCAATGGGCCGTAAGGCCGTGTTCGTCTGGTCGGAGAAGCCGGCGATCTACGCCGTACGCGATCAGCTCGACAAGAAACTATGCGACGTGGTCGTCGGCGTCGACACGGGAGACGAGCGTGTGCTGACTTCGCGCGCCTATTATCGCGCTCCTTACGTCTTCGTTCAGCGCAAAGACTCGCCCCTGGATATCAAGACCTGGGACAGCCCCGATCTCGCCAAGGCCGCCCCGATCGGCTTCGTTCGCGGAAGCCCGGCAGAGGTCATGATCACGAAGCACGATCTCTATAACGACAGCATCAATTACGTCTCGTCTCTGACGAACTTCAAGGACAAGCGGAACAGCTACACGCGCATTCCGCCCGATCGGATGGTTGCTGAAGTTGCAGACAAAACAGCAGGCGCCGCCGCTGCGTTTGCGCCTGAAGTCGCCCGCTACGTCAAAGGCAATCCCGATCTGAAGATGACCGTCATTCCAGACGACAACGTCCGCTCGGACGGCGAGCCTGTGCCGCATCATTTCGATCAGTCGTTTGCCGTTCGCAAGGACGACAAGACACTGCTCAGCGCGATCGACGCAGCTTTGCCGAAGGCTAAAGAGAAGATCGAAGCAATCCTGAAGGAAGAAGGCATCCCCTACGTGGCGCCGGCGCCTCGGACATAATGGTTTCGGCGATGGTCGCCGGTCGTTCAAAGGAAGTAGAAGAGAAAGCACACATGAAATTCACGGTCATGGCAGCAGGACTCGCTGCCTGTGTAATGATGACGAGCGCAAACGTAGCTGTTGCACAAATGGACTTCAGGAACACAGTGACGGGTGAGGCGCTCGACATCCAGGGTGAGGCTCCCCAGGAGGGCCGCGACACACCTGCCGTGAAGAAGTTCTTGGAGACCGGCATCAATCCCTACACCGAGGTTAAGGGCTGCCTGCCGAAGGGTGAGCAGGTTTATCTCGAATCCTGCTCGGGCTGCCATGGCCATGTCGGCGAAGGCAAGGTCGGTCCGGGGCTCAACGACTCCTACTGGACCTACCCCGCCAACACGACCGACAAGGGCCTCTTCGAGACCATTTTCGGCGGTGCGCAAGGCATGATGGGCCCGCACGGCGGTCATCTGGAACTCGACGATCACTTGAAGCTCCTCGCATGGATCCGGCATTTCCAGGTTGATGACGTCAAGGAGGCCGAGTGGCTGACGGACGAACAGAAGAAGGCCTTCAAACCATTCAAAAGCGAAGAATGGGAGAAAACGGGCCGCGCTGCGGCGCAGAAGGAGCAATGCGCGATTTCCGGAAACTAGCGCAACGCCGGGCTCAGCTGTCTCGGGGTTCGTTGGTACGGGAACAATGGGTGGCGTGAAACCACCTCAAGACGAAAATGAAAAATGGAGGAAAGCCTATGAAGAAGATTGCACTCCCATTGATCGCCGGCACCGTCCTCGGCTTCGCAAGCCTTGGAATGATGGCCCCCGCTGCCCTCGCCTACGACGGCACCAAGTGCAAGGAGCCCGGAAACTGCTGGGAGCCGAAGCCTGGCTACCCCGCGAAGATCGCCGGCACGAAGTACGATCCCAAGCACGATCCTAAAGAGCTCGGCAAGCAGACTGCCTCGCTGAAGGCGATGGAAGAACGTAACAAGCAGCGTGCCGACAACTTCAAGAAAACCGGTAAGTGGGTCTACGACGTTTCCAAGATCCAATAGACCCAAGCCAAATGTACTCCTCGGATCTTGCTACGCTTGCAGGACTCGATTCCTCTCCGAGGTAACTGGGGTGCTGTTTCTACAGCACCCCTCTTTTTCTTATGAATTCATCCAGCCGGTGTTACCGCCGGACGGAACACGTCACGTTTGGGAACAAGAATAATGAAGAGCCCAACACTTGACCGGCGGCATTTGGACGACACGAGCGAGCCGCCTTTGGATCTGCAAACCTGGCGCAACTCTGCTCTGGATTTCGAGAAGGAAGTCGCAAAGGCGGTGGTCGGGCAAGACCGCGCCATCAGGCTGTTGACGATCGCGGTTTTCGCACGCGGCCACGTTCTGCTGGAAGGCGACGTGGGTGTCGGCAAGACGACCCTACTCAGAGCCGTGGCGCGCGCACTCGGCGGAGCTTACGAGCGCATCGAAGGCACGATCGATTTGATGCCTTCGGATATGATCTATTACACGTTTCTCAATGAAGAGGGTAAGCCGCGCGTCGAGCCCGGCCCGGCGCTGCGCCATGGGCGCGATCTATCCGTCTTCTTCTTCAATGAGATCAATCGCGCGCGCCCGCAGGTGCATTCGCTCTTATTGCGATTGATGGCCGAGCGCAGCATCACGGCCTTCAACAAGGAGCATGTGTTCCCTCACCTGCTCGTCTTTGCGGACCGAAACCGCATCGAGCGTGAAGAAACATTTGAATTGCCTGCAGCCGCGCGCGACCGCTTCCTGATGGAAGTTGCGATTGCGACGCCGCAAGATGAGAATTCCCGGCGCGAACTTCTCTTCGCGACGCGCTTCCACGACGTCGACGCGCTCATTGCCTCGCTTGCCGAAGGCGTCGTCGATTATCGCCGGCTCAATGCGCTCGCAAGAGCCATCCAGAACACGATTGTCGTCAGCCCGGCGCTCGAGCGCTACGCTCTCGATCTTTGGTCCGCCATCCGCGAGCCTGCGTCGGCCGGCGTTCAGATTGCAAACGTGGATGTCACGCGGCTGATCGCAGGTGGCGCCAGCCCGCGCGGCATGAGCTATCTCATCCGTGCTGCCCGCGTCAGCGCGTGGCTCTCAGGACGCGACATGGTCGTCCCTGAGGACATTCGCGATATTTTCCACCCGTGCATGGCGCACCGGATCTTTCTTTCGCCCGTCTACGAGTTGAGGCGCGATGACATCGTGCGGTCGCTCATTGCCGACGTCTTCGCCAAGGTTCCCGCCCCATGAACGATGAGGCGCGAGATCTCGCCTACAGAATCCCATGGCGCACCAGCGGCGTCCGCATGGGCGCGCACCGGAGCCACTTGACGGGAAGCGGCGGCCTCACGCGCGACATCGTTCCACTGGCCGCGTTTCCCGATCCGCGGCGCATCGCCGTTCGTGCGTCACTCAGCGATCCGTTCGAAAGGTTGCTTGTACGGCGCGCAGAGCAACCGAGCGCCATCGATCTGGCCGTGCTTGTCGACGTCTCCGCATCAATGGCGTTCGAAGGCCGATGCGATAAGATCGGCCTCGCGGCGGATCTGGCGGAGGCGCTGGCGATTTGTACGCAGCGCACAGGTGACACCTTCTCGCTTTATCCATTCGATCGAGAGGTTCGGCAGGACCTGCTTCTGCGCAAGACGTTATCCCGCGGC
>Ga0180218_1002028_pt1 | contig 11048 bp, 10 predicted proteins | sample eDN3rd37CKraftBY_FD_151334 | JGI IMG/M metagenome (GOLD analysis project Ga0180218, IMG submission 151334) | Enriched backyard soil microbial communities from Emeryville, California, USA - eDNA 3rd pass 37_C Kraft BY (version 2) (version 2) | ecosystem: Environmental > Terrestrial > Soil >... | reverse complement strand
CTTCATGGGCATTTCGCTGGCCATTCCCATCGACGAGGTCATGCGCGTGGTCGAGCAGCTCAAAGATCACGGCAAGGTTACCCGCGGCCGCATAGGCGTGCAGATCGGGCAGGTTTCCTCTGATGTGGCCAAGGCGATCGGCCTGGGCGATGCGCGCGGCGCCATGGTCAGCAGCGTCGAACCCGGCGGGCCCGCGGCCGATGCCGGCGTGCGTTCCGGCGACGTCATCACCAAGTTCGACGACAAGGAAATCAAGCACTGGACCGATCTGCCCCGCATCGTCGGCGCCACCAAGCCCGGCAACCGCAGCGAAATCGAAGTCTGGCGCAAGGGCAAGTCGCACTCCCTCAAGGTCAAGGTTGGCGAAATGCCGTCCTCGACCGATACCGTGGCCGCCACGGCGCCTGAATCGAAAGGCACCGCCGCAGACTCCCTGGGCCTGACGGTGGCCGACGTGCCCGCGACGCTGCGCGAGCGGGCCGGCATCAAGGGCGGTGTCCAGGTATCGCAGGTTCAAGGGCCTTCCGCGGTCGCCGGCATCGCACCGGGCGACATCATTCTTACCATCAACAACGAAGACATCGAAAATGCCGCTCAATTCGCCAAGGTCGTAAAGGGCCTTGACAAAAAGCGCGCTGCCGCGGTGCTTATCTGGCGCGATGGGCAGACGCAGTGGGTTCCCGTTACGCCCGCAAAATAAACGGCTAAAATGTAGCGACAGCAAGAGGGGCGCCCGATGCGCTCCTCTTTTTTACGTGTTGCCGCGCTTTCGGCCTTTTCACAATTGCCCTTTCCGGGCTCGCTTTCGCAGGTTTATGGATCACATCCGCAATTTTTCCATCATTGCCCACATCGATCATGGCAAGTCGACCCTCGCCGACAGGCTGATACAGCGCTGTGGGGGCCTGGCCGACCGCGAGATGTCGACGCAGGTGCTCGATTCCATGGACATCGAACGCGAAAGGGGTATTACCATCAAGGCCCAGACGGCCTCGCTGGAATACAAGGCCCGCGACGGCAAGGCGTACGCCATGAACCTCATCGACACTCCGGGCCACGTCGACTTCTCCTACGAGGTCAGCCGCTCGTTGTCGGCCTGCGAGGGGGCTTTGCTGGTGGTGGACGCCTCGCAGGGCGTCGAGGCGCAGACGGTCGCCAATTGCTACACCGCCATCGAGCTGGGTGTCGAGGTGCTGCCCGTGCTCAACAAAATGGACCTGGCCTCGGCCGACCCCGACGCGGCCCGACAGGAAATCGAGGACGTGATCGGCATCGACGCAGCCGACGCCATCCTGGCCAGCGCCAAGACGGGCATGGGTGTCGACGACATCCTCGAGGCCATCGTGGCCAAGGTGCCTCCTCCCCAAGGCGACCCGGCCAAGCCGCTGCAGGCCCTGATCATCGATTCCTGGTTCGACAACTACGTGGGCGTCATCATGCTGGTGCGCATTGTCAACGGCGTGCTCAACGTCAAGGACAAAGTGCAGCTCATGGCCAGCGGCGCCACCCATCCCTGCGACCAGCTGGGCGTATTCACGCCCAAGTCGCAGCCGCGCACGCGGCTGTCGGCCGGCGAGGTCGGCTTCGTCATCACAGGCATCAAAGAACTCGAACACGCCAAGGTAGGCGACACCCTTACCCTGGCGGGCAGGCCGGCCGACAAGCCGCTGCCCGGGTTCAAAGAGGTCAAGCCGCAGGTGTTCGCGGGGCTCTATCCCGTTGAAAGCAGCGAGTACGACCAGCTGCGCGATTCGCTCGAGAAACTCAAGCTCAACGACTCTTCGCTGATGTTCGAGCCCGAGGTGTCGCAGGCGCTGGGCTTCGGCTTCCGCTGCGGCTTCCTGGGGCTGCTGCACATGGAAATCGTGCAAGAGCGGCTCGAGCGCGAGTTCGACATGGACATCATCACCACGGCGCCCTCGGTGGTGTACGAGGTCGAGCAGCGCGACGGTTCGGTGGTCATGATAGAAAGCCCTTCGCGCATGCCCGAAATAGGCAATATCGCCGAGATCCGCGAACCCATGGTGATTCTTACCCTGTTCATGCCGCAAGAGTATGTCGGGGCGGTAATGACGCTGTGCCTGGCCAAGCGCGGCGTGCAAAAGAACATGAGCTATCACGGCAGGCAGGTGCACCTGGTCTACGAAGTGCCGCTCGCCGAGATCGTGCTCGACTTCTTCGACAGGCTCAAGTCTGTTTCCCGCGGCTATGCTTCCATGGACTACGAGTTCAAAGAGTACCAGCCTTCCGACGTGGTCAAGGTCGACGTTCTCATCAACGGCGACCGGGTCGATGCCCTGTCCATGATGGTGCACCGCAGCAACGCCCGCTACCGCGGGCGCGAAGTGGTGGGCAAGATGCGCGGACTGATTCCGCGCCAGATGTTCGACATCGCCATCCAGGCGGCGATCGGCGCCGACATCATCGCGCGTGAAAGCGTCAAGGCGCTGCGCAAGAACGTTCTGGCCAAGTGCTACGGGGGCGACATCTCGCGCAAGAAGAAGCTGCTCGAAAAGCAAAAGGCCGGCAAGAAGCGCATGAAGCAGGTCGGCAACGTGGAGATACCCCAGGAGGCTTTCCTGGCCATCCTGCAGGTCGAAGACAAATAGGTAAAAACAAAAGGATTAGCTGGGCATGAGCTGGGATTTCGCACTGATACTTTTTGTGCTGTTGGTGATCACGGGCGCGGTCTGGGCCCTGGATTTCTTCTACCTGAGGTCGCGCCGCCTTGAGCGCGCCCAGGCGCAGATGGCGGTGTTCGACGCCAATCCCACCGGGGTTGGCACGGTCGAGGCGGCGCGCCTGCGCCAAGAGGCCTACGACGACGCCCATCGCGTGCCCTGGTGGATCGAATACTGCGTCAGCTTCTTTCCGGTGATCCTGTTCGTGTTCGTCCTGCGTTCCTTCGTGGTCGAACCCTTCCGCATTCCGTCCGGATCCATGTTGCCCACCCTGCAAAGCGGCGACCTCATCCTGGTCAACAAATTCCAGTACGGCATCCGCCTGCCTGTGATCGATAAGAAAATCATCGACATCGGCGAACCCCGCCGGGGAGACGTGCTGGTGTTCCGCTACCCGGTCGACCCGGATGTGGACTACGTGAAGCGGGTCGTGGGCCTGCCCGGCGACGAAATCCTGTACCAGAACAAGACGCTGTCCATCAACGGCCAGCCCGTGGCCCAGACGCGCGCCGGCGACTACTTCGAGCCCGACCGTTCGGTGTACGTGGGGCGTTATACTGAGCAACTGGGCGAGACCGAACACAGCCTGCTGCTCAACAAGCATGCTCCCCAGGACTACATGCCGATTGCCGACTTTCCCTTCCGCGACCACTGCGAGTACCTTCAGAACGGGGTTCGCTGCAAGGTGCCCGAGGGCCATTTCTTCATGATGGGCGACAACCGCGACAACAGCCTCGACAGCCGCTATTGGGGCTTTGTGCCCGAGCAGAACATTGTCGGCCGGGCCTTTCTCATCTGGATGAACTTCAGCGAACCCAGTCGTATTGGCGGATTCCAATAATGGTGAGCCCGGCAACCCTAGAAACCGCACTCGATTATCGATTCCAGGATGCTTCCCTGCTCGAGCAGGCACTGACGCACCGCAGCCACAGTGCCCGCCACAACGAGCGCCTCGAGTTCCTGGGCGATTCGGTGCTGAACTTCGTGGTCGCCGCCATGCTGTTCAAGCGCTTCGCCAAAATAGACGAGGGCGACCTGTCGCGCCTTCGGGCCAATCTGGTCAAGCAGTCTTCCCTGGCTGAAATCGCCCAGAAGCTGTCTTTGTCGCAATATCTGCGGCTGGGCGAGGGCGAACTCAAAAGCGGGGGGTTTCGCCGGCCTTCCATTCTTGCCGACACCCTTGAAGCGATCTTTGGCGCCATATTCCTGGATTCGGGTTTCGATGCCGCGCAAAAGGCCATCGCCCGCCTGTATACGCCCATCATCCAGGGCGTTGATCCCAAGACTTTGGGCAAAGACCCCAAGACCCTGCTGCAAGAGCTGCTGCAAGGCCGCAAGCTCGATCTTCCCACCTATACGGTGGTCGCTACCCATGGTGCGGCGCACAATCAGATGTTCGACGTAGAGTGTTCCATACCGGCGCTCGACATCAAGGTGTCGGCGCCAGGGTCCAGCCGGCGCGCCGCCGAACAGCTTGCCGCAACCCAGGCCATCGCCGCGGTGCAGGCGCTGGGCCTGGGCAAGGGCGCGGCGCGGCGCGGCAGGGCGCGCAAGTCGGCGCAGTTGTCGCTGCCCGTGGCCGTTTCCCAGGAAAACAAATGAGCACGCCTTTTCGCTGCGGCTTCGTTGCCATCGTCGGCCGCCCCAACGTGGGCAAGTCCACCCTGGCCAATGCCCTGATCGGCAGCAAGATCTCCATCGTCTCGCGCAAGGCGCAGACCACCCGCCACCGCATACACGGCATTCTCACCCGCGAACACGAGCAGTTCGTCTTTGTCGACACCCCCGGCTTCCAGACCCGCCACGGCGGTGCCATGAACCGCATGATGAACCGCGTGGTCACCCAGGCGCTGGCCGACGTCGACGTGGTGCTGCACGTGGTCGAGGCGGGCAAGTGGTCGGCGGGCGACGAGCAACTGCTGCCCCTGCTGCCCAAAACGGGCAATACCATCCTCGTCGTCAACAAGGTCGACGCCATCAAGGATAAAAACGCCATGTTTCCCTTTGTCAGCAAGATCATGGCGCTGCATCCCTATTCGGCCGTCGTGCCCGTCAGCGCCGCGCGCGACATACAGCTCGACAATCTGCTGGCCGAGATCGCCTCGCGCCTGCCCGAGGGCGAACCCATGTTCGAGGCCGACTCCCTTACCGACAGGCCCGTGCGCTTCATTGCCGCCGAGCTGCTGCGTGAAAAAATCTTCCGCCTCGTGGGCGACGAATTGCCCTATGGATGCACCGTCGTCATCGAGCAATGGGAAGAGACCGAGGCCGGCGCGCGGGTGGCCGCCTGCATTCTCATCGAGCGCGAAGGCCATCGGCCCATCCTGCTGGGCGCCGGCGGCGGCCACATGAAGCGCATCGCCTCCGAGGCCCGCCAGGACATGCAGGAATTGCTGGGCAAGCCCGTGCACCTCGAGGTGTACATCAAGGTGCGCAAGGGCTGGTCCGACCGCGAGGGCAGCCTGCGCGAACTGGGATATGACTAGCCGGCGAGCCCATCGTATCCAGGACGCGGCCGGCTACATGCTGCATGCCACCGACTGGAAGGAAACCTCTCTTATCGTTCAGGCTTTCACGCGGGACCACGGCAATGTCGCGCTGGTGGCCAAAGGGGCCAAGCGCCCGTACTCCGTGCTGCGCCCCGTGCTGGCCGCTTTCCAGCCCCTGGCGCTGTCATGGAGCGGCGGCGGCGAAGTCAAGACCCTGGTGCGCGCCGAGTGCGCCGGCGTGCGTCCCCTGGGCGGCAAGTCGCTGATGTCCGCCTGGTACATGAACGAACTGCTGCTGCGCCTGCTGCCGCGCGAAGACGCCCATCCCTTGCTGTACGACGCCTACGACGCTGCCCTCGAGCAGTTGGCGGGCGGCTCCCGCGCCGCGGGGGCCTTGCGCCGCTTCGAATGGACCCTGCTGAACGAGGCGGGCTACGGCCTGGACGAGGCCCCCCCCGATTTTGACGAGCCTGGCATCGAGCCCGCGCTGCGGGTATCGCTGCGCCAGCGGCTGGACGAGCTGTTGACGCGTCCTTTGCAGACCCGCCGCGTCCTGATGGCGCTGCAGCGATTTTGAGCAGGGCGCCCGATATGTGCATGGTTCCCCTGCCGGCTGCGACTTTCCGCCTGGGCACAGCTTCATGAGCAAGGTCTTCGTCATGAGTGCGGCCCGGGACGTGGTTCCGGACATCGTCGTGCTGGACACCTGCGTGCTCATCTCCAACGTGCTGCGCCGCCTGCTGCTGCGGCTGGCCGACCAAGCCTGCTTCCAACCGGCCTGGAGCGAGATCATCGGCGACGAATGGAGGCGCAACGTGGCACGAGTCTGGGAAGTCGAGCCGGACATCATCGCGCAGGAATGGGAGCAGCTTCAGGCCCTCTACCCCGGGGCCGATCAGGGCGACGTCGCGCCTTTCAAGCAGGGCCTGGTGTACAGCGACCCCAAAGACTGGCATGTCATCGCTGCCGCTCGCGCGGTGCTGGCCAAGCGGCCAGCCGCCTCGGTGGCCGTCGTGACACGCAATCTGCGCGACTTTCGCCGCGCTGAACTGCGTCGCCTGGGCATAGAACTGATGGACCCGGATCAATTGCTGGTGCGATGCTGGGAGCACCATCGCGAGCCGCTGCGATCTGCCTTCGAGCATATGCCACTGGACTTGGCCGCCTCGGGCCGGCCCCTTGAAACCCTGGACGTCATCCTGAAGCGCGAGCGCCTGTTCCGGATGAACAAGCTGCGCACGGCAAAGCATTGAGCTCTTGTCGGCGGCACGCGCCTCGATTGCCCGGCGGCCCGCCATGCCTGTCTATGGCGTGCGGACCGGTCCGTCGATGGGCCTACATGTGATGGAGGGCCCGATGGGCTATGCGGAACGCGCCTTCAGTAAGAGGCCGTGCCCCGGACAAGCTCGTGGCTGAAGGGTTCCGTCAGGGGCGCGTTCCGGCCATCCTTCGAAGGCGTCTTCCATGATCGGGAATTCTTCCAGCAGAAGCCGGCCCTCGAAGGTGCCCGAGAGCTGTACGAACAATCCCGGCAAGAAGTGCGGAGCCACCGTCACGCCCTTGAGGGCCGCCATGCGCGCAACCTCCAGGCAAGGGGTCAGCCCGCCAGCCATCGCGAGATCGGGCTGGATGAAGGCGGTGATGCCGTCGTCCAGGTAGACCGAAAAACGATCGAGGCCCTGAAGGTGCTCGCCGAGGGCGATAGGAGTCCCGCTTTTTTGTGCGGCAAGCCGGCGATAGCCCAGGATGTCGGCAGAAGGCAGTGGCTCTTCGATAAAGCTCAGCCCATATTCCGCGCCCAGAGCCAGCAGTCTCGAAGCCGCCTCGAAATTGCCTTTTTCGTTGGCATCGGCCATCAAGCGGGCATTGGTTCCGATAGCGTTGCGTACTGCGTTCAGAACGGCTTCGTCGCCGTTGCCGGCGTTGATCCGGGGTTTCACTCCCGCATAGCCGGCTTCAATATAAGAAGTGGCCAGATCCGCAGTTTTTTCGGGCTCGTCCGTGGCACTGAAGCCGCCGCTTGCGTAAAGGGGGACGGGAAGGATGTCTCCGCCCATGGTGCGCGCCAGGGGCTCGTCTTTAAGCTTTGCGGTCAAGTCCCACAGTGCGACGTCCAGTGCGGCGAGCGCCAGAATGTTTGGACCGTCTCCTGTCCTGTTGAAGCTTTTCTGGATCTCGGTCCAGTGATCCGGCGGCTTCCGTAATGCCGTCCCTTCCAGGAATCGGGCCGCCTGCGCCTGGGCGAGCTGTGCGACAAGCCCGCCACCTCCTCCGATCACGTAGGAAAAACCCAAGCCCTCGGCGCCGTCGGCGTCACGCAGGGTCGCGGTGATGATATCGACACCCGTTACGCCAGAACCGCCAATCGGTCTGGCGAACTTTTTTTCTATGAGCTGAATTCTTATTGATGCGATGTGCGCCATTGTCTACGTGTTGCCCTTTGATCGGTCAAAAAAAAATGGACCGGCGTTGCGTCACCGGCCCATTTTAATGAAACTTCGTCGGCGACTTTTTCAATGAGTCGTCGACAGCGGCATTTCAGCCTACTCGCGGTCGCCCCCGAAAATGCCCAGCAGCATCAGCAGATTGGCGAAGATGTTGTACAGGTCGAGATAGATCGCCAGGGTGGCCGAAATGTAGTTGGTTTCGCCGCCGCGGATCACCCGCTGCAGGTCGACCAGCAGGAAGGCCGAGAAAATTCCGATGGCCAGCACAGAAACGGTAAGCACCAGCGCAGGCAGTTGCAGGAAGATATTGGCCACCGCCGCGACGATAAGAATTACCACGCCGATGAACAGGAACTTCTGCCAGTGCGAGAAATCGCGCTTGGTGGTCGACGCCACGCTTGCCATTGCGCCCAGCACCAGGGCCGTGCCGCCAAAGGCCAGCATGATCAGCTGCGAGCCGTTTGAAAAGCCCAGCACGTGGCCGATGAGCCGCGACAGCATGATGCCCATGAAGAAAGTGAAGGCCAGCAGCAGGGCCACGCCCAGCGAGCTGTTCTTGTTGCGCTCGATCAGGAACATGAGGCCGAAGGCCCCCACCAGGAAGACCACCACGCTCAGCCCGGGGCTGGTGGCCATGACCGCGTTCAGGCCCGTATTGAGGCCCACGAAAGCGCCCAAAACGGTAGGAATGAGCGATAGCGCAAGCAGCCAATAGGTATTGCGCAGCACGCGGTTGCGCACGACCTCGCTCTGGGCGGCATGGCCGCTGCGCGACAAGGTGGTTTGATCGTTCATATTGGTTTCCTGTTTCTGTATGAAATGCCATCGGCCGGGCGTGCTTGACCGCACGGGCGCCCTTGACGACGATTATTTAAAGTACCTAAAGAGGTTAACTTACAAAATACTGAATAATCAAGCTCTGTTTGACACATCATGGGCGTGCAGCTCATGGCCCGCATCTTTGTATTCGCGCCAGCGCCGCCGCGCCGCCAATACCGACTCTTCGTCCTGCGAAACTATCTCGAGGACGCGTTCGTACTGTTCCGCCCCGGGCGGGCACCGGGCGTCGAGGTTGACCAGCCACGGAGAGGTCGATGGCCCTTCGGGCGGCGTGACGGCCTTGCCCGAGAGCAGTATGGGTGTTTGTGCCGCCAGCGGGTCGCCGGCGTCGACGTGGGGAATGAAAGCCGTAGCCTCGAACCCCCACAGCATGAGGTCGAAGCGTTCGAGCAGGACCGCATCGCTGCAATATACGACCAGGCGCCGGCCCTTGCCATGGTGCTTGGCCACGACCTCGCAGGCCATGCGCAGGCGGTCGGGCGCGCCGAAGGCGAAGTCGACGCGCGCCATCAGCGCCCCCGGTGCTCGGCAGGCATGGCTGCTGGCCTGGCGGGCTGACCGGGCATGGTTCAGGCCTGGTCCATCAGGAACTGCACCAGCAGCGGCACCGGGCGTCCTGAAGCGCCTTTGTCTTTGCCGCTGCGCCATGCCGTACCGGCGATGTCGAGGTGGGCCCAGCGGTATTTGCCGGTGAAGCGCGACAGGAAGCAGGCTGCCGTTACCGAGCCGGCCGGAGGCCCGCCGATATTGGCCATGTCGGCGAAATTGGAGCGCAATTGTTCCTGGTAGGCATCGTCGAGCGGCATGCGCCAGGCCGTGTCGTTCGCTGCGCGGCCCGCTTTGAGCAGGCCTTCGGCCAGTTCGTCGTCGGGCGAGAACAGGCCTGTGTTGACATGTCCCAGCGCAACGACGCAAGCGCCGGTAAGCGTGGCAATGTCGATGACGGCCGCGGGCTTGAAGCGTTCGGCGTAGGTAAGGGCGTCGCACAGCACCAGGCGCCCCTCGGCGTCGGTGTTCAGGATTTCGATGGTCTGGCCCGACATGCTGGTAACCACGTCGCCGGGCTTGTTGGCCAGGCCGCTGGGCAGGTTCTCGCAGGCGGGAATGAGGCCTATGACAGGCTGGTCGATGCCCAGCTCGGCGACGGCGCGCAGAGCGCCCAGCACGCTGGCGGCGCCGCACATGTCGTACTTCATTTCGTCCATGTTGGCGGCCGGCTTGATGGAAATGCCGCCGGCATCGAAGGTGATGCCCTTGCCCACCAGCACAATGGGAGCGCCCTTGGCGGCGCGTGCGCCGGCCGGCGTGTACTTGATTTCGATGAAGGCCGGGGGTTGCACGGAGCCCCTGGCAACCGACAGGAAAGAACCCATTTTCAGGGCCTCGATCTGCTTGGTGTTGAGTACGCGCGCAGAGAGGTTCTTGAATTCGCGGGCCAGTTGCTTGGCAGTGTTGCCCAGATAGGTCGGCGTGCATACATTGCCCGGCAGGTCGCCCAGCTTGCGGCTAAGCTGCATGCCGTTGGCGATGGCGCGGCCCGCCGCCAGGCCCTGCTGGGCCTGCGAAGCCTGGCTGCGCTCTACATGGACGGCGATTTTCTTGAGCTTGGGCTGGCTGTCGCGGTCACGCTTGCCCAGCGTTTCGTCGTAGCGATAAAGGGCATGGCCCGCCGCAATGGCGCATGCCTGGGCGCGCCCGCGCAGCGTGGTGCCGGTGCATTCGATGGAGGCCAGGGTGGAGACGCCCTCGGCAAGCCGCGCCTGGACGCAGTAATTGGCGAAGGTTTGCTCGGCGCCCGAATGGGTCTTGGCGCTGTAGGCCTGCTGTTTGCCCAAGCCGATTAAAATGACGCGTGCGGCGGCAACCCCGGGCAGCTTGCGCAGCACCAGATGTGTATTGGGCTTGGCCGGAAATTCGGATTTGAGCACTTCGCGAATGGCGCCGTTGCTCGCGTTGTCGATGATGTCGGCCGCACTGCTTAGCACGCCGTCGGCAAAGACGCCGACCGCCAGCGCCGCAGTCTTGATCTGATGCAAAGAAGCCGAAGTCTGTGTGCTAAATTCCATACGAGTTTCCCCAAGGTGTCTACAGGATGCTATTGAGTGAACTGCCGATTATCCTGCATATTGTCTCATGTCACTATTCAAGCGTTCCGTCGTATCCGAAATCATGAGCCATGCCGGCGTGGTGTTTTCCACTTTGCTGGTCGTATGGCTTAGCGTGCTGCTGGTGCGCCTGCTGGGCGAGGCCGCCAACGGCTCGATCGGCGGGGACGTCGTGCTGGGACTGGCCACTTTTTCAAGCATCACCGCCTTGCCGGTGATTCTTTCCGTTTCCCTGTTCATCGCGGTGCTTACCACGGTAACCCGCAACTTTCGCGAATCCGAAATGGTCGTGTGGTTTGCCAGCGGCCTTTCGCTCAAGGACTGGATTCGGCCGGTGCTGCGTTGCACGGTGCCCATCGCGCTGCTGATCGCCTTTCTGACTCTCTTCGCTTCGCCCTGGGCCTACCGCCAGATCGAAGAGTACCGCCAGCGCTATGAACAGCGCTCCGACATATCCAAGGTAACCGTAGGGCAGTTCATCGAAAC
>Ga0180218_1002027_pt1 | contig 11052 bp, 7 predicted proteins | sample eDN3rd37CKraftBY_FD_151334 | JGI IMG/M metagenome (GOLD analysis project Ga0180218, IMG submission 151334) | Enriched backyard soil microbial communities from Emeryville, California, USA - eDNA 3rd pass 37_C Kraft BY (version 2) (version 2) | ecosystem: Environmental > Terrestrial > Soil >... | reverse complement strand
GGGGCTGCTGCACGGATCTGTGACATCTCAGATCGCTTGCTCGCCGAGCAGGCTGGAAGGATGTTGCTGTGCCCAGGCCCTATCCCCGTGAGTTTCGTGAGGACGTCGTGCGGGTCGCCCGGAACCGTGGTCCCGGTGTGACGCTGGCACAGATCGCCCAGGACTTCGGGGTCCATGAGATGACGATCACGAAGTGGTTGCGTGCCGCCGATGTCGAGGACGGCGTGAAGCCCGGCGTCGCCTCGGAGCACGCACGGGAGTTGCGTGAGGCTCGACGTCGGATTCGGTTGCTGGAGCAGGAGAACGAGGTCCTGCGGCGGGCGGCGGCGTACCTGTCCCAGGCTCAGCTGCCGGGAAAAGGCTCTACCCGCTCGTGAGAGAGCTCGCCGCGGCCGGTGCCCCGATCAGGGTGCCGGTCGCGGTGGCGTGCCGGGTGCTCAAGCTCCACCGCCAGCACTACTACGCCTGGCTCGCCCAGCCGGTCACCGGCGGCGAGCTCGAGGAGGCGTATCTCGCGAACGCGGTCTTCGATGCCCACCGTGAGGACCCCGAGTTCGGCTACCGGCTGCTGTTCGACGAGGTGAACGCGGCCGGGCACAAGGTCAGTGAGCGCACGGTGTGGAAGATCTGCTCGGCGAACCAGTGGTGGTGCGTGTTCGGAAAGAAGCGCCGCGGGAAGAATGGGCGGCCCGGCGCGCCCGCGCACGATGACCTGGTGCGTCGCGAATTCACGGCGCCTGGCCCGAACCGGTTGTGGTTGACGGACATCACCGAGCATCCCACCAGCGAAGGCAAGGTCTACCTGTGTGCGGTCAAGGACGTGTGGTCGAACCGGATCGTGGGGTACTCCATCGCAGACCGCATGACGTCCCAGCTGGCCGTCGACGCCCTGGAATCGGCGGTTTCGCGCCGCGGGGTGCGCGTGGCCGGCTGCACCCTGCACTCGGACCGCGGCGGCCAGTTTCGAAGCCGAAAGCTGCAGCAGTCCCTCTGGCGCCACCAGATGCGCGGATCCATGGGCCAGGTCGGATCAGCCGGTGACAACGCCGCCATGGAGAGCTTCTTCAGCCTGCTTCAGCGCAACGTCCTGGACCGGCAGAGATGGACCACCCGAGAGGAGCTGCGGATCGCGATCGTGACCTGGATCGAACGGACCTACCACCGTCGCCGACGCCAGGCCAGACTCGCACGATTGACCCCGATCGAGTTCGAGATCATCATGAGCCAGGCCGCCGACCAAGCTGCCTAACCAACTGTCACGGAATCGTGCAGCAGCCCCGGCGACAGCAGCAAGACGAAGCCACCAAGGCGTGGAACCTCCACACCGCCCTCTACTACAAGGCCGGTGGCGTGCCCTGGCGCATGACGCGAGCGTCCGAGGATCTCACGAGCTGCTTCGTCGGCGTTGCCTTCTACAGGGACTCGGCTGGGACCACGCTCCAGACGAGCGTTGCCCAGGTCTTCAATCAGCGAGGCGATGGCGTCATCGTGCGCGGCGCGGCAGCGCGGCAGTCCAAGGACGACCGCCAGCCGCACCTTACCGAGACCGACGCCAAGAACCTGCTGGCCCAGTCGCTCGCGTCATACCGGCGGGAGCACCGCACCATGCCCGCCAGGGTCATGCTGCACAAGACGTCGTCCTTCACAGAGGCGGAGCAGCGCGGGTTTCGCGCCGCGGCAGCCGACCACCTCGTCGACCTGCTGGAGATGGTGTGGCTGCCTCGTGGCGACTCCATTCGTCTCTTCCGAGGCGGGGAGTTCCCTCCCCTCCGTGGCACGATGCTCTCGCTCTCCGAGCAGCGACACGTGCTCTACACGCGTGGCAGTGTGCCGCTCTACAAGACCTACCCGGGGATGTACGTGCCGTCAGTTCTGCCGTTCCGTCTGGTCGACACGGAGTCGAGTCCAGAAGAGATCGGGGCCGAGTTGCTCATGCTCTCGAAGATGAACTGGAACGCAACGCAGCTCGATGGGAGGCTGCCGATCACGATCCGAACGGCCGAGGCGATCGGCGGCATTCTCAAGCACTTGGACCACGGCGAAACACCGGCGCCTCGGTATGCCTACTACATGTGATCAGAACGGCGGAACGAGCGGCCAATCCGCATCGCTCAGGTCCGACTCGTCGGGCGGCTCGTCGCCATCAGAGTCCTCGACGATCGCCGTGAGCCACTCCGCCGTCACCGACATAGTTCGGCTGTTCGGCGCAGACTCCGGCGGCAGTTCTCCAATCCGCACGACGACGGGCACCTGAGCCGAGACACCTGACAAGACGCAGGTACCCGTGGGCAGAATCGGCAGGGACTCGAACGACACTCGATCGAGGTAGGCGACGGCCTTCTCGATAGCGTGAACGTCCAGGTTGTTCACTAGTCGGTGGAGGAAGTAGTTGTGCAGCTGCGACACGATCGTCTCGGAGATGTCATGCGGTCGCTGGCTAGCGATCGTCAGGAAGACGCCAAACTTCCGGCCCTCTTTGATGATCTCCTCGAACGTCTCCAGACGGTAATCACGCCACGCCTCGCTCTCCCGCGCTGACTCCGTCGACAGGATGTTATGGGCCTCGTCGATGATCAGGTTGAGGTACCGCTGACCCCGCGGGTCGGTGCGCTTCTTTGCGTCGTAGAGGTGCTTACAGACGATCATCGGAATGACCTTGCGCATGGCGAGGTTGACGTTGCGGAGTGACACGACCGTCAGCGGAACGTCGGTGAACGCATCGTCGGAGACCTTGACGAGCCGCTTGATACCCGGCACACGCTCATCCATCCGCTTCATCATCGGCCCCAGATGCTCGCGGTTGGCAAACCCGCTGATCACGTCGCGGTAGAACTGGAGCACCAACTTGAAGCGAACGAGATCGACGTCATCGACTGCCGAGAAATCCTGCTGAACTGCGGTGACTTTCGCCTTGATGAACTGAGCCCAATCCGCGTCGGTCGCCCACTTTCGCTGGCTGGTCGCCGTCGCCTCCCAGAAGAAGTTGTGGCTGAGGCTGTGGTAGCCGAGATCCGACCGCATCTCCTCAATGAGCGCAGTCAAGTCGGGTGCTGCCCGATCCCCAAGACAAGACACCACTTCCTCGAGGAAGTTGATCGGCAACTGACGGTCAAGCGCACCGTCGTTGCTCTTTGTTGCGCGCGCGACGAGGTCACCGATCACGTCGAGCAGGGCTTGTGGGTCGGGGAGCAACCGGTCCCAGTAGTCACTCTTAAGCACGCGCGAGATGAAAGGGGCCTGCGTCTTTTCGGTTGCATCGAGCAGCACGGTCCAGAACACCGGGTCGTGGACCGCGGCCTTTGGAAGCGGCAGACGATCTCCACTGTCGTCATGGGTCGACAGGTCATAGACCTGCTTCACATCGTCCGCGGCGATCACGGCTGTCGCGTACTTGTCGCCTCCAGCATGCCGGTCGACGTATTCACCGTTGAAGTCGATCAAGACGAACTGAGACCGGTATCGGAACGTCTCGATAGCGCCGTACTTCTTGAACAGTTCGTGATAGAGCTTCGCGAGCGTGTACGATTTCCCGCTGCCGGTGTTGCCGAAGATGCCGACGTGGCTCGCGAAGATCGAGTTGATGCCGACAGATACCGGCTGGGTTGGCTCCATCGCCAGTGCGCCGATCTCGAGAGGCTCATCACCGCCTGAGACGAACGTATGGATGAGCCCGAACTCGTATTCCGTGAGGATGAAGCATTCGTTATCGAGGAGCGGCATCTCACGGACGCCGCGCTCGAAGCGTCCGCCCTCGATGTAGCCGATGAGGCTCACGTCGAGCTGTCGGGACAGCGGGTCCACGCCCCGGCGGTATGCCGAGGTCGCGGCTCGATCCTCTTCGACGACCTCGCCGTCGACCTTGGCGATCAGTTCGACGAAGCCCTTGACGATCTTGATGTAGCTAGCTACGGCGACGTTGCGCACGAGACCGCCGCGGTACAGGAGGTGCGAACCGTTCTTGAGCTTGTCGACAGCAACTCGCACACGCCGGCCGTCGACTGAAACCACCCTGCCTACGCGGAAGACCGCGTCCTGGTCAAGGACGTTCTCCTCAATCACTGGCGGGCTCCGCAGGCGCTGTCCGGATATCTAGTTCGATCCGCTGTTCCGGTGCGGGGACCTTGTCGCGAACGATGGGTGCAAAATAGTCGGACTCCAGAACGTCGAGGCTCAACTTGCGCTCGCCCTCCCCCTCGCCCGGCTCGTCTGGGACGACAAACTGGAGGTTGCCGTTCTTGACCTCCGTGTCGGGCAGGAGCGTCTCGTAGGCCTTGAGCGAGGCGCGGGAGTAGCAGAACACGACCACTTGCAGGGTGGGATTCGTTCGCGCTGCGCGCAGCACAAGATCGCGTAGATGCTCATCACGGAACGAGAACCCGTGGACGAAGAGGACGCTGTTCTCCTTCTCCAGTTCGTTGGCAAAGCGGCGGATCAGCTCGTAGTACGTCTCGTTCAGCACGGTCGTTGCAAACTTGCGTTTGTCCGGGTTCACGATGCCGAGCCTGTCGTAACGAGCCGAGAAGGCCACGACAGCCGAGGGCGTCAACGATGCCCCGCCCCCTGTGCCGAGCAGGTCGAGATCGTCCAGATACTGCTCCGCCTCCGTGACGAGGTCCGAAATCGGGCGGATTGTCGGGCCTTCACCCTCGGGCTGAGGGTCGACAAGCACGGAGAGCAGGTGCGGCCTTGCAGCCTGGAGCAGTTCCCCTACCTCTCCCACGAGCGACAGCCCGTGGTCGAAGTAGATGTCCGACTTCCGGTTCGCTCGCTCCTGCTGCCGCCACGCGGCCGACCCATGGATCTTTACGAGGTTGAAGACGGGCACCTCGAACCGGTGCTCGTACCTGCTACCCATTCGGAAGCGGAGGACGTTGAAGTCACCGAGGTCGAATTTCGGCCGGATCTTGCCGCTGAACCCATCCGAGAAGTCGATGCCGAGTTCCTCCATAGCTACCTCGAACAACATGTCCACGTTCGTGGTGAATATGTTCGCCTGCTTTGACAGGAGCGTGCTGTGGCGCCGGAGCAGAATGCGGTTAAGCGTACGAACGAACATCGCGTAGGACCGGAGCACGGCTCCAGCAGACTCATCACGCTCGATGATCTTAGTGTTCGGAGCGAGAACCTTCTCAAAGAAGTAGGCCTGGATAGAAGCGCGGACGAGCGCCTTGGCATGCTCGGGTGCGTCCGCGCCGGAAATCTCAGTGAGGGCGTCCTCGATGTTGCCCAACGCGGCGAAGAATGGGCTCGATGTACCGGCGCCGATCAGGAAATTCAGGTGCGCCGACTCGACGATAGTTCGAAGCCGCTCAGGGGTGAGCGGATTGGGTTGTCCGTCGGACACAGGCTGCTGCGCCACTCCGTTGATTCGCACCTCGGTCACTGCGCGTGCTCCTCGACAGGTGTGACGGGGATCTTCACGTAGTGGACTGTGAATGCAGATCCGATTACGCGGAACTCCTGACGGTTGCGCCCGAAGTCGAAGGGGTTATCGCTCGGCTTCTGCCAGATGTCGAGGCCCTTGCCAAGGTCGATCCGCCAGCCCTGGTTTGTCTCGATGCGACGGTCGTGGATCGTGTCGTCGAGCCGCACGCCGAGCCGCACGCCGACTGCGTCGGACGCGTCCTTGATTGCCTTAAGCATGAGCAGCTGACGCTGCTTGAACTCGACCTTGTGTTCCTCTGTCGTGACGAGGTCGACGTCGATCTCCTCTGCGTCATCCTTGGCGGCAGCGAGGAGGCTTAGGAGATCTGCGAGGTTGCGCCCTTGATGCGGCAACCGAATGTACGGATCGGTGATCGTGATCTTGGATGCCCCCTGGAGATACGGCAAAAGCAGGGTCTCGTACGAGACACCCTTCTGGCCAGCTGAGAAGTCCCGGTGGCCTTCAGCCAGCGGCGCATCGGCCGACGGCGTCGGGTCCCCGACGGAGGGTCCGTGACCGTCTACCGGAGCGGCAGGAACGGACGTGGCCTTGTCGCCTGAACCGCCATCGCCGCCGGGCATTGCGTCCCAGTCCCGCCGGTACAGCTGCGGGTACTGGCTCTCTTCGAGGGTGGCAACGTCGTGCCACACGCCCGCCTGGTCGGCATAGCGGAAGTGGATCGGGTTGTCGCGCATGGTGGCGTCGATCCGCAGGATCGAGTCCTTGACGCGCTTGCGGCCCTCGATCGCGAACTCCAGCAGCGCGCGGACCTCCTCCTCCGAAGCCTCCCCTATAGGGTGCACGAGCTTCATGAGGCCGGAGAACGTTTTGCGGATCCCGTCCTGGTCGCGCGTAGAGATTGAGCTGTCGAGGGTGAAGTAGTCCTTGTACTTGTCGGAGAAGTCCTCCGACCGCTTCGCTCGTAGGATCTCGGCGAGATAGTCGACGACGAACCCGTAGCCGGTGGAGAACATCTCCGAGCGGATCGGCGCGACCTCCCAGCCCGGGATGTAGTGATGGATGCGGTCGAGCCACGCCGGGTCGCGGTAAGCGTCGGGCAGCTCGTCGAACAGGTCGGAGTTCTTGAGCATGTAGGGCACGGTGTGCGTCGTGTTGCCGATGAACGCCATCGAGGCCTCGGCCCCGTAGATGCTCGTGCCGCGCGAGAACGACTTGTTCGCGAGGTAGTTCTTCATGACGTTGACGAGGTTCTGGTCGGTGCGCCGGTTGGCGGCGAACTCGTCGAACGCGACGCAGTCCCAGTAGCCGACCAGGCCGATGCGCCCGCTCGCGTTGTTGACGAACAGCTTGGCGACCGTGACCTCTCCGCCGGAGATGAGGATGCCGTTCGGGGAGAACTCGCTGAACGTGTGCGACTTTCCGGTGCCCTTGGGCCCGAGTTCGACGACGTTGTAGTTGCGCTCGACGAACGGGATGAGACGGGTCAGAGCGATGAGCTTGCCGCGTTCGTTGAACTGCTCGGGGTTGAGGCCGATCGACTGCATGAGCAGATCGATCCACTCCTCGGTGGTGAACGCTCTGCGTGCCTCGTAGTAGTGGTCGATGTCGACGCCGGCGACCTGGATGGGCTTGAGGCTGGCGAGGATCCAGGGCACGACGCGCTGGTCGTCGGAGTGGAAGTACTCGATGTCGCAGATGCACCAGACGCCGCCGACGAGGAGCTTGGGGTTCTGCTTGACCGTGACGTCGTCGATGATGACGCCCTTGACCTGGAGGTTCTCGAACTCTGCCTCGTGGACGTCGTTCTTCTCGTTGAGGGTGACGGTGACCTTGTCGATCACGCGGTGGCGGCCCTTGCGGCGGATCTCCGACTTCACGAGCATGTGCTCGTTGCGGTTGACGTAGTGGGTCGCGAGGATCTGCCGCACGCTGTCGATCCCAGCCTGGATCGTCGCCTCGTCGTCGGATGCGGCGTACTGCCCCAGCAGGTACTCAAGAACGTAAGACGGCACGACGGCGTTGCCGCGGACCGCCTTGACGAGGTCCTTGCGAACCACGGCGCCGGCAAAGTGCTCGTTGATCTTGCCGTCGAGCGCAGACTTCGTCGGGGCGGCGTCGGTCGTCTCCGCGGCGGCGAGGACGTCGATCTCGCCGAGGGCGTCTTCGAGGTTGGTCATGGCTGTCCTAGAAGTCGAAGTCCGTCGTGAACGACCGCTTGATGGTGTAGTTCCCCTTCGAGAACGACTTCCACTGCGTCGTGTTCGGGATCGGCTCTTCGAGCCGCAGCTCGACGGGCCGGTTGTTGTACTGGTCGGCGTCCTGGGTCAGGTACAGCACGGCCTTCTGATAGCGGTCGCGCTGGTCATCGGATGTGCTGTCGAAGGTAAGGACGGGCTGGTCGGAGATCAGCGTGTCGCCGACGTAGAGGCCGAGCCGCACCTGGCGCGCCTGGATCTTGTCGGTGACGACCTCGCGCTGAAGCAGCTTGACGGCAAGCTGCCCGGTGGTGATCTTGTCGGTCTCGGGCATGAGGTCGACATCGACCGGTCGGATGTCGCTCTTGCGCTTCTTGTTGACCGCGATCACCGGCACGACGATCTCCTGGAGCGAAGCACCACCGTGCACGTAGCGGGTGCCAGCACCGGGTAGCGGGATGCGGTGGATCGACTTGGGGATCTGGATGTCGATATTTCCCGCGAGGCCTGCCTGGGCCGAGGTGAACGTCATGAAGGAGGGCGACGGCTTCAGGGACCAGCCGAGCACGTAGCGGCGGTTGGTCTTGGTGACCGCGTCACCTTGCGGGCTCTCCGAGAGGTAGTAGGCCTGCTCCAGCGGGGTGTCTTGGTATTGGAATCCGTGGTCGGCCGTGATGAGGATGTTCGTCGCGTTGGCGTTGGTCCACTTCTTCACCAGGAGCAGCAGCTCGCGAAGGGTCTCCTCGGCAGCCTCGAAGACGGTCCGCTCTGTCGGGGCCTTGTCGCCCGCGGCGTCGATGCGGTCGTGGTAGACGTAGAAGACCTGGTGCTTCGTGTAGAGCTCGCGAAGCTCGCTCCCCGGCATGGCCAGCACCTCGGCTGCACTGATGGCGTGTCCCTTGACCGCTTGCAGGATCTTGTCGCGGTTCGCGGTGCCGTTCGTTGGCTTCCCGTCCGCGAGCACCGGCAGGCCGTCGGGGTCGAGTTCCAGGCTGGAGTGCGGCAGCAGAGACGCCATGCCGAGTTGGGTGTAGCTCGGCAGCGAGCCGAGCACGGCGGAGAGCGAGGCATCGAAGCGGTCCTCGCCGCGGATCATCGACGCGAGTTGCTCGGCGATCTCATACCGCATGCCGTCGGAGATGATCACGACCACCTTGGTGCGCCCGTCCTTGACGACGGGGGCGACGTGACGGTCGAAGAACTTCGCCTGCGGCGCGAGCGTCGCAGACTTCCACTCGCTCATGGGCTCAAGGGCCTGCTGCCAGAGCCCGCCGAAGTCGTAGAGGTACTTGTTGGCGTACTGCTTGTCGACCTCGGCCTTGAGCGCTTCGAGCGGCTTGTGGAAGTCGGCGGTCTGGTGGGCGTACGTGAACCAGCGGTAGTGCTGGTCGATGCGGAACCAGTCCGACTGGTACTTCTCCAACCCAACCGTGGCTGAGGCGATGGTGTGCGGCAACGCAGCGATCGCCGCGAGCAGCTCCGAGGCGCTCTGGATCGCGTCGTAGAGCTTGGCGTACTTGGTGCTCCACAGGCTGTGCTGACGCTGCCGAACGATGTCCGCGACCTCACGGGGCGTCACCGACTGGGTGGCGACGGCGGCGGCGAGGTCGACGATGACCTTGCGGTCGACCTCCTCGAAGATCGCGATCTTGGCCAGTTCGCGGTAGTCGCGCTGGTCGATCTTCGACTTCACGTCGAGCGCGTCGGCCGCACGGGACGCGAGGGTCGTCATCACGTCCTGCGTGCGCACGTCGTAGCGCAGGGCGTTGAAGTCGCTGCGGATGTTGCGGAACTCGTCGGGCGCGTCTGAGGCGAAGTCTTCGATGGCGCGGCCGAACATCCACAGCACGAAGTCGTCCATGGTCGGGATCGCGCTCGGGTACTTATAGATGCTGGCGAGCCCGTCCCAGAAGAACTGGTCGAGGCCGAAGGCGACGAGGTCGTCGAACTTGGCGCTCTTCCCGGCGGCGTTCTCGACGAGGAGTTCGCGGACGATGTCGGTCAGCCTGTTCCCTGAAGCCTTGACGAGCACCTGGCACATCTTGGCGCGAAGGCGTGCGGCGTCGTCTCCGTCGCTGAGGAGCTTCTCCAGCGCCTGCTTGCGGCTGTTCGCGGCAAAGAACTTCTGGTGCTGCTCGATGACCGGCAGCAGGGCCGGGTCGTTGAGGCCAAGCTCCTGTTGCAGCATCGAGGTCTTGTCGGCCGTGAAGACGCCGTACGCGAGTTCGAGGTCGAGCAGCCAGTTTCCGGTGCCGCGCGGGACGTCGCCGGCTCGGTACGCGAGGTGCTTGTTGACGTGGTCGGCGAGGATCGTGTTCTTTGCGCCGAACTCGTCGCACTCGACACGGATCACGTTGACCGCGCCAAGGTCGAGCGTGTCAAGGTCGGCTGCGTACTCACCGGCGGGGTCATGCCAGAACACGACCCGTTGCGAGGCGAGCCGGCTTTGCAGCGCGTCCTGGACGGAAGTCAGGTCAGTCACTCACTGCCTCCAGTCCGGGGACCTTCTTGAGGGCGGCGCCGAACTTCGGGTAGTTCGCCTTGACGCCATCGTCCAGATCGATGACGACGTTCTCGGACGCCTTCGGGTAGAGCGTGTCGTGCTCGTACTCGTTCAACTCGACGAGGATCTTGCGGAGCCGGTCGGCCTCCTTCGCGTTCCCCACGCGCTCCGCCTGTTGGAGAGCCGACTCCAGCTTGGTCACGTACTCCCGCAGGTAGGTCAGCACCGTCGAGACCGTCGACGGTGTGTACCGATGCATGTAGATCAGCGCGTTGAACGAGCCCTTCGGGCTGGAGAACAACCAGTAGATCGGGCGCTTCTTGTACCGCTGGACGTGGTCCTTGTAGAACGACTTCACAAAGTAGTCGCGAAGCTTCTTCACGCCAAGCGACTCGGTAACGAACCGCAGATTCTCCTCGAAGTTCTGCTCACCGAACGCCACCCGAAGGAACAGACGGAACCGCTCGACGATGTCGTCCTCGAACCAGTCACCGTCTACCACCGGTATGACATTGTCGGCGTCCGGGGTGAACGTCGGCGTCCGTACCTTCGCCAGAAAGTCCCGCAACGTCGCGCCCTGGTCGGCAAGGATCAGCCCCGGCTGATCGAGGCTGTACCGTCCGAACATGCAGCCGACCCCGTAGGAGAGAAGGTCTCGGACCATCTCACGTGCGACCAGTCCTTTCGCTGCAGTAGCCACCGCCTTCGGAAACCGAAACGCAGGATTGGTGGACAGGGTGACGTGCGCGGCAGCGACACCCGGGTCGATCTCGCCGTCGATCCCGTAGGCCGAGGCCAAGAGGCGATTGTTCATTTCTTCCAAGCGGCGCGCCTCATCACATGCGCTCATGCCCGCTGACACGAGAGCTGCAATCCGCGAGGCCAACGAACCGTCCGGATCCATGAGCGGGGAGCGCGTGAAATGAACAGAGCGCTCGCTCGAATCCCAGTCTGATCTGTGCAGCTGA
>Ga0180218_1002026_pt1 | contig 11052 bp, 10 predicted proteins | sample eDN3rd37CKraftBY_FD_151334 | JGI IMG/M metagenome (GOLD analysis project Ga0180218, IMG submission 151334) | Enriched backyard soil microbial communities from Emeryville, California, USA - eDNA 3rd pass 37_C Kraft BY (version 2) (version 2) | ecosystem: Environmental > Terrestrial > Soil >... | reverse complement strand
GCAGCCAGATCGGGCAGACCTTCGTCATCGACAACCGCGTCGGCGCGAGCGGTACGCTCGGCGCCAGTGCGGTCGCGAAGGCCGATCCGGACGGCTATACGCTGCTGGTCAATTCCTCCTCGCACACCATCACGCCCTCGACCTTCCCGAACCTGCCCTATGACACCGAGAAGGATTTCGCGGCGGTGATCCCGCTCGCCAATCTGGCGAATGTGCTGGTGGTGGCGCCGACGAAATACAAGTCGGTCAAGGAACTGGTCGATGCCGGACTCGCAAAGCCGGGCACGCTCAACTACGCGACCGCCGGCGCAGGCAGCGCATCGCACGTCAATGCCGAACGCTTCCTGCTTGCCGCGAAGGCCAAGGCGCAGCATGTGCCGTTCAAGGGCGCGCCTGAAGCGCTGCGCGAGATCGTCGCCGACCGGATCGATTTCTACTTCACGCCGCTTGCGCCGGCGCGCGGCCTGATCAACGACGGCAAGCTCGCCGCGATTGCGGTGTCGTCGTCCCAGCGCAGCAAGGCGCTGCCGAATGTGCCGACGACGATCGAAGGCGGCTTCCCGAACTCGGAATACAATTTCTGGATCGGGGTGTTCGCGCCGTCGAAGACGCCCGCGCCCGTTCTCGAGCGGCTGCACAAGGAGATCGCCGCCGCGCTCGCCAATCCGGGCGTGCAGGAAAAGCTCACCAAGCTCGGCGCCGATCCGATGCCGATGAGTGCAAATGATTTCCGCGCGCTGATCGGCAAGGAGATCAAGGACAATGCCGCTCTGGTGAAGGCCGCGGGAATCAGCGCGAAGTGAATTGAGACACTCACCAAACCTGTCATCCGTCATCCTGAGGAGTGAGCATAGCGAGCATCGAAGGATGGACGGCCCGGCAGGCACATAGGGTCGTCGCCCTTCGAGGCCATCGCTTAGCGATGGCACCTCAGGGTGACGGAGAGACTTGAAGAGGAGACCGATACTTGGCTCACATCGTCGCGGCGTATGGTTTGCCGCATACGCCGTTCTTTCCATCGAAGGTCGAGGAGGAAGGCCCGTCCTCGCCGACCGGCGTCATGTTCGGCAAGGCGCGGGACTCGCTGGCTGCCGCGAAGCCGGATGTGATCCTCATCTTCGATACCGATCACTACAACACGTTCTTCTTCGACAATTTCCCGATCCTCGCGATCGGGATCGATGAAGGCTTCCGCGGTCCGAATGACGAGCCGCGCGGCGGGATGCCGGTCTATGACGTGCCGTCGATGCCGAGGCTGGCCGAAGCGATCCGCGACGAAGGCGTGCGCAGCGGTTTCGACATCGCCACGTTGCGCGACTTTTCCTGCGATCATTCGGTGATGGTGCCGCTGCACTTCGTCAATCCCGGCATGAAATGGCCGGTGATCCCGTTCTTCATTTCGGGGCATGTGCCGCCGCTGCCGCCGGCGCGCCGCTGCTTCGAACTCGGCAGGCAGATCCGCAGGACGCTGGAGGCTTATCCGGAGGACCTGCGCGTCGCGATCATCGGCACTGGCAGCTTCTCGCTCGAAGTGTTCGGCCCGCGCATCCGGCTCGGCTTCACCGATGGCGTTCCCGATCCGGAATGGGTGCACGAGGTCTGCCGCTATCTTGCGGCTGGCGACACCGAAGGCCTGATCGCGGCGGCAACCGAGGACCGCATGCACGCGGCCGGCAATGTCGGCGGCGAATTGCTCAACTGGATCGCGATGCTGGCCTTCACCGACAACCGCAAGCCGGATTTTCTGGACAAGCAGATGGAAAATGGCCACGCCTATGCCGGCTGGCGGCTTTGAGGACGGGGGAGGTCAACCGATGAGCGTCCTGGAACTCGACCGGCTGTGCCGCGAAACCCTGCGCGACCACGCCTTCCGCAAGGCGATGCAGACCGACCCGGCGGCGGCGATTGCCCGCTACCGGCTGACCGAAGACGAAAAGCGCGCGCTCCTCGCCGGGGATGTGGTGACGCTGCACCGCATGGGGGTGAACGACTTCCTGATGGGGTATCTGGCGCGGTTCAGCATCTGCGGGCTCAATATCCAGACCTACAGCGAGCGGATCATCAGCGCCGGGCCGGGAGGCGGGCATTGACCCTTGTTTCGTTAAGACTCCTTGGCTAAGTAAGCGCCCGTCCGAGGGCGGTTCGCCCTGTTCGGCCCCCGCGGAGAGGTGGCTGAGTGGTTGAAAGCACCGCACTCGAAATGCGGCATACTCGCAAGGGTATCGGGGGTTCGAATCCCTCCCTCTCCGCCAATTACCGCCTCCTGCACGCGCCGGAATCTCGTGTCTGACAAAGACATGAGACATCTCTGCTCACCCATCGCTCCTAATCCGGATCGTCGCCATGTCCATCCAGGGTGACCCGGCAGGTCCGCAGGTTGCCCTGCGGCGTTCGCTGACGCTCGGACCGCTCCTTTTCTATGGCCTTGCGGTCATCGTCGGCGCTGGAATTTACGTTGCTGTCGCATCCGTCATTGGACGCGCCGGCACCGCAGCACCGCTGTCGTTCCTGCTCGCCGGCATCGCCGCCGCGCTGACCGGGTTGTGTTACGCGGAACTTGCGAGCCGGTTTCCGGAAGCCTCTGGCGCCGCGGCCTACGTGCGGGAGGGATTCGGTTCCGATCGCGCCGCGCAGGCGACCGGCGTTGCCTTGACGCTTGCGGTCGCAATCGCCGCGGCCTCGATCGCAAGCGGCGCCGTCCATTATCTCTCGCTGCTGATCGGCCTGCCGCCCGCCGCCTTGATCGCGCTCATGGTCGTCACCTTCACGCTGCTGGCGATGGCAGGCGTACGGGAGAGTATCGGTTTTGCCGCCATCGTCGGTGCAATCGAAATCCTCGGCCTTGTCGTTGCCGCCGGTGCGGGCTTTCTCGCCGCGCCCGCCATTGACCTCACCGCCATGTTTCCGGTTGGCATCACCGGATGGCAGAACACCATCGCTGGTGCGTTCATTGCTTTCTTCGCGTTCATTGGCTTCGAGAGCCTGGTCAACATGGCTGAAGAAGCGAAGGAACCGCGACGAACGATTCCCTACAGCATCGTCGGCGCCGTGCTGATCAGCACGCTGCTCTATGTGGCGGTGGCGGCCGCGCTCGTATCAGCCGGCCGCGAAGGCCAGAGCTCGCTGCTCGATCTGTTCCAGGGCTCGCATGCGAAGTTGTTCGCTGCCGTTGGTGCGCTCGCCATCGCTAACGGCGTCCTGGTCGAGATCGTCATGCTGTCGCGACTGTTCTACGGCATGGCGCGCCGCAGGCAGCTTCCCGCCTGGCTGGGGCGCGTTCACCGGGTGACACGTACGCCGATTGCGGCGACCGCGCTCGCCGGCTTTATCGTGCTGGCGGCTGCCCTGCTGATCCCGTTCGAACGATTGCTTTCACTGGCCAACATGCTGACGCTGGGCATCTTCGCCGTGGTGGATATCGCGCTGTGGCGCATTCAGCGCCGGCAGCCGGCTGGTGATGGCATGTTCACGGTTCCGCGCTGGGTGCCGCTGGCCGCCGCCGCCTGCGCGGTCGCGTTGATGTTTGCGGAGATCGTGCCGTGAGCGGCGAGGGTGAAGCCGACACGGGCGACGCTAATAAGCTTTATCGCCAATTGCTACGGCATGCGTGGGCCGAACAAATCAACCGCATTCAAGACAGTGTCTCTCACCAAGTCGCTTTGAAGTGACGATTCATATGGGACAGCGGGCACAATGATTCGGTCTTCAGACCCCAGCGCAAGCGATCCAACTTGTTTGGCTCCTGTCTCGTTTCGATTTATCGCTACGTGTGCCATTAGGCCTTCGAAATAAAACCTAAAGATCCCACTTCCTGAATGCCGGTGTTCGCCAGTCAACTTAATAGGTGAGTAGTTATGCGTGGGGCCCACGGTGGAAAGCTGCAAAATTCGCACCGGATAAAAAGAGATCGGCTCGGGATCACTCGTGAGCACCTTTATTCGTAAAGTCTCCAAATCTTCTTGCGGCAAAGAGACTTGCGACATTTCCCAACGATCGCTGGCCGCAGCTCGCCACAACAGGCTCAGAAAAAATAAGCGAAGCCGACGAGCATCCAATCCGTGAATAAAGCGAATTCCCCATTTCGTATCGGGAATCTTCTCCGCAACTAAGTTGGAAATCGATTGAATTGGCCCCCATCCGCTCCAGACCAATTTGTGTTCTCGAAGTGCGCTTATTGCCCAATCGTCAATTTTGGAAAGTATCGCCTCGCCTTCGGCGGTAACTAACCGATTGTCATACCAGCTGCTGAAGCGGCGTTCGGGCCGTGTTCCGGCGCCTGCTTGAATAAAGCCTTCGCCCTTCTGAGCGTGGCGCGTCAGCGCCTTAGGCAGAATGTGCGAATCTACGAACTTGCCGCTGTGGCCGGTTAGCTTGCAGACACCCTTAGCCATGATGGATTCAAACTATAGGTTTGCAGTGCTTGTGTTGCTGATCTTAATGCGACGACGGACAAACGAGGAAGCGCACAGAACCGGTAGTGGAAATTACCTTAGATGGTTCTGGCGTTGGAATGCACTGAAACACGCTGCCTATTCGGCGGACGCGGGATTCGGTCCGCCTCTTGGCCAAGCGCTCCGCTCCGTCCGACGCTGAAGGCCTTCGTTTCGAAGCGCGACGTCGAGATCGTAAGTTGCTGCCGACGTGAGCCGGCTCACATTCGCGCAGCAGCAAGACCGTTAGGTCATCTGCATGGTCCCCACTGCAAGGAGGCGCAGATGACACGTCATCCCCCGATATTCCGTTCCGCTGCATTGTCCTCGATCGTGACGGCAGCGGCGTTGATTGCGCTGACGCCGAACGGCTCCCGTGCTCAGGGGCCGGCAGCGTCGCCGTTCGACACGCTCTCGATCGAAGAGCATGAAAACGTCAGCCGCAAGGAACTGTCGGCAACGACCGGCTCCGGTCAAACGGCGCGGATCGATGAGCCTGACACCGGAGAAACCACGCTTGTCGAAAATGCGTGGGACTTCACCAATCCGGCTACTATCCCGGGCTTTGCTTCGACTCCGTATCCGGTTCTGTCGAATTCGCAGAAGGCGGATTGAGCACGCGACCCGGTTTTGCCGCGCGCGCGCGGGACCGGGTGCTCTTACAGTTTCTTTCCGGCGTCTTCCCAGCGCTTGCTCGCCTTGGCATTGGCGACAATGTCGTCCACGCCCGCGAGCTTGACCCGGTCGCGGACCAGTCCCTTGTAGAACTCGCCTTTCGACACGGGTGCGACATCCGCGATGATGGTCCAGGTCTCGCCGGTATCGAGGCTCTCGAACACCTGCCCGTCGGTGTCCGCGGCGTAGAGCGCATAGCCGCCGCTCCACGCCTCGATGGTGAGCGCGCTGAACAATGCGCGCTGGCCGTTCGGTAGTCCGCCGAGCAGGCGCTCCCAGGTCTTGCCGGCATCCGCGCTGCGGAAGATCTTGCCGCGCGCGCGACCGCGTTCGTACCAGTGCAACGGCCAGCCGACGCCGACCGACATGAAAAGGAGATCAGGGTGATCCGGGTGAATGACGATGGCGTCCGGATAATCGGCCTGCGGCGGCATCGCGATCCTGTGCCAGGTCTTTCCGCCGTCCTCGCTCGCCATCATGCCGACGATGCCGTTGGCGATGATGTAACGGTCCGGGCGCGCGGGATGAACGAGGATGCGATGGATGTCGCATTCCTGCGGATCCGGATCGACCGGAAGTTCAGTAAAGCTCTTGCCGAAATCGGTCGAGACCAGAAGCGCCCCGATCTCGATGCCGACCAGAAGGCGATCGCCGTCGAGCACAATGTCCTTGATGTGTCCGACGCGCGGGGGAGGCGGAAAGGTCCAGCGCGCGACGCTGTCGGCATGGCGCAGCGCCGGCAGTTCCTGCCAGCTCTCGCCCTTGTTCTCGCTCACATAGAGATGAGCCGGCAGCGAACCGGCGAACACCACGTCGCGTCCCTGCAGCTTGCCGGCGCGCGCCGACCAGAATTCGTAATGCGAAAGGCCGTTATTGACCCATTTCCAGGTCATGCCGCCATCGTCGCTGCGCGCGACGCCGACCCCGCGCGTGGCTGCGAACAATGTGCCGTCGTCGAGTGCGGTGACTGCGCTGACGAACACGCCCTGCAGGGCGCGATGCTTCACGGCCCATAGCTTGTCGGTGCGCGCGAGAACCGCGATGCCGTCGACCGTGCCGATGATCATGGTGTCCGACGGACCTGAGGCGCGCTGGATATTGGTGCCGCCATTCGACAGAAGGATCATGAGCGCGTACCCGTCAGGTGTGTGCGGCGCGATAGATAGCCGAGCGGCCGAGGCGCGGAAAGCCTCGCCCGGCCATGCGATGCGCGGCAAGTTATCCCAGTTCGAACGTGGTGACGCCGAACATGCGCTCCAGCCGGAGCGGCGGAATCGGAGCCGTATACATGCGTGCGGTCTCGAAGACCGGAGCAAGGCCAGCGGCCTTCGCCAATGCCACCGCCTGCGTGTTGATGCCGGGAACGTCGAGAAACACTTCGCCACCGCCTGTGGCGCGGAGCAACGCCGACAACACGGCCTGCGCCGTGTCGCGATCGTCCGCGACCAGTGGACCGATCTTGTGACCGGTGCGGCAAGGGCGGATCACACCCCATCCGGCCAGCGCGCCATTGCGGATGAGCGCACGCCCGATATGGCCCGGCGTACCGACCCAGCTGCGCAGGAAGGCAGGTCGCGGCGCCGGAAAGACCATGGAGTCGCTTGCCTCAATATCCGCGATCGGGAGGCCGGCCAGATCGACGATGCCGTCCGGCGGTTCGTCCGTCACCGTGGCCGTGCCGCCATAGCGGACATTCGCATAGGCAAGGGTGAAGCCGGATTTCCGGTAATTGTCCTGCTGCGCAACGACGCCATCGAGTCCGATCACGCGGTTGCCGGCATGCGCGATCGCGGCGTTCCATATCTGCAGTCCGTAGCCGCGGCCGCGCAGATCCTTGCGCACGATGTAGAAACCGAGAAAGGAAAAGCGCGCGTCGTAATTCACGCACGAGATGGTTGCGACGGGCTCGCCGCCGATCTCTCCAATCAGAAAGCCTTCCGGGTCGACCGTCGCAAAGCAGGCGGCATCGTTCAGTCCGGGATTCCAGCCTTCGGCAGCGGCCCAGTCGACGGCGACGGAGACTTCATCCGGCCGCATCGGCCGGATGCGGAGCGTTTCCATGAGGGTCCTTCGAATTCAAGCGAGGCCGCAGCCAAGGCTGTATCGGAATTGTCTAGCACGCAGCACGTGTATACGGCGCTGGTTGCCGCGCGCGCTCGCAGGATTTTGTGTGGACGGTTCAACCATTTACGGGTTGCGGAGGTTGAACGATACCGGGCTTTGGGACAAGCGTCCTGTGTCTCGCAAGTGGTGTAGCGCGGGCGCCCCTGTTGGCTCTGTGAGTTCGTTGCGGCCATGAAGTATCGAAGCATTGATCACCGGCCTGGCGTGTCGCTGGCAGCCGTCGCCATCCTGATCGTTATCTCTGCGGCGGCGCTGAAGTATCTCGGCAGCTAGTCCGCAAAATAAACCGGAGCGCCGCCGTCACCGCACCAGCTGGTCGCGGTAGTGCCGGTTCAGGGTCAGCCCGTGCCCTGGCGCGGGTGACGCCGTCATCGTCCCGTTCGCCGCAACGGCGGGCCAGCCCTCGAACACCGGCTCCAGCAGCGGAAATTCCTCAAGCCAGCGCAGCGCCGGTGCCGCCGCCGCCACATGCGCAAACAGCCCGGGCAGGAAATGCGGTGATACGATCGCGTCGAACGCCTCGGCGAGCGTCGCGATTTCGAGTGTCGGGGTGAGCCCGCCGACCATCGCAAGGTCCGGCTGGATCACGCTCGCGACGCGCTCGGAAACAAACGGCAGGAAGTCTGCGCGTGTCTGCAGGTGCTCGCCGGTGGCGATGGTCGCGCCGGCGGAAGTCGCGAGGCGCCGATAACCCTCCAGCGCGCGTGCGGGCAGTGGTTCCTCGACGAAGAGGAGGCCGTGTTCGCGCGCCAGCGCCATCAGCCAGAGCGCCTGCGTCAGATCGCACTTCTCGTTCGCGTCGGCCATGATCTGCACATGCGCGGGGATCGCCTTGCGCACGGCGGCAAGCACCGCTGCGTCGGAGGGCGTGCCTTTCACGCGCGGCTTCACCGCGGTCAACCCGCGCGCGGCCTGCTCTGCGGCGGCAGCCGCCGCAGCTTCCGGAGGCTGCACGGTGTTGAAACCGCCGCTGCCATAGACAGGAACGGCGCGCAGTTCGCCGCCCATCGCAACGCCGAGCGGCACGCCAAGCTTGCGCGCATGCAGATCCCAGGCCGCGACATCGATCGCCCCGAGCGCGATCAGATTCGGACCCGCACCGGTGCGGTTGAAGCTCGCATTGATCTTGCGCCAGAGCGCGGCAGGCGGCGGCAATGTCTGCCCATCGACGAACCGCGCGACCTGCTCCTGCGCCGCCTTGAACGCGACGCCACCATTGCCGCCGATCACATAGGAGAAGCCGAGGCCCTGCGCGCCGTCGGAATCGGTGATCTCCACCACGATGACATCGACGGCGGAAACGCCCGAGCCGCCGACCGCCTGCGTCAGCCTGTAAGGGATGAGGCCAGCAGTGGCACGGACGGTCATGTGAGCTCGACGGTCAGCGGGTTGTACGAATAGAGCCAGCTGTTGCGGCTCTCGCCTTCATTGCGCTTGGAGAATTCCGCCCGGATCGCCTCCTGCGACGGCAGATGGAACAGCCGGCGGTTCTGGGTCGAGATATCGACGATGCGCGAAGTGCGATCGACCCGATTGCGCTGATAGAGATCGAGCGCCGCGGCGATGTTGCTCTCCTGCTGCAAGGCGCGGGCGAGCACGGCGCCGTCCTCGATCGCCATCGCGGCGCCCTGCGCGAGATAGGGCAGGGTCGCGTGCGCCGCATCGCCCAGGATGGTGGCGCGCTTCGTGCTCCAGTTGCGCACCGGCGGACGGTTGTGCAGCGACCAGCGGAAGCATTGGTCGCGGTCGGCGGCGTCGATGATGGTCTGGATCGCAGGATGCCAGCCGACATAGTCGGCCTTCAGGTTCTCCCAGGGGAATTTCACAGTCCAGGATTCCTCGGCAATCTCGTCGGTTTCGATGATGCCGACGAAATTCAGGAGTGCGCCGCCACGCAGGTAATAGCAGACGGCGTGTCCGCCCGGTCCCATGAACACCGACATCACCTGCGGCAGGAACGGCTTCGGCAGCCGCTCGATCGGCACGATGATGCGCCAGGCCGCGTCGCCGGTATAGGTCGCGGGAATTTCACCAACGATCTGGCGGGCGATGGTGGACTTCAGGCCGTCCGCGCCGACCAGGATATCGCCCTCGACATTGGTGCCGTCCGAAAGATGCAGCGTCACGCCGCGATCGGTTTCGGTGAAACCGGTTGCCTTGCTGTTCAGGCGGATCAGGTCGGGCTTCCGCGCGGTGGCTGCCTTGGCCAGGAGGTCGTGCAGATCGGCGCGATGAAGCTGCACATAGGGCGCGCCGTGCTGGCGGCGGTGCTCCTCGGCCAGCGAGAATTCCTGGATCACCTCACCCGTATCGTGCAGGCGGAACACATAGGCGCCGGGCTGGACGCCAAGGCGCAGCACGTCCTCCTCGAGGCCAAGATGCCGCAACACATGCATCGGGTTGGCGCTCATCTGGATGCCCGCACCGACTTCGCCGAGCGCAGGGGCCTGCTCGTACACCTCGACGTCGTAACCCGCCATCATCAGACAGGATGCCGCGGCCAGCCCGCCAAGCCCCGCGCCAACAATCAGAATCTTCTCGCCCGCCATTGCCTCGTTTCGCCCCAATTTTTGGTCGGGCGGAAATTGGCATTTCAAGGCAACGGCATGCAACCGCGCAGCGCGCATGGCGAAGCCATGGCGTCTGCGCGGAGCGGGTAACGTGGGGCCGTCGGGTTACCCCATGTAACTCATCGCGACCGGCAGGACCTCGTAGAAGCCGCGATAGATCATATCGAGCGCCACATAGAGGATGACGGCGAGGCCGACATAGGCAATCCAGCGGTGCTTCTGCAGCAGGTTCGCGATGAAGCTCGCGGCGATGCCCATGAGCGCGATCGACAGCACGAGACCGAAGATCAGCACGTAGGGATGGTCACGGGCCGCGCCCGCAACCGCCAGCACATTGTCCAGCGACATCGACACGTCGGCGATGACGATCTGCCAGGCGGCTTGCGCGAATGTCTTGCGCGGCGCCTTGCCGGGGACGGTTCCGTCCTTGTCGATATCGGAGCCGGACATGACCTCCGCGGCTTCCACCTCGTGCTCGTGCGGAGTGCGCAGTTCGCGCCACATCTTCCAGCACACCCAGAGCAGCAGCAGGCCGCCGGCGAGCAGCAGGCCGACAATCTGCAGGAGTTGCGTCGTCAGCAACGCGAACACGATGCGAAGCACGGTCGCCGCGGCGATACCGATCAGGATGACTTTGGCGCGTTGATTGGCGGGAAGACCCGCTGCGGCGAGACCGATGACGATGGCGTTGTCACCGGCCAGCACCAGGTCAATCATGATGACCTGGAAGAAGGCACTCAGAACCGAAGGCGTAATGAGGTCGAACACGACCGGACTCCTCTCTTGTTAAAAGGAACGGATCCGGTCGGCGAATGAGGGATTCGCATCCCAAACCTGGCGGGGCCATTCCTTGCGGAATTCCAGTCCGACATCGCGACCTGCTTGCAGGTCGCCAGAGGGGCCCGGCCTGGATAAAGTGCTCGTTACGTCACGGGGCGGTGGTTGCGACCCCGAGCAGTTGCGAAACCTGAACGGACTCGCTGAGGGTGCCGGCGGCGACGCCGACCAGCACGCACGCGCCGGCAAAGTCCCAGATCGTGACCGTGGCGGCATTGCGCGTCGTGCGGGTCATCCAGCCGAGCCCGGCCGATATGGCGGCCGTCGCAAAAGCGAAGACTGCGATCGCCGGCAGCAGCAGGTGGGACGGAAGATGCGCGGCCAGCGCGACCGCCGGCATCGCTGCAATCGCAGCGAAAAGCGGCACGTCTATCGAAGACAGCCAATCCGATGTGCCCTGCGCAAAATCGCGCTTC
>Ga0180218_1002025_pt1 | contig 11055 bp, 13 predicted proteins | sample eDN3rd37CKraftBY_FD_151334 | JGI IMG/M metagenome (GOLD analysis project Ga0180218, IMG submission 151334) | Enriched backyard soil microbial communities from Emeryville, California, USA - eDNA 3rd pass 37_C Kraft BY (version 2) (version 2) | ecosystem: Environmental > Terrestrial > Soil >... | reverse complement strand
ACACGCTCCCGGCGATCGCCACCGAGAGACTGGCCTCTATCTCCGTCGTCGACGACGGGACGACCTTGCGACTCGGAATGGAACCAGGGACTTCACACCGGGTCCTGTGCTCGATCGCGAAGCACGTGCATGAGAGCAGTGGAATCCCCACGCTCGTCGTGATCGACGATGTCACCCCGGCAGGATGACCAGCTCTCAGAATCACCACTAGCGGACTCACCAGGATCTTCACGACTGGCACAGGTCCGGCAAATATGACATAACGTCCCTTATCAGCGTAGAACCGAGCGGGCTCGCTCGACCCCGCTTCGCGCACTTCAGGTACGAAGGTGACGTCCCGCAGGCCCGGATGCTCATGCGCGACAAGCCGGGCGGGATAGCCTCTGCGCATGGTGACGACGGACAAGCGCTCGGTGATCGAGGACATCACTTTCGGTGGCCGCACCGCGGAAGAAGAATCCCAGCACCTCGCGCGCTATTTCGTCGAGACCGAGCAATGGCGCAAGGTCTGGCAGGACGAGGTCGACATCGTCTTCGCCCCTAAGGGCGGTGGCAAGAGCGCCATCTACAGCATGCTCGTATCGCGTGAGGACCAACTGTTCGACCGGAACATCGTCCTCGTGCCTGGCGAGAATCCGACCGGCGCGACGGCGTTCGAGCCTATCCAGAGCGCTCCTCCGACCAGCGAAACCGAGTTCATCCAGATTTGGCGGCTCTACTTCCTCGTTCTCCTAGTCGACGAACTTGAGCGGTACGATGTCCAGTCGACCGGCCTCCGCACGGTCCGTCAAGCTCTCGCATCCATCGGACTTGCGGAGGGGACCAAACCGAAGCGGACCATCATCGTGCGAGTGCGAGAAGCGCTCCGCCGGTTCTTCAGCCCTGAGAGCGTCGAGGCGGGGATGAGCGTTGACCCGACTACAGGCAATCCGACGGGCTTCACCGCCAAGGTCACCTTCGACGAACCCTCTCGCGAGCAGGAGCAGGCGGGGATGCTCTCTGTCGACCACCTGTACGAGACGGTGAACGACGTGCTGATTGAACAGGACCTCCGAGTCTGGCTAATCCTGGACCGGCTCGACGTGGCATTCACAGCTTCAGCCGAGCTCGAGGCTAACGCGCTCAGGGCACTGTTTCGGGTCTATCGCTTGGTCGAGCCGCTCAGCCAGCTCCGGCTGAAGATCTTCCTCCGCAGCGACATCTGGGCGGAGATCACGGCCGGCGGCTTCCGCGAAACGAGCCACATCACTCGCGACATGAACCTCAAGTGGGACCGAGCCACCCTGCTTAAGCTGATCGTTCAACGAGCCATCCAGAGCGAGCGCCTCGTCGAGGGACTCGGCGTCGACGAGGCAAATGTGATTGCGTCGTCCGTCGCCCAACAGGAACTGTTCGATCGCGTCTTCCCTCGACAGGTGGACGCTGGATCGAGGAAGCCCGCGACGTTCGACTGGGCGATGTCCCGAACACAGGACGGCACGAAAGCAACCGCACCCCGCGAACTCATCCACCTGTTCACCACGGTGCGCGACCGTCAACTGGCTCGAATTGACACCGGCCAGGCAGCAATCGCCGAAGGTGTCTACTTCGAGCCACAGGCCTTCCGCGCAGCGCATCCCGAGGTGTCCGAGACTCGCCTACAGAAGACGATTTACCCCGAGTATCCCTGGCTCAAAGACTGGCTCGAAGCGCTCCGCGGACAGCGCACACTCCAGGACGCGGTGAGCCTCGAAGCCCTCTGGGGGACGGACCGCTCAGAGACGGAAGAGCGGATCCGTCGTCTGGTCGATGTGGGGTTCTTTGAACAACGCCCCACGGAGAACGGCACCCACTGGGTCTACTGGGTGCCGCCGCTCTACCGTCCTGCGCTCGAGATGGTGCAAGGTGCGGCAGACGGCGTGCGGGACAGGATCGGCGGGTCAGGTGACCTCGCCGACGAGGATTAGTCACAGGCTAGGGCCGGGCGCCAGCACTCAAAGGCGGGCCTGAAGCGATCGTCAGCGCTCGTACCCGCGCAACCCGGGATGACCTCTGCTGGGCCGCGCGGGACGAGCTTGTGGGGTCGGGAAGCTCGCGCGCGCGCTGCGGGCAGCATCCGCGGCTCGCCGGTCGACGAGAGCGCCACCTTGCCCTCGGAGCTGGTCGACCTCGGTCAACCGGGGGCGGTCGATGGCCGGTGTCCAGTAGCGGCGGAAGCTCGTGACGTTGCCGCACTCCTGCGCGACGCGTTCAGCGGACTCCTGGGAAATGGCTCGTGTCCCGTCCCCCGGGTACACGCTGCGTGCGTAGTCCTCGGGGACCCAGCGGCCGCCGTGGCGGTACTTGGGTTCGCCGCCGAGCGCCTTCGTGTAGGCCTCGCGCCAGCGTTGGGCGATCCTGGCGGCCGAGACGTCGTAGGGCACCTCGACGTCGACGACGTCGACGCGGTAGCCGGCGCGCTCAAGCTGGTGCCCGAGCTCGACGGCAGCGTCCGGCTTGGACAGGACCGAGTCGATGACGACGTTGGCGCCGGCGCGGATCGCTTCCTCGCGCACGACCTTGGCCAGCGCGGAGGACTCCTCGTGCACGAGGGCGGCGAAGTCGAGCGGGAAGAACCGCTCCCCCTGTGCCTCGAGCTCGCGTACCGCGGGCGGCTTGATGAACGTCTCGTAGGACCCGTCGGCCGCGGCCGCGTCCAGGAGCTGGGTCTTGATCTCGTCGGGGTCCACCTCAAGCCACCGGCGCCGGCTCTCGCTGCCGGGCTCACCGATGAGCTCGTCCAGAATCCGTGACTTGCCGGCGCCGGGCGGCCCGGCGAGCACGATGGCGCGCTTGTCGTGCGCGACCTCGTTCTCCATCGGGGTGCGGAAGCGGCCGAGGATCTGCTGGTGCAGCTCCTCGCGCATCGGGGTGGGCATCCCGGGGGTGAAGAACCAGGCCGGGTTCACGATCGTGGCGTGCGGGCTCTCGCGCGACAGCGGCGCGCCGGGTGCCGACAGGGCCCGGACAGTCTGGGCATGGCGGTCAACTTCGGCGGCCGTCGTCACGGCCTGGGAGCCTAGTTCGTCTGGTGCGCCTGCCCCACCGCGACATACATGTCCTGGTCGATCAGGCCCTCGCGGTAGGCGCGCACGACCTCCTCGAGCGTGTGCGTCCCGGGCGCGTCGACGACCAGGGCGTCGTACCCGTCGCTGCGCGCGATCGGGTCGTACGGCCAGCGCACGAGCTCCTCCAGCGCGCGGGCGCGGTCCAGCTCCCCTGCGGCGTACCGCTGGGCGATCTCGTACGGGCTCGCGCCGGAGAACCCGGGCCGGACGTCGTCCACGGCCCGGGCGGTCTTGAGCGCCTGGCTCACCGCGGACTGCGTCACGTGCAGCTCGGCGGCGAGCTCGCTCTGCGTCATCGTCGTCGCGAGCGCGCGCAGCGTCCGCTGGTAGGACAGCTCGGTGACCGAGCGCCGGCTGCGCAGCCGGCGCAGCTCCTCCACGGTGGGCTGATCGATGGTCGACATGCTCACCACCTCCATTCATTAGGGATCTTATACCGCGTGGTTCATCAGGGCCCGCGCAGCGTCACCACGTCGCCGGCGGCGACGTCGGCCAGGGCTCCGGCCGGCACCTCGAGCAGCGCGGTCGCCGGGCCCGGTGCGGTCGACCGTGGGCAGGTCGTCTGGTCGACCTCGGTGCACGGGTCGAGGGTCGCGACGCCGATCACGCGGTCGTCGTCGATCCAGGCGACGTCGATCGGGACCTGCATGCCGGCCATCCACATCTGGTGCTCGGCGCGCTTTGCGAACTGGAACAGCATCCCGGTGTCGGCAGGGATCTCCTCGCGGCCGGCCAGGCCTTCCTTCTGCTCGTTGGCACTGTCCGCGAGCTCGACGGCGAACGCCTCTCCCCCGACCTCGACCGTGGCCTCGGGCCGCGGCGAGCTGCACGCGGCGACGACGGCGACGGCCAGGACGGCGAGGCCGCGGCGCGGGTTCATCTGCCGTAGTCCCTGCCGGGTGCTCCCGGTGCGGGACGGTTGACGCGCGCGACGGCCGGCGCGGTGGCGGGCGGCGGGGTGGTGGACGGGGGTCGGGAGGCGGCGACCAGGCGCAGGGCGTCGTTCACGTGGTCGTCGATCGCGCCGGCCTTGGTGGTGATGCGCGCGAACATGGCGCGTAGCGGGCCGCGGTCTCCGGTACGGGCCAGGCGGGAGGTCTGGTCGTTCTCGGACTCGTATCCGGGCCGGCCGAGCGTCACCCTGGTCCAGTCCAGGCGGTGGCCGGACTCGCGGGCCAGGGCGGTGAGGAACTCGCGCTGGACGCGCCCGTTGCCCTCCCGGAAGGGGTGGGTCTGGTTGACCACGTCGTAGACGCTGGCGAGCGCGCCCGGCACCGCGCTCGGGTCCAGGGTGCGCAGGTTGTCGGTGTCGCGCAGGTAGGTCGCGACGGCGTCCATCGCGTCGTCGATCCGGTCCAGCGGCGCGAACCAGCCGTCTCGGCTCTTGCGGATCGACACGGTGCGTACATCCCCGGCCCAGTCGTACACGTCTTGGAACAGGTGCCGGTGGATCGCTCGCAGCCCGGCGAGGTCGTATGTCGCGGGCAGTCCGTGCTCGCGCAGGGTCAGCGCCCGGGCCTCGACGCGCCGGTCCTCGCGCTCGCGCAGCATCTCGGGTGTGGTGGCGCCGACGCGGTTGCGCAGGGTGCGCCCGTCGGCGAGTAGATACCCGTCCCAGCGGGCGTGCTCGTCGCCGCTCTCCCAGGGGTGCGCGGTCAAGGGCTGGCTCCGTCCTGGTCGCTGTCGAGCGCGATCGTCTGTCGCATCAGTTCCTCGGCGTCGATCTCGCCGCGGACGTACTTGTCCTGGATCGCGCGGGCGGCGTCGCTGGTGCGTCCGCCCTCGAGGTGGGTGCTGTGTCGGATGCGCTGGGCATCGTCGGCGCGCTGGGCGCGCTCCTCGTCGCTGATCGGCATGCTCTTCCTCCCGGTCCTGGTGAACCGTCACGGGTTTCGTGCCGTCTTCATGCTGGCTGCGGCTCCGGGTGGAGGGCAGTGGTTGCAGCGTAGTGGGCTGCTTCGGCCTCGGCCGGGGTGAGCATCGCGAGGGTGGAGTGCAGTCGGCGGTGGTTCCACCAGTCGACCCAGGCCATGGTCGCCATCTCGACGTCGGTCAGATTCTTCAGCGGCCCGGTCGTGAAGGGGCCGGGTTTGATGCACTCGTTCTTGAACAGCCCGATGATCGACTCCATCAGGCAGTTGTCGTAGGCGTCCCCGACGGTGCCGATCGACGCGGCGATGCCCTGCAGTGCCAGGTGCTCGGTGTAGCGCACGGACACATATTGAGACCCGGCGTCCGAGTGCGCCGTCAACTGCCCCGCGACGACGGGGTGCTGCTGCTGGTCACGGGCCCAGCAGGCCATGCGCAGCGGGACCAGGACGAGGTCGGTCGGGCGGGTGCTCATCGCGTGCCACCCGATGATGCGCTGGGCGAACACGTCGACGACGAACGCGACGTAGGCGAACCCGGCCCAGGTCCGGACGTAGGTGAAGTCGGCCACCCAGACCCGATTCGGCGCCGGCGCGCGGAAGTCGCGGTTGAGCAGGTCCCCGGCCCGCACCCCGTCCTTGGCCCGGATCGTGGTGCGGTGCGCCCGGCCGCGTCGCAGCCCGTTCCAGCCGTGCTCACGCATCAACCGGTCCACCGTGCAGTGCGCCACGACCAGACCCTGGCGGCGCAGCATCGCGGTCGTCTTGCGCCGCCCGTAGAGCGACTCCGGCGTCGCCCGCCCCTGGGCGTCTACGCGCAGCGAACGGATCGCGTCGACGACCGCCGCATCGGACACCGTCCGGGCTGCCGGTGGCGCCAGCGTCCAGGACCGGTAGGTTCTCGCGGCGACCTGCACTCCCTGCTCACGCAGGACGGTGCAGACCGACTCGACCGCGAAGCCCTGGCCTCTCATCTGGTCGATGAACCCCATGATCAGCGGCCGCGGGAGTCGAGCTCTCCCGCGAAGAAAATCGAGGCCGCACGCAGAATCGCGTTCGCCTCGGACAGGCGCTTGTTCTCCGCCTTGAGCCGGCGGATCTCCTCCGACTCCGCACTGGTCATACCAGGCCGGGCACCGTCGTCGATGTCGGCCTGCGCCACCCAGCGGCGCAACGACTCCCGCGCGATCCCGAGCTGGGCGCCGACCGCGACCGACGCCGCCGTCACCGACCCGTAGTCGCCCATGTGCTCACGCACCATCCGCACCGCCCGAGCCTTGACCTCGGGGTCATACTTCTTCGGCATCTCGCCATCCTTCATCACAAGGAAGCGGCAGAGAACCCGTGACGGTTCAACCTGGCTCGTTGGGTGCTTGATCCGATGGATCAGGGCGGCGTCATCGCCACACGCATGCTCAACGTGGATCCAGTAGGTGTCGGTGTTTTCCTGCGCGTCGGTGTTGGCGCTTCCACGCAGACGCCTCCCCCTCGAGAGGCTCGGCAGAACCGGTGTGGCGATACGCCCCTCGGCGCGGGTGAAACGCACTCAGGGCTCTTGACTTCACTTACTGCACCTACCTACTGTTACCGCAGTTGCTTTCACTTATTTCAGTTGTGAGGTGAAGATGCCTGAGATCCTGCCTGACGACATCGAGGCGCTGCGCGATGCTCTCGATGCGGCGCCGGACGAGGTGACGGTGACGCTCAGCCTGACGCGCAGGAGCGCGGAGAAGGTGCTCGAACTTCTGGAAGCCGAGCGCTCGACCGGGGCTGTCGTGGTCCCAGTCAAGGACCTCTTCACCACAACAGAGGCGGCAACGATGCTCGGGATGTCCCGTCCAACGCTCATGAAGCTCGTGGATGCCGGCGCCCTAGAGCATGTCCGTGTCGGCACCCATCACCGCATCCCGATGAGATCGATCGTCGAGTACCAGCGACGACGTCAACAAGAGAGCGAGGAGACCGCAGCTGCCGTGGAAGAGTTCAAGAGCAACATCTCGTTCGGAGGCCACCAGTGAGCGCGGCGGTCACCTTGCTCGACCCGGTCGAGTTCCTCCAGCCAAACCGTCGCCTGTTCATCGACACGAACATCTTTATGGACACCGACCCGCGGCGAGCCGGCGGTCTCAAGCGCCTTTTCGAACGCGGCCAGGGCACCATCCTGAAGAACGGCAACCCGATCGTGGTGCCGACGAAGGTCGTGGGCGAGCTGACCAAGCAGAGCCGCCTCGACGCCTCGAACGAGACCGAGGAGCGGTCCGAAGCAATCAATAAGGCCGCAGCCGCCCTGACGTTCCTGGACAGCGCGAGCAAGGTCGGCCTGATCCGCAAGGACCTGGGCGATGACACCAACCCGTACGCGGACGACCTGTTCCTCCAACTCTTCGAGCGCTTCGCGGGCACCTACGAGATGTGCCTGCTCACCCACGACATCACGATCAAGCTCCGCGTTCGTCTGTTGGCGCATCGGCTCGGCAAGCGCCTGGTAGTCGGGGTGCTGACCAAGGACGGCGAACTGCAGGTCGATGCCGACCAGATGCTGTTCGACCGGGGCATGCGCAAGTACGCCAGGCACGAGTCGCGACTGGCAGAGGGCAGTGGCACCTTCAAGGACGAGTCAGAGGTTGCGACACTCAAGCCGCTGCTCGACGACTTCCGCAAAGCGTTCCGCCTGAGGGAATCCGGAGTCAACCTTAAGGGTCGGGTCGCAAAGCCCCTCGCGCCGAAGCGCCCCGCAGGTGACTTCCACCAAGCCAATCCCTTCACGGCCGCCGCCAAGATCAAGCCACGCGACACCGCTCTGACGTTCACCTCCCTTCCGAAGGAAGGAGACCAGGTCATGTGGGAGTCAGCGGCCAAGGGCGGAAAGTTCGTGCTAGGACCGCTCCTAGGCGAAGGGGGCGAAGGCTCCGTCTACGACGGCGGTGACGACACCGTCGTCAAGATCTTCGACAAGGACCACGTCACCCAGCACCGCAAGGAGAAGATCCAACTCCTTGTCGGCCGCGGCATCCAGGCCAAGGGAATGTGCATCCCCACGGCCGTCGTGCGCAACGGCGACGGCGAGTTCGTCGGCTACGTGATGCCCAAGGCGAGTGGTCGGGAGTTCCAGCGCACCATCTTCAACAAGCGGAAGTTCGAGAAGGAGTTTCCGACCTGGAAGAAGGCAGACCTCGTCGACATCTGCATCTCGTTCCTGGAAAAGGTCCAGTACCTGCACTCGATGAACATCATCCTCGGCGACATCAACCCGAAGAACCTGATGATCGATAACAAGAAGAACGTCTTCATCATCGACGCGGACTCATGGCAGGTTGAGGGCTACCCCTGCCCGGTGGGAACGCCGATGTTCACCTCGCCGGCGATGCTCGGGAAGGCCTACGCAGAGGATCTGCGCACGATGGAGGACGAGCTCTTCGCCGTCGCCACCATGCTGTTCATGATCGTCATGACCGGACAGTTCCCCTACATCAGGACCGGGACCGACGGCGACATGGTCCAGCTGATCAAGGAGGGCAACTTCGCCTTCCAGTACGAGAACCGCAACAACAAGGACCAGCCGGACGGCGACTGGAAGTACATGTGGAGTCACATCCACAAGCCGGTCAAGGACCTCTTCTGGCACACCTTCCACAAGGAGGGCAAGCGCTACGCGAAGCGCCCCACGGCCACGGAGTGGCTGGAAGCGTTTCGGGCCTATAGGAGCTACCTGGGGGACAAGCGGGCGAACTTCGACCCCATGTCGAACGACGTCTACCCCATCCGGAACAAGGCCTTCAGGCCGGACACGCCGATCCAGGACTGCCCCGGTTGCGGTCGCAAGAACGCGATCGCCGGGATCTGGAACGACGCCAGCGAGGACTACTTCGTCCCCAGGCAGTGCAACAAGTGCCGCGCCACTGGCCCGCAAACGGTCCGCCCCGCCGGTCCGCGTCGCATGCCAACCACTCCCGCGGCCGCAGACTGCAAGGACTGCAGCAAGAGCTTTCCCAAGAGTCAGTTGACCTATGGCAGGTGTCCTACCTGTACGACCAAGGCCAACTCGCTCGACCCCGGCCGGCTCTGCATCGACTGTCGCCAGCCGTTCATCACCCACGACCACATCGGTTGGTTCACAACTCGATTCCTGGACGTGCCCAAGTCGCACGCGGCAATCAAGACGACCTGCCCGCCAGCACCGACGTCGCCTCGCCGCTCGGCGAGCGCATCGAACGCACAGCAGGCGCCGATGGGCTTCTGGGCACGCGTCAAGAGCTGGTTCCAGGGCAACTAACACCACACGTATCTGCGGAAGGAATTTCCAATGGCAAGACTCGACATCGGGGCCGACGACCTCATCGACAACCCGACCCCGCGTGTCCCCGTATCCCTCTGCCTCGACACCAGCTCATCGATGGGCGGCTCGCCGATCCAGGAGCTCGTCCGAGGCGTCAACCTCTTCTACGACGCCATTGACGAGGACGACGACGCCCACGACTCGGCCGAGATCAACATCGTGGAGTTCAACTCCTCCGCGGCCCTGGTCCACGACTTCGCGAGCATCGAACGGCTCCAGCGCATTACGTCCCTGGCTGCGAACGGGCTCACGGCGATGGGCGCCGGTGTGAACCTCGCTCTGGACTCCCTGGAGAAGAGGAAGGCGACCTACTCCGGGAGCGGTGTCCTCTACTACCAGCCATGGCTGGTCCTCATGACCGACGGTGCGCCAACCGACAACATCGAGAGCGCGGTCAAGCGCGTAGTCGACCTCGTCGATGCCAAGAAGCTCACCGTCTTCCCGATCGGCATCGGAGCAGGCGCCGATATGAAGACGCTGGCCCGGTTCAGCCCCCACCGCCCGCCGCTCCGCCTCGACGGCCTCAAGTTCAAGGAGTTCTTCGAGTGGCTGTCCAAGTCGGTCGCGCGTGTGTCGCGGTCGACGCCGGGCGACACTGTGAAGCTCGATCTCGAAGGCCTTGCAGGCTGGGCGGAGCTGTAGGTGTTCAAGGAGTTCCACTACCAGGTCAGAGGCCATGGGCACCTCCGTGACGGCACCCCGGTCCAGGACCGGACCAAGTTCCTGTCACGCGGAGGTGTCCAGGTTCTCTGCCTCGCCGACGGCGCAGGTTCGGCAAGCCACTCCCAGATTGGCGCACAGGCCATCGTCGACGAGGGATGCGCCCTGCTCGCGGAGCGGTTCCACGACTACGCCGCAAGCACGGACGGCGCCGTCGTCAAGGTCGAGGTGCTTGGACGGCTGATGGACAAAATCGGTGCTGTCGCCGATCGTCACGGACTCCGGCCGTCGGATCTGGCCTCCACGTTCCTGAGCGTCGCGGTCTCTGGTGACAGATTCCTCGGAGCGCACGTTGGAGACGGCGTTGTCGGCTACCTGAAGCACGGGGAGCTCCGCGTCATCTCGGGCCCCGACAACAGCGAGTTCGCGAACCAGACAACGTTCGTGACATCAAAGGGCGCCGCAGAGTCGATTCGGCTTTTCCGCGGCTCACTTGAAGGGGTGTCAGGGTTCATTTTGATGAGCGACGGAACCGGAGACAGCCTCTTCAACCCTCGTACGCGCCAGTTGGCCGGCGCGTGCTCGAAACTCATCACGGCAGTCGGTACAGCCCCAGCCCAGCAGAGCAAGAACTCGAAGTACCGCAAGCAGCTGCGGAAGTTCGTGGACATCACTGTCCGTGATGCCACCAAGGACGACTGCGCCATCGGCGTACTCGGGCGGAGAGTTCCTGGACTCGACGCACATGTCACGGCTTGAGGAAAGGAAACCAACGGCCAAGGTGCCGCACCACAAGTCCGACAACGCGCGGCTCGCGGCGGGCCGCGGCGAAAGAGTCTGGACGAGCTGGACTTTGCGCCGACTGATTGACGACGTCCTCAAATTGAACGAGCGGGACGTCGCGGAGAAGGACCTTCGGTCGGTGAAGTGCCTCGAGTATCTCCGCGTGAAGCTACTGGAGCCGACCGAGGAACACCAGGGGCTGCTGCACGGATCTGTGACATCTCAGATCGCTTGCTCGCCGAGCAGGCTGGAAGGATGTTGCTGTGCCCAGGCCCTATCCCCGTGAGTTTCGTGAGGACGTCGTGCGGGTCGCCCGGAACCG
>Ga0180218_1002024_pt1 | contig 11057 bp, 14 predicted proteins | sample eDN3rd37CKraftBY_FD_151334 | JGI IMG/M metagenome (GOLD analysis project Ga0180218, IMG submission 151334) | Enriched backyard soil microbial communities from Emeryville, California, USA - eDNA 3rd pass 37_C Kraft BY (version 2) (version 2) | ecosystem: Environmental > Terrestrial > Soil >... | reverse complement strand
AGTAGCGCCGTCTGGCCCGTACCAGCCAGCACCGTAAGGCCCGTTCACCATGCCGTTGCGCCAGGTTCCAGTGCTTTCGCCCGCCTGAGCGGGAAGCGAAGCAAGCGTGGCGGCACCAGAAAGAGCCAGGGCCAGAACACAGGTCTTCAGAATACGCGAAGAAAACATTGAACTCTCCGGCGGTTGACGACCGGGGACAACGTCGCCGCGCCCAGCCGCGTTCCCCACAAGGCCTGACGGGATACATGTCGGAAAGGTGAAGCGTGATCAGATCGCCCTGCGGGACAGCTCGCCGCTCAGACTAGAGCTGTTTCCACTTACGTGGAATCAGCTCTCTTCTTTGCTTGCCGCATTTTTTGACGGTGAACCGGATCCACTTCACCGAAAAATGCTCTAGTGCTGCAGCGCACGTGGCATGATGGGGGGCGTGAACGGAGAGGCGCCTGGAACGTTCATGTTCCGCGTACGGCATTGCAGCACGCAAGACCAAAAGGCCCCACCCAATGACCGTTCTCGATCCCATCTCCGGCAAGCAGGTCGTCATCGATCTGTCCGAGAAGCCGCGCAGGTCGTCCAGGGCGGTTCATTCTGACGAGGAAGTCTCGCCACCCGGCCAGGAAGAACCTGCTGCGTGCGAGCCAGAACCTGGCAGCGGAATCCGGCTGCAGGACGAATCTGTCGATCAGTGATCTGGGGGAAATGGCGCACCCGACACGATTCGAACGTGTGACCTTTGCCTTCGGAGGGCAACGCTCTATCCAGCTGAGCTACGGGTGCGTGGGGCCTTGGGCCTGACCTCTTCCCTACCCGATTACGAGCGGCAGGGCAACCTCTGCCGATGAGAGACTGCAACCATCCATTGTCGGGCAGTCTCGGCTCATTCACTTCGATCTCCTGAGTGGACTGACGCCAGCGGCCTCAACGTTCAAAAGGAACAGGCATCAGAGCCTCGGACGTGAAGCCGGGTTCACGTCCGAGACTCCAAGCTTTTGTTGTCTCATGCCTTTTTACGCAAACCTGTTCCGCGTTTGCGTGAAAAGGCTCCGGCTTTCTAAGCCCCATCCGTCGCGGTCCGCTGGCGCGAGATGTAGCCGATGGCGAGGACCAGGACGGCTCCGACGATGGCGGTGGGGATTTCCGCCTTGTGGCTGAGCTCCTGGCCGAGCTGTCCGACCAGCCAGGGATCGGAGATCAGCATTTCCCCGGCCACCCAGCCCAGAAGCGCCGCTCCGGCCCACACAAGGAGGGGAACGCGGTCCAGGAGCGCCATGATCAGGGCAGCACCGGCCACGATCAACGGAATAGAAATGGCAAGGCCGATGATCATCAGAATCGTGGAATCCTGCGCCACGGCGGCGATTGCCAGGACATTGTCGAGGCTCATGACGGCATCGGCGACCACGACGGTCCAGACCGCATGCCAGAGGCGGTCGGTTTCCTTCACGCCCCCTTCGTCATCATCGCCTTGCAGGAGCTTCACGGCGATCCAGAGCAGGAGCAGACCGCCGACGATTTTCAGGAAGGGCGTCGTCAGAAGCGCCGCGACGACGATCGTGAAGACGATGCGCAGACCGACGGCCACGCCGGCGCCGAGCACCATGCCGGTGCGGCGCTTGTCTTCCGGCAGGCCGCGACAGGCGAGCGCAATGACGACGGCATTGTCTCCGGACAGGATGATGTTGATCCAGATGATGCCGAGAAGTTTGATGATTTGTGGGAAAAGGGCTTCCATGACGGTAACTTGATTGGCGTTCGAAACGAACAGCGACCGGAGCTTGCTTGAAAATCCGGTAATGGCTGGACGACGCCAGGCCAGCGGCTCAAAATCGTTCGCGAGAGACAGGAGCGGCGCCGGTTTCAGCGCGCGACATGACCGGCCCGCAGCGCTGGGGACGATGCGTCGGACCGGACTGAGTTGCGGTTAGAGACGCGGAGGTCCCGTCGCGCGCAAGGATCCCAGGAGGGCGATGGCACCGGTCTGTGAAGGCGCAAGGTGGATGTGCTGCGCCGTCAAGCTCCCTGGACGACAGGCAGTGTCCCAAAGAAGGAAAGAGTCGGGTCCACCCGTGCCATCCTTCTCCGCGTTCGGGCAAGCCTCCCCGTCCGTTCCGCCACCATCGATCAGGTCCGAGAGAAAAAGGGTTTCTTCGAGCTGGATGAGGAAGGAGGCCCCGGAATTCGCATGATCGACGGCCGGCAGCCACGCAAGCAGGATCAGTCCGAGCAGGGCCTGCACGAAGGGACGTGAAATGCGGAGGCGGGCTATTGCTCTATCCATTCGAGCGAAAGGGGCTCCAAGGCGGCGAACCTTCCCCTCCCTAACCCGACCGGCGCCCTCAGGGCAACCTGAGCAGGAGCATCGGGCGCCATGTCGAAGGACCACACGATGCCCGAAATAGACATTGTGCGAACGGCGGATCGTGCCTCACCATCCGTTCGGACAAATCGCTCAAGGTCGCTTTCCATACCTTCCATAGGAGAGCTCAATGGCAGCCCAGGACGATCCTGTTTCCATTCTCCGTGAAACCTATGCCCGGTGGGTCGACACCAAAGGCAGCGACTGCGAATGCTGGATGGACATCATCGCCGACGATGTCTCTCTCGGATCACTGGCAGAGGGTTCGCCGGAAGTCCCCTTCACCATGCGCCGGAACAGCAAATCCGGCGTGCGCGCCTATCTCGAGGATCTGACGCGTGATTGGGAGATGGTCTCCCACAACATGAACGAGTTCATCGCCCAGGGCGACCGGGTGGCCGTGGTTGGGCGGGCTGTCTGGCGCCACAAGGGGACGGGCAAGGTGGCGGACACCCGGAAGGTCGACATCTGGCGCTTCCGGGGCGGCAAGGCGATCGATTTCGAGGAATTTTACGATACCGCCGGGCTCATCTCCGCCGCGACGCCGTGAGCCGCGCAACGGCACGGCTGTCCCGAGCTTCATGCCCCCGCGGAAGCAGGTGGCAGCAGGAGGGCGAGATCCGCCTCGCCGAGCAGGCGGTATTGTCCCGGCCCGAGATCCTCCGGCAGGGTCAGACCTCCGATCCGGTCGCGATGCAGAGCCGCGACATGGTTGCCCACGGCCGCGAACATGCGCCTGACCTGATGATAGCGGCCCTCCGTCAGGGTCAGATAGGCGCTGGTCTCGGAAATTGCCTCCATCCGGGCCGGCAGGAGCGGTTTGTCCTCGCTCTCGAGCATCAGCGTCCCGGACGCGAAGATCTCCGCCTCGTCGCCGCGCAGGGGGCGGTCGAGATCGACCCGGTAGCGCTTGGAGATATTGGCACGGGGCGAGATGACCCGGTGCAGCAGATTGCCGTCGTCCGTCATGAGCAACAGGCCCGACGTGTCCTTGTCGAGCCGCCCGATGGTCGAGATCGCCGGATCGCGCCGGCGCCAGCGGTCCGGAAGCAAGCTATAGACCAGGGGGCCGGCCTCCTTGTGCGAGCAGGTGACGCCCAGCGGCTTGTGCAGCATCAGGGCCAGGCCGGGCGGGGGATCGAGCGGCTTGCCCTGGATGCGCATCCTCTCCGAGAGATCGCGCGTCACGGCAATGCGCCGATCCGCATCCTCGACCTCGGCCCCGTCCAGCGTGACGAGACCTGCATTGACCAGGGACTGCACCTCGCGACGCGAGCCATAGCCCATATTGGCCAGGAGACGATCGAGGCGGAGCGTCGGGACCTTGCTCATTTCACGGCCTCGTAGATCTTGTAGCCGCTGGCTTCGACCTTCGGCGTCACGCGCTTGAAAGCGCTCTTCAGCACGGCCTCGTAGGGCAGGTGCCGGTTGGCCACCAGCCAGAGGGCGCCGCCTGGTCGGAGAGCCTCGGCGGCCCGGCGGATGAAGGCTTGCCCGAGGCTCTGATCCTCGGCGCCGCCATCGTGGAAAGGCGGGTTCATGACGACGAAATCAAGCCCCTTCAAACCGGTACCGCCGCGGATATCGACCCAGCGCAGCTCGGCACGCGGATCGCCGATGTTGCGCGCCGCCATGTCCGTGGCCCGGCGGTCGATGTCGAGCATCGCGAGATGCTCGACCTTGGGCGAGACCAGGATCGTACGGGCCAGAATACCGATGCCGCAGCCGAAATCCGCCCCACGGCCGCTCAAGGCGGGCAGGCTCTGCTCCAGGAGGATGCTGCCGGGATCGAAGCGGTTCCAGCTGAACACGCCGGGCCAGGTCCAAAGGCCCAAGGCTTCGTCCAAACGAGGGCCACCCTCGGCCAGGGCCTCGTCGAGGCCTGTCAGGAGGGATGGTCGAGCACCGGTGCAGATGCGGTGATGGCGGCGGGAGGTCTCAACGGCATCGCAGCCGAAGGCTTTGAGCTCCTTGGCAATTCGCGAGCCGCCCTTGTCCTTGGGCGCGAGGACCGTCAGGGACCCGCCAGGCGCGAGCGCCCGCAAGGCCAGGGCGATGGTATAGCGCCGCTCCACCGTGCCCGGCGGGGCCAGCACGACCATGGTGCCGAGGGTCCCCTCCTCCCGCCCTTCCAAAGGAGCGGAACCGGGAATCAGAGGTGAGAACTGGATGGCTCCATCCGGGATCTCGGCCAGTTCGGCCGGTGGCGTCCCGTAGACGCCGCTTGGTTTTGTGTCTTGCAAAGTAACTGAGCCCACGCTGAACGCAGGGGTTCTTATTATGCCGCGATGCGGAAGGTAAGTCTCAATGGTCCTGCCCGGCCTGCTTTGCACCGGCCGCGCGGATTTCCGATTCACCGACCGCCCGCTGGGCACCGCTCAGGGTATCGCGGATCCGGTAGCCCAGCTCGCCGCTGCTGTTCTCCGGCATCAGACGGACGACCTCATAGGTCCCGCTCGTGCGATCGGCGAAATGGGCGGCGGCGGCATGAACCAGCTGGCCCATGGAATATTTGTGGCTCACGGAAAACTCCTTGGCGAGAAAGTAAAAAGCCGCCCTCGAGGGGCGGCTTCGGGACGCGGCGCGAGCGCCGGGCCTGTTCCAACGGACGTTACGCCGCCTGGATGTTGTTGACGGCGACCTTGCCGGAGCGGCGGTCCTCGGCGGTGTCGAAGGAGACCTTCTGGCCTTCGCGCAGGCCGCGGATGCCGGCGCGCTCGAGCGCGGTGGCGTGGACGAACACGTCCTTGCTGCCGTCGTCCGGCTGGATGAAGCCGAAGCCTTTTTGGTCGTTGTAGAACTTCACGGTGCCCGAAATCATGGGAATATCCTTGGGTAGGCTTTAGTCTGCACGTGAGCAGGGGACGTGCGTTGGCACGCCCGCACACTCGGGTTCGTCGATGTTTGGGAAGAGTGTCTGAACGTGCGCCTGGAAGGCCAAGGCGAAACGGCCCGATTGTCCGGCCAAATGTCGATGATCTCTATGTAGGCGCCACTTGCGGCGAATACAAGGCAGCCGGCCAGAAAAGCGGACGACCTCCTCCAAGCCCCATAAATAAGGGCTCGGATCGTCGCTTTCGGACGGCTTGCTTCAGTATTTCAGCCGCAGCGCCTGAACGCTCGCGCGGCCATCTGCACAGTAGATACGGGCCCGCGGGCAGGAGGAGACATAGGCCGGCGTCGGGCAATAGGTCTGCATGAAGCTCTCGTCGATCGCGCAGGTCACATGGACGCGATAGAAGCCCTGCGGGCCGCTCGGCGTATCGTGGAGGACCGAGTAGCCGAGCCCCTGATCGGCAAGCCGGGCGATGGCGCGGTCGGGCTGGATCCGGGTGGCCCCGAACCGGGACACGGTCCCCGGATCGGCCGCCTGAGCCGCCGACCCCACCAGACCGGCCGCCAGGACGATTCCTGTCAAAACCTGCTTCATGCTGCGCCTCGCTGCCGTTGATCGAAAGACCGGTTCGCTCCGGTTGGGACCAGCGGGAGGAACCTGCGGGGATAATGCAAAGCTGGCCTCCGGGATCCATCCCGGTCGTCTCCACGAAGGATTAACCACGCTCTCCGGCGGCGCCCGCCCCGGGCCCCGCTTTAAGCAACCGGTAGGATCTTGTGCTCGATAAACGCTGCCAGTTGTTAAGCGTAAACCGACCAGGATCCCATGCACCACATCCATCTCGCTGAGGGTATGCGGCTTCGTTTTCCGGCGCGGAGCGCCGACTTCGATCAAGGCGTCGAAATCGGCATCGTGGCCGCGCTGATGAGCCAGGATCTGACGGAATTCTCCCGCAGGATCTCGAACGAGAATCTCGGTCAGGTGCGTGCCCTGGTGGAGCAGTTCGGCTACCGCCTCGTCGAAGGCCAGGCGGACGGGGAGTTCGTGGAGCTCAATTTCTACAGCCGCACGGCGCGGCCGCGCCTGCGCGTCGTTCACTCGGGAGCCTGATCGGGATCAGGCCGAAAACTTCCTCTGCATGGCCCGGACGCGCTCGCGATAGGCCGTGTAGAAGCCACTCGTGACGATGAGGCATGCACCCGCAATCGTCCAGGAATCCGGCAGAGATCCGAACACCAGATAGCCGAGTGTGCCCGCCCAGATCAGCTGGACGTAGGAAAACGGCGCGATCAGCGACGCAGTCCCGTGTCGATAGGCCATGACCACGAGCCAGTGGCCGATGGCGAACAGAACGCCCATGCACAGGCCGAGCGCGATCTCGGTTCCGTTGGGCGTGACCCAGTTGAAGGGCATGAGCGCACTCAGCACGATGCTGCCGACACAGGCCGAGTAGGCAAGAGTCGTGAGCGTATGATCGCCGGTGATCTTGCGGGTGACCACCGCCCCGACGGCCCAGCTCGATGCGCTGATGATCGGCAGGAAGGCCGCGGGCTCGAAGGCCCCCGTGCCTGGCCGCACGACGATCATGACCCCGGTCAACCCGACCGCGGCGGCTGTCCAGCGCCGCCAGCCCACGGACTCGCCCAGGAAGAGCACCGACAGGGCCATGATCAGGATCGGCGAGACGAAGAAGACCGCGGTCGCATCGGCCACGGGCAGATAAGGCAGGCTCTGGATGAACATGATGGAGGAGCCCACCATGCCGAAGCCCCGGATCACCTGGAGAACGGGCTGCCGGGAGCGGAACAGGGTCGGGCCGCCCTTGATCAGCACGACGGGCAGGATAACGACCGCGAAGGTGACGTAGCGCATCCAGGCCACTTCCGGCGGCGGCAGGGTGAAGGCGAGTTGCTTGGTGATGACGTCCGCGACGGAAAACACGACCGTGGAGGCGATCAGGAACAGGATGCCCCGCAGCGGAGAGGCCGACGCACTCGGCGTCGCAGGCGCCGCATTGTTCCGAGCAGCGGGGGCGGAGGTCATGAACAACTCAAAAAATGAGGCTCGCGCGACGATGCGGCGAGCCTGAAGGTCTCGAGAGGAGGTAATGGGGAACGCATAAAATACCGTTTCGTCCCGCGGAGAAGTGCAAAGACGGCAGATATTCCATGTTCTCAATGAATGGATGTCCGCATCGACCACCTCATGGTTGCGCCTTAAGCATAGGAGGCCCGAAGATAAGACCTATCCTGGGTGTCGGTGCGTTGAGGCCTGCATGATCGCCAGGCGTGGAAGGAATTGATGCTGGAGCAAGCGCCGGAAACGCCGAGCCGTCTGGTGAGCGGCACGCCCGCCTTTCGCCGATTGAACTTGGCTTTGTTCGCGGCCGGCTTCTCGACCTTCGCCATCCTCTACTGCGTCCAGCCCCTGCTGCCGGAATTCTCGCAGGAATTCCATGTCAGCGCGGCGGTCAGCAGCCTGTCCCTGTCCCTCTCGACCGGCCTGCTCGCGGTCGCGATGCTGGTGGCGGGCTCCCTGTCGGAGGTCTGGGGGCGCAAACCCGTCATGGTGGTTTCCCTGTTCGCCTCGGCGTTCCTGACCCTGCTGTCCGCCGCGGCCCCGAACTGGACGAGCCTGCTCCTCGCCCGCATGGCGATCGGCATCACCCTGAGCGGCCTTCCCGCCGTCGCCATGGCCTATGTGAGCGAGGAAGTGGACCCGAAATCCATCGGTCTCGCCATGGGGCTCTTCATCGGCGGCAATGCGGTCGGCGGCATGGCCGGACGGATCATCAGCGGCGTGCTGACGGATCTCGGGTCCTGGCGCGTCGCGGTCGGGTTGATCGGCGCCATCGGTTTGGCCTCGGCTTTCGCGGCTTGGCGGAGCCTGCCGGCCTCGGCCCATTTTCAGCCCCGCCCGGCACGCCCGGGACAGTTGCTGCGTTCCTTCGGCGAACACCTGCGGGATCCAGGCCTGCGCGCCCTGTTCGCGGAGGCATTCCTCCTCATGGGCGGGTTCGTGACGATCTACAATTATCTCGGCTACCGCCTGACGGAGCTCCCCTACTCCCTGAGTCAATCGGCCATTGGGGCGATCTTCTCCGCCTACCTGATCGGCACCTTGAGCTCGGCCTGGATTGGGGAGCTGGCCGGGCGCTTGGGCCGCAGGCGGGTCCTGTGGGCCATGATCGCGATCATGCTCGCCGGCGTGGCGCTCACGCTCTTCCACCACCTCGCGCTCATTCTGGCCGGGATCGTCGCCGTCACCTTCGGCTTCTTCGGCGCCCATTCCATCGCCAGCAGCTGGGTCGGCAACCGGGCTCAGGGTGCGAAGGCGCAGGCCTCGGCCCTGTACCTGTTCTGCTATTATCTCGGCTCCAGCGCCATCGGGACCCTCGGCGGCGTGTTCTGGACCCATGGGGGCTGGCCCGGGGTCTCAAGCCTCGTGGCCCTGCTCCTGATCGCGGCGCTCGCTCTCGCGTTTCGACTGATGGTTCTTTCCCAAAGGGAAGCCAAGCTGCCTGCCGGGCAGTAAAATTCCCGCCCTGCCCAAGCAACCGGGCGGCAGCTTATTAGCGAATAATTCAGCGACAACACGCGCTTTAAAAAGATCAATATAGATTAACTGAATACGCGCTCTCGATACTCAGGCTATACCGGTTAAACGGCAGCCAAATATATCGTCTTAATGTTGCCCCATTAGCCTTCATTTTGCAGCCCATCGATAACAATCACGGGAATGCATTGTGGATCAACGTAAGGTATCGCTCGTACTCGCAAGTCTGTTCATCTCCGGATCGACGATCTTCTTACCTCAGGCGGCCTCCGCCGAGCCGGCGGGATCTTCCGGAAAAGTCATCCAGAGCGGCCGCGCTTCCTGGTATGGGCCAGGCTTCCACGGCCGGCGGACCGCGAGCGGCGAAACCTTCAACACCAACGATCTGACCGCCGCGCACCGCACCCTGCCCTTCGGCACGAAGGTCCGGGTCGTGAACAAGAAGACTGGCAGATCGGTGGTCGTGCGTATCAATGACCGTGGTCCCTATGCCCACGGCCGTGTCATCGACCTGTCAAAAGCCTCCGCTCAGGCGATCGGGATTTCCGGCGTCGCCTCCGTGGACGTCGCCCAGCTTTAACGACCGGCTTCCGAGCCAACCGCTTATTTCATGACCATCTCTTTTCAAGACTGAACCATTGCGAACCGCCCCGGCAGGCCTCCCTGCCGGGGCGGATCATGGAACCGACAAGCCTTTTACCCGCTTTTCCCCGGTCCCTTTCTCCCAAGAAGAGGCCTTTTGGAACGCATGCAGATCGGTCGGTCGCTGACATCGATAACCGCCTTCGTGACGCTGACGGCAGTCGTCTCCTCGATGGCCGCCGCGCAGACGGGGCGGACCTGGGTCGATCCCCCGGCCCAAATCGCGCCTGCGCCGTCACAGACGCCCACTCCTTCTCAGGCCCCGCCTCCCGAAGATCCTCCCCCACAGGCTGCGGCACCGGCTCCGGAACCAGCACCTCCATCCGCGCAAACGGCCCAGCCGAAGACGCCGGTTGCGAAGCCCGACATGCCGGCTGCGGCTCGAACCGAACCGCCGCCGGCGACCAAACCTTCGGCGCCGGCCGTCGCCGCGCGGCCATCTGAAGAGCCGGGTGGCGACAAGCGCTCCACCCGGGCGACAGCTGCACGGGACTTTGCCATCGATTATCTCGAATCCTGGTCCGCCTCGAACGAGGTCGCGCTGGAGGCTACGGCGGCCTTCTATGCGCCGCGCATCCTGTTCCACGGCCGCGAGATGACCATGAAGCGGCTCTTCAACGAGAAGCGCCGCTTCGCGAAGCGCTGGCCGGAGCGCGACTATCGCCCGCGCCGGGATGCCATCGGAGCCACGTGCAATCCGGCGGGCGAAGTCTGCACGGTGCATGCGGTGTTCGACTTCACGGCCTCGAATTCCAGGCGGCGGCGGGTCTCGCAGGGTACCGGCGCCCTTCAGCTCATTGTAAACTTCATCGGCGACAAGCCGGTCATTGTCGCGGAGCACAGCACGCTGCTCGGTCAGGAGCGCAAGAAGAATCTTGCCCAGGAGGGTGTCTCGCATGATTGACGATTCCACCACGCCGGATTCCAAGGTCGATCCGCGCCACAACTGGGCACGGATGCGCGACAGGATGCGCGAGATCATCCATGCGGAACTCGACAGGATCCATCCCACGGACGACGCGCGCCGCGCCCTGGAGCTCATCATCGAATCCTCCGTGCGCCCGTCCGAGGAGAACGGCGCGCTGAAGCTCGCCATCATCGACCACAACGGCAAGACACGGACGATCGAAAAGGACGGGCGGAGTGCGGAGTTCACGCTTCACGACCTCCTCGACGAACTGCGCGTCACATATCCGGTGCTGTTCCGGCCGGCGAAGCCCGATGCGGCCGCGCTCGCGGAGGCGGAGACGCCTCAGCCGCGCGAGAAGCCGGCACGCGATTGGCTGAACGTCGATGCCAGCCCGTCACGCCCGACGGAGGACGCCTCCGCGATCCACCCGGAAGAGCATGCGAATCCGACGCCCCCGGAACGGCCGCACGGTACGGTCGAGACACTGAAAGCCTCCGTCACGCCCGAGCCCGACCATCGGGCCGAGGAGCATTCCATCCCGGTCGTCGAAGAGCATGAGCGCAACGTCTTCGGCGACATGCGCGCGCGCTCCTGGATGCGACCGGCCGTCGCCCTCGCGGCGGTGTCGTTCATCGCGCTCCTCGGCGTCGGCGTATTCCTGTTCCAGGGCCATGAGGCGCCCGACCCGCAAGCCACCGCCGCGGCGCCTGCTGCGGCCGGCCCGATCAAGGAACCGGAGCCGGTCACGACCGGTTCGA
>Ga0180218_1002023_pt1 | contig 11062 bp, 8 predicted proteins | sample eDN3rd37CKraftBY_FD_151334 | JGI IMG/M metagenome (GOLD analysis project Ga0180218, IMG submission 151334) | Enriched backyard soil microbial communities from Emeryville, California, USA - eDNA 3rd pass 37_C Kraft BY (version 2) (version 2) | ecosystem: Environmental > Terrestrial > Soil >... | reverse complement strand
TCGCCCTGGCCTACGTGGCGGCGGGCCGGATCGACGGGTATTGCGAGCTGCACATGAACTCGTGGGATGCCCTGGCCGGGTTACTGCTGATCGAAGAGGCCGGCGGATGGGTGAACGACTTCCTCGCGAATGCTGGCCTGCGCGAGGGCAACATCGTCCTCGGCTGCACCACCGGCCTGAAGAGCGCTCTCACCGGATTGACCGGGATCGAGTAGATCTCGTTCGTGCCTGATCTCTTCGCAGCACTTTAAAGCGGTTCCTCATGCTGTTCTCGACCCTTGATGCCGAAACCGTGGATCAGATCCTCCGCGAAGCCGCGCGGGCCGAGATCATGCCTCGCTTCCGAAACCTGTCCGACCGGGAGATCCGTCAGAAATCCTCGGCCATGGATCTTGTGACGGATGCTGACGAGGCGGCCGAACGGATGATCACGCGGAGCCTGAAGCAGGCATTTCCGCAGGCCACCCTGATCGGCGAGGAGGCCACGGAGCGGGATCCGGCCTTGCTGAACAGGCTGGCGGATGCGGATCTCGCCTTCCTGATCGATCCGGTCGACGGCACGAAGAACTTCGCGTCGGGCCTCCCACTGTTCGGAGTGATGGTGGCGGCTGTGATGCGAGGAGAGATTATTGCCGGTTGGATCCATGATCCGATCGGAGACGACACCGCGATAGCCGCTCGCGGGGAGGGAGCATGGGTCCAACGGTTCGGCAGGCATGTCGACCTTCGTGTCGCGCCTCCGGTTTCGGTCCAGGACATGTCAGGCTGCGCGTCCTGGCATCATTTGCCGGAGCCAGAGCGGTCCGTCGTGGCGAGGAACCTGACGAGTTTCGGGGCTATCGCGTGTTACCGCTGCGCGGCGCACGAGTACCGAATGGCAGCCGCCGGGCATTACCACTTCATTGTCCACTCGAAGCTGATGCCTTGGGACCATGCGGCAGGCTGGCTGCTCCACCGGGAAGCTGGCGGCTACTCAGCACGGTTTGACGGATCGCCCTATCGGCTGACCCTCCACGAGGGAGGCATTATTTGTGCCCCCGATGAGGAAAGTTGGTGGACAATCCATGAGAGACTATTCGGCCCCACGTAACCTTCAAGCCTGTAGTCTATCTGGCTTGCGTTCTGCCGCTCAGTAACAACTTGATCTTCCCCCGATTGCGCGGACACCGGGTTAGTTCATTTTCCGCTCGGCCTGTTCGGGTGTGAGATACCCGAGCGCCGAGTGGATGCGCTGCCGATTGTAGTAGCTCTCGATATAGCCGAACAGGTCCCGTCGTGCCTCCTCGCGGGTCGTCCAACGATGCTGATGAACCAACTCGACCTTCAAGGAATGGAAGAAGGATTCCATCGGGGCATTGTCATAGCAGCCCGTCCGGCTCATCGATGACTTGGCACCCATGAGAGCCAGTTGCTGGGCATACGCCTCAGCCGCGTATTGGCTTCCACGATCCGAATGGTGAATGAGCCCAGGGCCTGGTCGTTGCCGCTGGGCCGCCATGATCAGAGCGCCAAGGGTCAGCTCCGTGCGCATGTGATCGCGCATGGCCCAGCCCACCACCTTCCGGGTCGCCAAATCCAGCACCGCGGCGAGATACAGCCATCCCTCGCCCGTGGGAATGTAGGTGATGTCGGCCAGGCAGACCCGGTTCGGCTCAAAGACCGTGAACTTCTGCTGCAACAAGTTGGGCGAAATCGGCAACGCATGGCGACTGTCGGTCGTGGACGGCCTGAAGCGCCGGCGGGCCAGAGCGCGAATGCCATGCCGGCGCATCAGCCGCTCGACCCGACCGCGGCTGACCCGGTAACCTTCTGCTCGCAAGGTGGCATGCATCCTCGGACTGCCATAGCGACCCTGATGCTGTGTCTGGCTCGCCGCTTTCGAGTTGGAGGCGAAGGCACGAGCGTCGACGAGTTTGTCGCTGTCGTGGTCCTCCGCGCTCTGCACATAGGCCTTGGCCACTTGGCCGGCCGGCATGTAGGTCCACAAGCCTGGAAAGTTGCATAGGCCGCAGATCACATACGGGAGCAGGTCCATCAACTCTGTACTCTCACTCTAAAAGAGCAACGGACTTTGATACTGCGCCTTGGGTTCGTTGAAACAAAATCTTTTACCTGAAACTTCAAAACACCCTATTCCGCTCCTGCATGGCGGTGCGTTGGGGATGTCGGAAAAGCAAGTCAGGCTATGATTTAGCACGTCAACATACTTGACTCTTAGTAAATGACTCTATGCAATGAACTAACATGTAAGCATCAAAAGTGGCACAAATTTCTCAGTGTTGATCCATAAAGAACTTGAAGCTTACATTGGTCGGTTGATCCAGAGGAGACGGCAGTATGGCGACCCAAATTCCTAAAAGGCCTGATTTCGAAGCCATTGAGTCCGCCGCAGTCGAGACTGCTGATCATCGAACCAAGATTCTGGCTCTCATCGGCAATCTCGTCTTCAGCTGGTCGAATAACGAGAGCATGTTCATCTATGTTCTCATGATCCTCCTTGATACGGATGAGGTTTCGGCCGCAATCGTTTTTGCCACGTTGAATACGACGCGCGCGCGAATTGAGCTTATCCAGCGGCTGGCAAAGGCAAAGATCAAGAACCCCGAGACAGCAAAAGCGCTTGAGCGTGTGATCGACCGTTTCAATGACTATACGCGTGTTCGTAACGAATTTAATCACTGCATGTATACGTTGAGTGATCGTGGAGAGATCACACATACGCATGCCATGAGAATTCGCGAGAGCAAGGGCCGCCTGGTATTCGGAGAAGTCCGTGCTATGGATGAATTGCGGCTAAATGAGATGATCAAAACGATCAACGATCTGAAAAAGCTCAACCGTGATCTTTGGGATTTTCTGCCGCGTCTGCAGGCGTCCGTTGTGCCACCTCAGACAACCCATCGGAATAGCTGAGTCTCCAGCATGATCTCCGGAAACTCTTGTTTCACAAAACCGTCAGAAGTACCCTTCTGCTAGATTTGCAACGCGGCGCGTCGCCAACGCGTGTGATCTCTCGCTCAATGCGCCCCACTCGCTCCGCCAGAGCAAGGTTCGACAGGTAGTAACTCCTCTAAAGCCACAGGTAGTAGTCCACCTGAGATGGGAGCTAACTCCTGTTGAACATTGACCCTTAGCTGCGTTCATTCCTAGGATAAGTCCACTGTCAGGGAAGCACCAATTGCGCTTCCCGCTGAGTTGACAGTGGAACAAAGGATCTGACGGTAGATCGGCAGGTTTGTCGCCGTCTTATTAGGCGGTCATCCGAGCTGTTCGGAGTACAAGGTAAGCATCTCACTCAATGGGATGCGAGCATGTCCTTAAGTTCATCAAACTTTGACGGCCCGCCATCACGTGGCGCCGATCGGGGATGCATGCTTCGGAGGCAGTCTTGTCGGCAATGAGGGTGTGGCACTCTCGCGACAGGGGAGGTACAAACAGAAAGAAGACAAATCAAGATGATGTGGCCACCGATGGGCCTCTGCGATATGCGAGCCCTGGCCACAAGAACATGAAATTCAATTCTCAACCAAAAGCACGAGCTGCCTCCAGACTTCGCAGACGCAGATGATCAGCGATGATGGATAAAGCTGTGCCTTTATTCAAGAAGCGAACCCATCCATGGCTTACACTGAGCGCAATAACGTTAATTCCGGCTCCGCTGCCGCCGCTCTCGGCCTCGCTGTCGCAGTGGACGACATCGAAAACGTCGGCAACACCACCAACAGCAACAACGCGTCCTCGGCCGACACCTCGTACGACAACGACGTGTCCGACTCTTACAATCAGGACAACGACAGCCTGAACGTCGTTGTCGAGGACAATGACGTCCGCGACTCCTATAACCAAGACAACGACACGATTACCAAGACGATCAACGACAACGACAGCTACACCAAGACGGTGAACCTGTCGGACGATGACACGGTCACCAATACCGTCACCAAGACAATCAACGACAACGACACTTCGTCCGACAACGACGTCTTCGACTCCTACAACCAGGACAACGACAGCCTGAACCTGAACGTGGCCCTGTCGGACGACGACATCTCGAACAGCTACAATCAGGACAACGACGTTCGCGACTCCTATAATCAGGACAACGACACCTCGTATGACAACGACGTGTCCGACTCCTACAACAGCACGACAACCTCGACGAACGTCGAGACCACCATCGACGTGGCGATCTCTGATGCCTTCAAAGAGACCGTCGACAGCTATAATCAGGACAACGACTGGCTGCAGCTCGACGGCCTTGACTTCGACGTCATGAACGTCGTGGGCGAGGGCGTGCTTGCTGGCGCCGGCAACGACGCCATGTTCAACCTGTCGCAGGTGAGCGAGCTTGCCGACCAGGACACCCTCTACCGTCCGACCGTCAGCAACGACAGCTCATTCACGGTCGACCAGTATGGCGAGGGCGGCTTCGCCAAGGTAGACGGCGACCTTGGGGACCGCGCCACGGGCAGCGCTTCCGCGGACGGCGTCTCCCAGCTGGAGGCCTTCACCCAGAACATCGTGATGGGCTCGAACATCCAGTACAACAATGTCGACATGTCGGTCGTCGGCGGTGACAGCAGCGCCACAGACGGCGGCGACATCTCCTAACACCCTCGTTGCCTACGGGAGCCCGCGCCGGCGCGGGCTCCCTCTTTTCCAGGCGGTGACTTTCCCGCCAAGCCCAGCCGACGAAACGAGGGGATTCCATGGCTGACGGCGTTACGAGCGAAATCATCCGGCATTTCGCAGGGTATCTGCGCCTCTTCGAGGCCGACCCGGCCTCCCGCGCCACTCACGACCCTTTCCACCACGACGTGCGCAGTCCGGATTATTCCGTCGACCTGTCGCCGGACGCCCTTCCCAGGGCTGATCTGCCGGAATTGACGTCGAAGCCCCTGAAGGTTTCGCTGCCGTCCACGCCACCCGCTAAACCCACGGCGGGACCGGAGACTCAGCCGTCCCACGGTTTTGAGGTCGAGGCCGTGAAGCCCTCGTTGCGCCTCGACGATCCGGTCTCTTCCGACCACGGTCTGAGCAGTTCCATTGGCCCGCTGCCCCATGAGCTGGCGCATGGCGAGCCGCCTACGCACGGCGAGCCGCCTACACCCCCTTACAAGGTGACCTTCGGGGATGGTGGCAACGACAAGCTCGCCATGGTGGTCCAAACGAACCTCATGGACGACGACGACGCGCTTATCGCCGATGCAGCGACGGGCCTGAGCGAGATGCACACTACGGACGTCCCGGGGGTACTTTCCGGCCTCCTGCAGAAAGCGCAGGCGGCCGTCCCTGTCGACCTATCTCCCGAGGGGCACGCGCCGCTGCAGTGGCGGGAGCTTGTGGAGGGCCACGACGTCGCTCTCAAGGAGCAGGGCGGTCGGACGGTTGAGGACGGGACCTACGTCAACGGGGAGGCGGTGGAGGATAAGTCGCCCGAGGCCCCCACTCGCCCCGAGATGCCGAAAGAGGGCGAAGCTGGCACCCAGGTCCTGGAGACGGGCGCCAACAAGGCGGTGAACGCCGCGGTGATCGCGGACCTCAACGAGGCGACTGGTACACTGGTCGTGCTGGGGGATTATTGCGAAACCAACGCCATCATCCAAGCCAACGTCTACAGCGACAACGACCAGGTCCTGCCAGGGGCCTCGAACTCTACTCAGGCCACCACGGGTGACAATCTTTCCCTGAACATCGCCACCCTGCTGGCCAAGGAGGTCGCGGGGCAGAAGGGCGACTGGATCGGCCCCAAGGGGCTCGACGTCAACGTCACCATCGCGGATGGTGACCTCTTCGACGTGAAGTCGCTCACACAACGCAACTGGATCTCCGACAACGACGAGGCGATCCAGACCACGTCTGAGGCCTTCAGCGGCGTCTATGTCGGCGGCAACACCCAGGCCAACGTTGCGCGGTTCGTGGACCTCGCCAACTACGATGTCGTTATCGTGATGGGCGACTATCACGACTTCAACATGATCTCCCAGACCAACGTGATCCTGGACGACGACATCCTCGGGGCCACCGGCATTGGCGCGGGGAGCAGCGGGGGGAGCCAGCACGGCGGACGCAACTACTTGGTCAACGACGCCTCAATCGAGAACCATGGCACCTCGGGGTTTAGGGACGTGCCGCACGCGCTTGAGGACCTGATCGCCACCCTCGACCGGCACGAGAGCCCCAGCCTCGACGACTGGGCGGACTTTGCCGGCAGCGCCTCAGGGCGGCTCGATGTTCTCGTGGTGCGCGGCGACTACTGGGACATCAACGTGATCTCCCAGACCAACGTGATCGTCGACGCCGACGTCGCGCTGCAACACCTCGCCGGTGGCAGGGGTAGTCAGTGGCTGAACACCGGCGGCAATGAAGCCCACAACGTCGCCAAGATCATCGATATGGGCGGCATCTTCGACCAGTACTTGGGTGGCGAGCACTACAGCGACGCGGTGATGATCCAGGCCGAATACATCGACGCGACAGCGTCGGTAATGAATCCCGACACGATGGCACTGGTCTCCGAAGCGGTGGCGTTCACCGGCCTGCTTGACCAGCCAATGGCGGACGATTCCCCGGATACCGTCCTAGGGCGTGTCGGCCACGACGACATGATGGGTGCCGTGCTCACCTAGAGCCGAGCTCGCAAGAAAAGACCAAGAGGAACGCACCATGAGCACAGACGCGGCCATCGTGACGCGGCCACGGGTCGAGGCGCCGCAGGGGCGCGCCGGATCCCCTCCCGCGGGCGCACCTATCCTGCGGATCCGCAAGGAGCCCACGAGCGACCAGCGCCTGGCGGGCGAAAGCGGGAGTGGCACCCGCGGCGGCGCGCCCCTGCAGCGCCGTACAGGCGACGGCGACTTCCGGCAGGCCTTGACCAAGGGCTTGGCCCGCTGCCGCCGCAACCTCGTCACAGTCGGGATCTTCTCGCTGGTAGTCAACCTCCTGATCCTGGCGATGCCCATCTACCTGTTCCAGCTTTCGGACCGGGTAATGACAAGCCGCAGCGTCGACACCCTTGTGATGCTGAGCTTGGTGGTGGTCGGGGCGGTGGTTGCGCACGTCATTATGGACATGATGCGCCGCTTTATTTTGATGCGCGTGGCGGTGGAGTTCGAGAGCCGGCTCGGCGCCCCAGTGCTCGCCGCGGCGGCCAAGGCCTCGCAGGCCGGGTCGAGCAAAGAATTCCAGACCTTGGCCGACCTGCAGCAGGTCCGCAGCTTTCTTACCGGCCCGGTGCTGCTGACTATGCTCGACGCGCCCGTGGCCCCGGTCTACCTGCTCGTGGTGTTCCTGATCCACCCGGACCTGGGGCTCATCGTCACGACCACCGGCATCCTGTTGCTGCTGGTGGCTTACATCAACCAGCGCATCACCCATGCCTCCTTCTCGGCGGCCAGCGCCTACTCTTCCCGGGCGAACCTGCAGGCCGACGCCATGGCCCGCAACGCGCAGGTGATCAACGCCATGGGCATGATCCCTGAGAGTGTGGTCATCTGGGGCCGCGAAACTGCGGAATCATTGAAGGCGCAGGTCACGGCGCAGGATCGCAACATCATGATGTCGGCGCTGTCCAAGATCGTGCGCCTTGGGACCCAGGTCTGCATTCTGGGCTGGGGCGCCTGGCTCTCGCTCAACCACGAGCTGACCGGCGGCATGGTCATCGCGTCGTCGATCGTGGCGGGGCGCGCGCTTGCCCCTGTGGAGGGCACCATCGAGGGATGGCGCAGCTTCGTCGGAGCCAGGACCGCATATGGCCGGATCAGGAGCCTGTTGGTCAACTCGCCGCTCAATCTAGAGCGCCTGCGCCTGCCGCAGCCTGAAGGGCGGCTCACGGTCGAGCGCGTACTTTACGTGCCGCCGCCGAACAAGAAGGTGATCCTGAACGGCATCAACTTCACCTTGGAACCAGGCGAGTCACTCGCCGTGGTCGGCGCATCCGGAACAGGCAAGTCGACGCTTGGTAAGATGCTGGTCGGCTCGATCACTCCCACCGCCGGCGCCGTTCGCCTCGACGCCATGGACCTGCGCAACTGGGACCCGCGCCAGTTTGGCGAGAGCGTCGGCTACCTGCCTCAAGACGTGCAGCTCTTCCCGGGCACAATCAAGGACAACATTGCCCGCATGCGGGGTGACGCCACCGATGAGCAGGTGTTCGAAGCCGCCGAGATGGCCGACGTGCACGAGATGATCTCTCAGTTCGCGCAGGGCTACGAGACCGTGGTGGCAATGGACGGCAGCCCGCTCTCGGGTGGCCAGAAGCAGCGTATCGGCCTGGCCCGCGCCTTCTTCGGCACCCCCCGCCTTGTCGTGCTCGACGAGCCGAACTCCAACCTCGACAACCCGGGGGAGGTCGCCCTCGCTCTAGCACTCAAGCGCGCAAAGGAGCGCCGGATCACGGTGGTTGCGATCACCCAGCGCCCGGCGTTGCTCAAGAGCGTGGACAAGATCATGATCATGAAGGATGGGTCCGTGCAGGCCTTCGGGCCGCGTGACGAAATCCTGCCGATCCTGGCGGGCCGCCGCCAGGACGCTGGGAACGTGTGAGGACAAGGGGGGATAGCCATGAGCGAGAGCAAGGAATGGTACGCGGACGTGCCGCGCAGCACCCGGGGCCCGACTCTATACGGGATCGCGGTGATTGCGGTCGCTCTGGGTGGGTTCGGCTTCTGGAGCGGCACTGCCCCTATCGCTGGCGCGGTGGTCGCCAGCGGAACCTTCGTGACCACAGGCCAGAACAAGACGGTGCAGCACCTTGAGGGCGGCGTGATCAAGGAGATCCTTGTGAGCGAGGGCGACACCGTCGAACAGGGGCAGCCGCTAATCCTCCTCGACCAGACGACACCCCAGGTGGAGCTGCGCCGGCTGGTGCTGCGCCATGCGCGGCTGACCGCGATGGAGGCGCGCCTGGAGGCCGAGGCTCGCGACGAGGACAAGTTCACCTTCCCTGCCGAACTCCTCCAATCTGCACAGGGTGACCGCGAGTTGTCGGAGATCCTAGCCGCGCAGCGCAACGCCTTCGACGCCCGGCGCAACAACCTGCGCAGCGAGACTGCTACCCTGCGGTCCGGCATTGACGCCCTGGAGGAGCGCATCAAGGGCGGACGCACCCAGCTCGATGCCGTCGCGCGCCAGCTCAAGATCATCGAGGAGGAGCTGGAGACCAAGACGGCGCTGCTCAAGGGCGGCATGGTGCGCAAGCCGGAGGTACTCGCCCTCCAGCGCGCTCAGGCCAGCCTGCAGGGCGAGACCGGGCGGCTCGTCGGCGAGATCGGCGACTCGCGTGAGCGCATTGTCCGCATCCACGAGCAGCTCCTCGGGCTGCGTAACGCGTCCAAGAAAGCGGCCTCCGAGCAGCTTCAGGAGGCGCAGGCCGAACTCAACGACGTGCGCGAGCGCATGCGCTCAGCATCCCGGATCGTCGAGCGGGGCACCATCGCGGCTCCAGTCAAGGGCGTGGTGGTGAAGATGCGCTACCACACTGCGGGCGGCGTCATCGAGCCGGGCAAGAGCATCATGGAGATCGTCCCGGTGCGTGATTCGCTCGTGGTCGAGGCACGCGTTCGCCCGCAGGACATCGACGACGTTCGCACCGGGCAGGCGGCCACCATACGCCTCTCGGCGCTGAGGCAGCGCATCACCCCGATGGTCGACGGCAAGGTCGTGTATGTCTCGGCCGATGCCCTGCCCGATGAGAGGACACCTGGCATCCGCAATGACGTCTACGTGGTGCGGGTGGAGCTCGACGAGGTCGAAGCGAACGACATCAAACACTTCGCCCCGACGCCCGGAATGCCGGCAGAGGTCTACATTACCACAGCCGAGCGCACCTTCCTGCAATACCTGATGCAACCGCTTAAGGACAGCATGGTGAGAGCTTTCCGGGAATCGTAGAGGATATGTTAAAAAACAAAGCTTGAGCATATTGTGAAGAATCGGAACTGTCGCAAACCCACCAATAGCTCGGTTCCACGTATGCCTCCGACCAGTTCTAGAGATTTATGACCCGCACCTTGGAACCGTCAGGGGCAGTCGCGTCAGGCAACGTGCCGAGCTGTTTGGTGGCAAAGGACATCGAGTGTGCTCCTGCAGCCGGTGGCGAACGGTTACCATACCCGATCAGGCCCGGTATTGTACGCTTCAACGCCCATCAGGGAATAGGATTGCGGGGTCCTTGGGCGACCACCATCAGGATGGTAGAAAGCACGCCCGCTACGGCCACGCTGCCCAGCAGAAGCGTACGCAAAGGGATATGGCGGCTGGCCCAGGATAAGCGGACCGCTTCGCGATGTTGCTGCCGTGCTGTCAGCTGATCGGCTGCCCTCGCGTAGAGGAGAGTATCCACATCATCCAGTAGGTCGATCATATCCTGGGAGAGGGCTGTTTTCCGCCAGTGCTGCCGCTGATCCTTGCTTGTCTTCAGCTTGATGGACTGCGCCCGAAGTAGCGCCTCCGCATGGATCTCGCGGCGGATCACCAGAATACCCAGGATCATCAGGACAGGCATCAGAGCAAGCAATCCGAAAGCGATCCAATCGGCGACTGTAAAGCTTGACTGGGAAACGTCCATGGCGGTTCCTCCGCAGAGCTGACCACAAAACGCTGCCTGAGTACATTTACGCTCGTTAGGCCGACCCTTTGCTGCTTCTATAGTTTAGGACCCTTTGACCACCGTCTCATCTGGTGGCTTTCACACAAAGCGTTAGAACCAAAACAGTTCAGGCGCGTGTCTCACGTAAGCCTCCCAGGTCGTCAGGTTGTGGCAGGACCTCTGATGCGGCTGTTCGGAAACCTTTCTCAGACGCAACTCTGGATTCGCGGGGCACTAACGTGTTTAGGCCTGATCGCGATTGCCGTCCTGACGTTGGGCGCATCTGAGTATTGGCAGTTGCGCGCCAGCCTTCCCGCCCTTGAAGGCAGAGTTGCGGTGCGTGAGCTCTCAGCTCCCGTCACGGTGACGCGGGATGCTCAAGGGTACTGTCAAGTTGGCGTAGGTCGGTTCCTATGGCAGGGTCTCGGGCATGAGCACCACGTCCAACCCGTACCGCGGCTTCCGCTTTCCCGC
>Ga0180218_1002021_pt1 | contig 11076 bp, 10 predicted proteins | sample eDN3rd37CKraftBY_FD_151334 | JGI IMG/M metagenome (GOLD analysis project Ga0180218, IMG submission 151334) | Enriched backyard soil microbial communities from Emeryville, California, USA - eDNA 3rd pass 37_C Kraft BY (version 2) (version 2) | ecosystem: Environmental > Terrestrial > Soil >... | reverse complement strand
GCCGTCGCGTCGGTTCTATCAACAGGTCTCCCTTGTACTCAAGTTATTTCAGGGCGATTGAGTAGCTCTGCGCATAGTCGGTGACATACTGTGCCAAGCCACGCTCGATGAGGTACTTCTGGACGATGAGCAATGATCAGAACCTGTGGATGAGCCTCGGTGTGGGGGCGTGAAAGTGGGCGCACCTTCCCGAGGATGATCTGAATATCCGAGGTCTGATCAAGAGCCGGCGTTGGCGCGCTGGTTCGGGAAGGTACGCCCATGCTCACGGTAGTTCACGATGCTCAGGAGGCCAACGACACGGCGACTGGTGATCGGTCGTTGTTGGATGAGATCGTCCGCGACGGCGCCCGGCAGATGCTGGCCGCGGCGTTGCAGGCCGAGGTCGCCGCCTACGTAGCTCAGTTTGCCGACCAGCTCGACGACAACGGCCATCGGCTGGTGGTGCGCAACGGCTATCACCAGGCCCGCGAGGTGCTGACCGCCGCCGGCGCGGTCGAGGTCAAAGCGCCGCGGGTCAACGATCGCCGTGTCGATCCCGACACTGGTGAACGCAAGCGGTTCGCCTCGGCGATCCTGCCCGCGTGGGCGCGCAAGTCCCCGCAGATGTCGGAGGTGTTGCCGCTGCTGTATCTGCATGGGCTGTCCAGCGGGGACTTCGGGCCGGCCCTGGAGCAGTTCCTCGGATCCGGGGCCGGGCTATCGGCCTCGACAATCACCCGGCTGACCGCACAGTGGCAAGATGAAGCCGCCGCGTTCGGGCGCCGCGATCTGTCCGGCACCGATTACGTCTACCTGTGGGTCGACGGCATCCACCTCAAGGTCCGCCTCGAGCAGGAGAAGCTATGTCTGCTGGTGATGATCGGCGTGCGTGCCGATGGCCGCAAGGAACTGGTCGCGCTCACCGACGGCTACCGGGAATCGACGGAGTCGTGGGCCGATCTGCTGCGCGACTGCAAACGCCGCGGCATGACCGCCCCAGTGCTGGCTGTCGGCGACGGCGCCCTGGGCTTCTGGAAGGCGGTCCGCGAGGTGTTCCCGGCCACACGGGAGCAACGCTGCTGGTTTCACAAACAGGCCAATATTCTTGCCGCACTGCCGAAATCAGCGCATCCGTCGGCTCTGGCGGCAATCAAGGAGATTTACAACGCCGAGGATGTCGACAAGGCCCAGATCGCAGTCAAGGCCTTCGAGGCCGACTTCGGTGCGAAGTACCCCAAGGTGGTCGCCAAGATCGTCGACGACCTGGACACGCTGCTGGAGTTTTACCACTATCCGGCCGAACATTGGGTTCACCTGCGCACGACGAATCCGATCGAAAGCACCTTTGCCACCGTGCGGTTACGGACCAAGGTCACCAAGGGCCCGGGCTCACGCGCGGCCGGTATGGCCATGGCCTACAAGCTCATCGACGCCGCCCAAGCCCGCTGGCGCGCCGTCAACGCCCCACACCTGGTTGCTCTGGTGCGCGCCGGCGCGGTCTTCCACAAAGGCAAGCTGCTCGAACGACCCACCGACATCACCCCGCCACAACCGCCCTCAGACGGTGACCAGCAAGCCGGAGCGGAGGTCGCCTGAAACACCCGATCCACAGGTCTTGACAATTTCTCCTGGACGATCTGGTACGCCCGACTGTCCGGCCCCAATTCGGAGATCTGTACGGGTGAATCGCCGCGCTTCAACTCGTCGGGCAGCTCACCAGCCTTCATCGCCGCTTCCAGCACCGTCTGCTGCGCCTGTACGTTCGACCCCGCCATCAAGATGTCGTCGTCGGGCACCGTGAGCGCTTTGTACTCGGGGGCCTCGATGAAGTGCTTGATGGCGTTCTCGACAGTTGCGCCCGGGTCCAGCCCGGTATAGCCGATGACCTCACCGGCACGAGGAATCTTCGGTGTCAGTTCGTCGGCGAGCGAGCCTGCTAGCTCGGCACCGGCGACTTTCGCGCGATAGACCGCGTCCTTCGCCACGACGTCCTGCTGGAGCACCTCGTTCTGGTTGGTGATGGCTTCCGTCATCGCGTGGTCGATGCGCCCTGACAACGCGCCTGCGGGGCTATTGGCCACATAGTCGGCCAGGTTGCCCGGGTGATTCCCCATGGCTGTCTGCAACTCTTCGATGCGGGCAGGTTCGGCCGCAGTGGTCAGTGTCGTCCTCCCCTCCTCGGAGTAGGAGCCGAGTTCCAACAGGCGGTTGGCGTCGTCCGCGCTGATCCGCGGATAGCCTTCCGGATCGATCCTGGTGTCGACAAAGCCGTTCTGCTGGCCGGGCGCCACCAGCGCACCAGTGTGTGAAGCCAGAAGTTGACTCATCTCTGTAGAGATCGCAGGATTGCGAGCGAATGCGTCGCGCTGGCTGTCCCATACCGGGTCGGTGTCGCTGGGCGCCAGGTAGTCCGGAAGGTCGACGAACGCCTGCCGCGCGCGGTCACCGATGGGGTCGCCGATCGGACGTTGGGTGTCCTCGGTCATCCAGTCCAGCAGGGTCGCCGCACCGCTTCCCCCACCCCCGCTCTGCGACCAGTCGTGGCCGATCAATGTGCGGACCGTTTCCTTAGGGTCATATCCCTCGGGCATTCCGTCTCCGGACCAGATCTGATACGACGACTCGTTGTTGCGGCCCGCGATCTCGGCCAACGAACTCGCCGCGCGCTCATAGGCTTCCGGTGGTGTATCGGTCATTCCCCAACCACCGGTGGAGTTCTCGACCATGTCGGCCGACTTCAGGTACATCTCGGTGCCCAGCTTCGTCCCGGGCTGGTAACCCGGGTTGGCTTCACCCATCAGCTCACTGAACTGCACCACATCAGCGACATGCTGGTTCTTCGCATCGGTAGGTCCAAGATTCTCCCAACCCGGATAGGTCGGATCCGCGCGACGTACCTCGAGCATTTCGCGCAGGTCAGCCGGCAACTGGTCGTAGCCACCGCGTGCCGCGACCGAACCGTCCGGGTTGAGTTCAACCACCTTCTCGTTGCTGGTAAGTGTCAATCCGTTGGCGAGCCTGTCTCGTTGGGCTCCTACCTCGGCATCGCCGCCCGCCTCCTGCGACTCCAGGTGCCGGTCGAGCAGAAGCAGGCCGTCCTTGCCCGCGGCATTGTAGAAGTCCCGGTAATAGTCGAGCGTCTCCTTCGGGACGTCGTTGACTTCTTCACCGGCTGCGAGAGCGGCCATCTGCTCGGCCGTGAGGGGAGACTCCGGGAGATTCGCGGCAACCTCATCCAGCACCGCCGGATCACGATGCGCCGAGGGCAGGTTCGCCTGTTCCGCCAAGGCTTCGCCGTCCGCCTTCCCGTCGCGCTCGTCTTTGTCGGCGTCGTCGCCCGTCACCTTCTGGACGTCGTCGTCTTTCTCGTTCTTGTCCTCCTCGGACTTGTCGCCGCCCGGCGCGAACTTTTGGTTGCTCAGTGCCTCGTACTCGCCCTTGAGACCGGTGATGCGACCCTTGATCTCCACCATCTGGGCGGTGGCCGACTGCACGATCCCGTTGACCTGGCTGATGCCTTCACGGGCGATCGGCAGAAGCTTGCGTTCCCGGTCCTGTTCCGACGTGGGCGGCAGGGATTGAACGGCGCTGTTGACCCAGTTTGCCGTCGAGTCCAGACCTTGGCGCCCGCTGGACACCACACCGGCAGCATTCTTGACCTCGGCTGCCATCCTGCGGTCCAGATCTGCGAGCTTCTCGTAGACCGCGGCGTGCTCCCTGTTCGCCGCCGCGTAGGCATTCGCACCCGACCCCTGCCAGCGATCGTCGGGAGCCGCCGCCTCCACATTCGCCTTCATTTGCAGAAGCTGCGAGCTCTGGTCGAACTCCGCACCGTCACTCGGCGGTCCCTCACCGAACGTCTGCCTAGCCTTCGACAGCGTCGAATAAAACCCGTCGAGCACACTCACAGATGGCCCCCTCGACACGTGACTCCGTCAAGCTATCCAGCAGCTTAGCGGCCGAGAGGCAGGCGGTTCAGCAACAACCGGACGACCTACGCATCCCGCCGGTTGAGCGCCACGACGGCAGCGACGAAGACCACCACGACCAGCACCACGAAGTAGATCAGCGACCCCACCGGACCCCACGGCATGGCGTAACTCGGGAACAACCAGTCGACGTCGAGGAACCGGTACATGTGCACGAACGGCAGCCACGGCCCGATTTGGGCGCCGTTGCCGGGCATGTTGGCCAGCAGCGGCTCGGCGACCAGCGGCCACAACAGCAGCACCGCGACGGCGCCCGCCGAGAACCGCACCAACGCGCCGACGGCCACACCGAGGATCGCGGCCAACGCGGCATACAACGCGAAGCTCCCGGCCACCTGCCAGGTCGCGGGATTGGTCGGCGAGAGATCCACCGCGATCAGCGGATCGGTGAACAACCGGGCCACCAGCACCGCGCCCAGCACCATGACGATCGCCGCGACCGAGGAAAACGCGGCGCACACAATGGCTTTCGCGGCGAGCACCACGGACCGGTTCGGTGTGGCCATGAACGTCGTGCGGATCAATCCGGTGCGGTACTCGCCCGTCATGGTCATCGACGCCAGCACCATGAGCACCGGAACCCCGAACACCGCGACGCCCAGCGCGGCCTTGCCTGGTGGCAACGGCGTGTAGCCATAGGCGCTCCAGCCCTGCAGCGCCGCGATGGCGAAGCTCAGCACGGCGGCACCGACCACCGACCACAGCGGCGAGCGCGTCGTGGAGAGTTTGATGCGCTCGGCGTCCAGCGCTGCAAGCGCGCTCACGGCTGCACCGCCCGGTAGTCGACGGCATCATCGGTGAGCTTCAAGTACGCCTCCTCCAGCGACGCCTGCCTGCGGCTCAACTCGTGCAGTGTGATGGCGTTGCGGGCCGCGAGATCGCCGATCACCTCGATCGCCACCCCGTGCACGTTGAGGGCACCGCCGTCGGGTTCGGTGACGACGTCGAGTCCGGCGTCCGAGAGCACGTCGCGCAGCGTCTCCAACTGCGGGCTGCGCACCCGCACGGTGTCGGCGTCGGAGCCGTTGACGAACTCCGTGACCGTGGTCGACGCGATCAGCTTGCCCTGCCCGATCACCACCAGGCGGTCGGCGGTATTCGCCATCTCGGCCAGCAGATGGCTCGACACGAACACCGTGCGACCTTCACCGGCCAGCTCGCGCATCAGCGTGCGTACCCAGTGGATGCCCTCGGGATCCAGCCCGTTGACCGGTTCGTCGAACAACAGCACCGGCGGATCTCCCAGCAGCGCCGCGGCGATGCCCAGCCGCTGGCTCATCCCCAGCGACAGCGCCCCGGCGTTGCGGTCGGCGGCCGAGGCCAGCCCGACCATCTCCAGCACCTCGTCCACGCGGGACGCCGGAATGCGGTTGGCCGCGGCGATCCACCGCAGGTGGCTGCGGGCCGAGCGGTTGGGATGCGCCTGCCGCGCGTCGAGCAGGGCGCCGACGGTGCGCAGCGGATTCTTGAGCTCGCGGTAGCGCTTGCCGTCGATGGTCGCGGTGCCGGACGTGGGGTGATCCAGGCCGAGGATCAGCCGCATGGTGGTGGTCTTGCCCGCGCCGTTGGGCCCGAGGAAGCCGGTGACCACGCCCGGTTCGACGGTGAAGCTGAGGTCGTCGACGGCGCGGTGGGTTCCGTAGAGCTTTGTCAGCCCGGCGAGTTCGATCATTGCCACCATGATCTCAGCCGAGCTGAGCGGCGACCATATCCGCGACGGCCCGCATGCCCGCCGCGTTGGGGTGCAGGGGTGCCGGGCGCCCTTGCCACGGGAAGCCCGGCCGGGTGGTCCAGGGGTCTGATGACCAGGCGTGATGATCACGGCTGGCCTCGGCGACGCGCACCCAGCCTGCACCGGTTTCCGCCGCGGCGGCACCGGTGTGCTTCTCCAGCGTGTCGGCGACGTGACGTCCGAGTTCGGCGTCCGCGTCGGCGAGCGGCGGCGCCGGGGCACCGACGGGCGGCAGCAGCGTGAGGTAGTCGACGAACAGCACGGTGGCCTTCGGGGAGCGCGCACGGATCGATCGGCCGACCTCGACCAGCGACGCGGCAACCTGCTGCAGGGCCTTCTCGCGCGCGTCGGCGTCGAGCAGGTTGCGCACCCACGGGCCCAGCACCGGCAACCGGCGCACAAGCCGCGGCCACGCGGCGACGGTCAGCAGTGGCACGTAACCGGCGTCGTTGCCGCCGATGGTGACGGTGACCAGAGCCTCGGAGCCGTCGAGCGCGTCGATCTGCGGCGGGACACCGTTCTGCTTGTCCCGCAGCACCTGCGCGGTGGTCGCTCCCGAGTACGTGACGTCGATGAGATCCAGGCCGAGGCGCTCGGCGACGAGGTGCGGATAGTTGCGGGCCGAGCGGCCTGCCCGCCGCGGCGCACCCGGTGCCGACGGTTTGATGCCGGGTCCGGCCGCCATCGAACTGCCCAGCGCCACATACCGTTTCACAGGCGCAGTCACAGCGCCGGGCTCGACGCCTGCGCCCAGAACCGCTTAGGGATACGACCCGCCTGCCGGGCGAGATGGCCAGCGGTGACGGCCGAGGCCATCGCGGCGGCCATGGTCGGCGGATCGGACGCGCGTGTGACGGCAGTGGCCAAAAGCACGGCGTCACAACCCAGTTCCATCGCCAGCGCGGCGTCGCTCGCGGTGCCGATACCGGCGTCGAGCACCACGGGCACCCCCGCGGCCGCGACGATCATCTCGATGTTGTGCGGGTTGGAGATGCCCAGCCCGGTGCCGATCGGCGAGCCGAGCGGCATCACCGCGGCACATCCGATGTCCTCGAGCCGACGCGCCAGCACCGGGTCGTCGTTGGTGTAGGGCAGCACGGTGAACCCGTCGTCGACCAATTGTTCTGCGGCCTTGACGAGTTCGACCGCGTCGGGCAGCAGGGTGCGCTCGTCGGCGATGACCTCGAGTTTCACCATGTCGGTCCCGAGCGCCTCACGCGCGAGCTGCGCGGTGAGCACCGCCTCGGCCGCGCCGCGGCAGCCGGCGGTGTTGGGCAGCGCGGCGATGCCCAACCGGTTGAGCAGATCGAGTACGCCCGTTCCGGTTTCGGCGTCGACGCGTCGCATCGCGACGGTGGTCAGTTCGGTGCCCGAGGCGATGAGCGCCTCTTCGAGCACCGAGAGGTTGGGTGCACCGCCGGTGCCCATGATCAGCCGGGAGCCGAATTCGCGCCCCCCGATGCGCAGTACGGAGTCAGCCACCTTGCACCGCCGTCACGACCTCGATGCGTGCCCCGTCGGATAGGGTCTGATCCCACTCCGAGCGGTGCAGCACCGACCAGTCCAGCGCTACAGCGATGCCCTTCTCGGGAAAACCGCGTGTCTCGAGCAGGCGTTCGATGGTGATGGTGTCGTCCACCTCGACGCTCTCCCCGTTGACCGTGATGGTGATCATTTCGCTCCCACACCCACTTCGAGTTCTGCCGCGACCCGCTCAGCGGTCCACGGCGCCAACAGAAATCCGTTCCGTCCGTGCCCGACGGCGACCACGGTGCGCTCGTCGACACGTTCCACGACGGGCAAACCGTCCGGCGTCATCGGCCGCAGCCCGGCCGCGATCTCGGCCAGTTCGTACTCCCCCAGCGCGGGCATCACCGCGCAGGCGTCCTCCAGCAGATCCCGCACGCCGCTGACCACCGGTGCGGTGTCGCGGCCGTGCTCGTACTGCGTGGCACCGACCACCACGCCGTCGGCGCGGGGCACCAGGTACACCTGCCTGCCGTGCACACGGGCGCGGATCACGCGCTGCGGCACCGGCATACAACCCTTGCGCCACCGCAGCCGCAGCACCTCACCCTTGACCGGGCGCACCGGCAGGTCCGGCCACAGCCGCGGCGCGTCGATGCCGTTGGCGATCACCACGGCGTCGGCGTCGACATCGGCGAGGTCGTCGACCTGCCCCGCCCACCGCACGGCCAACCGCTCGCAGTGCGCCGCCAGCGCGTCGACCACCCCGCGGTTGTCCACCGCCAGCTCTGTCGTCGCGCGGAATCCGTGCCGAATACCTTGAGCCAGCAAAGGTTCCACATCACGGGCGGCGGTGGTGAACTCGACCGGATGGCCCTGGGCGGCAAGCCACTCGGCAACAGTGCGCAAATCGGCGGCGTCGGCGCGGTCCACCGCCACCACGAGCGATTCCCGCGCGGTCACCACCTTCTCGGGCAGGCCGTCGAGAAACCCGGAGTGCCACAACCGCAGCGATTCCAGCCCCAGCTGGAGCAACTGCTCCTCACCGGGCCAGCCTTCGCTGTGGGGCGCCAGCATGCCGCCGGCCACCCACGACGCGCCGCGCTCGGTGGTGCAGTGCAGGCGCACCGTCCACCCGTCGAGCGCTGCGCGTCGCGCGACGGACAGCCCGATGACGCCACCGCCGATGACGGCGACCGTACGTGTCATAGATCCTGCTCCCTTCGCCGGCATGACCCGGATCAGGTGTGACGGTAAGGGCCGGCGATGCCCACTCTCAGTCCCCGTTCCCGGGACTCCCGTGTTGCCCGTCCAGATTACTCAAAGAACACCGACTACCGTCACCGTGTGGACCAAGCCGTCGAACTTCCCGTCCAGCGCCTGCAGCGCGCCTCGTTGTATCTGTGCACCGACGCCCGTCGCGAACGCGGTGACCTGGCCGAATTCGCCGACGCGGCGCTCGCCGGCGGCGTCGACCTGATCCAGCTGCGTGACAAGGGCTCCGCTGGTGAGAAACAGTTCGGGCCGCTTGAGGCCCGTCAGGAACTCGAGGCGCTCGAGATCCTGGCCGACGCCGCACGCCGCCACGGCGCTCTGCTGGCCGTCAACGATCGCGCCGATATCGCCCTGGCCGCCGGGGCCGACGTGCTGCATCTCGGCCAGGACGATCTGCCGCTGGATGTCGCGCGCGGCATCATCGGCCGCAGGCCGGTCATCGGACGCTCAACCCATGACGCCGCGCAGATGGCCGTGGCCATCGAGGAGCGGGTGGACTACTTCTGCGTCGGGCCGTGCTGGCCGACACCCACCAAACCGGGGCGTCCCGCGCCGGGTCTGGATCTGGTGCGGGCCACCGCTGCGCACAGTCCCGGCAAGCCGTGGTTCGCGATCGGCGGCATCGACCAGGAGCGTCTGCCCGAGGTGATCGCCGCGGGCGCGCGGCGAGTCGTCGTCGTGCGCGCGATCACCGCTGCCGACGACCCGAAGGCCGCCGCCGAGGACCTCAAGGCCGCGATCAGCGCTGCCGGTTGAGCAACGGGATCGTCGCGGTCACCTCACGTAGGCGCTGCCAACTCGCGGCAAACCCGGGATGCAGCGGCAGGTCCGCGACCTGATCCTCGAGGACCCAGCGCAACTCGGCGCTCTCCCGGTTGGGCACGGTGTGCAGGGGTTCGGCCGCGTCGGCGATCACCGTCGTGTACGTCCACTGCGTGCCGCCGATGCCTGCGACCTCGGCGGTCACCACCGTCGTGCGCACCGTCAGTTGCTCGGCGGGTAGGCCGGCCTCTTCGTGCGCCTCGCGCACCGCGGCCTGCTCAGGGGTCTCATGACTGTCGCGTGCACCGCCGGGCAGCGCCCACGTTCCGCCCTGATGACTCCACGGCGCGCGGTGCTGCAACAGCACCGCCGCCGCGCCGCCGGGCATCGGGGCCCGCAACAGCAAACCGGCCGCGCCGTGGCGACCCCAGAACCGGGCGCCGTTCTCCGACATCACCCAGCCATCTCCGTCGCCACGCACCCGTACAGGATAAGGAACGACACGCTAAATAGTTCGGCCACTTTGAACCGGCCGTGATTCCAGGGCGAGGCGTGCCGGAAAATCTTAGAATTCTTTTATAGAGTTGCTTTGGACGAAGAGCCGTAAGCATCGAAACGCAGTGAGGTTCGCGCGCAGGTGACTGTGGAGTTGGCACATCCCTCGACCGAACCCCTCGCGTCCCGGTCGCCGACCACACCTGCCCACCCGCGTTGGTGGTTCCTGTGGACCACTCCCGGCCGCATCCTCACCATCGGCCTGGTGCTGTCCGCCCTGGTCATCGCGAGCGCGTTCGCGACGTCGACGACGGTCAACGACCGTCAGCAGGCCCTGACGACGGTGCTCGACCACACCGAACCCCTGTCGTTCGCGGCGGGCCGGCTGTACACGACGCTGTCGGTGGCCGACGCGGCCGCGGCGACGGCGTTCATCGCGGGCGCCGAACCGCGTGACGTGCGCCAGCGCTACGAGCAGGCCATCGTCGACGCGTCCGTCGCCGTCACCCGCGCCTCCAGCGGGCTCACCGACGAGGCGCTGATCCAGTTGCTGGGCCGGATCAACGCGCGGCTGGCCGTCTACACCGGCCTCATCGAAACCGCGCGCACCAATAACCGCGCGGGCAACCCCGTCGGCTCGTCGTACCTGTCCGAGGCGTCGTCGATGATGCAGACGCAGATCCTGCCCGACGCGCAGCGCCTCTACGAGGAGACCTCGGCGCGCGTGGACGCCGAGACCACGGCGTCCACCCAGATCCCGCTGCCCGTGATCCTGGTGGTGCTCGCGACGCTGTTGTTCGGCGCCTTCGCCAACCGGTGGCTGGCGCGGCGCACGAGGCGCCGGGTCAACATCGGCTTCGTCGCGGGCGGCCTGGCCGTGCTGATCATGCTCATCTGGGTGTCGACCGCGCTGGTGATCTCGACGTCGGACAGTCGCAGCGCCAAAGAGACCGCCGCCGAATCGCTGAAGACCATCACCACACTCGCCATCACCGCGCAGCAGGCCCGCGCCGACGAAACGCTGGCGCTGATCCGCCGGGGTGACGAAAACGTGCGCAAGCAGTCCTACTATCAGCGCATCGACGTGATGCAGCAGCAGCTTTCGGACTACCTGGCCCGCGACATCGGCATCGACAAGAGCGATCTGGCGGGTGCGGAGCAACTGCTGACCCGCTGGCGCGCGGCCGACGACCGCATCAACGCCTACATCGCCGTCGGCAACTACCAGGCCGCCACGCAGGTGGCGCTGGGCACCGGCGAGGACGACTCCACGCCCGCGTTCGACAAGCTCGACCAGGCGTTGTCCAAGGCGATCGAGCACAGCCGTAACCAATTGCGCACCGACATCGCCAACGCCCGCCGCGTGCTGTCCGG
>Ga0180218_1002020_pt1 | contig 11078 bp, 8 predicted proteins | sample eDN3rd37CKraftBY_FD_151334 | JGI IMG/M metagenome (GOLD analysis project Ga0180218, IMG submission 151334) | Enriched backyard soil microbial communities from Emeryville, California, USA - eDNA 3rd pass 37_C Kraft BY (version 2) (version 2) | ecosystem: Environmental > Terrestrial > Soil >... | reverse complement strand
CGAGGGATATCCACTGACCATGGCCGACCCTGCCCTGCTGCGCCGCTTTCTCCGCCCGCGCACCATCGCCCTCGTCGGCCTCGCCCCGCCGGACGACGAAGGTCAGCCGCAGACCCACTGGGACATTATGGGCATGCGCGTTCTCGCCAACCTGCGCCGTTTCGGCTTCGACCCCGCCGCGCTGCACTTCGTCAGCCGCGCCGCGACGATCGACGGCCACCCTGCTTATGCCACGATCGCCGACCTGCCGGACGGCATCGACATCGCCCTTCTCGCGCTGGAGGCCGCCGCGATTCCGCAAGCGATCGCGCAATGCGGCGCCCGCGGTATCCGCGCGGCGATCGTCTATGCCTCGGGCTTCGCGGAGGATGGTGACGCCGGCCGGCAACGCCAGCGGGATCTCGTGGAGGCCGCCGCGCGTGCCGGCGTTGCGGTGTTGGGGCCGAACACGGTGGGGCTCAGCAATTTCGCGGACGGCTTGTCGCTGTCGTTCGGCAATCACAAACCGGTTCCGCTCGACGGCCGCCGCGCGGTGGGCCTGATCACTCAGACCGGCGGCGTCAGCGGTCAGACCCGGCTCGCGCTCGAGGCGCTCGGTGTACCGGTCTCCTATTCGGTCTGCACCGGCAATGAGGCGGTGCTGTGCGCGGCGGATTTCCTCGATTTCATGGTCGCCGACGCCGCGACCGCCGTGATCCTCGTCTTCGCCGAGGAGATTCGCCAGCCCGATCGCTTCTTCGCCGCCGCCCGTCGCGCCCGCGACGCGGGCAAGCCGATCGTCCTGCTCCATCCCGGCCGTTCGGCGCGCGCGCGTCAGGCCGCCGCCTCCAACAGCGGCGCCGAGCCCGGCGACCATGCCGCGACGATCGCCGCCGCGCGCGCCGCCGGCTGCATCGTGACCGAAACGCTGGAGACGTTCTGGGACACAGCCGAGTTGTTGTTGCGCTTTGGCGGCCTGCCGGGCGCCGGCGCCGCCCTGCTCACCGATGGCGGCGTTAAAGGGATCATCGCGGATATTTGCGAGCGCGAGGGTCTGCCGCTGGCCGCGCTGTCGCCGGCGGTGGCCGACCGGCTCTGCGAAGCCGCCGGCCGCGCGATCCCCGAAGGCAATCCAATCGACCTTTCGAGCGCCGGACTCACCGACTGGCACGTCTATGGCCGCGCCGCGCGGGTGCTGCTCGACGATCCGGCGGTCGGCAGCCTGCTGATCGCGATCATGCCCGGGCCGCCGGACATCGGGCTGCGCAACGCGCGCGCCACCCTGCCGGCGCTGACCGGCGCCACCAAGCCCGTCACCTATGTGCTGATGGGCGGCGATAGCCCGCTCGCGCCCGAACTTGCCGCCGCGATGCGGGCGGCCGGGATTCCCTTCCGCCGCTCGCCGGAGCGCGCGATTCGCACCCTCGCGCACCTGACCCGCCAAAGCCTTGAGAACAAGGATACCGCCGGGTGAGCGCCGACCCGCTCCATCTGCTGATCGGGTCGGGGCCGCTGGCGGTCCGCGCCCACGATGGCGCGCAGTGGAGCGGCCGCGCGCGGCTCGGCGGCGGGGCCAGCCTCCGCGATGCGCCGCGAGTCCACATGTTGCTCGCCGCGACGCCGATTTCCGTCCCTGCCGCCGAGGACGATCTGCGCTGGAGCGGCGCGCGCATCGCGCAGGTCGGCACGGTTCGGCCCGAACGAGCCGCCGCGCTGCTATGCAACTTTCTCGACGTCGCCGACTCCGCCGAGGAAGAATTCAACGCCTGGTACGATACCGAACACCTGCCCCGGCTCGGCGCGCTGCCCGGCGTCGAGGGAATCGCGCGCTTCCGGTCCACGCAATCGCCGCGCTACCTCGCCCTGTTCGCACTCGCGGCAGCCGATGTCGCCGCTGGCGAGGCATGGCTCGCTGCCGCGCGGACCCCGTGGACCACGCGGATCAAGCGCTTCACGCACGGCTACCGCAGTTTGCTCTTTACCGATAAAACCTCATATTATAGCTCATAGGTCTAATAGCGATACACATCCCGTGTGGAACGTGCGGGGAGGATTGGCAGGACGATGAATCGCATAACCCGGATGATCAGCCTGGCGGCGGTGTGTCTGCCGCTGCTCGCGGCCACCGGCGGGGCCGGCGTGGCGCCCGCCCGCCCCGGCGCGGTGGACGATGCGCGGATGATGGCCGCCGCGTCCGAGCCGCAGAACTGGCTGGTCAATGGCGGGACGCTGAACGGCGATCATTATTCCTCGCTCGATCAGATCAATCTCGACACGGTAAAGGATCTGAAGCCGGCCTGGAGCTTCGATTTCGACACGGTGCGCGGGCAGGAGGCCGAGCCTCTGGTGGTCGACGGCGTCATGTATGTCTCGACCTCGTGGAGCAAGGTCTACGCGCTCGACGCCGCCACCGGCCGCAAGATCTGGTTCTTCGACCCGGAGGTGCCGGGCGATACCGGGGTCAAGGTCTGCTGCGACACGGTGAATCGCGGCGTCGCCGTCTACAAGGGCAAGGTCTATGTCGGCACGCTCGACGGGCGGCTGATCGCGCTCGACGCGCGGACCGGCACCCCGGTCTGGAGCACGCAGACGGTCGATCCCAAGAGCGCGCTCACCATCACCGGCGCGCCACGCGTGATCCACGACAAGGTGATTATCGGCAATGCCGGCGCCGATTTCGGGGTGAGAGGCTATGTGTCGGCCTATGACGCCGCCACCGGCAAGATGGTCTGGCGCTTCTATACCGTGCCCGGCGATCCCGCGAAGGGGCCCGATCATGCCGCGTCCGATTCGGTGATGGAAACGCTGGTCCGCCCGACCTGGGCGGGCGACTACGCCAAATATGGCGGCGGCGGCACCGTCTGGCAAACCATCATGTACGATCAGGAGCTGAACCAGCTCTATATCGGCACCGGCAACGGCTCGCCGTGGAACCCCAAATATCGGACGGACGGCAAAGGCGACAATCTCTTCCTGTGCTCGGTGATCGCGCTCGATCCCGATACTGGCCGCTATATCTGGCACTATCAGGAAAACCCGCAGGAGGCCTGGGACTATAATTCGGTGCAGCCGATGATCCTCACGGATCTGACGATCGACGGCAAGGTCCGCAAGGTTCTGATGCACGCGCCGAAGAATGGCTTCTTCTACGTGCTCGACCGCACCAACGGCAAGGTGATCTCCGCCAAGCCCTATGTGCCGGTGACATGGGCATCGGGTATCGACCTGACCACCGGCCGCCCGATCGAAACGCCGAATTCGCGCTATACTGAAGGCCCGTTCCTGCTGAAGCCCAACAGTTCGGGCGCGCATAACTGGCACGCCATGGCCTACGATCCGAAGACCGGTCTGGTCTATCTCAACGCCTTCGAAAACAGCAGCCTGCTGCGCGACAATCCCGATTTCAAACCGTATCAGCGCGGGCCGTTCAACACCGGCCTGCTAAGCAAGCTCAAGAGCGGCCCCACCTATCTGCTGGCCTGGAATCCCGTCACCCAGACCGAAGCCTGGCGGGTCCGGGCGGATCGCGCCGGCGTACTCGCCACGGCGGGCGGGCTCGTCTTTCAGGGGCAGGGCGGCGTGACCGGCCGGTTTTCGGCCTTCCGCGCGGACAACGGCCGTGAGGTCTGGGATTATCGTATGCCCAACGGCGTTCAGGCCGCGCCGATCACCTACAGCGTGGGCGGTGTGCAATATATCGCGATCACCACCGGCAACGGCGCGAGCCCGGCGCAGGGCGACGCGGACGAGCGCGACCGCCAGCCGGGCCGTATGGTCGCCTTCCGTCTGAACGGCACAGCGACACTCCCGGCCGAGCCGGGGGCGCCGCCGCCGCCCAATCCGACGACCGACCGGTTCACCGCGGAGCAGGTCGCGCATGGCGGCGTCAATTACGGCATCTTCTGCTCACGCTGCCACGGGCCGGCGGCGGTCTCGTCCAATGTCATCCCCGACCTGCGCCGATCCGGCTTCCTTGCCAGCCGCGACGCGTGGCGCGCGGTGGTGATCGATGGCGCCCTCACCGGCAGCGGCATGGTCGGCTGGAAGCAGCATCTCAGCGAGGCCCAGGCCGAGGAGATTCGCGGCTACGTCTCGGCGCAGGCGGTCAAGCTCCAGCAGCGCGGACCGGGCATGGCCACCGCGACACCCTCGGAATCCGCTTCCCCGGAGCAGTGACCGCCGTCCCCCGCCGGAATTCCAACGGCCGGCCGTTGGAGCGAGCCGAAAATTGCCGTTTATTTCCGGCGTAAGTCATTGAGAAGATTTGGAGCGGGTGAAGGGAATCGAACCCTCGTCGTAAGCTTGGGAAGCTTCTGCTCTGCCATTGAGCTACACCCGCGACCGGCGGACCGGCTGGTCTCTGCCCGTACGCCCGCCGATTGCCACAACCATCCGCATCCGGTCAACGCAATCCGAACGGGGGCGGTCGATTGACATCCCGCCGGGCGGTGGGGCAGGCGCGGGGGACATCATCGCCGGGAACCCGCCATGCCCAAGACAGGGGACGCCGCGCTCGCGGCGGCCGCCATCGCCGCCGACGCGCGGCTCTATTTCCGCCCGACCGGCTTCGTCGATGCGCCGTTCGGGCGCGATGGCCAGGTGCAACGCCTCGCCGGCGGAATGCTGTGGTTTTCGGCGTTCGACGTGATCGCGGTCGCCGCTGGGCGGCGGGTGGCGGACCACCTTGTCGCGGTCGACCGGATCGCGGCCTTTCTCGCCGACGCCACGCCCCGCCAACGCGCGGCGGCGGAGACTACGATAGCGCGGATCGTCGCGCCGCGCCCGCCGCTCACGCTCGGCGAACGGACGGTGCGGCTCGATCAGCCCCAGGTGATGGCGATCCTCAACATGACGCCCGACAGCTTTTCGGACGGCGGCCGCCATGTCGGCGATCCCGCTGCGGCGGCCGATGCGGCGGTGGCGATGGCGGCGGCGGGGGCCGCGATCATCGACGTCGGCGGCGAATCGACCCGGCCTCACGCCGCGACGGTGTGGGAAGACGACGAGATCGCGCGCACCGTGCCGGTGATCGAGCGTCTCGCGCGCAGCGGCACCGCGGTCTCGATCGACACCCGCAAGGCGGCGGTGATGACCGCCGCGCTCGCCGCCGGCGCCGCGATCGTCAACGATGTGTCGGCGCTGCTGTACGATCCGCGCGCGATCGACGTGGTGGCCGCCGCGACCTGCCCGGTCGTGCTGATGCACCATCAGGGCGAGCCCGCGACGATGCAGGACGCGCCGCATTATGGCGATGCCCTGATCGAGGTCCATGACTGGCTGGAGGCGCGGATCGCGGCATGCGAGGCGGCGGGCATCGCGCGCGACCGGATCATCGTCGATCCCGGCATCGGCTTCGGCAAGACGGTGCGGCACAATCTGGCGCTGCTCAACGGCCTTGCACTGTTCCACGGGCTCGGCTGCCCGCTGCTGCTGGGGGCCAGCCGCAAACGGCTGATCGGCGCGCTGTCGAACGAGGCGCCGGTCGATCGGCGGCTGGGCGGGTCGCTGGCGCTGGCGCTGGCCGGCGCGGCGCGCGGCGTGCAACTGCTGCGCGTCCATGACGTTTTCGAGACAGTGCAGGCGCTTCACGTCTGGCGCAGCCTGCGCGACGAGGCGCTCGCCCCCAACTGACCTATGCGGCGCGCGCCAGATCGGTGCGGCGCGCCGAGGCCAGCATGTCGGCGATTTCGGCGTCGGTCGGCATCCGCTGCTCGACGAGGCAGGTCATGCCGAGTTCCGCATAGCCGTAAACGGGCGTCCCGGCCGCATAGGCGATCACGCTGTTGCCCTGGGTCTCGGTGCCGTGTGAACCCGTGACGCGAAGCGCCACGACCTCGTGGAAGGCGCCTTCGCTCGACGACGCGACCAGCCGCTTCTCGCCGTCGATGATCGAAATGCGGCGCTGGACGCGGCCCTCCCCAAGGCGGGCCGCGTCGGCGAAATGGGCCTGTGTGGTGCCGAACCAGTCATATTCGAGGTAGAGAACGCCGGCGGGCTTGGCGGCTTGGCCGGCATCGGGGCGAATCGCCGCGGCAAACAGCATCACTGGTCGGTTATCCAGCCACGGATCCTGCCAGACATCGCCGGCGAACCAGTCATCGGGATCGCGGCTCGCCATCGTCTTGTCCTGCAAGGCGGCGTTGAAGCGCACACTGTCCGACGCGGCCACCGCGCGCGGCACCGCCTGCTTGTCCGCGCGCACCAGGATGCGGCCATTGGCATCGGTGACGAGCGCGCTCAGAAAATAAGGCGAAACATGGAGAAGCTGGTGAAGTCGCGCGGCGGCGTTTGCGAAGGCATCGGGGCCGGGATCGGCGAGCGCCGAGACGATCGTCCGGTCGCTCGCCAGCATCTTGAGGTCGATGCTGCGGGCGAAGATCGTGCGGGTGACGCTCTGGATCGTCGAACGCGCAAGGTCGATCAGACGCGCGCCCTCGATCTCCGCCACCATTTCATCGGCGATCGTCGCCCCGAGCGCGAGCCGATCGAGCACGCCCGCCCGAAACGCATCGGAACTGGCGCGGGCCTGATGGGCGAGCGCTTTGACCTCCTGCGCCACCACGGCGAAGCCTCGCCCCGCCTCGCCCGAGCGCGCCGCCTCGATCGTCGCGTTGAGCGCCAGCAGGTTGGTCCGCCCGGCGAGCTTGGCGTTCTCGCTGGCGTAGATCTGGATCTCGTCGCGCAGGGTGGCGAGAAGCGAGCGGATTCGGCGCGGCATGAGGCTATCCCGGTAATGTGCGCGCCCGCGCTAGCCAAAGATAGTTAATATTCCCTCTGCCATCCCCGGCCTGCCGCTCGCGCTGGACAGGCGTGGCGCCCGATTCTATCGGCGGACGCATGACAGACTCCCCCGCTCCCGCCCAGACCGGCGACTGCATCCTCATCGTCGATTTCGGCAGCCAGGTGACGCAACTGATCGCGCGGCGGGTGCGCGAGGCCGGCGTTTACAGCGAGATCGCGCCGTTCAATGCCGCCGACGAGGCGTTCGACCGGCTGCGCCCCAGGGGGATCATCCTGTCCGGCGGCCCCGCCTCGGTGATCGACGAGGCCAGCCCGCGCGTGCCCCAGCGTTTCTTCGAGGCCGGCGTCCCGATTCTCGGCATCTGTTACGGCCAGCAGGTGATGTGCCGCCAGCTTGGCGGCGCCGTCGTCGACGGGCTGGGCGAGGGCGAGTTCGGCCGCGCGTTCGTCGAGGTGCGAGCCCGCTCCGCACTGTTCGACGGCCTGTGGAAAGAAGGCGAGCGCCATCAGGTGTGGATGAGCCACGGCGATCGCGTCGAGGCATTGCCCGCCGGCTTCGCGCCGATCGCGGTCTCCGAAGGCGCGCCTTACGCGGCCATAGCCGATGAGGCGCGGCGTTTCTTCGGCGTGCAGTTCCACCCCGAGGTGGTCCATACCCCCGACGGCGGCGCCCTGATCGCCAATTTCGCGCGCCACGTCTGCGGGCTCGCCGGCGACTGGACGATGGCCGAGTTCCGCGCCGCCAAGATCGCCGCGATCCGCGCGCAGGTCGGCGACGGCAAGGTGATCTGCGGGCTTTCCGGCGGGGTCGACTCGGCGGTGGCGGCGGTGCTGATCCACGAGGCGATCGGCGATCAGCTGACCTGCGTGTTCGTGGACCACGGCCTGCTCCGGCTGGGTGAGGCCGATCAGGTCGTCAGCCTGTTTCGCGAGCATTACGGCATCCCGCTCGTCCATGTGAATGCCGAGACGCTGTTCCTCTCCGGCCTCAAGGGCGTGACCGACCCCGAGGCCAAGCGCAAGTTCATCGGCAAGACCTTCATCGACGTCTTCGAAGCCGAAGCGCGCAAGATCGGCGGCGCGCAATTCCTCGCGCAAGGCACGCTCTATCCCGATGTGATCGAGAGCGTCTCGTTCACCGGCGGTCCGTCGGTCACGATCAAGAGCCATCACAATGTCGGCGGCCTGCCGGAGCGGATGAACATGCGGCTGGTCGAGCCGCTGCGCGAACTGTTCAAGGACGAGGTCCGCGATCTCGGCCGCGAACTGGGGCTGCCCGACATTTTTGTCGGCCGCCATCCGTTTCCGGGGCCGGGGCTCGCGATCCGCATGCCAGGCGAAGTCACGAAAGACCGCTGCGACATCCTGCGCAAGGCCGACGCGATCTATCTCGAGGAGATCCGCAACGCGGGCCTCTACGATGCGATCTGGCAGGCGTTCGCGGTCCTGCTGCCGGTCAGAACGGTCGGCGTGATGGGCGACGGACGCACCTATGACTATGTCTGCGCGCTGCGCGCCGTCACCTCGACCGACGGCATGACCGCCGACGTCTTCCCGTTCGACCCGGCCTTTCTCAGCCGGGTAGCGACACGGATCGTCAACGAAGTAGCCGGCATCAACCGCGTCACCTACGACTACACATCGAAACCCCCCGGCACGATCGAGTGGGAATAAGGGGCGCAAGCACGGGGCTAGGGAAGCGTCCCGGCGAGCGCCACCATCATATCTCCCTTGCAAGAGCAAAGACGCGGCGCCGGCACAGGCGTTCCCCGGAATGAGCCGCCGCACCCGATCTCTCCCGTCGTGCGTTTGCCCCCAAGCGATAGGAGACAAGCCATGATCGACCTCAATCAGGTACGCGAGCATATGGAGATTATCGGCGCCGACGGCGTCCACATCGGCACCGTCGATCGGGTCGATGGCGATCGCATCAAGATGACCAAGGCCGACAGCGGCTCGCACGACCACCACCACCATTACCTCTCCACGGGATTGATCGCCGAGGTCGAAGGCAATCAGGTCCGGCTGTCGGCGGCTGGCGCCAACGCGATTCTGTTCGAGGAGGAAAATGATGGCCGTCCGCTCGGTGACACGGACGGGTCGTCATGACAGATCCGGCCAAACGCCCGAAAAATCGCGAAGTCGAGCATGAGATGATCCACTCGCGCACCCGGGAAGGCAAGCCGCCGAAACCGGCCACGGAGCCCACGCGCCCGCGCAAGCCTCCCTCCCGGAAACACCCCCGTGAAGGGCGCGGGCCTCGCTAGACGTCACACGCGGCGGTCGATCCGGCGCAGGCCCGGTCGCCGAGGCCACCGCGCAGGCATCACCCCCTTAGCCGATCCCTCATCCAACGCCGAGAGACGGCCGCGCCGTGCGGAGTCTCCGCGATTGTCCGGGCGCGTGCCGCAGACCACGTAGCGGAGGCGGTTGCCTGGGCCGGCGTCGCTGATATGGGACAGGCGACCGTTCGACGAGGTGGGAATGACAATCGAGAATACGCCCGTGCTGATCGTCGGCGCGGGACCGGTCGGGTTGATGCTCGCGCTCGATCTTGCCTGGCGCGGCGTCGCCTCAACCGTGGTGGAGGCCCGGCCAGCCGGTGAGCCGCCGAGTGTCAAATGCAACCATGTGTCCTCGCGGACGATGGAAGCGTTGCGCCGCCTCGGTCTCTCCCGCGCAGTCCGCGCGAAAGGATTACCCGACGACTATCCGAACGACGTCGTCTTCCGTACCCGCATGACCGGCAGGGAACTGGCGCGCATCCCCATTCCATGCCGTCGCGACCGCTACCGCCGGAACAGTGGGCCGGATACCGGCTGGCCGACCCCGGAGCCGCCGCATCGCGTAAACCAGATCTATTTCGAACCGCTGCTGTTCGCCCGCGCCGTCGCCAATCCACGTATCAAGATCCTTAGCCACACTCGCCTCGATTCGGCGCGGGAAGAAAAAGAGCAGGTCGTCGCCAGCCTGACCGATCTCGGCACCGGCGAAACCGGTACGCTGCGGGCGCGCTATCTCGTGGGTTGCGACGGCGGCCATTCCACGGTGCGCCGGCTGATCGGCGGCCGACTGGAGGGCGACGCGGTGATCCAGCGCGTCCAATCGACCCTGATCGATGCCCCGGATCTGCTCGCCGCGCTCGGTAGTCCGCCCGCATGGATGAATTACAATTACAACCCGGAGCGGCCGGGCAACGTGCTGGCGATCGACGGGGTCCGCCGCTGGCTGGTGCACAATTACCTGCTGCCCGACGAAACCGAATTCGATGCCGTCGATCGCGACCGATGCATCCGCGCGATTCTCGGCGTGGGGCCGGATTTCCGGTTCGAAAAGGTCGCGAACGAAGACTGGATCGGACGCCGGCTGGTGGCGGACACCTTCCGCAGAGGACGGATGTTCATCGCGGGTGACGCCGCGCACCTGTGGGTGCCTTATGCGGGCTATGGCATGAACGCCGGCATCGCCGATGCGCTCGATCTGTCGTGGCAGCTTGGCGCCGTCCTGAGCGGCTGGGCGCCCGACACGCTGCTCGATGCCTATGTGGCCGAGCGCAAGCCGATCACCGAGCAGGTATCGCGCTTTGCGATGAACCACGCGGCCGGCGCCATTCAGGAGCGCAACACGCTTCCGGCCGAGATCGAGGAGGATACGCCGGCGGGCGAGGCCGCGCGCCGTACCGTCGGCGAGGCCGCCTATGCGCTCAACGTCCAGCAATTTGCCTGCGCCGGGCTGAATTACGGCTATTTCTACGAGGATTCGCCGGTTATCGGCTATGACGGCGAGGCGCCGCCCGCCTATACGATGCACCTCTACACGCCGTCCACCGTGCCCGGTTGCCGGGTGCCCCATTTCCATGTCGCGGACGGCCGTTCTCTCTACGACCTGATGGGCGAGGGCTTCACCCTCCTCCAACTGGAAAAGACGGCCGAGACCGCCGCGCTGGTTGCGGCCGCGCGCGAACGCGGCGTGCCGCTCACCGTGCTGCCAATCAATCGGGTTACAGACCGCGTTCCCGATGCCTATCGCCATGCCCTGCTGATCGCACGGCCGGATGGACATGTCGCCTGGCGCGGAGACCGTATCGAGGATGCCGGCGCGCTACTCGACCTGCTGCGAGGCGCCAGCACCCGCCCGGCAACAACGGACATCGCCCCGGCCCGCTGGAGTTGATCCCGCTTCGGGGAAGCGGTTTCCCTTGTTCCGGCGCTGGTCCCGCACCGCTGCCGGCGGGGGCGGCCATGGCCGCCCCCGATACCCGGGCTCAGTTGCCGTCGGTGAACGTGTAGGCGCAAACCTTGTTGCCGGCCGGATCGCGAAGATAGGCGGCATAGGCGCGCCTATGCCGCCTATCTTCG
>Ga0180218_1002018_pt1 | contig 11083 bp, 8 predicted proteins | sample eDN3rd37CKraftBY_FD_151334 | JGI IMG/M metagenome (GOLD analysis project Ga0180218, IMG submission 151334) | Enriched backyard soil microbial communities from Emeryville, California, USA - eDNA 3rd pass 37_C Kraft BY (version 2) (version 2) | ecosystem: Environmental > Terrestrial > Soil >... | reverse complement strand
GAGCGTGTTCACGGTGAAAGGCCGCGTCGGATTGGTCGATGAGGGCAACACGTTCTTGAGCCCCGCCACCTTCATGATATCCGGCGCGTGGCCGCCGCCGGCGCCTTCGGTATGGAAGGCGTGGATTGTGCGGCCCTTGAAGGCCGCGATCGTGTCCTCGACGTAACCGGACTCGTTCAGCGTGTCGCTGTGGATCATGACCTGCACGTCATGATCATCGGCGACTGAGAGCGCGCAGTCGATGGCGGCCGGCGTCGTGCCCCAGTCCTCGTGCAGCTTGAGCGCGCAGGCGCCGGCGGTGATCATCTCCTCGAGCGCGCCCGGGAGCGAGGCATTGCCCTTGCCGGCGAAACCGAGGTTCATGGGAAATGCGTCGGCGGCCCGCATCATCATCTCGATGTGCCAGGGCCCTGGCGTACAGGTCGTGGCGAGCGTTCCGTGCGCAGGCCCTGTGCCGCCGCCGAGCATGGACGTCAGACCCGACATGAGCGCGTCCTCGATCTGCTGCGGACAGATGAAATGGATGTGCGTGTCGAAGCCGCCCGCGGTCAGGATCTTGCCTTCGCCTGCGATGATCTCCGTGCCCGGTCCGATGATGATATCGACACTGGGCTGAATATCGGGATTGCCGGCCTTGCCGATCTTGAGAATGCGGCCGCCCTTGATCGCGACGTCCGCCTTCACGATCCCCCAATGATCGAGGATCAGCGCATTGGTGATGACGGTGTCGGCGGCGCCCGCCGCATTCGTGACTTGCGACTGCCCCATACCGTCGCGGATGACCTTGCCGCCGCCGAACTTCACCTCGTCGCCGTAGGTGGTGAAGTCCTTCTCGACCTCGATGATCAGGTCCGTGTCGGCGAGGCGCACCTTGTCGCCCGTTGTCGGTCCGAACATCTGGGCATAGGCGGCGCGGGACATCCTGGCGGGCATCGGCAATACCTTGTGTCGTGATCGCGAAAGCGCGTGACGGAAGCGAAGGTGTTTACGGATCGAGCTTGCCCATGACCTCCTGGCGGAAGCCGTAGACCGTGCGCGTGCCGGCGAGCGGGATGAGGCGCACATCCCGCGTCTGGCCGGGCTCGAAGCGGACCGCCGTTCCCGCGGGAATATCGAGACGCGTGCCACGCGCAGCCGCGCGGTCGAAGCTCAGCGCCGTATTGGCCTCGAAGAAGTGATAGTGGCTGCCGATCTGGATCGGCCGCGCCCCCGTATTCGACACTGTGAGCGTGATCACGGCGCGCCCCGCATTGAGCTCGATCTCGCCGTCGGGAGTGATGATCTCACCGGGTTTCATGGCCAGTACCTCTCAGCCGACCATCAGGAAAACGCCGAGAGCAGCCGTTGCCGCGCCGATGACGCGCGCGGCGACCGGGCTCGAAAGGCGCGCGATGGCAAAGCCGATCGCGATGCCGACGCAATGCAGCAGCGCCGTCGAGAGCGCAAAGCCGGTGGCGTAACCGTACCAGCCCTCGGCGGGCGCTTCCGCGCCGTGCGCGTGACCATGAAACAGCGCGAACACACCAATCAAGACGGCACCGACCGCAAGCGGCGCCTTCACGCCGAGCGCGACGGCAATGCCGAGCACGATGACGGAGAGCGCAATGGCGGGCTCGACGGCCGGAAAACCGACGCCAGCATGGCCGAGGAAGCCCCCCACCAGCATCATGAGCACGAATGCGAGCGGCCAGATCCATACACGCCTGCCGCCCGCAAGCGCCGCCCAGATGCCGACCGATATCATGGCCGCGAGATGATCGAGGCCGCCGAGCGGATGCAGCGCGCCATCGACGAGCGAGAAGCCCGTTTCGTGGCCCGTGTGCGCCGAGGCGCCGCTCGCCATGACAAGAGGCGCCGCGGCCGCGAGAACGAGCGGGAGAATGCGTGCGGATTTTTTCATTGCGGAGAGGCTCCGTTGGACTGCGATGCTATCGGATGGGATTGTGGACGGTGACGAGCTTGCTGCCGTCGGGAAAAGTCGCCTCGACCTGCACGTCATGGATCATCTCGGCGATGCCCTCCATGACCTGGTCGCGACGCAATACCTTCGCGCCTGCCTCCATGAGCTCGGAGACGCTCCGGCCGTCGCGTGCGCCCTCGACGACGAAGTCCGTGATGAGCGCGATGGCCTCCGGATGATTGAGCTTCACGCCGCGCTCCAGGCGTCGGCGCGCAACATTGGCTGCCATGGCGATAAGCAGCTTGTCTTTCTCGCGCGGTGTCAGGTTCATGCGGTCGGCGCCCCCTTCCTCGTCAGGCTGCTCACGTCATCCAGGTGCGCGGCATGGCGCGCCCGGCGAGTACCTCGACGGCCCGGATGATGTCACGTCGGACATCCTCCGGCGTGCCTAGAAATCGGGCAATCAGCAGGCCGTTCCATGCGCTCGCACCCCAATCGGAGCGTGCGCCGCCGAGCGCAGCGCGGACGGCCCCGAGCCGATCCTCGGCATCAGGAGAGACCGCGACAACAATGCCGGTGCTCCGCGCGCCACCCGCTACGGCCGGACGGGCCAGAATGTCCGCGACGTGCCCGTCGAGGCGCACGGCCTCGGCGAAGACAAGTCGCCCGCCACGTCGAATGCGCCAGTGATCACGCAATTCGCCCATGCCGGGGACCTCGCAGTGCGCGACTCGCCCGAAAACCACTATCTCGGCCATGAGCAGGCGCGCATCCGGCGCCATGTCGACATCGAAGCGGCGGTGAAGCCGTGCACCGGAGTAAAGAATGGCCTCCTGCGGCAGCCAGTCGAGGCGGGCTCCATCCTGAAGCTGGAGGACCAGATTCATACGGGCGGGCGGCCCGATCGAGCGATAGATCCGCTCCGCAGTCGCCGTCGAGTGAACCGCAGTCGCACCTGCTCCCACGTGGAGTGTAACATCGAGGCTGTCGCCGCCGACTACGCCGCCCCCGGAGTTGATCTGGCTCGACTCGATGTGCGCTGCATGGGTCGTCGGAAAGCGCAGGCGATAGCCGCCATATTCGGTCAACGCATCGATGCGTGTGGCGCCGTCGGCGAAGATGTACCGCACCTCGAGGCGGCCGGCCGTGCGCACAGGCTGGAGCGCGCGCGCTGTTGCGCCGTCTTCCGGTGTCGCCCGGCGACTGACGCCGCCCGTGGGTACGCTTGGACGCGCATTTCTCTCCGGGACCTTCATACCGAAACCATATTGGCATTCCGCGCTCAGAGCGAGACCTTCGCCCTCAGCGGTTTGACACCCCCTCCATGCGCACATAGTCTTCGCAGTAACAAAGGTTCAAAAACGCTCGCTGCCGCCGGCTCATTTCCCGGTCAAAGGCAGCATAACGCGGCCTGCGGACCGGCAGCCATATAGCCGGATCGCACATTGGGAGGAATACCGATGCTCAGGAAGGCCTTTGCAGGGCTCGCTTTTGCTTTGCTGATTGGTGGTACGGCTACCATCGCCTCGGCCCAGACCAAGGAAATCCGCTGGGGAACGTCCGCCGTTGGATCTGCCGGCCACAAGGCGCTCGTCAATCTCGCCGAGGTGCTGAACAAAGAGTGGACCGGCTACAACGTCACCGTCCAGCCGGCCCCTGGCGCCATCCTCACGATCAAGGGATTTGCGACCAACAAATTCGATGGCTTCTACGGCGCCGATATCGGCTTCTACGAGTACGCGCATGACACCGCGCGCTTCAAAGGCTTCAAGGCCAACGCGCAGCGCGCGCCCATAATGTCGATGTGGGTATTCACCGCCGAGGTAGGCTTCGGCATTCACAAGCGGGACAAGGACAAGATCAAGGCCTGGGGCGATCTGGCCGGCAAGAAGGCGTTCACCGGCCCGCGTCCTTGGGATACACGCGCGCAGACGGAGCGTGGGCTCGCCGCTCTAGGCATCAAGCACGACTATACGGAGGTCGATCTCGCGACCGCGGGCTCACTGCTCGAGAGCGGCAATCTGCAGGCCTTCGTCGTCTACACGAACGCTGAGACGGGTGTCCCGCCGTGGATCACGGAAGCATCACTCACGACGGACTGGATCGCGCTCAACCCGAGTGCCGATGAGCTCAAGAAGCTCAAGGAGAAGGGCCTCGCCACCACGAAAGTGCCGGCCAAAGTCTTCAAGAAGGACATCGGCGCCGAGACGATCACCCTGCTGCCCTTCTACTATGGCTTCCACGTGGGGCTCGACGTCCCGACCGACGACGTCTACCGGATGCTGACGATCGTCGAGAAGAATGCGGCGGCGCTGAAGAAGGCGGATGGGGCCTATGCGCAGATCGCCGCCGACATGGTCGGCATGCAGAAACGCGGCATCGAATCGTCCGTGGACCTTGTCGAGATCCACCCCGGCCTCGCCAAGTACATGAAGGAAAAAGGCGCCTGGGATCCCAAGTGGGACTCCCGCATCGCCAAGGCGAAATAGCCCGAGACCACATCTCTCAGCTCATGCGGCGGGCATCGAGTGGCCCGCCGCGCTCTTGATATCCGAAACGGATATCCACCTCCCGTATCAATGGGAACAGCATCATGAGCACGGACACCGCGGCAAGGTCGTGGCCGGACACGGTCATTGAAGTCGCCTACTACGCCGCCGCCGCGATCTTCTTCGGCCTTTTGTTCGTCTACTTTCTGACCGGCCTCGGCGGACCATCACAACTCGCAGCGATGATGGTCCCGCTGACGTTCGTCCTGTTCGCCCTCGGTGCGTTGCGCGAGAATGATCTCTATCCGTCGCTCGGACGCCCGCTCAACTACCTCATCTGTGCGATCTACTGTGGGCTCGCCATCGCTACGGCGATCTACATGACCCTCGAATTCGATGCGATCGGGTTCGCCCGCGCCGGCTTCTGGAATACGCCGGATATGATCTTCGGCGCGCTGATGGTCCTGCTGATACTGGAATATTCCCGCAAGCGCTTCTTTCCCCTGTTCATCATCAACCTCGTCCTGATCATCTACTGCGTTTACGGCTGGGCCGTGCCCGGCATGTTTCACCACCCGGGCTTCGATTGGGAGCGCGTCCTCACCGCGATGAGCCTCGAGATGGCGACGGGGATTTACTCGCGCCTGCCACAGCTCGCGCTGACGTTGATCGGCGCTTTCATTCTCGTGTTGAGCACGCTCCGCGCCTTCGGTTGCATCGACTCCATACTCAAGGGGGCCGGGCAAGTCGGCAGCCGCTCGCCTCATGCCGTGCCGCTCTCCGCCGTACTCGGCTCGATCGGCATCGGCGCTATCAGTGGCAGCGGCGCAGCAAACGCCATCACGACCGGATCGGCGACCATCCCGGCCATGATTGCATCAGGCATGCCGCGCCATCAGGCAGCTTCGATCGAGGCCTCTGCATCGTTGGGCGGGCAACTCATGCCGCCCGTCATGGGCATTTCGGCCTTTCTGATGGCCGACTTCATGGGCGTCAGCTACTTCGATGTCGTCGCACGCGGCTATGCGCCCGCCATCATCTACTTCGTCGGCGTGCTCACCGGCACTTATCTGCTCTCGGTTCACCACAGCACCAAGGCGCAGACGTTAACCGAGGAAGGCATGACCTGGGGAGACTGGGCCAACCTTTCCGCCTTTGTGATCGTCGTCGGCGGCCTCATCTTTCTGATGGCTGCCCTCTACATGGCGCCCATGTTTGCGGCGCTCTATGTCTTTTTCGTTGTAGGCGCGCTGCTTCTGATCAAGCATCTCGCTGTGCTGGCCATCAGCGGAGCGGGGTTCACTTTCAAGAGCATTACCGATCCCATATTTAGATTCCTCGACAGCTTCAGCTCGGTGACGGCAGATCTCACCCTCCTTCTGGCAACGCTGTCGATCATGACCGGCGCGTTCGTCATCACTGGCGTGCCGACGAAAATCGGCTTCATTCTGATTGAGGCTGCGGGCATCAACCTTTTTGCCATGGCGATCGTCGCCTTCTTCTTTGGTGCCTTCCTCGGCACCGGACTTCCGCCGGCACCGACCTATATCCTGACGGCGCTCGTCATCGCGCCCGCTATGATCAAGACCGGTGTCGACCCCTGGTGCGTCCACTTCTTTGCGTTCTTCCTCGCCGTATGGGGCGAGCTCACGCCGCCGACCTCGCTAGTCGCCGCGGTAACGGCCAAGATTGCGGAAACCTCTTTCATGAGGACTTTGATGGCCGCCATCACACTCTGCTCGTCGCTCTTCGTGTTGATGACAGCCGCGTTCACGCGGCCGGAGCTCGTGCTCGAGCCGGGCATGCCGCAGCTCGTGGCTCTCGGACTCGTGTCCGCCGCCACCATCGCACTGATGTTCAGCCTGCAGGCGACGTTCAGCGAGCGCACAGGCGTTGATCTTGCGATCCGCCTCCTCCTTGCCGCACTCGCGATCGCCATCTTGTTCCTGCCGAGCGAAGCCCTCGCCGCCGTGGCCTGCATTCCGGCGGCACTCATCATCGGCTACTGGATCGTGCGGCGACGCCAGAGGGCTCCAGAGGTGTCGGCCGCGCCCGCTACTTGATCGTGTAACGGGCAGACAGGACATCGCCGTGGTCGTCCTTGCCGCTGACGACCACGATCGCGCCGGCGGCGAGCGGACTTTCGAGCTTGCCGACCAGCTTTTTGTTGTCGACGTCCGCAAGCGGCACCGTAGTGCTCTTGCCCCCCTGCTGCACGATGGCGCGCAAGCTGACACCCTTGGTGCTGTGCGCCTTGCCGTGGTCGATGATGTAGACGGTCAGCTCGGTCGGCGTGACAACAAGCTCCGTCTCGTGCCCCCCCTTACCGGCGAGCATCCCACCATTCGGACCGACTTTCTGAGCATGTGCCGCAGGCGCGAACACGATGGCAAACAGGAGCGCGAGCACGACTTTCATTTCTATTCTCCATTGAGCTGGGTGTTCATTGGCTTCCGTGGCCAGCACGAAGGCGCAGGTGGCTGCGGCATCAAAATGCCTCGGTGATTGCTGTCGGAGCGGGAGCAGGCGCACCAGGCGGTATTTGCTCTGTCGCGCGCGCTGCGATGATGCGCTGAAGCGGCTTTTCTCCGAAGTTGAGGAACATCAGCGGTGTCAGGATCGTATCGATCAGCGTCGCGCTGATGAGGCCGCCGAAGATCGTCACCGCCACGGGATGCAGGATTTCGCGTCCCGGCTCCCCCGCGCCGAACAGCAGCGGCACAAGGGCCAGCCCTGCGGCGAGCGCCGTCATGAGCACCGGGCTCAGCCGCTCCAGACTTCCGCGCACGACCAGATCGCGCCCGAATTTCTCGCCTTCGAACAGCGCGAGATTGATGTAGTGGCTGATCTTCAGGATTCCATTGCGGGCCGTAATGCCGGCGAGCGTGATGAACCCGATCATCGACGCCACGGAAAGCGGCTGCCCGGCAAGCCAGAGCGCGATCACGCTGCCGATCAGACCGAGCGGAATATTGACGAGGATGATCGCAGCGAGCATGGACGATTGATAGCGCTGGTAGAGCACCATGAAGATCAGGGCGAGCGAGACCAGCGAAAGAATGCCGATGATGAGCGCCGCCTCCTCCTGCGCCTTGAACGTGCCCTCGAGTGCCGTGACGTAGCCGTGCGGCAGTGAGGTCTCGGCGATGATCCGGCGCACGTCGGCGACGATCGCCGCCATATCCCGTTGCCCATCGCCATTCGCGGACACCACAATGCGGCGCTGGCCGTTCTCGCGCAGGATCTGGTTCGGCCCATCGCTCTCCTCGATCGTGGCCAGCTTGCGTAGGGGCACGAACCCCATCGGCGTCGAGACGAGGAGATCTTCGAGCCCCGTCGTCGAGCGGTTGGCGTCCGACATGCGCATGACGACGTCGAAGCGGCGATTACCCTCGACGATCTGCGAGACCTCGCGACCATTGGAGAGGCCTTCGAGCGCCTCGGTAAGGGCTGCCGGCGTGATCCCATATAGGGCGGCGCGCTCGTAGTCGGGCGTAACCTTGAGCTGCGGGATCAGGACCTGCTTCTCGACCTGCAGGTCGACAAGCCCGGGAACGGCCTGCAAGCGCGTTCGCATCAGCGCCGCCAGTGTGCGCAATGTGTCCAGATCCTCGCCGTAGATCTTCACGGCGAGCTGCGCCCTGACACCGGACAGCATGTGGTCAAGTCGATGCGCGATGGGCTGGCCGATGGCGACGGATACCGGCAGCACTTCGAGGCGCCTGCGGATGTCGCCGTAGACTTCCTCCTTCGCGCGCGCCGAACGGCTGAGATCCACATCGAGCTCGGAGTTGTGGACGCCCTCGGCATGCTCATCGAGTTCGGCGCGCCCCGTGCGCCGCCCGACTGTCTTGACTTCGGGCACTTGCATCACGAGGCGCTCGGCGATCTGGCCGAGCCGATCTGACTCCGCAAGTGATATGCCCGGATTGAATTGCAGATTGACGAGAAGCGTGCCCTCGTTGAAGGGCGGCAGGAACGCGCGCGGCAGGAAAACTGCGCCGATCGCAGCCAGGACGACGCCGAGGCCGATGACCGAGACGACCGCGCGGCCATGCGCGAACGTCCAATCGAGGAGCACGCGATTGCCAGCCTTCAGCTTGCGAACGACGAACGTGTCCCGCTCGTGGCCGCCGGCCGGTTTGGTCAGGAAGTAGTACGCCAGCACCGGCGTCAGCGTGATCGATGTGACGAGCGATGCCATGATCGACACGATGTAGGCAATGCCGAGCGGCGTGAAGAGGCGCCCCTCGATGCCGGAGAGCGCGAACAGCGGCACGAACACGAGCACGATGATGAGCGTCGCATAGAAGATGCCCGAACGCACTTCCTGGCTTGCGGCCGCGACCACCTGCAGCACGGGCCTTGGATCAGGCCGCGCTCTGTTCTCCCTGAGCCGCCGCATGATGTTCTCGATACCGACCACCGCATCGTCGACAAGCTCGCCGATGGCGATGGCGAATCCGCCGAGCGTCATCGTGTTGATCGAAAGCCCGAGGTACTTGAAGACGAGGATCGTCATCAGGATCGAGACCGGGATCGCTGTCAGCGCGATGAGCGTGGCCCGCACATTGAGCAGGAAGAGCATGAGGATCACGGCCACGACCAATGCCGCTTCCACGAGGACGCTCTTCACGTTGGCAATGGATGTCTCGATGAACGTTGCCTGACGGAACTGGATCTGATCCGCCTTCACACCGACCGGCATGGTCTTCTGAATGTCGGCGAGCTGCGCCTCGATAAGTTTGGTCACGGCGACCGTGTCGGCGGTCGGCTGCTTCTGCACGCCGACAATGACGGCCTTCTCGCCCATGTAGCCGGCGTCGCCGCGCTTCGGCCGGGGCGAGAAATCGACCTCTGCGACCTGCCTCAGCAGGATGTTCTGCCCTTGACGCGACACGACGACGACATTGCGAAGGTCCTCCAGCCGCTGTGTGAGGCCGATATTGCGGATCAGGTACTCGCGGGCGTGCTGATCGACGAACCCGCCGCCCGTATTGCCGCCGAACTGGCGGACCGCGCTCTCGATCTGCTGCGGCGAGATATCCAGCTCGTTCATCATCTGGATGTTCGGAATGACGCGGTACTGGCGCACCTCGCCGCCGATGGGGATGACCTGTGAGACACCGGGGATCGTGAGGAGCTGAGGCCGCAGCACGAAGTCTGCGATCTCCCGCAGCTCCATTGATGCCTTGCCATCCTGTGATGTCAGCGCAATCAGCATGATCTCGCCCATGATCGAGGAGATCGGCCCCATCTGCGGCTGGACGTTGGCCGGCAGCCGCCCCTGAAGGAGCGCGAGCCGCTCGGCGACTTGCTGGCGCGCGCGGAATATCTCGGTCTCCCAGCCAAACTCCACGTAGACGATCGAGAGACCGACGCCGGACACGGAGCGCACGCGCGTGGCTCCGGGCATTCCGTTCATGGCGGTCTCGATCGGATAGGTGACGAGCTGCTCGACTTCCTGCGGTGCGAGGCCGTGCGCCTCGGTCATGAGCACGACCGTCGGCCTGTTCAGGTCGGGAAATACGTCCACCGGCAGCCGCGGCAGCACGAAGCTGCCGTAGGCAATCAGAATGAACGACGCAGCGAGAATAAAGAGCCGGTTCTTCAGGCTTTGCGTGACGAGAAAGTTGAACATGCCGCCCTCCCGTCAGCGCACTTGATTGACGAGCTGGGCTCCCTGCACGACGATCTTGTCGCCGCGCGCGATGCCTGCGAGCACGAGGACAGACCCGGCATCGAACGGCTCGAAGCGAACGGCCTTCGGCTCGAAGATCTCCGGCTCCTTGTGGCTGAACACGACCATCTGCCCGTTGGGCGCCTGGGCGATGGCGGCGCGCGGCAGGATGATACCTGTCACCGGCGTGCCCGAGCGCCCCGTAATGGTAACCGGCGTGCCGACATTCAGCGCCGGATTTGGATCGAGCACTTCGAAGGAGAGAACGGAGTACTGCTGCTGCAGCGAACGGCTTCGACCCACGAAGCGCAGGCGCGATTTCACATTATCGCCGGTCACCAATACTGCGCTTTCAATCTCCCCGCCGCCGTTCTGATCGAAGGCCAGGGCCTCAACCATAAGGCTCTTCGGATCGACGATCGTGAAGAGCGCGTCCGATTGGGAGACGACCTGACCGGCAACCACACGAACGGCCGTAATGACGCCGTCGACGGGCGCACGCAGCTCCTCCGGCGCGACTCGAGCAGCCAGCAACTCCTTCCGGCGTGCGAGATAACCATCGAGCTGGATGCGGATTTCGTCGACGACCGCGGGCGCCACAACATTGCTCCGCAGCAGGCTTTCCTGGCGTGCAAGTTTCGTTCGCGCGAGGGCGATCTGCTGATCGAGCTCGCCGAGCGTCTGCGTCATGTCGGAAGCATCCTTCGAGATGAAGGACGGTGCGACACTGCCCATCACGTCGCCGGCCTTGACACTGGCGCCGATCAGCTGGACGCCCTCGGGCGGCGGAATGAACCGGCCCTGGATGGTGCTTTGGACGACGCCGCTGCGATTGGGGTTCGCGACAATGCGGCCCGCAAAACGTACGGTGCGCGTAGTCGTCTCGGCTTCAAGGATACGCGTGCGGATTTCCAGAAGCCGCTGGGACGGCTTCGGCAGGAAGATCGTGCCATCGGGCTGGCGCTGCGGTGCATTGCCGTTCGGAGTCGCGCCCGAAGCAGGCCCGTTATCGTG
>Ga0180218_1002017_pt1 | contig 11089 bp, 7 predicted proteins | sample eDN3rd37CKraftBY_FD_151334 | JGI IMG/M metagenome (GOLD analysis project Ga0180218, IMG submission 151334) | Enriched backyard soil microbial communities from Emeryville, California, USA - eDNA 3rd pass 37_C Kraft BY (version 2) (version 2) | ecosystem: Environmental > Terrestrial > Soil >... | reverse complement strand
GGCCTCGGCCGCCGCGAGGAGGACGAGGAAGGCGCGGTCGCCGCGCCGCAGCCGGTCCGTCAGGCTCCGGCAATGGCCCCCGCCGCCCAGCGGCCGGCCATGCGTGCGCCCGAAGCGGCCCCGCCGGTCTCGGAATATGCCAAGCGCCCGGCCGCGCAGCCCGCACCCTATGCGATGCCGCACGGCGGGGCCCATAGTGCCCCTCATGCCGCGCCTCAGGGCCTCGACCACCATGGCCGGCCGGCTCCTGTGCATAACCATCACGCCGATGACGACCAGCTCGACATTCCGGCGTTCCTGCGGCGGCAGGCAAACTGACGCCGTCGGTTTTCGCAGCTCTCGAAAAGCCCCGGCATCCGCCGGGGCTTTTTTGTTTCCGCTTTGAAATATTTAAGAAATTCCGCGCATCTTGCGATTTGCCGCAGGCGGGAAGCGGGACGGCTGCGCTCGCCGCCGCCCGTTCGGCCCGGATGCGGCGGTTTCGCGGCAGGATCAAGGTTACAGTCCGTAAAAAAGAGTGAGTTGGTGCATTGCGGGACCGCCGTTATGTAACTGGCGAGGCAAGGGTTTCGGGGCGCTGAACCGGATCTGCCGGAGATGCGGGGGATGTCCCCGGCGCCGGCCGCACGATGATCGGGCGCAGCAGAAGAGCCGGCCCAGCAATGGTCCGGCGCAGGGGCCGAGCGAGGAGCCGCCCGGTTCCCGCAAGATGGACAAGTTCGTAATGATTTCAGGTCGGCAGACCACGCTCGCGGAACTGGTGCAGGTTTCCGGTTCCGGCGTCCATTCGGACGCGGCGGTGACTCTCACGCTCCACCCGGCAGATATCGACAGCGGCTACCGGCTGCTGCGGACTGGCCGCGCCGGACTGCCGGACCAGCAGATCGAGATTCGCGCGGACGCTGTCTCGGCGACCGAACTGGCCACCGTTCTCGGCGACCGCCACGGCGCGCTCTGCGCGACCACCGAGCATGTGCTGGCGGCGTTGCGCGGACTTGGCATCGACAATGTGCTGATTGAGGTGGACGGCCCCGAGATGCCGATCATGGACGGCAGCGCCGCTGCTTTCGTCGCGATGATCGATCGGGCCGGTGTCCGGGTCCAGAGCGCCTCGCGCCGCTTCATCCGCGTGCTCAAGCCGGTGCGCGTGACGCGCGAGGATGGCGCGTTCTGCGAATTCCTGCCGAATGCCGGCGGCTTCCGGATCGAGACGGAGATCGCGTTCAACAATCCCGTCATCGGCCGCCAGGCGGTGGCTTTCGACGTGACGCCCGAGGTGTTCCGCAAGGAAATCGCGCGGGCGCGGACGTTCGGCTTCATGGACGATGTCTCGCGGCTATGGGCTGCCGGCTATGCCCGCGGCGCTTCGCTCGACAATACCGTGGTTGTGGACAAGACCCGCGTGCTCAACGTCGAGGGCCTGCGCTATGCCGACGAATTCGTGCGCCACAAGGCGCTCGACGCCATCGGCGATCTGGCGCTGGCCGGCCTGCCGCTGCTGGCGACCTATCGCTCCTTCCGTGGCGGTCATCGTCTGAACCATGCCGCGGTCACGGCCCTGCTGGCGGATCGTAGCGCCTGGACGATCACCGAAACGGCGACGGCCGACCGGCGCGCCCGCAGCAACATCCGCGGCCATGCCGAAGTCGGCACCGCGCTGGCGGCCCCGGTTTTCCGGCCGGAAGTCGCCTGATCCACCGGCGCATCGATCCGTCACATTCCCCACCTTGCCGGCCCGCTTCGCCATATTGCAGGCCGAATGTCCCCATAACCACGGCGAGGATGGCGGGGCGAGGTGGGGGCTGGCCGGCGCGGCGGAGATTGCGCAGAATCGCGGATGAGCGACTGCATGGAATCTCTTCGGCCGATCGGGTAAGCAGTCTGGCCGCCGGCGGCACGGGATGTTGTCGCGAAGGCCCGGCTTGAGGGCCGCGCGTCAGCAAGCGACAGATGAGGTTGGAACGAGCGAATGACGACAGCGAGCAGAATCGTGCCGGGAATTCGTGCAGGCGGCCGTCGCATGGCCGCGCTGGTCCTCGTGGCGGCGTCGCTCGGCGCCTGTAGCTTCTTCGGCGACAAGGACACCCCGGCCGACGAACCTGCGGACAAGCTCTACAATGAAGGCGTCTTTCTTCTGAACGAAAAGAAGGACCTGCGCGGCGCCGCCAAGAAATTCGAGGAAGTGGACCGCCAGCATCCATATTCGGACTGGGCGCGCAAGTCGCTGCTCATGACCGCCTTCACGAACTACGAGGCCGGCAAATACGACGAGTCCATCTCGGCCGGGCAGCGCTATCTCCGGCTCCATCCCGGCAGCCCCGATGCGGCCTACGCCCAGTTCATCGTCGGCTCGTCCTATTACGACCGGATTCCCGATCCGACCCGCGATCAGGAGCAAACGGAAAAGGCCCTGACCGAACTTAATGAGGTCGTGCGCAAATATCCGGACACGGAATATGCCGCCTCCGCCAAGCAGAAGATGCAGGTGGCCCGCGACCAGCTCGCCGCACGGGAAATGATGATCGGCCGCTATTACATGGAGCGGCGCGAATATACCGGCGCGATCAACCGGTTCAAAACGGTTGTCACCCAGTATCAGACCACGCGGCATGTCGAGGAGGCGCTCATGCGCCTCACTGAGGCCTATATGAGTCTCGGCATCGTGCCGGAGGCGCAGACGGCGGCGGCGGTCCTCGGCCACAACTTCCCGGACAGTTCCTGGTACAAGGATGCCTATGCGCTGGTGAAGGGCGGCGGCGTGGAGCCGAGCGAGAACCGGAGTTCCTGGATCAGCCGGGCGTTCAAGCGGGTCGGCCTCGGGTGAGGGCGGCCTCGCGCGCCATGGAAATGCGTGACGGAAAAGCGTGAATGAATGGCCGGACCTGTCCCGGCCATTGCCTTTTCGATGCTATGGTTGCAGGGAATCCCGCGCCCGCGCCAGGGTGATTTGTCCGAAACGGCCTGAATCCCGTCATGCTCTCCCGGCTGTCGATCCGCGATATTGTCCTGATCGAACGTCTCGACCTCGATCTGTCGTCGGGCCTTGCCGTACTCACCGGCGAGACCGGGGCGGGCAAGTCGATTCTGCTCGATGCCTTCGCGCTGGCGCTGGGCGGGCGCGGCGACGCCACGCTGGTCCGGCATGGCATGGAGCAGGGGCAGGTGATCGCCGCCTTCGATGTCGCGGTGAGGCACCCGGTGCGGGAACTGCTGCGCGCCGCCGATCTGCCGGCTGACGACGAGGTGATCCTGCGCCGCGTCCAGCTTGCGGACGGGCGCACCCGCGCCTTCATCAACGACCAGCCGGTGAGCGCGCAGGTGATGCGCAATGTCGGCGCCGCGCTGGTCGAGATTCACGGCCAGCATGACGAGCGGGCGCTGATCGACATGGCGACCCACCGCCGCCTGCTGGACGCCTTCGGCGGGCTGGAGGCGGAGGCGGCGCGGGTCGAGCAGCTCTGGACTGAGCGCCGCCGCTGCGAGGAGGCGGTCGCGGCGCATCGCGCCGGGATCGAACGGGCCATGAAGGAGGCCGACTGGCTGCGCCATGCGGCGGAGGAGCTCGATGTCCTGAAGCCGGAGCCGGACGAGGAGCGGCTGCTGGCGGAGCGGCGCGCGGTCATGATGCAGTCCGAGAAGATCGCCGAGGATTTGCGCGAAGCCTTCGGGCAACTGGCCGGCGCCCGCGCGCCGGGGCCGATGCTGCTCGCCGCGCTGCGCAAGATCGACCGCCGCGCGGCGCAGATGCCGGCGCTGCTCGAACCGGCGGTGAAGGCGCTCGATATCGCACTGGTCTCCATCGACGAGGCGCGGGGCCAGATCGAGGAAGCCCTGCGCGCCACCGACTATGATCCCCGCGAACTGGAGCGTTCCGAGGAACGCCTGTTCGCGTTGCGCGCGGCGGGGCGCAAATACAGCGTGTCGGTGGACGACCTTGCCGCGCTGGCGGCGCGCTATCGCAGCGATCTCGACCTGATCGAGGCCGGCACGGAGAAACTGGCGGAGCTGGAGCAAGCCGCGGCCGAGGCGGTCAGACAGTCCGTCGCGGCGGCGCAGGCGCTTTCCGCGGGGCGGCGCAAGGCTGCGACCCGCCTCGACAAGGCGGTGAATGCCGAGCTGGCCCCGCTCAAGCTCGACCGGGCGAGATTCATCACCGAGATCGTGTCCTCGCCGGAGGCGGCCGGCCCCCACGGCATCGACCGTGTCGAATTCTGGGTGCAGACCAATCCCGGCACGCGGCCGGGGCCGATGATGAAGGTCGCCTCCGGCGGCGAGCTGTCGCGCTTCCTGCTGGCGCTCAAGGTGGTGCTGGCGGATCGCGGCTCCGCGCCGACGCTGATCTTCGACGAGATCGACACCGGCGTCGGCGGCGCGGTGGCGGACGCCATCGGCGTGCGGCTGGCGCGGCTCGCGCGCAAGACTCAGGTGGTGACCGTGACCCACGCGCCGCAGGTCGCCGCGCGGGCGGATCGTCACTACCTCATCAGCAAGGATGCGCTGGCCAGGGGCAAGCGGGTGGCGACCAGCGTGACGGAAGTGGCGGCGGACGGCCGGCGCGAGGAAATCGCGCGGATGCTGGCGGGCGCGGAGATCACCAGCGAGGCCCGCGCGGCGGCGGACCGGCTGCTGAAATCGGCGGCGGGGTGAGCGAGCATGGCGCGGCCGGACACCAGTGCCATCGCGGTCGAGGACCTGACCGAAGCGCAGGCGGTGACGGAACTGCGGCGACTCGCGCGCGAGATCGCCGCCCATGACACGCGCTATTATCAGAACGATGCGCCGAGCATCTCCGATGCCGCATATGACGAGTTGCGCCGGCGCAACGGCGAGATCGAGGCGCGCTTTCCCGAACTGATCCGCAAGGATTCGCCTTCGAAGAAAGTCGGCGCGGCGCCCAGCGGCCGCTTTGCGAAGGTCCGCCATGCGGTGCCGATGCTGTCGCTGGACAATGCCTTTGCCGACGAGGACGTGACGGAATTTGCCGCCCGCATCGCGCGTTTCCTCAAGCTCGACGAGCCCATCGCCTTCGTGGCGGAGCCCAAGATCGACGGTCTCTCCATGTCGCTGCTTTATCAGCACGGCAAGCTGACGCGCGCGGCGACGCGCGGCGACGGCTTCGAGGGCGAGGACGTCACCGCCAACATCCTCACGCTGGAAGACGTGCCGCAGCAGCTCAAGGGCCGCGGCGTTCCGGAGGTCTGCGAGATCCGCGGCGAGGTCTATATGACCAAGTCGGCCTTTCTCGAACTCAACAGGCGGCAGGCGGCGCAGGGCGGGCAGGTCTTCGCCAATCCGCGCAACTCGGCCGCCGGCTCGCTGCGCCAGAAGGACCCCTCGATCACCGCGTCGCGGCCGCTCGGTTTCTTCGCCTATGGCTGGGGCGAGATGAGCGCGATGCCGGCGGAGCGGCAGTCCGCCATGGTGGACTGGCTGCGCGACGCGGGATTCAAAACCAATCCGCTGATGACGGTATGCGACAGCGTCGCGGCGCTGCTGACCTTCTATCATCAGATCGAGGAACAGCGCGGCGCGCTCGATTACGATATCGACGGCGTCGTCTACAAGGTGGATCGTCTCGACCTTCAGGAGCGTCTCGGCTTTGTCTCGCGCTCGCCGCGCTGGGCCATCGCGCATAAATTCGCCGCCGAGCAGGCGACCACCGTGCTCAACGCCATCGACATTCAGGTGGGACGCACCGGTTCGCTCACGCCGGTCGCGAAGCTCGCGCCGGTCACGGTCGGCGGTGTCGTGGTGCAGAATGCGACGCTGCATAACGAGGACGAGATCGCGCGCAAGGATGTGCGCATCGGCGACACCGTCATCATCCAGCGCGCCGGCGATGTCATTCCGCAGGTTGTTGGCGTGGTGGCGGAGAAGCGGCCGGCCGATGCGAAGCCTTATGAGTTTCCGACGGTCTGTCCGGCGTGCGGCAGCCATGCCGTGCGCGAGGATGGCGAGGTCGTGCGCCGCTGCACCGGTGGCCTGATCTGCCCGGCGCAGCAGATCGAGCGGCTGCGCCACTTCGTGTCCCGCAACGCCTTCGATATCGAGGGGCTCGGGGAGAAGCAGATTCAGGCCTTCTACGATGCGGAGATCATCCGCTCGCCCGTGGATATCTTCACGCTGGAGGAACGCGACCGAACCGCGACGCGCAAGCTCAAGGACTGGGACCGCTACGGCGAGACCTCGGTGCGCAACCTGTTCGCCGCGATCAACGCGCGCCGAACAATCCCGTTCAATCGCTTCATCTATGCGCTGGGCATCCGCCATGTCGGCGAGATCAACGCCAAGCTGTTCGCCCGCCATTACGGCACGCTCGATGCCCTCACGGAGGCGATGGACGCCATCGCAGCCGATCCCGAAGGCGATGCGGCGCAGGACCTGATGGCGACCGACGGCATCGGCGCCATCGTCGCCGGCGCGGTCATCGAGTTTTTCAAGGAGCCGCATAACCGCGAGGTGATGGATGCGCTGACCGCGCAGCTCGACATCACGCCGATGGAAGCGGTGGCGAGCCATACGGCGGTGGCCGGAAAGACGGTGGTGTTCACCGGCACGCTGGAGCGCATGACCCGCGACGAGGCCAAGGCCATGGCGGAACGCCTCGGCGCGAAAGTCGCCGGCTCGGTGTCGAAGAACACGGATTATGTCGTGGCCGGTCCCGGCGCGGGCTCCAAGCTCGACAAGGCCCGCGCGGCCGGCGTCAACGTCCTGACCGAGGAGGAATGGCTGGCGCTGGCAGGAGCCTCGTAAGCGCTCCCGTCCTCACGCAAACAAACACGAAAGGCCCGTCGCCGCGCAGCGACGGGCCTTTTTCTGTTCCGCGGTGGCGGGCGTCAGATGCGTCCGAGCAGGACGAGGATGAGCACGACCACGAGCACGACGCCAAGGATTCCGCCGGGCCCGTAGCCCCAGTTGGTGCTGTAGCCCCAGTTCGGCAGTGCGCCGATCAGAAGAAGAATCAGAACGATGATGAGAATGGTGCCAAGCATGTGGTGCCCCTCGGAAGCCTGTGTCCTGGGGCGGTAACGCGGTGGGGCCGGCCGGGTTCCATCGTCGGATGGCGGTCAGAGCAGCGGCGGGGCATCCTTCGGCCGATGGGGAACGAGCAGCCAGAACAGCAGCAGGCTGGCGATTGTCGTCGCGATGCAGAGCAGGGCGACGGTGGTGGCGGAAGGGAAGGCCACGATGAGATAGCTTGATCCCTGCGCAATGACCGAACCCAGCGCCATCTGCATGAAGCCGGCGATGCCCGCCGCCGCGCCCGCGGCTTTCGGCCGGACGCTGACGGCCGCGGCAAGCGTGTTCGGCAGCACCAGCCCGTTGCCGAAAGTCATGAATCCATTGGCGATGAAAATCGCCATGGTGATGACCATGCCATGCTGCGGCACGCCATTGACCGCGATCAGGCAGGCGAATGTCGCAAGGTTGAGAATGACGAGGCCCCAGGGAATGACCTTGTCGAGGCCGTGGCGAAGCACGAGCCGGGAGCAGGTGAAGGTGCCGGCCATGTAGCCGATGGCCGAGAGCACCATCCACATGCCGTATTCGGCGGAGGTCTGGCCAAGGACGCTGATCACCAGGAACGGCACCGCGCCGATGAAGACGTAATACGGCCCGCAGGACAGCGAGCCGGTGAGGGCATAGCCGATATAGGCGCGGTTGCTGCACAGGACGCGGACGCTTTCGGCAAACTGGGCGAAGCCTCCGCTGCGGCTTTCCGGCGGAGCCGTTTCGGGCAGGCTGATCACGCACCAGAGCAGCAGCACAGCGCCGACGCTGGCGATGAACACGAAGATGGAGTGCCAGCCGAGAAATGTGTCGAGAAAGCCGCCCATCACCGGCGCGATGAGCGGCGAGATCACCATGGCGCTGGTGACGAGGCCGATCAGCGAAGCGGTGCGGTCGCGGTCCACGAGGTCGCGGATGATGGCGCGGCCGATCACGACACCCGTTGCCGCGCCGAACGCCTGCACCATGCGGGCGATGATCAGGCCCTGGATGGTGTCCACGAAAATGGCGACGATGCTCGACACCGCGAACAGCGAGAAGCCGCCGATCATCACCGCGCGGCGGCCGAACCGGTCCGACAGCGGACCCAGCACCAGTTGCGACAGGCCGAGGCCGAGGATGAACAGCGAGATCGTGTATTGCACGAAAGCGGGATCGCTCTTGAAGGCGATCGCCATGCTGGGAATGGCCGGCAGCAGGATGTTGGTCGCCAGCGCGCCGGTGCCGGTGACGGCGACGAGCAGCAGCAGCAGGCTTTTCGTGGCCTTCGGGCGGGGCCGCTCAGCCGGTGCTGCTTCTGTGGCGACCGCCTCGGGAGCCTTGTCGGGATTCAGCACGAGGATGTCTCCCGGGCCAGCGGCGCGGTGGCGGCGGCGAGATAGGCGTGATCCTGCGGGTCGAGCAGCGGCGCGAGGGTGGACATGACCCGCGCGTGATAGGCGTCGAGCCAGCCGGCTTCGTCGCGGCTGAGCAGGGACGGCACGATCAGCCGCCGGTCGATCGGCGCCAGCGTCAGCGTCTCGAAGGCGTTGAGCGGGCGCTCGCCGCCCGCGACCGGAGCGGCCTCGGTCACCAGCACGAGATTCTCGATGCGGATGCCGTAGCTGCCTGTTTTGTAATAGCCCGGTTCGTTGGACAGGATCATGCCGCGCTCCAGCACGGCCGCGCCGAGCTTGGAAATGCGCGCCGGCCCTTCGTGCACGGAGAGATAGCTGCCGACGCCATGGCCGGTGCCGTGATCGAAATCGAGCCCGGCGGCCCAGAGGAACTGGCGCGCGAGCGGGTCGAGCTGCGCACCGCTCGTGCCTTGCGGGAACACCGCGCGGGCGATGGCGATATGGCCCTTGAGCACCAGCGTGAAATGCCGGCGCATATCCGCTGTGGGCGTGCCGACCGCCATGGTGCGGGTGATGTCCGTCGTGCCGTCCTCGTATTGCGCGCCGGAGTCCAGCAGGAACAATTCGCCCGGCGCGATGCGCCGGTTGGTGGCCTCGGTCACGCGGTAATGCACGATCGCGCCGTTGGGGCCAGCGCCGGCGATGGTGGGGAAGGAGACATCCTTGAGCAGGCCGGTGTCGCGGCGGAAGGTCTCCAGCGCTGCGACGGCGTCGATCTCGGTCAGCCGGCCGGACGGCGCTTCGCGGTCGAACCAGGCCAGAAACCGGACCATGGCCGCGCCGTCCCGGCGATGGGCTTCGCGCGCGCCATGGATTTCGGCTTCGTTCTTCACGGCCTTCATCGCGGTAGTGGGATCGGCGCCGCGCATGACCTTGCCGCCGGCCTCCGTCACGATGCGGCAGAGCGCATCGGCGGCGGTGGCCTGATCCACCTGCACGCTGCGGCCCTGTGCGCCCAGCGCGGCGAGATCGTCCGTCAGCGCATCGGGCGCGCGCAACTCGGCAAGGTCGGCGAGCCGGTCGCGCACCGTGTTGCTCAGCTTGCGTGCGTCGAGATAGAGCGTCGGCCGGCCCTGCGCGGGAATGGTCGCGAAGCCGAGCGGCAGCGGCGTGTGCGCGACATCCCCGCCGCGGATGTTGAAGGTCCAGGCCAGCGCATGGGGGTCGCTCACCAGCAGCGTGTCGGCCTTGAGCTTTGCGAGTTCGCCCTGGATGGCGGCGAGCTTGTGCTCCGCCGCCAGACCCGCCCGCTGAAGATCATGCAGCACGACCGGCGCCATGGGAGGTGGCGGCCGGTCGGCCCAGACCGCATCGACAGGGTCGGCCGCGAGCGGCACGAGGCTCGCCCCCGCTGCGGCGCAGGCTTTGGCGAGCCGTTCGGCTCCGTCCGCCGTATGCAGCCATGGATCGTAGCCGAGCCGTGCACCGGTGGGCAGGTTGCTCTCCAGCCAGCGGTGCGGCGGGGTCTCGACCAGATGGACGATCTCGAACAGCGCCGTATCGACCTGATCCGCGGCCTGAAGCGTGTAGCGGCCATCCACGAACAACGCCGCGCGGTCCGCGAGGATGACGGCGGCGCCGGCCGAGCCGGTGAAGCCCGTCAGCCAGGCCAGCCGCTCGTCACTGGGCGGCACGTATTCGTTCTGGTGGCGGTCCGCGCGGGGAAGGACGAAACCGTCGATGCCCTGCGCGGCCAGCGCCGCCCGCAGCGCAGCGAGCCGCGCCGGCGTGGCGGCCCGGTCAGCGGTGTCCTCGAATGTCTGGAAACGGGTTTCGAACATCCGCGATACTCTAGAGCATGATCCCGAAAAGTGGATACCGGTTTTCGGGATGAGATCATGCTCTAGTGGCGGCTGCGTTTCAGCGTCAGCGTCACCCAGCCGTCCACCAGCCACTTGCGCTCCAGCACGAAGCCGGCGTTGCGGTAGGCTGAAATGGCGGCGTTGGCATGGGCGGGCAGCAGGCCGGAGAGAATCACGCGGCCGTTTCGCCGTGTGAGCGGAGCCATCGGCCGGGCTATGCGCTTGAGCGGCGGCAGCAGAATATTGGCGAAGATGATGTCGAAGCGTCCGCCGCTGCGGAAGCGGGCGGCGTCCAGGCCGGTCGCTTCGAATACATCCACCAGCGCGCCGACCCGATTGAGCGCGGCATTCTCCTTCGCGACCCGGACAGAGGGGCGGTCGTTGTCGCTCGCCACCACACGCTGGCGCAGCGTCTTGGCGGCCGCGAAGGCGAGCACGCCGGTGCCGCTGCCGACATCCAGGACCCGGCTGGCCCGGCGGCGGCCCGGTTTGATGCGGCGGCGCTTCAGCAGCGTTTCGAAGGCCAGCAGGCAGCCGCGCGTGGTGCCGTGATGGCCGGTGCCGAAGGCGAGGGCGGCCTCGATCTCGATGCCGATGCGGTGGGCGGGAACAGCGGCCCGGTCATGGCTGCCGTGGATGATGAAGCGGCCGGCCTCGACCGGCTTCAGCCCCTCCAGGCTGCGGCGCACCCAGTCCGTGGTGGCGATGCTGTCGAAAGTGATGTTGTTGGCGGTCTCGGCGTCGGAGACCAGCTCAACCAGCGCGCGCAGCGCCGCCTCGTTCGGCGGGTTGCGGAAATACAGCGCCGCCACCCAGCGGCCGTCGGTATCCTCGAAGGCGGTGGTGGCGACGTCGCCAATGTCCAGCGTCTCCCCCAGG
>Ga0180218_1002016_pt1 | contig 11089 bp, 10 predicted proteins | sample eDN3rd37CKraftBY_FD_151334 | JGI IMG/M metagenome (GOLD analysis project Ga0180218, IMG submission 151334) | Enriched backyard soil microbial communities from Emeryville, California, USA - eDNA 3rd pass 37_C Kraft BY (version 2) (version 2) | ecosystem: Environmental > Terrestrial > Soil >... | reverse complement strand
CTCTGCGGCGATGGCGCGCGCGACACCGACCCGCTGACGCTGACCGCCGGACAATTCCGATGGAAGGCGATCCCTGAACGTACCGGGCGGCAGTTGCACGAGATCGAGCAATTCGTCCGCGCGGGCGCTTTGACGGGCTTCATCCCAGCCGAGCAGACGCGGGGTGATCGCAATATTCTCCGCGAGCGTCATATGCGGAAACAGGCCGATGTCCTGGAACACGTAACCGACGCGTCGCCGCAGGCTGATCGGATCGAGGTTGCGGATGTCGTCGCCCTCAAAGCGCACAACGCCCGCGCTCGGATCGATCAGGCGATTGATCATGCCGAGCAGGGTGGACTTTCCGGAACCGGATTGGCCGACAATCGCGACAAAGGTGCCCCTGTCGATGGCGAGCGTGACGTCATCGAGCGCCGGGCGGGTGCCCGGGTCGTAGACCTTGCTCACGGCTTCGAAAGAGATGACCGACACCATGCGGCATTGTCGCATCCCCGACGCCGCGCCTCAAATCGCATCGCCGAGCTGCGAGGGACAGGCAGGCTGCGCCGCCTAATTCCGCGCCGGATGGTCGAGCTCCAGAACGAGGATCGCGGGGCCGGTGCCGATCAGGTAGCGACGGCGCAGCACCACGAAGTCGTCCGCCGGATCGCCCCCGAACGAGATCCGGTCCCCGACCTGCACGCTGGCGTCAAGCGACTGGGTGGCGGCGTTCGCGTCGAGCCCGGCGGCTTCGGCGCGTGCTCGGGCGCTTGCCGTCAGTTCGATGCGGATGAAAAGCCTTCGTTCGGTCATTGAGGCGAATCTGCGGGAGGCGCATAAGCGCTGGATAGGTGGGAGGACAGGGGAGAGATCATGCTGACCGTCCGGCTTGCAAAGGTCGTGATGACGGCGGCACTGGCCGCATTCGCATTCATCGTCACCTACGACAATATCGTCGATTACGGGACAAACTACGAGTTTGTGAAGCATGTCCTCTCGATGGATACCACATTCCCCGGCAACAGGCTGATGGGACGGGCAGTCACCGATCCGCGGCTCTGGTCGCTCGGTTATGCTGCGATCATTGCGATGGAAGGCGTCGTCTTCGTGCTCCTGGCTGTCGCGAGCGTCGCCATGCTGTTGGCGCTGCGCGCTTCGGCCGCGCGCTTCCAGCGCGCCAAGACCTGGATGGTTGCGGGCGCGACGGTTGGCTTCATGGTCTGGTTCTTCGGCTTCATGGTCGTGGCCGGTGAGTATTTTGCCATGTGGCAGTCCAAGACCTGGAACGGGCAGGAGGGTGCTTTCCGCTTCTACACGACGCTTCTGGCGGTTCTAATCTTCGTCAACCAGAGGGATGAGGAAGTGGCCTGATGCTTGCGCGCTCCCGCCCGGTGGGTAATGTCTCTCGCAAAAGATTGGCGGGAGCGGAGCGTCGTTGATGGGGGTATCGGCAGCCGAAGCGTTGCCGGCGGGCATAAAGCCCGCCGCCCCTGCGGTCGCGTTGCGCGACGTGACCATCACGTTCCGCATGGGCAAGGGCGCGACCTACACGGCGGTCAGCGATGCGACGCTCTCGGTCGCGGACGGCGAATTTGTCGCCATTGTGGGTCCGACCGGCTGCGGCAAATCAACGCTGCTGAATGTTGCTGCAGGTCTGCTCGCACCCGCCGCCGGGACGGCCGACATCTTCGGTGCGCCATTGACCGATCTCAACAGGCAGGCCGGCTATCTGTTTCAGGCCGACTCGCTGTTTCCATGGAAAACCGCGCTGCAGAATGTCGCCATCGGTCTTGAGACTGCGGGCGTATCCTCCGCGCAAGCCCGGGAACGCGCGACCGGCTGGCTGAAGCGCGTCGGACTTGGCGGCTTTGCAGCCCGCTATCCGCACATGCTCTCCGGCGGGCAGCGCAAGCGCGTCGGTCTCGCGCAGGTGCTGATCCGCGATCCGAAAATCCTCCTGATGGATGAGCCGTTCGGACCGCTGGATGCGCAGACCCGTCAGATCATGGGCAATCTGCTGCTCGATCTGTGGAGCGCGGATCGCAAGGCCGTGCTGTTCGTGACGCACGATCTCGAAGAGGCGATCGCGCTGTCCGACCGGGTGGTGATCATGTCGGCGGGACCCGCGGCGCGCATCATCGGCGACTGGCGCGTTCCGCTCGAGCGCCCCCGCGACATTGCCGAGGTGAAGCTCGAGAAAGGCTTCCACGAACTGCATCGCGAGATCTGGAACGTGCTGAAGGATGAAGTGCTGAAGGGCTACGCGCAAACGGGGGGCGGGTGAATCAGATGAACCGTCTTGCGCTGGTCGGCTTTCAGGTCCTTGTGCTCGTGATCACGCTGGTCGCGTGGCATCTGCTCACGACCGTGCCGATGTCGGACGGCAAGCCGCTCGTCCCGCCATTCTTCTTCTCGACGCCGGGCGATGTCTTCTCGCGCATCTGGAAGTGGTTCTACGAAGGCACGATCTGGCGGCATCTGTGGATCACGCTGTCGGAATCGGCGCTCGCCTTCGTAATCGGTTCGGTCGGCGGCATTCTGGTCGGCTTCTGGTTCGCACGAAAACCGATAATCGCCGCGATCTTCGATCCCTATGTGAAGATGATCAACGCGCTGCCGCGCATCGTGCTGGCGCCGATCTTCACGCTGTGGTTCGGGCTCGGCATCTGGTCCAAGGTGGCGCTCGGCGTGACGCTCGTGTTCTTCATCGTATTCTTCAACGTCTATCAGGGTGTCCGCGAAGTCAGCCCGACCGTTCTTGCCAATGCCCGGATGCTCGGGATGAACGAGCGGCAACTCATGCGGCACGTCTACTGGCCGTCCGCGCTGTCCTGGATGTTCTCCTCGCTGCATACGTCGGTCGGCTTTGCCGTCGTTGGCGCCGTGGTCGGCGAATATCTCGGCTCGGCGGCGGGGCTCGGCTACCTGATCCTGCAGGCGGAGGGAACTTTCGACATCGCCGGCGTCTTCGCCGGGATGTTCGTGCTGGCGGCCTTTGTGATCGTGATCGACGGCCTCGTGACGCTGGTCGAGCGGCGTCTGCTGGTCTGGCGGCCGGTCGCAGACGACACGCGAACCTGACGCGTCAAAGCGCGGACTTTGCAGGCCCCGCGTGGTGTTTTATCGTCAGCCATCAAAATGCGGCCGGACAAGCGGGTCGCCTTCGCCATCGGGAGGAGTTTCATGACGGCTCGGATTGTCGGGCGCCTGGTTTCTTCGCTTTTCGTCCTCGTGCTGCTGTCGGGTGCAGCGCTCGCGCAGTCGAAGATCACGATTGCGATCGGCGGCGCGAGCTGCCTGTGCTATCTGCCGACCGTGCTGGCCAAGCAGCTCGGCGAGTATGAGAAGGCCGGCGTGAATGTCGAGATGGTCGACTTCAAGGGCGGCTCTCAGGCCCTGACCGCGGTGCTGGGCGGATCGGCCGACGTGGTGTCGGGCTATTTCGACCACTGCGTCAATCTCGCGGCCAAGGGCCAGATGCTGCAATCCATCGTGGTCTATGACCGCTATCCGGGACTCGTCCTCGTGGTATCGCCGAAGCAGACCGGCACGATCACCTCGATCAAGGACCTCGCGGGCAAGAAGGTCGGTGTGTCGGCGCCCGGATCGTCCACGCACTACTTCCTGAATTACCTGATGAAGAAAGCCGGCGTCGACGCCGGTTCGGTCGGCGTGATCGGCATCGGCCTCGGCGCGACGGCGGTCGCGGCAATGGAGCAGGGCTCGGTCGATGCCGCCGTGATGCTCGATCCGGCGGTGACGCAATTGCAGGGCCGCAACAAGGATCTGCGCATCCTGTCCGACACGCGGACCGAGAAGGACACGCTTGATGTATTCGGCGGTGAATATCCGGGCGGCGCGCTCTACACCAGGGCGGAATGGATCGAGAAAAATCCGAAGGCCGCGCAGGGGCTGACCACGGCGATCGTCAACACGCTGAAATGGATCCACACCCATACGCCGGAAGAGATCATGGCGAAGATGCCGCCCGAGCTGATCGGCGCGGACAAGGCGCTGTATCTCGAGGCGCTGAAGAACACGATCCCGATGTATTCCAAGACCGGCCTGATGGACCCGAAGGGCGCGAAGGCCGTGCTCGACGTGTTCAGCCAGTCGTCCCCGGATGTCGCGAAAGCCAAGATCGACCTGTCGAAGACCTATACGAACAGGTTCGTCGAAGCAGCCGCGAAGGCGAAATAGCGCTTATCCCTCCCCCCGCGAAGCGGTGGCGAGGGTCGGATCACATCGCTTGCGATGTGATCCGGGGTGGGGGGTATATGCCGTCATGGAAAGGCGCTTTCTGCCCCCCACCCCCGACCCCTCCCCACCACTCGCTTCGCTCATGGGGGGAGGGGAGAAGAAGGCATGAACATCCTCTCCATCCAGTCGCACGTCGCGTACGGCCATGTCGGCAATTCTGCCGTGGTATTTCCGCTGCAGCGGCTCGGCATCGAAGTCTGGCCGGTCAACACCGTCCAGTTCTCCAATCACCTCGGCTATGACGGCTGGACGGGCGAGGTGTTCGCCGCCGCGCATATCCGCGATGTTGTGAAGGGCATCGAAGACCGCGGCGTGATGCCGGGCTGTGACGGCGTGCTGTCCGGCTATATGGGTTCGGCCGAGACCGGCGAAGCGATCCTCGATGCTGTCGCACGCGTCAAGCGCGCCAATCCCGGTGCGAAATATTGCTGCGATCCGGTGATCGGCGACTATGACGGCGGCATCTATGTGCGCGAAGGCATTCCGGATTTTTTCCGTACGCGTGCACTGGCGGCTGCGGATGTCATCTGCCCGAACCAGTTCGAACTCGGTGTGCTGACCGGCCTCGATAGCGGTACGATAGACGGGACCTTCGCTGCGCTCGACTGGCTGCACGCGCTCGGGATCGAATTTGTTCTCATCACCTCGGTCTTCAACGAAGAAACGCCGGACGATTGCATCGAGATGATCGCATCGGGGCCCGACGGACGATTCCGGTTGCGGACGCCGCGTCTGCCGATCAAGGCAAATGGTGCAGGGGACGCAATTTCCGCGCTGTTTTTTGCGCATGTCCTGCGCAACGGCTCGAGCGGCGAGGCGATGGCCCAGGCCGGTTCGGCACTGTTCGGGGTGTTGAAGCTGACCGCCGACCGTGGCGCGCGGGAGATCCTGCTGGTCGAAGCGCAGGATCAGCTGATTGCGCCGACGGAGGTGTTCGAAGCGGAGAGACTGGGGTAAGCAGAACGTCTTTCGGCCATTTGCTGGGCTTGACCGGCAATTCATCTCATCGAAACAGCATGACGGTAGGTCAAGATCATGCGCCGTCGCTTTGTCACTCTCGATGTTTTCACAAAGACACGCTTCGCCGGCAATCCGCTGGCGGTAGTGCTGGAATCGGACGGCCTGGAGAAAGCCGACATGCAGGCCATCGCACGCGAGTTCAACCTCGCGGAGACGGTCTTCGTCATGACGCCGGCCGATCAGCGCAACCGCGCGATGCTGCGCATCTTCACGCCAGCAGCGGAGTTGCCGTTTGCCGGGCATCCAACCGTCGGAACTGCGGTGCTGCTCGGCTGCATGAGCGGCTACAATCTCGGCGCCCACGAACTCGTGCTGGAGGAAACGGTCGGTCCCGTTCGCTGTACTGTGGAGGCGATTGGCCGGGAGCATGGCCGTGCCAGTTTCGTGTTGCCGCGATTGCCCGAGCGGACCGGGGAATCTGTGACCGTGCAGGAGGCCGCGGCTGCGCTGTCGCTGAAGGATGACGAGATCGGCTTCGGCGTGCCGTCGCGCTGGTCGGCCGGTGTGCCCGTGCATTTCGTGCCGGTCCGCGATCTCGATGCGATCGGCCGCGCCAGCCCTGCGGCGTCGTTCGAATCCGTGTTCGGGCGAGAGGGCCGTGCGGTGGTCTATCTTTATTGCGGGGCGACGACTGAGCCGGGCCACCATTTCCACGCGCGCATGTTCGCGCCGGGCCTTGGTATCCGGGAGGATCCGGCGACCGGTGCGGCAGCCGCAGCGTTCGCTGGCGTCGTGATGGAGACGGCGCATCCCGTCGACGGCGAGCATCGGTTCGTGATCGAACAGGGATACGAGATGGGCCGGCCGAGCCAGATCGAACTCGGCATGACAATCGAGGGCGGCGCACTCACGCGTGCCACCATCGGTGGCGGCGCGATCATTGTCAGCGACGGACATATCGAGGCGTGATGACTGCCCCCGTGCTCCGGATCGAGACGCTCGATCTCAGCGTCGGCTCGTTCGAATGGGACTTCGCGCGAAAGCGCCGCGCCGAGATCGACGCGCATTTCGAAGCTGCCCGTCGAAGCAAGCCTGGCCTCTGGAACGGTCGCATCCTGCTGATGCATTCGCATGAGATCGAGAGCGCATGTCTTTGGGGCTCCTATTTCGAAACCGATTTTGCGAGCTTCATGGCCTGGCGAGACTTCGGCTTCGTCGATCCGGGCATCAACAATTGCTTTGCGCTGGGCGCGCTGCAGGGCTCGGACGGCGGCTATGTCATGGGCGTCATGGGCGGCGGGACGGCCAATGCCGGCAAGGTCTACTTTCCCGGCGGGACGCCCGATCTCAACGATGTCGTTGGCCGGAGGGTCGATCTGGAATCCAGCGTGCGGCGCGAAGTGCAGGAAGAGACCGGCCTTGCTCCGGATCAGTTCGACATCGATCCGGGCTGGCACTGCGTGCCCGCGGGCCCACTGATCGCATTGCTGAAGCCGATGCGCGCACGCGAGACGGCGGAACAATTGCGTGATCGCATTCGTGCCCATCTGGCGCTCGAGGCCGATCCTGAACTCGCGGACGTCTATATCGCGCGCGGGGAAGCCGACATCCATCCGATGATGCCGGGCTTTATCCAGACATTCCTGCGCAGCGCTGGCCGATAACGGCGCTTGTCAAACGCCCGGCATCGCGATCAAGTGGCGGGATGAAGATCGAAACCCTCGCCCGACGATACCGCGTCGATAATCCGGACAGGTTTCGTCTCTCGGACATTGATCCGGGCGATAGCGCCGGACTTGCCATCGACAAGGACGAAGCCAGGGAGATGCTGAAGGACAGCATCCGCAAGCTCGCGGATTTTCAGGACATGCTTTATGCGCAGGATCGCTGGGCCGTGCTCGCGATCTTTCAGGCGATGGATGCGGCCGGCAAGGACTCCGCCGTCGAACATGTCATGTCGGGCGTCAATCCGCAGGGCTGCCAGGTCTACTCGTTCAAGACGCCGACCTCGCAGGAGCTGGATCACGACTTCATGTGGCGAACGACGGTGGCGATGCCCGAGCGCGGGCGCATCGGAATATTCAACCGCTCCTATTACGAAGAAGTGCTGGTGGTGCGGGCACATCCCGACATTCTCGCCAAGCAGAAGCTGCCGCCGAAACTCGTCGGCAAGGACATCTGGAAGGAACGCTTCGAGGATATTCGTGCGTTCGAGAAGTATCATGCGCGCAACGGCACGCTGATCCTCAAGTTCTTCCTGCATGTGTCGAAGGACGAGCAGGCCGCGCGCTTTCTTGAACGCATTGATGATCCCGCGAAGAACTGGAAATTCAATCTAGGCGATCTTTCGGAGCGGAAGCGCTGGGACGACTACATGCGCTACTATGAGGAGACGATCCGCGAGACCAGCCGCCCGCATGCGCCATGGTTCGTGGTTCCGGCCGACAAGAAATGGTTCACGCGGCTGGTGGTGGCATCCGCTCTTGTGGAAGCGCTGGAAAGTCTCGACCTTCATTATCCGCGCGTCGACGATGCAACGCGCGCCGAACTACAAGAGGCGAGGGTCATGCTCGTGGCCGAACTGCCGGAGAAGAAGAAAAACGGCAAGAAGGGTGACAACAAGGACAACGCCAGGCGCGGCTAGCTTGCCGGGTGCGGCGGGCGTCCGTTGCGTCCGAAGAAGCAAGGCGGCCCGGCCTTTTCGCCGAAGGTCGCCAGCCGCCGGGACTTGCCGAAACACCCCCGCCTCCGCTAAAAGGCCCCTTCAAATGCGGCCGGTTAACACCACATTCACCGTGGCGCTGGCACACTAACGGTCTGTTTTTCGAGGGTTTTCGGCATGTCCGCGCAGGACTCCGCACGCGCGACGAAACGGGGGGCGCAAGACGCCCTGTCCGGTGCTGCCCTCATTCTCGGCGGTCTTCTGCTCCTTAGGCGCCCCTGAGGGCCGGCTGGGCAACTTTGCCTGGGCGCTCAGGGGTACCGGACGGAAAACCCTGAATTGGCGCCCGGATAGTGGCGCAGCACGAGACGAGGACCTTATTTCCATGACCACGGCTAAAACCGGCGTGACGCAACGCTCCGACAAGGACCGCGTCGTCATTTTCGACACCACCTTGCGCGACGGCGAGCAATGCCCCGGCGCCACCATGACACATGACGAGAAGCTCGAGGTCGCCGAGCTGCTCGACGAGATGGGTGTCGATGTCATCGAAGCCGGCTTCCCGATCGCGTCGGAAGGCGATTTCGCGGCCGTGCAGGAGATCGCGCGGCGCACCAAGAATGCGGTGGTGTGCGGGCTCTCGCGCGCTGCACCGAAGGACATCGACCGCTGCGGCGAGGCCATCAAGCCGGCAGCGCGCAAGCGCATCCATACCTTCCTGTCGACCTCGCCCGTGCACATGAAATACAAGCTCCAGAAGGAGCCGCACGAGGTCTACGAAATGGTGATCGCGCAGGTGACGCGCGCGCGCCAGCATACCGACGACGTCGAATGGTCGGCGGAGGACGGCACCCGCACCGAGCACGATTTCCTGTGCCGCTGTGTGGAGGCCGCGATCAAGGCCGGCGCCACCACGATCAACATTCCGGACACGGTCGGCTATACCGTGCCGGAGGAATATTTCGCGCTGTTCACGATGCTGCGTGAACGCGTGCCGAATGCCGACAAGGCGATTTTCTCGGCGCATTGCCATGACGATCTCGGAATGGCGGTGGCGAACTCGCTGGCCGCCGCACGCGCAGGTGTCCGACAGATCGAATGCACCATCAACGGCATCGGCGAACGCGCCGGCAATGCCTCGCTGGAAGAGGTCGTGATGGCGATCCAGACGCGCAACGACGTGTTGCCGTTCTGGACTGGCATTGACGCCACCATGCTGACGCGCGCCTCCAAGCTGGTGTCGGCCGCGACCTCGTTCCCGGTGCAGTTCAACAAGGCGATCGTCGGCCGCAATGCCTTCGCGCATGAGAGCGGCATCCACCAGGACGGCATGCTGAAGAACACCCAGACCTACGAGATCATGACGCCGGAAAGTGTCGGCGTGAAGCAGACCTCGCTGGTGATGGGCAAACATTCCGGCCGCCATGCCTTCCAGCACAAGCTGGAGGAGCTGGGCTACAAGCTCGCCGCCAACCAGCTGGAAGATGCCTTCGTGCGGTTCAAGGCGCTGGCCGACCGCAAGAAGCACATCTACGACGAGGATATCGAGGCGCTGGTCGACGAGGAAATCGCGCACGAGCACGATCGCATCACGCTGACCTCGCTGACGGTGATCGCCGGTACTCGCGGTCCGCAATCGGCAACGCTGGAACTGGACATCGACGGCCGTCAGCAGACGGTGCAATCGACCGGTAACGGTCCGGTGGATGCGATCTTCAATGCGATCAAGGCGCTGGTGCCGCACGAGGCGGTGCTGGAACTGTATCAGGTCCACGCGGTGACCGAGGGCACCGACGCGCAGGCCGAGGTTTCGGTGCGGCTCGCGCAGGGCGACTATTCTGTTACCTCGCGCGGTGCTGACCCCGATACGCTGGTTGCGTCGGCCAAGGCCTATCTCGGCGCCCTGAACAAGCTGACCAGCAAGCAGAACCGCAGCGCCGAAGGCGGCCGCGGCCGCCGCATCCATTCGACGGATGTAGGGTAGCTTCGGATTGAGCCGGCGGGTCTTTCGAACGCGTCCGGCTCAACTCAAATTTAAGCACGCCGGTCAGCGCAATCTTAAGGTTGCTGGCTCGCTCGCCACCGGAGTGGGCGCTCCCCAGCCTTAAGTCGATCTTCAGACAAGGCTGCCACCGTGCCGCCTTTCCGAAGGCGACGGGCACGCTATGACGGCGATCGAACGAACAGACGGCGGCCGCGGGATGATGTCCCTGATCGGCCTGACTCTGCCCGTCTTCGCCGTCACGATCTGCCTGTCGGCGCTGCTGCTGTTCTCGGTCCAGCCGATGTTCGCCAAGATGGTGCTGCCGCTGCTCGGCGGTTCGCCCGGCGTTTGGTCGGTGGCCATGGTATTCTTCCAGGCGATGCTGCTCGCCGGATACGCCTACGCCCATGGCGTCACGCGCCTGTTCGATCCGCGTGTCGCGGTCGGCATCCACATCTGCGTTTTCAGTCTCGCGCTGTTCTCGCTGCCGCTTGCGCTGGCGTCCGGCTTCGGCAAGCCGCCGGCCGATGGCGAAGCGTTGTGGCTGATCGGGCTGTTTGCCCTGTCGATCGGCCTGCCGTTCTTTGCGGTCTCCGCCAACGCGCCGCTGCTGCAGGCCTGGTTTGCGCGCACGAAGCATCCGCAGGCGAACGATCCGTATTTCCTCTATGGCGCGTCAAATCTCGGTTCGTTCGTTGCGCTGCTGGCCTATCCCGTCGTGATCGAGCCGTTCCTGACGCTGCGCTCGCAGTCGCTCGCCTGGACCGGCGGCTTCGTTCTGCTGATGGCGATGATTGCCGGCGCCGGGATTCTGATGGCCGCGACCATGCGGCCGGCGACAGCACGGGCCGAGGCAACGCTGGCGGTCGCGCCCCGCTTGATGGACATTGCACGCTGGATCGCACTCGCCTTCGTGCCGTCGGCGATGCTGGTTGCAGTGACGTCGCACATCTCGACCGACATCGCATCCGCGCCGTTCCTGTGGGTGGTGCCGCTCGCCATTTTCCTCGCGACCTTCATCTTCACCTTCCGCGCGGGCGGCGAGAAGACGCACCGGGCGCTGGTGCGGCTGCAGCCGTTCATCATTGCGCCGCTCGCGATCGCCTTGTTCGGGGGAGCGCGCGCCTACTGGTTTGTGGTGCTGTTCCTCGATCTTGCGCTGCTCGCGGTCACGGCGATGATCTGCCATCGCGAGCTTTACCTGAAGCGGCCGGACGCGCGCTATCTGACAGGCTTCTATCTCT
>Ga0180218_1002013_pt1 | contig 11102 bp, 11 predicted proteins | sample eDN3rd37CKraftBY_FD_151334 | JGI IMG/M metagenome (GOLD analysis project Ga0180218, IMG submission 151334) | Enriched backyard soil microbial communities from Emeryville, California, USA - eDNA 3rd pass 37_C Kraft BY (version 2) (version 2) | ecosystem: Environmental > Terrestrial > Soil >... | reverse complement strand
CGCGCGCGTGGTGGTCGCCATGTCCGGTGGTGTGGACAGCTCCGTCGCCGCGGCGCTCGCGAAAGCTGCCGGTTACGACGTCGTCGGGATCACGCTGCAGCTCTATGATCACGGTGCCGCCTCGGGCCGTAAGGGTGCCTGCTGTGCCGGCCAGGACATTCACGATGCCCGCCGCGTCGCGGAACATCTCGGCATCGCGCACTACGTGCTCGACTACGAGCGCCAGTTCCGCGAGGCCGTCATCGCGCCTTTCGCCGAGAGCTATCTTGCGGGCGAGACGCCCATTCCGTGCGTATCCTGCAACCAGAACATCAAGTTCTCGGGCCTGCTTGATACCGCGCGCGAAATAGGCGCCTCAGCACTGATCACCGGTCACTATGTGGATTGGCGTCTCGTCGACGAGCGTCCCGCGCTCTTCCGGCCTGTCGACCTCGGCCGCGACCAGAGCTACTTCCTCTTCGCGACGACCCGCGACGAGCTTGCCTTCCTGCGCTTTCCTCTCGGGGCGCTGCGCAAATCTGTCGTGCGCGATCTTGCCCGTGCACTCGCCCTCCCGGTCGCCGAAAAGGCTGACAGCCAGGACATTTGCTTTGTTCCGCAGGGCCGCTACAGCGACGTGATCGAGCGGTTGAAGCCCGAGGCGGCGACGCCGGGGAACATTGTTCACGTCGATGGCCGTATTCTCGGTCGGCACGAGGGCATCATCGGCTTCACGGTAGGCCAGCGCCGCGGGCTCGGCGTCACGGACCGCGAGCCGCTCTATGTCGTACGGCTCGACGCCGCCCGATCTGAGGTTGTAGTCGGTCCGCGAGACAGCTTGCGTGTGCGCACGATTATGCTTAAAGACGTCAACTGGATCGGCGATGAGCCGGTCAACGGCGGGCTCAGCGCGCGTGAACGTCTTCATGTGCGCGTGCGCTCGTCGCAGGATCCGCTGCCGGCGCTTCTTTCGCTCAAGGGACGCACGGCTGTGGTTGTTCTGGACGACGGAGAGTTCGGGGTGGCTCCGGGTCAGGCGTGCGTCTTCTATTCTTCCGAACCAAATGCGCGCGTGCTCGGTGGCGGTTGGATCGCCGCGACCTCGGCCGACGTTCATGAGGCCATCTCGGGCAGCCTATCGCGGGCCGAGACGCTTCATGCGCTGGCGCGGGCTCCGGTGGCGGCCGGGCCGGCTGACTGATTGACGGCGGGTATTGCGCCCGCATTGGGTGCATTGACGAGGACGAACGTCGATGTTGCGTTCTGAAAATGGGCAAGGAACGTCGGGAATGCAGAATAGCTCGATGAGGCAGACGGCGGCCACGCAGATGGACGAGGCCGCGATCAGGAGCGCGTATCGGCGCTGGGCGCCCGTCTACGACAACACGTTCGGCCGCTTCACGACCGAGGGACGCCGGCACGCCGTCGAGATCATCAATCAGCGCCAGGGCAAAGTGCTCGAGGTCGGTGTTGGCACGGGTCTCTCCCTTCCCGACTACGGCCGCCATCTCGAGATCGTCGGCATCGACCTCTCTCCGGAGATGCTCGACAAGGCGCGCGAGAAGGTCGCCGAGGAGGGTCTCGTCAACGTGACGGGCCTTCACGAGATGGACGCGAGTGATCTTACGTTCCCGACGGGTTCGTTCGATACCGTCGTCGCCATGTACGTCATGACCGTCGTTCCCGATCCCGAGAAGGTCATGCGCGAGCTTGCGCGCGTGTGCAAGGTCGGCGGCGAGGTGATCCTGGTGAATCACTTCAGCCAGGAAGAGGGCGTGCGTGGCTGGGTCGAGCGCCGCATGGCGCCATTCGCCGACAAACTCGGCTGGCATCCGGTGTTCGACGTCGACCGCGTCATGGTCTGCGACAATCTCAGGCTCGTCGGCCGGCGGGCGCTGCGTCCGTGGGGCCTCTTCACGATGCTGCGCTTCGAAAAGGTCCGTGAGGTCGCGCAGATCGCGGCCGAGTAGCATTCATCGCCGTCGCATCGAAGATCCGGCTTCGACCAGCAACATTGGCCGACTTCTATTGACAGCGCTCGTGCCGCGTCCTTATACGAGGGCGCCGGTTCGGCGGGGTAGCTCAGGTGGTTAGAGCGAAGGTCTCATAATCCTTAGGTCGGCGGTTCAAGTCCGCCCCCCGCTACCAGCGCTATCGCACTTTGCGACGGCGCCCGATCATCAGCCAGCAGTGCGACGAGGAGCCCGCCAGTGCACGCGCTTACGATGTGCGCCGCGGGCTCACGGTCATCAGTTCCACCAACCGTCGATGTCGTTGTCCCCGCGTAGTAGCCAGCTCGCTACGGCCCAGATCAGGAAAACGACGATGCCGCCTGCGAGTACGATACCGCACGCGAATAGAAGGACTTCATTCATTGGATGAACTCCCCGTGCCCAATGGGGGCAATCGAGGAGCCTGGCTTTCCAACCTCGCGCTTCTTTCTTCGGCGATACGACTGCGCCTGAGCGCCTTTTCTGGAGTTCATGCAACAATTGAACCTTGAGCATTCCGATCGCCGGGACAATGCCTAGCTCGATCCGGCGATGCAATTTCATCTTAGATATGCGCGCCAACTACCTGTTAGTAACCCACAAAAACGCTGTCTGCACGCGCGCGCCACAGGTGTTTCACTCACCCGGACCCAAATTGGCCCCATTGGCCCCGTAGACATCTCCCGCTTCCGCGCATTCGTTGCGTTCATCGCCGCGCGCAGGCGCCGTTTTACTCCGCCCTACGGAGCCCGATGGGCCATGCCCGAGCCGCATTTCTCAACGCTGAGCGACGACCTCCCGCGAACGCTGCGCCGGGCGCGCGAAGAGCGCGACGCACGCGAGCGCGATGCGAATGGATCCCGCTTTCCCTCCTCGCTCAAGGCGGCGATGAGCGCGGCCTCGGGGAACGCAATGCCGACGCCGGACTATGCGGCTGCAGCGACTCTCACGGGCGGCACGACCGTAACGCGGATCGACGTGCCATTTCACCGGCTCGTAACCTTCTTCATGAAAGCGGTGTTTGCGGCGATTCCGGCCCTCGTGATGCTCACGATCATGCTCTGGACGATCGGCGAAGTGCTGCAGCGCTACTTTCCGTGGCTGCTGAAGATGCGCATTCTCATTCAGTTCCCTGGGTAATCTCCGCGCCGCCGCGAGCAATGCGTTGCACGCGATGTGCTTGCGCGCGCACAAAACTCTGTGAGGGAACACCCCTCGCGCCTCGATGGTTAGTCCAAACACGTGAACAGCCACGAGGAGAAAGTGAATGCAGAAACTTGCCATGGCTGCGATCGCGCTCGGACTTTTCATGAGCCCGGCGATTGCCCAGACGACAGCGCCCGGAACCGAGACCAAGCCATCCGGGCAGGAAACCAATCGCGCGGATTGTTTGAAAAACTTCCGTGCGGCTGATGCCAACGGCGACGGCACACTCAGCGTGGCCGAGGCCGAAAATGCCAAGCGCGTTGTTCCGACGACCCTTGCGATGCAGGGCCCGATCAGCGAAAGCGAGTACATGACCGCCTGTCTGCAGCAGGTGCCGAAAGGCGGCTGATCGGCGGCATTATTGAAGCGATCAACTGCAGCCTCGTCTCGACGCCAATGCCTCGAGACGAGGCCCATCGCATTTTTTTTTGCTGGGCGCATCTGGCGCACGATTTTCTGCAACGTCACGGCTTTCAACAATCAAGGGTTTCGCCCCAGTTGAAGCCCTAACGCTGCGTCTCCACTTCCTCTCGCGTGTAATGCGTACATTTGAGGAGGCATCGATGCGGAAGCTTGTAGCGGCTGCAATTGTGATGAGTGCTTGCGTCACCTCGGCCTTTGCTCAAACCCCTAAGGACGAGGTGCCCCCGGCAGGCGAAGCGAATTCTCGGGCCGATTGCCAGGAACAGTTCCGCTACGCCGACAAGGACGGCGATGGCGTGCTGAGCCCCGCCGAGGCGGAGAACGCACGCAAGGTCATTCCGACGGATCTTGCTTTGACCGGCCCCATTACCAGGACAGAGTTCATGGATGCTTGTGCTGCCCTGATCGACAAGGGCGGCTGAGCCTCACTTCTCGTCCCGCCACTGCAGCCGGCCTCGTCGGCTGCAGCTCTCTCAAGCTTGACGATGCAGTATGCGCCCGGCCACCGCATCGAGCTTCGCGACGAGTGCAGGATCACGCGCATCAGGCGGCGTGATGATCGCCGTTTCGAGCGCTCGGTCCGAGCCGATTGGGCAGGGTGGATGCTCGCGCGGGAACGCGTGACAGAGCCGCGAGATGATGCGTTGCGACTTGCTCACGTTCTCCCTCAGAACTTTGAGGATCTCCGTGACATCGACCTCACGATAATCATCGTGCCAGCAGTCGTAGTCGGTGACCATGGCGAGCGTCGCGTAGCAGATCTCGGCCTCGCGGGCGAGTTTGGCTTCGGGCATGTTCGTCATGCCGATGACGTCGCAGCCCCAGGCGCGATAGAGATTCGACTCGGCGCGTGTCGAGAACTGCGGCCCCTCCATCGCGAGATACGTTCCCCCACGCGTGATCGCGATGCCTTCCGCGCGCGCGGCCCTCTCGACTTCGTCGACAAGCGCGGGGCTCACAGGATCGGCAACGGAGACGTGTGCGACGCAGCCCGTGCCGAAGAATGATTTCTCGCGCGCGAACGTGCGGTCGATGAACTGGTCGACGAGCACGAAATGGCCTGGCGGGTACTGCTCCTTGAGCGAGCCGCAGGCCGAAATGGATATGAGGTCCGTGACGCCGGCCCGCTTCAGGCAATCGATGTTGGCGCGATAGTTGATCTCGGTCGGGGGGACGCGATGGCCGCGCCCGTGACGTGGCAGGAAACGGACTGGCAGGCCGTCCACCTCGGCGAAGAGGATTGCGTCCGAAGGGACGCCCCATGGGCTTACGACGAGCTCCCAGTGCGGGTTCTTGAGATCGGGGAGGTCGTAGTGCCCGCTGCCGCCGAGAAAGCCGAGAACCGTCTTCACCATCGTGCCAACTCTTTCGTCGCCTGAAACAGACTGCGGCGGCCCGAGAGCCGCCGCAGGTCGGTGCGTGCTGGGTGGCTGGCAGGCTCGAGCCCGCGAACAACCTAGGCTATTTGCAGAGCGTCGCGAAAGCCTTGCACTCCGAGCCGAGCCCGCCCTTCGTGCACTTGAAGCGGACCTTGCTCACTTTGTAGCCCGGCGCCGTGCCAACCTTCTGGCCGGCGGCCATGAACTGGGCCCAGCTACCCCAGTCCGTCGCCTGGAGTACGGCTTCCCACGCCTGGAACTTGGCGCCGTCCTCGGTCGTGTTCGTGCCTTGTCCGCCCTTGTTCATGCACGCAGCCGACGCCACCGATGCCATGCCGAGCGATAAAGCGGCGGCCATCGCCGCCGCGGCGATTCCATAACGAACCGTGCCCATATCCGTCTTCCCCTGTCAGAGTGATCGGGTCGCTCCTTCGCAATGCCTCTCAGCGCCCGATTCGGGGACTATAGCGGCAGGCGGACCGGAGCACAGATGCACGCAAGCCACAGCGGCTTGTCATCAGAGCGTGAAGCCGCCGTCGACGAGGAAGGCCTGGCCGGTCGTGAACGCGGCTTCGTCGCTCGCCAGATAGACGGCGATCGCTGCTATCTCCTCGGCCGTGCCGAGCCGGCCCATGGGTTGGCGATCGATGAACATCTGGCGCACTTCGGCGGCGGGCTTGCCGAGCGCCTGGGACTGCGCGGCGATGCGCGCATCGAGCGAGGGCGACTGGACGGTGCCGGGGCAAATGGCATTGCAGCGGATGCCTTTACGGATGAAATCGGCGGCGACGGATTTGGTGAGGCCGATCACGGCGGCTTTGGTCGCGCCGTACACATAACGGTTGATCACGCCGCGCGGTGCGCCGGCGGCAGAAGCAATGTTCACGATCGCGCCGCCGCCCTTGGCGAGCATGGCTGGAAGAAAGGCCGAGATCGTGCGGTGCATGGACTTCACGTTGAGGTCGAATGAAAAATCCCACTCATCCTCCGAGCATTCGAGCACCGTGCCATTGGCCACGAACCCGGCCGCATTGAAGAGGATGTCGACAGCGCCGAGTTCCTTGGCCAGCGCATTGACGGCTGCGGTATCGCGCACGTCGAGCTTGCGCGCCTCGGCAATGCCGTCGCGCTTCAGCGCTTCGAGCGCGGCCGCGTCGATGTCGGTTGCGATCACGCGAGCGCCTTCGCGCGCAAAGGCGATTGCCGTGGCGCGACCGATGCCCGCGCCCGACGCCGTGCAGAAGGCGGTCTTGCCGTTCAAACGCCCTGCCATGTGGTCCTCCCGGAGTGCCGATGTTGGTTTTGCCTGGGCGCAAGCTTAGAGGCGGATTGGTCCGTGGGGAACCGGCGCGCCGCAGAACCTCAGCGGACCGTCTCGCCCGGATAGACGCCCCAAAGCTTGTTCTGCTCGACATACCCCCGGTAGTCGCCGACCGAGATTTGGCACCAGTGGCCGTCGCACCGCCGGATGCCGCAGATGACGCCGGGCTCCAGCAGCGCAACCTGGCGGGCGGATGTCGAATCCTCGTCGCGCAGGGGCACCGGCTTCGCCGCTTTGCTCGTACGCGCCTCGCCTGTCGCCCAGGCCATGATCACGCACGTGCGGCGCGCCGACAGCAGGGCGTGTGCAACCCAGCCGACGCTGCCGTCCTGGTCGCGGATCTGGCGCCAGTTCTCGTACTCCTCGATGACCTCGACCGGCAGCCCGACGCGGTTGAAGACCCAGAGGATCTTGTGGTCCGTGCCGGGGCCCTGGCGAACCTGCACGCGGTCCGACTTGAGGCTGACGAAGCGTGGGAGCGGCAGGCCCGAGGCCCCGACGCCGAGCGGCTGTGGCGGCTGCGCGGAGATGGGCGTCGCGAAGGCCGCGCCGAGGGCAAGCGTGATTGCTGTGATCGCAAGGCCGTCCCGCCACACCGCACGAGGCCGAATTCGTATGGTCGTCAAGTCTCTGCCCCGTACTCCCTGCCGCATCCCTGCACCAGTGCCTATGCGATTCGTGGTGCCCGTTCGATGCGGCCCGCGCGCCCCTCTAACATAATAAGGAATTCGACCGGATCACGGTCCGCTCGCCGCACTGTGATCGGAGTTGCGATCAAAGGCCGTCGCGGGTACCACTCAGCCTTCTCAGGCGATCGCCGCGCTCGGCTCCTCCAGCGCGGCCGTGTTCAATTAACCGCAGGTAGCCCGTGGCCGGTCATAGTCTTCCATCGACCATCCTTTCCATGCTTGCGCCCGTTCATCGTGACGGGTGGAAGTTCCTGGCCATCGGCGTAGTGCTCGCGCTGCTGTTCCTCATGGTGTGGCCGCCGCTCGGCTGGCTGCTCGTCGTCATCTCCGCTTGGATCGCTTATTTCTTTCGCGATCCCGATCGCGTGACGCCGCTGCGCGAGGGCCTCGTGATCGCGCCGGCGGACGGCCGCATCTCGGCGGTCGAGCGCGTCGTGCCGCCGCCCGAGCTCGGCTTCGGCATCGGCGAGCGCCAGCGCATCTCGATCTTTCTCTCGGTCTTCGACGTGCACATCAACCGCGCGCCGGTCGCGGGCCGCATCAGCCGCTCGGTGTATGTGCCGGGTGCGTTCCTCAATGCCGCACTCGATAAGGCGAGCGCCGACAACGAGCGTCGCGCCCTCGTGATCACGACCGGGACCGGCGAGGAGATCGGTGTCGTTCAGATCGCCGGCCTGATCGCGCGGCGCATCGTCACGTTCAAAGACGAGGGCGACATGGTCGGCGTCGGCGAGCGCTTCGGCCTCATCCGTTTTGGAAGCCGCGCGGATGTCTACCTGCCGGAAGGCAAGACAGCGCTCGTGGCGGTCGGGCAGCGCGCCGTTGCGGGCGAGACCGTGCTCGCAGACCTCACGTCGAGCGAGGTCGAGCGCGAGGCGCGGTTGGGGTGAGTCATGCTCGCGCGGCCGGCCGTGATGCTCATTTCTCCTGCTTCCCGCGCGCAGGGAGAGAGGCGACGGCACACGCCAACGTCAGCGCGAGCTCCCGCCCCTCATCCTAACCGTCTCCCCGCGAAGAACGGGGAGAAGGGACATCTCGCGCTCGCGGCAGCGGTCGCAGCACCAGTTTCATGAGCGCGCGACTGCGCGCCGGCCGCTAGGCTGTCCTGCAACAAAAAGCAGACCTCGCGCGCTTGCCGCCGCGGGCATAGCACTACGGGGCGGTTGCGAAGCGCCTCTTCCCAGCAGCCCGCGGCCACTAAGATAAAGCCGCCCAGATCATCGTAATGCCCGCCAGCACCATCATGGCTTCGAGAATGCCGGCGTAGTGGCGCGCATCGAGACGCATGACGATCGACTTCGCGAACCACGAGCCGACCATGAGCGCGCCCCCCACGATGAGCCCTTTCGCGATCGTCTCCCAGGGCAGCACGCCATACGTGCGGAAGACCAGCGACTTCACGAAGCTCACTGCGCCCGAACCGACGGCCTCGGTCGAAATGTAGGCGCCTTTGGTCAGGCCGTAGGCGAGGAAGAAGGGCGTATTGAGCGGCCCTGTCGAAGCGACGAGGCCGGTGAGGAAGCCGATGGCCGCGCCGACGAGGGCCAACCCCCAGAGCGTCACCGAGAAGCCGCGCACCATGAGCCAGCGCCGGACGGGGATGACGCCGATCAGAAATACGCCGAGCGCGGCCTCGACGAGACGAGCATCGAGCGCGATGAGTGTGCGAGCCCCGAGCGCGGCAGCAGGGATGGCAGTCGCGCAATAGGCGGCATTGGCGCGCCAGTCGACCTCGCGCCACCAGATGGCGACGCGCATCCAGTTCGCGAGTACGCTGGCGATTGCCATGATCGGCACGGCTTCCTTGGGACCGAATGCGAAGACCAGGATCGGCATCACGAGGATCGATGCGCCGAAGCCCACCACGCCGCCGATCACGCCGCCGACGAGCCCGAGCAGAAGAATGAGCATCCAGATCATGCGGGGGCTCGGCAGGGCAGGAGACGCGCGCGTGGGCACACGTCGCGGCTGTGGGCAGAAGGGGCGGCAGGTGCCACCAAAGCAGCCCGCGACCCTACGCCGAGTCCAGCTCGCGGGTCCAGGCTCCTGCCGTGGGCCTGACCACCACCTACCGTCGATCACCCACGGCAAGCCGCCGCTCGATGAAGAGCGAGTAGCGCGACATGCCGAAGCAGAAGATCCAGAAGATCAGCCCCGCGAACGCGTAGCCGGTCATGGCGGTCGCGTGCGAGAACCACTTCGCGTCCGTCTGGTTGAGTTGCACGATGCCGAGCAGGTCGAAGATGCCGATGATGAGGACGAGGCTCGTGTCCTTGAAAAGACTGATGAACGAATTGACGATACCGGGGATGACGAGCTTCAGCGCCTGGGGCAGGACGATGAGGCCCATCTTCTGCGCGTAGGTGAGGCCAAGGGCGTCGGCCGCCTCGAACTGGCCGCGCGGGATCGCCTGCAGGCCGCCGCGGATCACCTCGGCGAGATAGGCGGCGGCGAACAGCGCGACCATGATGAGCGCGCGCAGCAGCTTGTCGATCGTCATGCCCTCGGGAAGGAAGAGCGGCAGCATCACCGAGGCCATGAACAGCACGGTGATGAGCGGCACGCCGCGCACAAGCTCGATAAAGCCGACCGATACCCATCGCACGATTGGCATGCGCGATCGCCGCCCGAGAGCCAGCATGATGCCAAGCGGGAAAGCGCCGGCGATGCCGACGCTCGCGACGACGAGCGTCACGAGGAGGCCGCCCCACAGTTCCGTCGGCACATGGGGGAGGCCGAAATAGCCGCCCGAGAGCAGAAGGAACGCGGCGATGGGAAAGACGACGATCATATAGATCGTGTTGACGAGCTTGCCCGGCACGCGCGGGATCATCAGCGGCACGAGACCGATGAGCGCGAGCACGTACGTCAGGTCGACGCGCCAGCGCTGAGGTTCCGGATAGCGCCCGTACATGAACTGGCTGAACTTCGCCTGGATGAAGGGCCAGCACGCGCCGGCGCCCTCGCGCGAGCACGCCTTGCCGTCCTCGCCCTCCCAGGTCGCATTCAGAAAAGCCCAGTTCACAACGCCGCTCACGACCGTCCAGATCAGCCAGAGGGCGATGAGGGTGAGGATGGCGTTCGTCGGGCTCGAGAAGAGATTCTTGCGCAACCAAGCGAAGGGGCCGACTTCGCTACGGGGAGGGCGCATATCTGCGGTCGTGCTCGTCATGGCGGTCCCCTATCTCTCGACGAGCGCGATGTGCTTATTGAACCAGTTCATGAACGCCGACGTGATGAGGCTGATCGTCAGGAACACGAGCATGGTCAGCAGGATGACTTCTACCGCCTGGCCGGTCTGATTGAGCACGGTGCCGGTAAAGACGCTGACGAAATCGGGATAGCCGATCGCGACCGCGAGCGAGGAGTTCTTCGTCAGGTTGAGGTACTGGCTGGTCAGCGGCGGGATGATGATGCGCAGCGCCTGCGGGAGAATGACGAGGCGCATGGTGAGGCCGCTCGAGAGGCCGAGCGCGTTCGCCGCTTCGCGCTGGCCACGCGGTACGCCCGCGATGCCGGCGCGTACGATCTCGGCAATGAAGCTCGCGGTGTAGGTGGAGAGACCGACAAGCAGCGCCATGAGCTCGGGCAGCACGGTGATGCCGCCCTGGAAGTTGAAGCCGCGCAGCACGGGATACTCGAAGCTCAGCGGCTGACCGAGCACGATGTACACAGCGCCCGGCAGCAGCAGGACGAGCGCGAGCGTGGTCCACAGCACAGGGAAGCGTTCGCCCGTCGCGCGCTGGCGCCGACCGGCCCAGATCGCAATGGCGATCGACAGCACGATGCCGATGGTGAGCGCGATCAGGACGGCGTTGAAACCCGGCTCCGGTATCGGCGCCGGCAGATAGAGCCCACGCACGTTGAGCGAGGCCCCGAGGGGCAGAGCAATGCTCTGGCGGGGGTTCGGCAGGTTTTTGAGGACGGCGAAGTACCAGAAGAAGAGCTGCAACAGAAGCGGCACATTGCGCAGGATCTCGACGTAGGCGCCGCAGATGCGCGCGATCAGCCAATTCGACGAGAGGCGTCCGATGCCGACCAGAAATCCGAGAACGGTCGCGAACACGATGCCGAGCGCGGCGACCAGCAGCGTATTGAGAAGTCCCGCCCAGAA
>Ga0180218_1002011_pt1 | contig 11117 bp, 10 predicted proteins | sample eDN3rd37CKraftBY_FD_151334 | JGI IMG/M metagenome (GOLD analysis project Ga0180218, IMG submission 151334) | Enriched backyard soil microbial communities from Emeryville, California, USA - eDNA 3rd pass 37_C Kraft BY (version 2) (version 2) | ecosystem: Environmental > Terrestrial > Soil >... | reverse complement strand
GACGTGATGCGCCTCCCGGAAGGGTAGGCCGAGGGCGCGTACGAGCCAGTCGGCGAGGTCGGTCGCCGTCGAATAGCCGCGGCCGGCCGCGGCCCGCATGGTTTCCGGGACGGGCTCCAGGTCCTCGATCATGCCGCGCATGGCCGCCGCCGCCACGGCGAAGGCGCGGAGGGCGTCGAACGTCACCTCTTTGTCCTCCTGCATGTCCTTGGAATAGGTCAGCGGGAGACCCTTCATGACCATGATGAGGCTCTGGAAGGCGCCGGCGATGCGGCCGACCTTGGCCCGGCAAAGCTCGGCGGCATCCGGGTTGCGCTTTTGGGGCATGATGGACGAGCCCGTCGTCCAGCGGTCGGACAGGCGCACGAAGCCGAACTGCGGCGTGATCCAGATCACGATTTCCTCCGCGAGACGCGAAAGATGCATGGCCGAAATAGCCGCCGCGGCGAGCGTTTCCAGGGCGAAATCGCGGTCCGAGACGCCGTCGAGCGAGTTCGCCGTCGGGCGGTCGAAGCCGAGGGCCTCGGCGGTGTGCTCGCGGTCGATCGGGAAGGAGGTGCCAGCGAGTGCTGCCGAGCCGAGCGGACTCTCGTTGAGGCGCTTCCTGGCATCGGCAAAGCGCCCCCTGTCGCGCCCAAGCATTTCCACGTAGGCAAGGAGGTGGTGGCCGAATGTGACCGGCTGGGCCGGCTGGAGGTGCGTGAAGCCGGGCATGACGACGTCTGCATATGCCTCGGCCTTCGTCGCCAGCACCTGCTGCAGGCCGGCGAGCACACTATCGAAGGCGTCGAGGCTGTCGCGCACGTACAACCTGAAGTCGAGCGCGACCTGATCATTGCGCGAGCGAGCCGTGTGGAGCCGCCCGGCTGCGGGGCCGATCAGCTCGGCAAGCCGGCTCTCGACATTCATGTGAATGTCCTCGAGGGCCTGCGAGAAGGCGAATTCGCCGCGCTCGATCTCGGCTCGGACCTGCTCGAGGCCCTTGATGATCTCGCGTGCATCAGCTTTGGTAATAATGCCTTGGCGCGCCAACATTTCCGCATGCGCCTTGGAACCCGCGATATCCTGCGGTGCCATGGCCTTGTCGAAGCCGATGGAGGCATTTATCTCGACCATCAGGTCGGCGGGTGACATTGCGAAGCGGCCACCCCACATCTTATTGGCATCGGAACGGGTCACGGCGGGGCCTCTTCGGTCGAGGGCTGGCGTATCAGGGAAGCCAGAAGGGAACTCATGAGTACCAACGAGAGCAGGGGCCAGGCCGCGAGGGCCGCGGCCGGAGGGCTGCCCCTCTCGGTCTATATTGCGGTCGCCGTCGTCTTCGCCCTGATCGGATTTGGCGCGGTATACGTGACCGTGGGGGACCCTGACAATCGCAAAGGCGGGGCCGTGGTTTCTGCGTCCCCATCGGCCGCCGCACCTCCGTCCGAGGCGAAGCAGCGGCGGCGGCTCCCTGCCGGGCCTGGCCGGAACGCGCTCAGCAAGGGGCAGGTCGCCGGTTTCGTCTTCAAGAGCGCTCCGGAGGAGGTGCCACTCGCTCCTTTCGTCGATGCGGAGGGTCGCGAGCGCACGCTAGCTGACTGGAAAGGCAAGGTGGTCCTGCTGAACCTCTGGGCCACGTGGTGCGCGCCCTGCCGCAAGGAAATGCCCGCGCTGGACCGCCTTCAGGCCGATCTCGGCTCGGACAAGTTCGAGGTGGTCGCCGTGAGCGTCGACCGGACGGGCATCGAGGGCGCGCGCAAGTTCCTCGGTGAGATCAACGTGAAGCGCCTTGCGACGCTCGCCGACCCGACGGCGCGCATGGCTACGACGCTCAAGGCCATAGGCCTGCCGGCGACGCTGCTCATCGACACCGAGGGGCGCGAGATCGGGCGCATGGTCGGCCCCGCCGAATGGGACGCGCCGGAGGCCAAGGCGCTGATCCGCGCGGCACTCGATAACGCAGGGTAAAAGCGCGAGGGGCGGCCCCTGTGGAGTCGAACACGCTTGCGGTCGCCCCTCGCCTCCCCTCCGTGGCAGTTTGGAGGGGCGGGACCGGCGCTTGCTTGCGGCCCCAATGAGTAGAACGCGCCGGCGCGGCGATTTCCGTCTGTAGATTTGCTGGGGGCTGGTGGAGGGATGGCCGCTCTCTTCCCCTTCTCCCCGTTCTGACGGGGAGAAGGTCGGGATGAGGGGCGGGAGCTTGCGCTGACGTCGGCGTATGCCGCCGCCCCTCACCCTGCCCCTCTCCCCGTAAGCACGGGGAGAGGGAACTCTTACTAAACGATTTCGTTGACGAGCTTGGTCTCGCCGCGCGCGAGGCGGTCGGCGTTCTCGATCAGGAGATCGATGACGCGGTCCTCGTAACGCACAGTCTCGCCGCCGGTGTGCGGCGTGATGATGACGTGCGGCATGGACCAGAGCGGCGAGGAGGCTGGCAGCGGCTCTTCCACGGTGACGTCGAGCGCGGCGCCGCGGATGCGCTTCTCCTGCAGCGCGGCGGTGATGGCCGGCTCGTCGACGACCTTGCCGCGCGCGACGTTCACGAGAAAGGCCGTCGGCTTCATGGCGGCAATCTGCGGGCCTGAAATGAGGTTAGTTGTCTCGGGCGTCAGCGGGCATGTGAGCGCCACGAAGTCGGCCTCGGGCAGCTTGGCCATCAGCGCGCTGTCGGCGACGACCTCGTCGGCTGCGCCCGCTCCGGCTGCGGGATTGCGTCGCGTCGCGATCACCTTCATGCCGAAGGCCTTGCAGAGCGCGGCGAGCCGCTGGCCGATGCGCCCGGCTCCGACGATGAGGACGGTCTTGCCCTCGATCTCGTCCTCGCGGATCGATCGGTCGCCCTGCATGCCGCGCCAGGACTTCGCATGTTGCGCATCGCGCAGGAAATGGAGCTGACGCGAGAGCGAGAGCATGAGCGCAATGGCGTGCTCGGCGACAGCATTGGCATTGACGCCATGGCCGCTTGCGAGACGGATGCCGTTCGCCTTCAGCACCTCGCGATCGTACTGGTCGGTGCCGGCGCTGATCGATTGGATGAACTTGAGACGCGGGTTCTTCGCCGCGAGCTCGTTCTTCCACATCATGGACACCGAAAGCACGTCTGCGTTCGGCAGCTTGGCGACAAGCTCGTCGTAGTTGCGCGCGATGTCGAAGCTCATGCCCGTGTTGCGGGCCGTGAACGGCTCGGTGAACTCGTAGGCGACGTGCGCGAAGAGGACGTGAGTATCCTTGCGGGCGGGAAATGCGGCCATGCACTCTCTCTTGTCGGCTCATGAGAACGGGCGCGCAACGCGGCGCACCCGCCCGTTGCTGAACTCAGATGGGATCCCAGGAAAAGACATCGCCCGAGCGGTCGAGCGGCGTCAAGGACGTGCGGATCGCGGGCAGCGCGTGCTCGGCGATCGTCTGCGGCGTCCAGCCTTCCTCGCGATGGACGCTGCGGATCGGGCGCGTCTGGTTGAAGAGATAGATCTCGTGCATGCGCGAGGCGAGGATCTGGCCAGAAACCTCCTTGGCGAGATCCGAGAGAAGGAAGATGGCGAGCGGCGCGATCTTGTCCGGCGTCATCCTCTTGATGCGCTCGACGCGGGCCTGCTGCTCGGGCGTCTCGGTCGGGATGGTGCCGATCATGCGGCTCCAGGCGAACGGCGAGATGCAGTTCGAGCGCACGTTATAGCGCTGCATGTCGAGAGCAATGCCGCGCGAGAGACCGACGATGCCCATCTTGGCGGCGGCATAGTTCGCCTGCCCGAAATTGCCGATGAGACCGGACGTCGACGTGAAGTGCACGAACGCGCCCGACTCCTGCTCCTTGAAGTGGTTCGCAGCGGCGCGGCTCACATAGAAGGCGCCATAGAGGTGCACCTTGATGACCTGATCGAAGTCCACGACCGACATGCGGTGGAAGATGCGATCGCGCAGGATGCCCGCGTTGTTGATCACGCCGTCGATGCGCTTGAAGTTGTCGAGCGCGCACTGGACGATCTTTTCCGCACTCTTCGGCTCGGCGACGCTCTCGAAGTTGGCGACGGCCTGTCCTCCGGCCTTGCGGATCTCCTCGACGACCTCCTCGGCGGGCTGTTGGCTCGCGGCGCCTTCACCGTCCACCGAGGCGCCGAGGTCATTGACGACGACCTTGGCGCCTTCCTGGGCCGCAAGCATCGCCATGCCCCTGCCGATGCCGCGACCTGCACCGGTGACGACGACGACTTTACCTTCCAAGCAGCCAGCCATGGGCAGAGCCTTTCCTCTTCGTATGCTTCTGGACCGGTTTGAGAATTTTGATCCGGCAAGCTGGCACGGCGAAGGGGAGGGCGTCAAACGGGGATGCGCCGCGCCGGTCGGCATGGCGGCCGCGACCTCGATGAGGTTGTGCGGAGAGATCAGCGGAGGCGCGCGTGGAGCACTTTGCAGCCGAGCGCTGAAGGCCTCAAGCGAAGAGCTTGATGATGACCCACACGCCGATCGCGGCGCCGACCATCGTGTTGCGCCGAAACTCGGCCGAGTTCACGGGGATGAGCGAGAATGCGAGCGCAGCGACGAGCGCCACGGGAATGAGGACGGCCGGTAGCGCGCCCATTTCCTCCCCAGCGATGATGTAGGCGGCAAGAGCGCCCGCGCCCCAGGCGAACGGAAAGGATGCGAGCACGGCTTGCAGTATCAGCGGCATGGAAGCCTCCGGATGTGGAGGCGGGAAGATATCCGACAAGTCTTAATTGCTGGTGTGAGCGGGAGAACCGAGCCACATCGGACGGCGCGCCACGCTCCAGGCGAGACCCTTGTAGGTCAATTTGGCATATTGCCGGGGGCTCAGCCGGGAGAGTAGAGAATTTACCGCTGCTTTCCCCCTCCCGGATCTGCACCATGCCCGATGGCTCGGCCTCAGCGCATCTTTTTCGCCCGAAAATCCTGACGGTCAAAGCCGAAGGATACGGCGCCGCCGCACTGCGCAGCGACGTGCTTGCCGGACTCACAGTCGCGATCGTCGCCCTGCCGCTCTCGATGGCCATAGCCGTGGCCTCGGGGGTGACGCCGGAGCGCGGCCTCTATGCGGCGATCGTCGGTGGGTTTCTCGTTTCGGCATTGGGTGGCAGCCGCTTCCAGATCGGCGGGCCGGCCGGCGCGTTCATCGTTCTCGTCTCGGCGACCGTGGCGACTCACGGGCTCGACGGCCTGCTCATCACGGTGCTCATGTCGGGGCTCTTCCTGACGCTGATCGGTCTGACGGGCCTCGGCGCGCTCATCCGGCACATTCCCCAGCCGGTGACGGTCGGGTTCACGTGCGGGATCGCCGTTACCATCCTCGCGAGCCAGCTAAGGGACCTCGGCGGGCTGACCCTTGCCGGCGGCGAGCCCGGACATCTGCTCCCGAAGCTGATCGCCCTCGGGCAGGCCTTGCCGACTCTCAGGCCGAGCGCACTCGTGATCGGGCTCGGCTCGGCGGCGCTGATCTTCGCCATACAGCGCTGGCGTCCCATGTGGCCCGGCATGCTGATTGCCGTGGTGTTGGCATCCATTGCTGCCGTGTTGTTCCATCTGCCGGTCGAGACGATCGGCAGCCGCTTTGGCGGCGTGCCCAACAGCCTGCCATTTCCCTCGCTTCCGGAGATCACGCCGGCGCGGCTCCTCGAGCTGCTTCCCGCCGCTCTCTCCTTCACACTGCTCGGCGGGATCGAGAGCCTGCTCTCGGCGAAGATCGCCGACGGCATGACGGGCCGGAAGCACCGCTACAACATGGAGCTGGTCGCGCAGGGCATTTCCAACGTGGTGACCGCCTTCTTCGGCGGCCTCTGCGTGACCGGGACCATCGCGCGCACGGCGACGAACATCCGCGCGGGCGCGAGGAGCCCCGTAGCCGGGATGCTGCACGCGGTGTTCCTGCTCCTGTTCATGATGGTGGCGGCGCCGCTTGCGCACTACATACCGCTCTCCGCGCTCGCCGGCCTGCTTCTGGTCGTCTGCTGGAACATGGCGGACAAGAGGGAGTTCGTAGAACTCCTGCATGATTGGCGGCCGGCGCTCGTGCTTCTCACGACCTTCGTCGTGACGCTTGCGGTCGATCTCGCCGTCGGCATCACGGCAGGCTGCGTCGTTGCCGCTGTTCTGCACTTTGCCGGGCGACGTGACGCCTGAAATGGCCGACGGCCTTTTATCAACGCACAGCGCGGCGGTCGTAATCATCCGCCAGGGCGGCGAGCGCGGCGGCGCAATCGCCGGCAAATGACGGCCCGTGCATCAGCGCGAGCTTGCGCGGCGCAAACTTGGCAAGGCCGCGGATGGTGCGTCCCATACCGGGATTGAGGCTCGAGTACTGAAACAGGTCCTCGGCGGCGATTGCCGGGCCAACGACGTCACCCTCCGTCAGCGCCGGACCATCGCCAAGCTGCGTGAAGAGATCGCCGCAGAGCATCGTGCCGGTCGTCTCTTCGATCATGACGCCGGCGTCCCAGCCGTGCGGAATGTGCGGCGTATCGATGTAGCGGATCCTCTTTCCGCGCCCGAGATCGATGGTCTCACCGTCCGCGAGCACACGTGGCGCACGGTCCGACATATCGTTGAGCGACACGAGGCAGCCCGTCTGCCCGTGCGCGACCTGCGCCCGCGGTGCGATAGCCTGCCACTCGTTCATGGCGCCGCATTCGTCGGCCTCGTAGTGGCCGAAGGCAATCCAGCGCAGCTCTTCCGGTGCGATGATGCGGCTGAGAGCTGCACGCGCGAGCGGGAACATCTTGCGGAGTCCGGTATGGAACAGCAGCGGCTCGTCACCCAGAACGAGGAACTGGTTGAACGTGAAGCCGGCGGGCGGCGCAATCTCGGGCACGAATGTCGACAGCCGATAGATGCCGTCGGCAATTTCGCTGACTTTCGTCTCCATTGGCTTTCTCCATGCTTAAGAGTCTAGGCTTGCTTCAAATCTGTCGCGTCCTGCTCATTTCCGCGCAGCTTCTACCAGTGCGCGAATGACCCACTGCTTCAATCGTCGTGTCTCTGCGTCGTCGAGCTGCAGCACGTCCTTCGCAACGATGAAGGCCTCGGGGCCCATGACCAGCGCCAGCGCCCGCATCAGCTCGCGCAAGGCGGCCGGCTTATACTCACGGCGCGTTGGATCGAGCGCGGCTTCGATGAGCGGGGTGCGGCGGTTCTGCCGTTTGGGAAGCTTGCCCTCGTCGTCTGCGCGCGTGCCCTGCTGGATAGTGTGGGCGAGCATGGTGCGGAGGAGAGGCTCGTTCGCCGCGATCATGTCGTAGAGCGCCGTGTCCGCCCTGAGCAGGCGCTCTACAGGATCGCGTGACTTCTCGTCTTCAAAGACCTCGGTCGGGCCGGGCACGGCCACATCGACCGCGGCTTCAACGAGCAGCGCCTCGATGCTCGGAAAGTAGCGGTAGGCCGTCGCTCGCGAGACGAGCGCCGCCTCGGCGACCTCATCGAGCGTCGGGCTGCGCCCCTCCTTCATGAGCCGCGCCGCCGCCTGCAGGAGGTCCTTGCGGGTGCGCGCCTTCTGGTTCGAGCGGCGGTCCTTTTCGATGCCTGTCACGTCAGTCCTGCGGCAGTTGCTGCATGATGCTTGCGAGATCGATCCAGACATTCTCTCGCTTGATGGCGCCGCTTGATGCGAACTCCATGACGTGGAGCAGCCGGAACTCGAGGGGGCGATTGCGGCCTTCAAGGCCGAACGGCCGGCCGGGGGCGCGCCCGCTCCACACGGACTCATCGACCATGAAATTCTCGCCGTAGAGGCGCTTCACGGACCTGACGGAACCGTCGGCGAGGTCCAGAAACAGCGTCTCGTAGAACTTGCGCGCGCCTTCGCGATCATGTGCCGGGCCGAACGGCCAGCCGACAATGTCGTGCTCGACGTCCTCCGTGAGCGTCGCGAGCACACCATCGATGTCGTCGCGACCTTCGAAGGCAAAGTGCTCGTCCATCATCTGGTCCATCTGCTGCGGACTTAGCGCCATCGCAATCCTCCTGCTGAATAATTGGATGGCGGGTTTGTAATGAGACAAATGTCTCATGTCAATATCGATGTCGCAATCCCGATTTGTAAGTTGTCAGCGGGCGAACCTCATTGGCCGGGAGAAGCAGCGGATATTCGAGGTCCTAGGCGGCTGGTCGCTCCGCAACACGCACGGTCAGCATCTTCATGAGGTCGTCGAAGACGAACCGGCTCTCGACGAGCTCGAGCCCGGCCGCAGGGACGTGCTGCTCGGTATTGCGATCGAAGCTCGCGCCATAAGCCCAATGGATCCAGGGTTGCCAGATGTGGGTGATGGCACGGCGCAGGCGGCCGCGCGGGCGAACGTACTCGAGAAGTCGGATGAGCCCGCCGGGGCGCACGACACGTCCAAGCTCGCGCAAGGCAGGAACCTGCTGGTCGTCCGGCAGGACGCAGAACAGGAAGCTCGAAACGGCATTGTCGAACGAGCCGGCCGGAAACTCGAGCGCGGTGACGTCCATCTGGTACAGCCGGCCGCCTTCGGCGAGTGTCGGGCAGCGTTCGCGCGCCCGCTCCAGCATCGCCGAGCTGGTGTCGATGCCTGAGACCTCCGCCGTCGGTGGATAGAACGCGCAATTCCGCCCCGTACCGATCCCGGCGTCGAGCAGGCGGCCCGACATGCCTTCAAAGAGGAGCGGTCGTAGAGCCTGATAGCGCTTCCTCTCGAACGGTGCGTCCAGAAAGTCATAGAACCGGGCGATCCGCTGATAGCGTTCGACGTTTGTCGTCATCTCATAGCTCCCAAGATGTCCGGACATATGGCCGAGGGCGGCCGGATCGGCTAGACATAGCCCGAACAAGCGTCGCGGGCGCCCGTGAAATGTGCGCCGAAGGGAGGAACTGGAGCCCATGGCCAGACCATTCGCGGACCGCCTGCTGCGCCCCGAGCGCGTCGCCATCGTCGGGGCATCCGGCGACGTGAAGAAGAACAACTCGCGCCCGCAGCGCTATCTGCGCAAGCACGGCTTCACGGGCACGATCTATCCCATCAACCCGGGATACAAGGAACTCTTCGGCGAGCCTTGTTACGCGTCTCTCGCGGACTGCCCCGAACCGCCCGACCATGCCTACGTCATGCTCGGCACGAACTCGGTCATCGAGGCCATCCGCGATTGCGGGCGTGCGGGGGTCGCGGCGGCGACGATCTTCGCCGGCGGCTTTGCCGAGGGTGGCGAAGCCGGCAAGGCGCGCCAGGCCGCGCTCATCGAGGCGGCGCGCGCGGGCGGCGTGCGGCTCATCGGCCCGAACAGCCTCGGCGTGATCAACACGCACTGGCCGCTGACGCTCTCGGCGAATGCCGTGCTCGAACGCGAGCGCCTGCCGAAGGGCCGTACGGGTCTCGTCTCGCAATCGGGCTCGATGATCGGCGCGCTCGTCAGTCGCGGCGAGGCGCGCGGCATCGGCTTCTCGACACTCGTCTCGATCGGCAACGAATGCGACCTCACCGTCGGAGAGATCGCCGCCATGCTGGTGGACGATCCCGACACCGACGTGATCCTGCTCTTTCTCGAGACGATGCGCGATCCGGTTGGCGTCGCCGAGATGGCGCGCAAGGCGCACGCCAAGGGCAAGCCAGTCATGGCCTACGTGCTCGGCCGCTCCGATCTCGGGCAGGCGCTCGCGCAGTCGCACACCGGCGCCATGGTCGGCGAGACGCGCGCGCTCGATGCTTTTCTCGCCGATTGCGGCATCATGCGCCTCGATCATTTCGAGAGCTTGATCGAGGCGCCGCTGCTCATCAAAGGCCGCAAGCCGCCCAAGAGCAAGCGCGTTGCCGTGACGACGACGACGGGGGGCGCGGCAGCGCTGGTCGTGGATCATCTCGGCTCGCGCGGTATCGATGTCGTCCCGGCGGCGGAGACGCTCAGCGAAGGGCTCGCCGCCTTCAAGATCGACGTCGCGCCCGGTGCACCGATTGCCGATCTCACCATGGCCGGCACCAAGCCCGAGGTCGTCGACACCGTGATGTCGAGCTTCATGGCCGATCCGCGCGTCGATGCGGTGATCGTCGGCGTCGGCTCGTCGGCGGAGTATTTTCCCGAGCTGGCGGTGGCGCCCCTCGCCAAATGGGCGACGGCGGAAAAGCCCATCGTCGCGTTTCTGCTGCCGAACGCGCAACGCTCGCTCGAGTTGCTCGCGGGCGCCGGCATTGCCGGTTTCCGCACGCCCGAGTGCTGTGCCGATGCGCTCGCCGCCTACCTCGACTGGACGCCGCCGCGCGCGAAGGAGGAGAAGCCGTTGCCGACGGCCGCACGCACGTGCCTCGATCGCGCCAAGCGTGCAGCAACTCTGAATGAGCAGAAGGCGCTCGAACTTTTCGCGGCGCTCGGCGTGCCGGTACCAGCGATCGCGCAGGTTCATGACGCGGCCGGCGTCGATGCGCTGAAGCTCGGCTACCCGGTCGTTGCCAAGATCCTGTCGGCGGATATCGCGCACAAGAGCGAGGTCGGCGGCGTGAAGGTCGGAATTGCCGATGCGGGCGCGCTGAAAACCGCGATCGCGTCGCTGCTCATCGATGTACCGAAGAAGGCGCCGGGCGCGCGCATCGACGGCGTCGTCGTGCAGGAGATGATCAAGGGCCTTGGCGAGGCGATCGTGGGCTTTCGTCGTGATCCGCGTGTCGGACCGCTCGTGGCGGTCGGTGTCGGCGGCATTCTCGCTGAAGTCTATGGCGATGTTGCCGTCAGGCCAGCACCAGTCGATCTTGCGACGGCACGCGCCATGATCGCCGAGGTCAAGGGCTTCGCGCCGCTGCGAGGATTCCGCGGATTGCCGGAGGGCGATCTCGAGGCGCTGGCTGCGATTGTCGTCGCGGTATCGCAGCTCGCACTGTCTGAGGAGCCGCGCATTGCCGAGGCCGAGATCAATCCTGTGATCGTGCGTGGAAAGGGGCAGGGCGCGGTGGCGGTGGATGGGCTTGTGGTCATGGCGCGCTAGATCGCGCCGCAGGCGCGCCGGGGCTTTCGCCCCTGACCCCAACCGGGGAGACCCCGGACCCTCTCTTATTGAAGTTTGAAGAGGCGCAACGCGCCTGGAGCCGACAATGAGCGAGACAACCATTGCCTTCGTGAAGGGTTTAGTGGCTCGCTTTCCGGGCTTGGTCGCCGGCTTCGATGAACACCGCGAAGACAATTTCGGA
>Ga0180218_1002010_pt1 | contig 11127 bp, 9 predicted proteins | sample eDN3rd37CKraftBY_FD_151334 | JGI IMG/M metagenome (GOLD analysis project Ga0180218, IMG submission 151334) | Enriched backyard soil microbial communities from Emeryville, California, USA - eDNA 3rd pass 37_C Kraft BY (version 2) (version 2) | ecosystem: Environmental > Terrestrial > Soil >... | reverse complement strand
CATTGGCGTCGGTCTTGAGCGTCTGGTCGTTCAGCTGGTCGCGGTAGCGGACTCCGCCCGGCACGATGGCGACGGTGATGCCCGGCGCGGGCTGGCCGTCGATCAGGAAGCGGAACCGCGCTTCCTCGCCCGCGACCAGATCGGTCGGGTGGGTGATCGGCGCCAGTTCGAGGCCCTCGCCGGTCGGCTTGAGGACGCCCTCGCTCGGCTCGCCCGCGGTGACGAAGATTTCATTGCGCGACGCGCTTTCGGCGATCTTGACGTCGGTGGCGCCGGCGGGAATCGCGGTCGCGAGCTGGGCCGCCGTGGTGCCGCGCGGCAGGCGCTTCTGCTCGCCGTTGAGCATGTAGCTGCCGTTGATGCCGCCGCCGATCGACGCGATCTTGTAGGTGCCCTTCTGGGTCAGATGGACGTCGAACGTGCTGCGGTAGCGCCCGGTGGAGCTGTTCTCCAGCTTCGCTTCGCTGCCGTCCGGCGCCCAGGCGTGGATGGTGTCGAGCCGCATCGGAAAATGCTCGAAATAGAACAGGTCGTTCGAAACGGCGGCGTCGACCGTCACCCAGACGTCATCGCCCGAAACCGTGGTGGCGGAGGGCAGCATCCACTGGCGGTGCGCCGAGGCGGGGGCCGCGAGCAAGGCGGCGGCGGCGATGCCTACGAGAAGCGGCCGGAGACGGATATTCATACGGACTCTCCCGGTTCAGGGTTTGACGGTTGCGCTGACGGCGCCGAGTTCGGTGGAACCGGCGGCGCGGACGGTCTGCGGGGTCTTGGCGGGCCACTGGAACGGCAGCCGGAGAATTTCGCGGCCGCCGACTTCGCGCGCGGCCTCGACAACCAGTTCGTAACTGCCGGGCGGGAGGGTGCCGAGCGGGCTCTTGCCGGAGGTGAACGAGACCTTGTGGACCCCCGGCGCGCGGGTGGCGCCGGTGATGCCGTCTGCCGGGAAGGTCAGCGTCCGTCCGGTCTTACGCCACCATTGGCGGACGTCGCGGAGCCATTTCGTGCCCTCGTTCTTCTGCTGGTCGTAATCGTACCAGATGGCGAGGTTGCGGACGTCGGGCTTGCCCTTCGCCTCTACCCAGATCGCCACATAGGGCCGGTGATATTCCGCGACCCGCAGGGTGGGGATCGTGATGCTCAGATCGATCCCCGCGGCATGGCCGGGCGCGGCGACGAAGCCGGCGCTGAACAGCGCGGCGGGGACGCCTTTCATAACGGTGCTGTAGCGGACCTTCACGGGCATTATCCTCAGTGGATGAAGAAGATGGCGACCAAAGCGGGGATGGCCAGGCCGAGGCCGACCAGCGGCCAGGTCGACGGCCGCCGGGCCGAATGGATCTGGAGCAGAACCAGGCCCGTCGCCGCGAAGATGACGAAGGCGACGGCGAAGATGTCGATCGACCATTTCCAGGCGGTGCCGGCGTTGCGGCCCTTGTGGAGGTCGTTCAGATAGGAGATCCAGCCGCGATCGGTGATCTCGTTGGTGACGGCGCCGCTCGCCCGGTCGATCGACACCCAGCCGTCGCCGCCGGGCCGGGGCAGGGCCAGATAGATTTCGTCGGCCGACCATTCGGCGACGCCATGCGCGTCGAGCGCCAGCGCCTTGCCGAGATAGGCCGCGACCGGCGCCGGCAGCGGCTTCTTCTCGTCGTCGCCCGCGCCCTCGCCATCGTCCTCGCGTGCCGCGACGGCGGGAAGCAGCGCGGCGGGCAACTGGGCCTGCCGCTCGACGACCTTCGGCGAACCTTCGATGTCGGCGGCGTGGTTGAGCGTGATGCCGGTGATCGCGAACAGCAGCAGCCCGATCAGCGAAATCGCCGAACTCATCCAGTGCCACTGGTGCAACTGCTTCATCCAGAAGGCGCGACGGCTCTTCCGGCGCTTACTCGTAACCGACATTGCGATGCGAATCCTTAAAGCTCGCCTCGCCATAACGCGACGGCTTCGCAATTTCAAAGGATTTGAGAACGGTTATCATTAAAGGGGTTTCGCGGTGGGCGGCATCGTCCGCCGGCTCGGAAATAACGGTAAAAAAAACGGAAAGCGGGCGCTGGCCCGATTCACTCCGAAACGGATCGGCGTCAGGCGGCAGCGGGGCGAGGTAACCACAGCGCTGGGCCATCCTCGCCGGTGGTGGCGCGGGCGAGGCTCAGCATGATCCGGGTCGAGCACAGCGCGCAATCGAGCGTGGTGACGAGGCCGTCGCCGCACGCGAAGCAGGCCCGCGCATAGCGGGTTCCGTCGAGCAGATCGAGCAGCAGCGCTTCGTCGTCCGAGACCCTGTCGTGCGTGCCCACGCGCAAGGCCCGGCCGAGGGCCGCCTCGCATAGCGTCATCAGGCTGTCGAACACCGGCGCGAGAAGGGCATAGCCGTGGGCGCGCAACGCGGCGAAAAGGCTCGGCTGGACGGGGTCGCCCCGGTCCTTCGCGCTCCGCCAGCAGCGGGCGGCGTCGAGAACCAGCGCGGGGCTGGCGAGAAGGCCGGTGGCGGGGCGCGGAATCATGTGAGTCATCGGGAACCTTTCTCGCGCGATCGGCCCCCTTTGCTCGCTTGTTTCGGCCCGCTTATTGCGAATTCCTCGCAACTGATAACCGGCTTTGGACGGGACCGCAAGCCGGTGCGGCGGCGTTCGCCGGAAGCGCGCCTCGCCCTGGCGCGAAGCGCCGGCCGGCGCCGTTCACCGGCCGGTAGCGCAGGGCAGAATGATGGTGTCGATCGCATGCGCGACGCCGTCCTCCTCGTTGGAGAGGGTGACGCGATCGGCGGCGGCGCGGACCGCTTCGGGCGCCTGCCCCATCGCGATCGATAGCCCCGCGCGCGCGAACATGGGCACGTCGTTGGCCATGTCGCCGATCACCGCGGTGGCGGCGAGCGGCACGCCGATCGCGGCGGCCACCGCGGCGACGCCGTCGCCCTTGTTGGCGCGGCGGTTGGTAATATCGAGATAATAAGGTTGGGACCGGGTGATCGAGGCCGCGCCGGCCACCACGGTGTCAACCGCGGCTTCGGCGGCGTCGAGCGCGACGGTATCGTCGCTGACGATGACGATCTTGTCGATCGCGGGCAGCAGGTCCGAGAAATCGGTGCGGACCACGGGTTCCTGCCGCGAGGCGATCCGTTCGCGCACCACATGCGGGTTGCCTGGATTGGTGACGAACCACTGCCCGCGCGCGAATGCCCAGAACGACAGGCCGTTCCGCGCCGCCAGCGGCAGGACGCCGGCGGCGACGGCCTCGGGGACGTGCCACGCCGCCAGTGTGTCGCCATCGGGCCGGAACAAGGTGCCGCCGTTGAATGCGGCGAGCGGGCCCGGTATCGCGAACGCCTCGGCCAGCCAGCCGAGGCCGCTCGGCGGCCGCGCGCTGATGAAACTGAGCGCGATGCCCGCCGCCACCGCGCGCCGCCCCGCCGCGCGGACTGCGTCGGACAGGCTCTTGTCGTGGCGCACCAGCGTCCCGTCGACATCGCAGACCAGCAGGCGGATCGGCTCGCTCATCGGCCGAGCCCGTGCCAGGCGTGGCCGTCGCGCGCCATCAGTTGCTCGGCGGCTTCCGGGCCGCCGGTGCCGGCGACATAAGGTTCGGGCGCGCCGCCCTCCGCCCAGAGATCGAGGATCGGCTGGACCACCTGCCAGCCGAGTTCGACCATGTCGGCGCGCTGGAACAGCGCCTGATCGCCGATCAGTACGTCGTAGAGCAGGGTTTCATAGCCGGTGGTGCGGGCGAGGTGGAAATGATCGGCGTAGCGGAAATCGAGCGTCACCGGCGCGGTCTCGACATCGGGGCCGGGGCGTTTGGCGAGAAAGTTGAGGGTGATGCCTTCATCGGGCTGGATCTGGAGGATGAGTTTGTTCGGGGGCAGCCGGCTCGCGTCGATATCGCGGAACAGGGCGAGCGCGACCGGCTTGAAGGTGATGACGACCTCGGTATCGCGGCGGGCGAGCGCCTTGCCGGTCCGCAGGTAGAACGGCACGCCCGCCCAGCGCCAGCTGTCGACGTACAGTTTGAGCGCGGCATAGGTTTCCGTCCGGCTGTCGGGCGAGACGTCGTTTTCTTCGCGATAATCGCGCACCGCACGGCCGTCGACGGCCCCGGCGGTGTAGCGGCCGCGCACCGCGTCGGTGGCCGCCTCGGCTCGGGTTGGCACCCGGACCGCGCCGATCAGCTTGGCTTTCTCGTCGCGGATCGGCTCGGCCGCGAACGAGTTGGGCGGCTCCATCGCCACCATCGCGAGAATTTGCAGGAGGTGGTTGGGGACCATGTCGCGCAGCGCGCCGGTCGCGTCGTAAAACGTCCCGCGCCGCCCGACATCGACGGTCTCGGCTGCGGTGATTTCGACATGGTCGATATGGTGGCTGTTCCAGACCGCTTCGAGGAAGGCGTTGCCGAAGCGCGCGACCATGATGTTGCGGACCGTTTCCTTGCCGAGAAAATGGTCGATCCGGTAGATCTGCCGCTCGGCGGCGACCGCCGCGAGCCGCGCGTTGAGCGCCCGCGCCGATTCGAGATCGTGACCGAATGGCTTCTCGACCACGATGCGGCGGAAGCCGTCGCGCTCGTCGAGCAGCCCGGCGGCGGCGAGTTGCTCCGCGATCAGTCCGAAAAAGTCAGGCGCCGTGGCGCAATAGAAAGTGACATTGCCGCGCAAGTCCCGCGCCAGCGCCTGGAAGAGGCCGGGATCGCGGAAATCGCCCGCCCGGTAGCTGATCCGGGTGTCGAGCCCATGCCATACGCCGTCGGGGAGGAATCGGGCGAGGCGATCGCGCAGCATCGCGTCGTCCCCCGCCGATGTCGCGACGCCGAGAATGGCGAACCCCTCGTCAAGCAGGCCCTCGCCCGCGAGGTTGACCAGCGCCGGCATCAGCAGCCGTGCGGCAAGGTCGCCAGTGGTGCCGAAGATCACCAGTGTCGCCGCCGGCGCGCGCGCCGGCTTCCCGCTCATTGCGGGATCTCGACATGGCCGCCGAAGCCGAAGCGCATCGCCGACAGCAGCTTGTCGCCGAAGGTGGAATCGACCCGGCTGCGGTAACGCGCGAACAATGCAGCGGAGAGGACGTAGACCGGCACCGCCTCTTCCATGGCGGCCTCGACCGTCCAGTGGCCCTCGCCCGAATCGGCGACCCGGCCGGAATATTGTTCGAGGTGGCGATCGGTCGCGAGCGCCGCCGCCGAAAGGTCGAGCAGCCACGACGAAATCACGCTGCCGCGCCGCCACACCTCCGCGATGTCGGGCAGATTGAGGGTGAAGCGCTCGTCCTCGGGCAACAGCTCCGACGCCTTGGTCTTGAGGATGTCGAAGCCCTCGGCATAGGCCTGCATCAGGCCGTATTCGATGCCGTTATGGACCATCTTGACGAAGTGGCCGGCGCCGGCGGGCCCGGCATGGATATAGCCGCGCTCGGCGCGCTCGTCGGCGGTGTCGCGACCCTTGGTGCGGGTGATCGAGCCATAGCCGGGGGCGAGCGTGGCGAAGATCGGATCGAGCAGCCGGACGATCTCGTCCTCGCCGCCGATCATCATGCAATAGCCGCGTTCGAGCCCCCAGACGCCGCCCGACGTGCCGACATCGACATAATGAAGCTGCTTTTCGCGGCACGCCTTCGCGCGGCGAATATCGTCCTTGTAGAACGTATTGCCGCCGTCGATCAGGATATCGCCAGGGGTGCAGAGCCCGGTCAGCGCCGTGATCGTCTGTTCGGTCGGCGCGCCGGCCGGCAGCATCACCCAGAAAATCCGCTGGCCGTCGAGCTTCGCGACGGCATCTTCCAGGGAGCTGGCGGCGACGACGCCTTCCTTGGCCAGTTCCGCGACCGCCGTGGCGTCGCGGTCATAGGCGACGACCGCATGACCGTCCCTCATCAGGCGGCGGGCAATATTGCCGCCCATCCGGCCGAGGCCGATCAATCCGATACGCATAGTGAGTTCTCCGGTTCTTCAGTCCATGGCGGCGACAATGAGCGTTTCGAGCCGCGCTAGCGCGTCGGGGCGCTTGAGGTGGACGCGCAGCACCCGGCGGCCGCGCCCGGCGAGCACGTCGAGATCGCCGCGCGCCTGCGCGATCTGGACGGTTCCGAAGCTCGCTTTGTGGCCGGGGATGGCGAGATCGGGGTCGGGCGCGCGGGTGATTTCGAGAAAGACTCCGCTGTTCGGCCCCCCTTTATAGGCCTGCCCGGTCGAATGGAGGAAACGCGGGCCGAAGCCCGCGACCGTCGCCACCCGCTTGGCGTCGCGCACCGCGACACGCATCCGCGCGATCGCGCTCTCGTTGATCTCGTCGCGCTCGATATAGGCGAGGAAACCGGCATAATCGCCTGCCCCGAGCCGGCCGAAATGGGCGCGGAGCAGGGCGGCGGCGTCGCTACCGGCCAGCACTTCGGGGGCATAGAAGGCGAAATCGTCGTCCTCGAACAGCGCGGTCTCCTCGCCGAGCGTGCCCGACGCCTCATAGGCATCGACGAGCGCGCGGGTCTTGACCTTGGCGTCCTCGACATCGGGCTGGTCGAACGGATCGATCCCGATCACCGCGCCGGCGATCGCGGTCGCGATCTCCCAGCGGAAAAATTCCTGGCCGAGCTGCTCGGGCGAAGCGAGCGTGATGCGGACCAGCGGCTGGCCCGCATCGGCGATCGCCTGCAACGTGCGCTCCAGCGTCTCGTTCTGATCGCCGGCGAGGTGGATGTGGACGAACAGGCGATCGTTGCCGTAGCGATCCGGCGCGCCCAGCGGCTCCAGATCGACGGGAACGATGCCCTTGCCGTGCTTGCCGGTCGATTCGGCGAGCAACTGTTCGAGCCAGGAGCCGAACGGGATCAGACTTCGGCTGGTTACGATGGTGAGCTTGTCGCGCCCGGCCTTTGCCGCCTCGCCGAGGATCGCGCCGAGCCGGATGCCGGGGTTGGCGGCGGGGGGAGCGTCGGGGCCGCAGGCGAGGACCATTGGCCGGGCCGCCTCGAACAGGCCGCCGACGTCAAGCCCGGTCGCCGCCGCCGGCACCATGCCGAACACCGACAGCACCGAATAGCGCCCGCCGATCGCCGGATCGCCCGCGAAAACATGCGCGAAGCCGTCCGCGCGCGCCACCTGCTCCAGATGCGAGCCCGGATCGGTGACGGCGATGAAGCGGGCGCCGTCCCGCTGCTCCCGTTCGTAGAAAAAGGTGCGCAACAGTTCCGGCTCCATCGTCGTCCCCGATTTGCTGGAGACGATGAACAGCGCGCGGCCCGGGTCGATCGCGCCGGCGACGCGGCCGATCTGGCCGGGATCGGTGGTGTCGAGAACGTGCAGGCGCGGATGGTCGGCGCCATGGCCGAGGATGCGGGCGATCACCTCCGGCCCGAGGCTCGATCCGCCCATGCCGAGCAGGACCGCGTCGCGCAGCCCCCTGGCCTCCCCGGCCAGCCGGCCGAGCGCCGCGAGATCGACCTGCTCGCCCTTGCCGGCGGCGAGCCAGCCGAGCCAGCGGCTCTCGTCGCCCCCGGTCCAGAGCGTCGCGTCGCCCGCCCAGAGCCGGCGGCCCCAGGCTTCGGCGCGCGCGGTTTCGAGCCGCGCGTCGACCGCGTCGCGCAAGCCCTCGGGCAGCGTCGCTGCCAGCCCGTTCAGCCGCCCGTTGAGGAAGGCGGTGCGCTTCGCCGCCACTGCGCCGAGCAGGGTGTCGGCGGCCTTGGCAAACGCGGCGACGCCTTCCTCGACCAGCGCCGCAGTGACGCCGTCGAGATCGAGGCCGAGCCGCGCGGTCTCGGCGAGGACGTGGCGGGCGGCGTCCGGGTCGGCGGTGAGGGTCGGCGCGATCGTGCCGTGTTCGCGGAACGCGTCCATCGTTTTCGGCGGCATCGTGTTGATCGTGTCGGGGCCGATCAGCGTGTCGACATAGAGGGTGTCGGGGTAGGCTGGATCCTTGGTGCCGGTCGATGCCCAGAGCAGCCGCTGCGGCATTGCGCCTTTCGCGGCCAGCGCCCGCCAGCGTTCGCTGGCGATCATCTCCTGATACCAGAGATAGGCGAGCTTCGCGTTGGCGATCGCCACCTTGCCGCGCAGCGCCTTCAGCGCGGCGCTGTCCGGGTCGCCGTTCGCGATCCGCGCATCGATCGCCTTGTCGATTTTGGTGTCGATCCGGCTGACGAAGACGCTCGCGACGCTGGCGAGGCGGTCGATCGGCTCGCCCTTGGCGACACGCGCCTCGAGCGCGGCGAGGAACGCCTCCGCCACGGCCTGATAGGCCGCGCGCGAAAACAGCAGGGTGATGTTGATGTTGAGCCCGTCCTCGACCAGCTGCCGGATCGCGGGCACGCCGGCTTCGGTGCCGGGCACCTTGATCATCAGATTGGGCCGCCCGACCGCCTTCCACAGCCGCCGCGCCTCGGCGATCGTCGCCTCGGTATCGTTGGCGAGATAGGGCGAGACTTCGAGGCTGACATAGCCGTCCTTGCCCTCCAGCCGATCGTAGACCGGCCGCAGGTCGTCCGCCGCCGCCTGAATATCGGCCACGGCAACGCTCTCGTAGGCGGCCATCACGCCGGCGTCGTTCTTGCCGAGGAATGCGTCCAGCCCCTCATCATAGGCATCGCCGTGGCCGATCGCTTTCTCGAAGATCGAGGGGTTGGAGGTGACGCCGGTCAGCCCGTCCTCGGCCACTAGCCGGCGCAGCCCGCCTTCTTTTAGAAAGGTGCGGTCGAGATAATCGAGCCAGATCGCCTGGCCGGCGGCGGTGAGTTGTTGCAGCAGGTTGGTCATGAGGCCGTCTTTCGGATGAGAGTGTGCGCTGTCTTGATGACGTTATCGACGGTGAAGCCGAATTTTTGCTGAAGCGCCGCGAGCGGGGCCGAGGCGCCGAAGCCGGCCATGGTGATGGTCGCGCCGGCCGGCCCGACGTAGCGATCCCAGCCGAGCGGCCCGGCCTGCTCGACGGCAAGCCGGGTGCGGATCGCGGGCGGCAGCACCGCATCGCGATAGGCCGCGTCCTGCGCCTCGAACAGCGACCAGCTCGGCATCGAGACGACCCGCGAACGGACACCCTCGGCGGTCAGCGCCTCATGCGCGGCGACGACGAGCGAGACTTCGCTGCCGGTTCCGATCAGGACGATCTCGGGATCGCCCCCACCGCTGTCGGCCAGCACATAGGCGCCTTTCGCCAGCCCGTCGGCGGGGGCGTAGCGGGCGCGGTCGAGCGTCGGCAGCGCCTGGCGCGAGAGGATGAGCGCGGTCGGCCGGGCGTGCTGGCGGAGCGCGACTCGCCAGGCGACGGCGGCTTCGTTGGCGTCGGCGGGGCGGATCGTGTCGAAGCCGGGAATGGCGCGGAGCGTGGCGAGATGCTCGATCGGCTGGTGGGTCGGCCCATCCTCGCCGACCCCGATCGAATCGTGGGTAAAGACGAACACCACCGGCAATTCCATGATCGCCGCGAGCCGGATCGGCGGCCGCATGTAATCCGCGAAGACGAGGAAAGTCGCGGTGAACGGGCGCAGGTGGCAGAGCGCCATGCCATTGGCGATCGCGCCCATCGCATGCTCGCGGATCCCGAAATGCATGTTGCGTCCGCCGGGGCTGTCGCGCTCCAGCGCGCGCGCGCCCTCGAACGTCAGCAGGGTCTTGGTCGAGGGGGCGAGGTCGCCCGCGCCGCCGATCAGCATCGGCAGATGAGGCGCGATCGCGTTCAGCGCCTTGCCCGCCGAATCGCGCGTGGCGAGCCCCTTGGCGTCGGCGTCGAAATGGGGGATGTCCGCGTCCCAGCCGTCGGGCAGCGCGCCGGTGCGCGCGCGTTCGAACGCCTCGGCGAGATCGGGAAACGCCTTGCGATAGGCGGCGAAGGTCGCGTCCCACGCCTCGCGCAACGGCCGCCCGCGCGCCGTCACAGCATCGTGGAAGCCCTCGGCCACACCATCGGGGACGAGGAAGGGCGGGTTTTCGGGCCAGCCATAGGCCCGCTTGGTCTCGGCCACGGCCGCCTCGCCGAGCGGCTCGCCATGCGCCTTGGCCGTCCCTGCTTTCGGGCTGCCCCAGCCGATCACCGAATGGACGATGATCAGCGTCGGCCGATCCCGGGTGGCGCGGAAGGTGTTGAGGGCGTCGGTGAGCGCCGCCAGATCGTTGGCGTCGTCGACGTGGAGGACATTCCAGTGATAGCCCGCGAAGCGCTTGCCGACATCCTCGCTGAAGGCGAGGTCGGTCGAGCCCTCGATCGTGATATGGTTGCTGTCGTAGACCCAGCACAGATTGGCGAGGCCGAGGTGGCCGGCGAGCGAGGCCGACTCGCTGGCGACGCCCTCCATCATGTCGCCGTCGCTGCACAGCGTGTAGACGTCATAATCGAACAGGATCGCGCCGTCGCGGTTGTAGCGGCCCGCCAGTTCGCGCGCCGCGATCGCCATGCCGACCGAATTGCCGCAGCCCTGCCCGAGTGGCCCGGTCGTGGTCTCGACGCCGGTGGTGACGCGATATTCGGGATGGCCTGGCGTCTTGGAGTCGAGCTGGCGGAACTGGCGGATATCGTCGAGGCCGACCGCGGGCTTGCCGGTGGCGCGGCCATGGGCGTCGATCTCGCGCACCCCGGCCAGATGGAGCACCGCGTAAAGCAGCATCGAGGCGTGGCCGCACGACAGCACGAAGCGGTCGCGGTTCGGCCAGTCCGGCGCGTCGGGGTCGTAGCGCAGGAACCGCGTCCACAGCGTCCACGCCACCGGGGCGAGCGCCATCGGCGTCCCCGGATGGCCCGAATTCGCCTTCTGGACGGCGTCCATCGCCAGGGTGCGGATCGTGTCGATCGCCAGCCGCTCCGCTGAACCGTCCTCGCGAAAACCCCGTGCGTCCGTCATTATTGCCTCCTTGGTGGCGCGGCGGCGGCGCGTTCCCGCACCGACACACCGTCCTCGCCGGCGAGATAGAGCGCGTCGATCTCGTCGACGAAAAGGCCGTGGCCCAGCGCTCCGGGTATCGCCGAGAGCGTCGCGGCGAGTGCGGCAGGGTCGGCAATCGTTCCGAACGCGCAATCAAGGATCAGGTTGCCCTGATCGGTCCGCGACGGGGTTCCATCGCGCACCCGCAACGCGACATCGGCGCCGAGCGCGGCCAGTGCCCGGGTCACGAATGCCTGCGCGAAGGGGAGGATTTCGACCGGGAGCCGCGCCGCGC
>Ga0180218_1002008_pt1 | contig 11175 bp, 10 predicted proteins | sample eDN3rd37CKraftBY_FD_151334 | JGI IMG/M metagenome (GOLD analysis project Ga0180218, IMG submission 151334) | Enriched backyard soil microbial communities from Emeryville, California, USA - eDNA 3rd pass 37_C Kraft BY (version 2) (version 2) | ecosystem: Environmental > Terrestrial > Soil >... | reverse complement strand
ATTGACCTTGGGACATACGGCCGATGGATTTGCCGCCGTCGCGCAGCTCGTTCGTCTCGTGGTCGGAATCAAAGGACAAAGCGACGGCGCAACGGGCGCCATTCTTCCACTTGGCAGGCTTCATGGAACGTCCGGCGCGCACATGATCCACCTTGCCGCGCCATGTCTGCTCGTCCCAACGCCAGGGCGGGTTGCTGATATCGTCCATGAATTTTCCTCAAATTCCTTTTGAAATTGTGTTCACCTGCTTCTGGATCAGGAGCGTCCGCCATCGGCGGAGATGATTTGCCCGGATATCCATGATGCCGCATCAGAAGCCAGGAACATCACGGCATTGGCGATGTCCTGTGGATGGCCCAAGCGTCGTGTATGGATGCTCTCAACCAAGCGTGCCTGACCTTCGGGGCCGTAGCTCTCCCATTGGCGCTGTGTTGCGGGGTTCGACAGCACAAAACCGGGAGCCACACTGTTGACTGTAATGCCGAAGGGGCCGAGCTCGAAGCTGAGCTGCTTCGTCAAACCGACAAGTGCGTGCTTCGACGCCGTATAGGCTTGGATGCCGGTCAGGCTCGGGCGCAAGCCGGCACCGGACGAGATATTGACGATGCGGCCGAATCTCTGCTGCTTCATGTGCGGAGCCGCGGCCTGGGAACACCAGAATGCGCCATGCACATTGGCTTCGAAGAGGACGAGCCAGTCCTGTTCGCTGACCTCCTCGATCGGCTTTGCTACCTGCCCACGGACTCCGCCGGCGCAGTTGACGAGGATGTCGATGCCGCCGAGGCTCGCCGCCATTTCGTCGAAGATGCGACTAACTGCGGCGCGATCGGCAAGATCGAGAGTGCGGGTCGCTTTGGCTCCTGCTTCCGCGGCAACGCGCAAGCCGGCTTCGTCCATATCGAGTGCCCAGACGTGAGCTCCCTCGGCCGCGAGGCATTGGACGATGCTTCGCCCGATGCCCTGGGCCGCACCGGTCACGGCGACCCGACGATTGGTGAAATCGAGGTTCATGGCGTCAGCATCTCGTCGAGAGTGGACCAGGATTGTTCGCGCCGTCCGTCCTCGATGTCGTGGATCAGTTCGACGAGCCTGCTGATGGCAGGTGTGGGAATGCCGGCTTCCTGGCCGAGGGTTGCGATGATCGCGATCTGCGCGTCGACTTCCGTCTTGCGCTTGCGCACCGCGAGGTCGCGCCAGATGCCCGAATGGGTCTTGGCCGTATGCCGGTTGAACTCGGCCATGTCGGCAACGGAGCGGCGCGCATTCGCCTCGGCGGCTCCCGGCATGAAGGCGTCAGGATCGAACCCGTTGAAGCCCAATGGCTTCACGCCGCGGGCCTTCGCGACCGCCATGACCTCCTGGCCGAGACGGTGATAGACCGGAAAATGCCGCTCGGAGGCGAGGTTCTCCGACATCGAGGCATTGGTCAGCGCCGTCGCGAAAAGCAGCGAGCCGTAGCCGAGCTTGCCCCAGAGATAACCCCAGATATTGTCGGTGAGCACCGCCTTCGGTTCGAAGATCGACAGCAGGCGATGATAGTCGCGCACGGCGTCCGTCGCCTTCCCGTCGAGTCCGCCGACCGCCACCGCGGCGCGGTTGCCGAAGAGAATGCGACCGGGTTCAAGCCAGTCGGCGCCGAAGTTGACGAAGCAGCCGACGGTGCGCTCGGCGCCGATTTCCTCGGCGATGACGATCTCGTTCAGCCCGTTCTGCGCGGAAAGCACAGTGCCGTTCTCGGCGAGGTGCGGCTTCAGGGCGCGCACGGCATCACGGGTGTGGTGCGCCTTGACGGCCAGGATGATGCGCTTGAACTGCCCTTCGACCTCGTTGGGCAGGACTGCTTTCACGGATTGCCGAAAGGTCTCGACAGGCCCCTCGATGAAGAGGCCGTCCCGGTTCATGGCGGCCACGTGCGGCTCGACGATGTCGACGAGCAGCACGTCCTCGCCTGCGCGGGCGAGGTAGGCGCCGAGCGTCCCGCCGATGGCGCCAGCGCCCCAGATCAGAATGGTGTTCTCGTTCATGACCAGTTCTCGATCAACGCGCGGGTTTCTTCGATGGCGACCGCCCAGATGGCGTTCATGTCTTCGTCAGAACGCTGGAAATAGCCGCCGAAATTGCCGTCCTGGAGGATTTCGCGGACGCCTTCCGGGCCGAAGGAACGCATGCGCTCCAGATCGACCATCGGCTTCTGGTGGGAGGGCTGCTCGATGCCGGGCAGGCGGGTCCAGGGAAAGTTCTCCATCCAGGAGGCGTGGGACGCGACTGGGTCGATCTGCTTCACCTTCTCGAACGTGCGCGGAGCATTCCACCAGTTGTGGAACTTCACACGGCAATCGGGATTCGCGCCCATCCATTCGATGGCGGCCGTCTGGCCGGGCGTGTTGCCGCCATGGCCGTTGACGAAGAGAATTCGACGAAAGCCCGTGCGCTTCAAGGATTCCAGAATGTCCGTGATGATGCGCAGATAGGTATCGGCTTTCAGCGAAATCGTACCCGGGTAAGCCATGAAGTAAGGCGTAATCCCGTAGGCCTGCACGGGGAACACCGGCACGCCCGTCGGAGCAGCGGCTTCGGACGCCACGCGCTCGGCCAGGATGCTGTCGACGGACAGGCTCAGATAGGCGTGCTGCTCCGTGCAGCCGAGCGGAACAACGGCGCGATCATCCGTCTTCAGGTATTCTTCAACCTGAAGCCAGTTCATCTCACTGATTTTCATGAAGGGTCTTCCTCTTGCGTAACGATGGATGAGCGCAAGCGCTCCAACACGGGGATCAAGGTGGCACGGATGGCATGGGGATCCGGCACGTAGCGGAACTCCATGGCCTGGCGATTCTTCGGCAGCATCTGTCTGACGGTCGCTTCGGCGCCGCTGGCATAGATCGCCACGTCGACCTGAGACAGGAAAGCCTCCAGATCGGGTGCCGTGATCAGGCGCACGTCCACATCGGATACGTGCGGTGCGAAGCGCAGCACGCCAGGCTTCATCAGAGCGGTGAATTCGGGGAAGATCGACACGATGCCGATGCGGGCCATGGGGTCGATCATGGCGAGCTGTGTCCGCGTCTCCTCCGACGGAATGAAGCTCATTCCAACAACGGGAATGCCGCTGGGGACGAGATGCTCGACCTCGCCGCGCCGGTGAGCGAGCGTGACGCAGATATCGCAGGGCAGGGGAAAGGTCTCGCCTGCATGCAGGGCATCGACGGTCGTCACGGTGATGGTGTCGCCCGTCCCGAGATATTCCTGGATCCGCATGGCATATTGCCGTGTCGTCTCCACGAAGTTGCCCACCATAACGAGGCGCAGAGGTCGCGACGGTGTCGGTCCCCGTGCGGCGCGGGCATTCACCAGCGATGAAACGACCGAGGGCGCAAGACCGAGTTGCTCGGCCTCATTGAAGAGCGCTTCGATTCGGGTTTGGATCTTACGGATCGCGGAAGAACGCAGGCCGTCGCTGCTGTGCCCATCGCCCACATAGGTGCCGGCTCCCGGCTTTGCCTCGATGAGTCCAGCCTCGCGCAGTTCCCGATAAACCGTCGCGACGGTCATGTGCGCAATGCCGGCCCGCTCCGCCAGTTCACGCACCGAAGGCAAGCGTTGTCCCGTGGGCAATTCACCCAGAGCAATGCCGAACTCGATCAGGCCGCGCAGTTGGATGCCGAGCGGCACCGGGAGAGAACGGTCGAGCGCCGCCGCAAGATTGGCGAGAATGCGCTCGTCGGGCGTCTGTTCCGTTTCTTTATAACGGGTGCCTTCATAAGCGTCAGTTGTTGGTTCAGGTTTGGGCACGGCGCTGTTGACTTTTCGTAACCGAGTGACCTACCGTTCTAATCGATAAGAACACCTTGGACGAAAAGCCAGGGTCTTAGCAAGAGGGGAAGTGAAGTGAAACAAAACTTCAAACTTGGTGGTTCGCTCGTTGCGGCTTTCGTTCTCGGAACGGTTCTCTGCGGGTCGGTTTCCGCGCAAACGCTGACTATGGGATTGCGAGCCGGACCGGACTCGATCGATCCACATTGGTCGACGCTCGGCAGCCAGGCGGAAGCCCTGCGCCACATCTTCGATACGCTCGTCATGTCGGACGAGAACCTCGGACTGAAGCCCGGCCTCGCCACGTCCTGGAAGCCGGTCGACGAGACGACCTGGGAGTTCAAGATTCGCGAGGGCGTCAAATTCCACGATGGAACGGAACTGACCGCCGAGGACGTGAAATTCTCGATCGACCGCATTCCGGTGGTCACCGGCCCGATGAGCATGACCATCTACACTAAGCAGGTCGAGTCGACCTCCGTGGCCGACAAGTATACCCTGCACGTCAAGACCAAGAAGCCTGCTCCGACCCTGCCCAACGATTTCATCCGTCTCTTCGTCGTGTCGAAGAATGTCGGCATGGAAGCTCGCAACGAGCAGTTCAACTCCGGCAAGGCGGCCATCGGCACCGGCCCATACAAGTTCGTGTCCTGGGAGCCGAAGGGTGATCTCGTCCTCGAGCGCAATGACAATTACTGGGGCGGAAAGCAGCCCTGGCAGAAGGTCGTGCGCAAGGAAATTCCGAGCGATCCGGCCCGCATGGCAGCCCTGAAATCCGGCCAGGTCGATCTCGTCAACTATGTGCCGGCCACTGACTACGCGGCGATGCAGAAGGACAAGTCGGTCGACACCTTCGTGGCCGACTCGGTGTACTTCCTGAACATCACGCCGAACGTGAAGGAGACCCTGCCGAAGAAGGTGAAGGTCGACGGCAAGGAAATCGACGCGAACCCGCTGCGCGATCCCAAGGTGCGTGAGGCCATGGATCTCGCCATCGACCGCAAGACGCTCGTTCGCGTCGTGCTCGAGGGTCTGGGCCGTCCGGCCAACCAGCTGATGCCGTCGAACTTCTTCGGTGGCAACAAGAGCCTGCCCGAGAAGCCCTACGATCTGGCCAAGGCGAAGCAGCTTCTCGCTGATGCCGGCTACCCGAAGGGCTTCGAGATCGACTTCCACTGCACCAACAACCGCCTGCCGGGCGATGGCGCGGTGTGTGAAGCGCTCTCGCAGATGTGGGCCCGCGCTGGCCTGAAGGTGAACGCCAACGCGCTCAACGGCACCGTGTTCTTCCCGGCTCAGCAGAAGGGCGAGTTCTCGCTCTGGATGAGCGGCTGGGGCACGCTGACGGGTGAGGCGAGCTATACCTATGGCTCGCTCGTGCATACGGCGGATCCGCAGATCGGCCTCGGCGCCTTCAACAAGCAGGGCTATTCCAATCCGGAAGTGGACAAGCTGCTTCAGGAAGGTGCCCGCACGATGGACGATTCGAAGCGCCGCGCTCTCTTCGAGAAGGTGACGGAGATGTCCATGAACGACCGTGCGCTGATTCCGACTGTCCAGATCCAGACGGTCTGGGCGGCCAAGAAAGGCATGCTCACGATCCCGGCTCGCGTCGACCAGGAGACCCTGGCCTACGAGATCAAGCCGAAGAGCTGATCCTATCGATGACTGGCCGGGTCACGTGAGCCCGGCCCGTTTCTCTCCCGGAGGGAAATTCCGTTCCCTCCGGTTTTCTGATTGATGGATGTCCGGGAGCATCGGGCCGCTTGTTCCTTGCTCCCTGGCATTTCGACACCATGCACGAGACAGCATGATTGGTTTTCTGATTCAGCGCGTTCTGCAGGCGCTCATGGTCGTCATCGCAATGTCGATCATCGTGTTCCTCGGCGTCTATGCCATCGGCAATCCCATCGACGTGATGATCGACCCCGCGTCCGATCAGGCGTTGCGCGAGGCTCTGATCCATCGCTATGGGCTCGACCGCCCGCTCTACGAGCAGTATTTCGTGTTCATGAACAACATGCTGCACGGAGATCTCGGCGAGTCGTTCATCTATCGGTTGCCCGTTCTGAACCTGATCTGGTCGCGTTTCCCGGCGACCCTGGAGCTTGCGCTGACCGCAATGCTGATTGCCACGGGCCTGGGCATTCCGCTCGGCCTCTGGGCCGGATACAAGCCGGAATCGTTTTCTGCCAAGGCGATCATGGCGTTCTCCGTCCTGGGGTTCAGCGTTCCGAGCTTCTGGGTCGGTCTTCTGCTCATCATGGCCTTTGCGGTCGAACTCGGCTGGCTGCCCTCGGGTGGGCGCGGCCCGACCACCCAGGTGCTCGGCATGAACCTGTCGATCACCTCGCTCGAGGGTTGGAGCTACATCATCCTGCCGGCATTCAATCTCGCATTGTTCAAGCTTGGCCTGCTGATCCGCCTGACGCGCGCGGGCACGGCCGAGGTGATGAGCTCCGATTACGTGCGCTTCGCCCGTGCTCAGGGGCTCTCCGAAGGCAAGGTCGTCGGCCTCCATGTGCTCAAGAACATCTCGATTCCGATCGTGACCGTTTTCGGCCTGGAGCTCGGCTCCACGCTGGCCTTCGCGGTGGTGACGGAAACAGTGTTCAACTGGCCCGGCATGGGCAAGCTCATCATCGACTCCATCACCGTGCTCGACCGTCCCGTGATGGTCGCCTACCTCATCCTCGTGGTCTTCCTCTTCGTTATGATCAATCTCATTGTCGATCTGGTCTACGGCCAGCTTGATCCACGCATTCGCGTGAAGGCGGCGTCATGAGCAGTTCTCCCGCTCTTCCCTTGCCGGCCGAGACAGGCTGGAGCCGGCTCTCCAATTTCTGGGCGGATTTTCGCCAGAGCCCGGTCGCCGTCGCGGCGCTGGTCGTCGTCGTCCTTGTGGTCCTCATGGCCGTCTTCGCGCCGTTCGTCGCGCCGCAGGATCCCTACAATCAGGAAGCGTTGGACCTGTTCGACGCGCGCCTCGAGCCCGGTGAGGTCGGATCGGGCGGCTACGTTCATTGGCTCGGCACCGATGCGGCAGGGCGCGACATCTTCTCGGCGATTCTCTACGGCTTGCGTACGAGCCTGATCGTCGGCGTGATGGCCGGCAGCTTGGCGCTCGTGCTCGGCACGACGGTCGGTCTTATGGCGGCCTATTACGGCGGCCGGATCGAAGCGCTCATCATGCGCATCATCGACCTGCAGCTCTCCCTGCCGGCGATCCTGCTGGCGCTGGTCCTCGTCGCGATGCTGGGCCAGGGGCTGATGCAGCTCGTGGCCGCACTCGTGGCCGCGCAATATGCCTACTTCGCCCGCACGACCCACGGCGCGGCGAGTGCCGAACGGCGCAAGGATTATATCGAGGCGGCGCTCTCGACGCCTTTGCCTGCGCGTCACGTGCTGTTCCGACACCTGCTTCCCAATGCGCTGCCGCCCCTGATCGTGGTGGCGACGGTGCAGGTGGCGAATTCCATCGCGCTCGAAGCGACCTTGTCCTTCCTGGGCCTCGGCCTTCCCATCACGCAGCCCTCGCTGGGTTCGCTCATTTCCAACGGCTTCCAGTTCCTGCTGTCCGGCCGCTACTGGATCTCGATCTATCCCGGCATCGCCCTGATGCTGACGGTCGTCGCCATCAATCTCGTGGGCGATCAGGTCCGCAACGTTCTGAACCCGAGGCGCAGCCGATGAGCGAAGCGGTTCTTCGTGTCAAAGACCTTCAGACGCAGTTCCAGACACGGGCGGGCGTTCTGAAGGCGGTCGACGGTGTCAGCTTCGAGGTCGGCCGCGGCCGAATTCTTGGCCTCGTCGGCGAGTCCGGTTCCGGCAAAAGCGTGACGGGCTATTCCATTCTCGGTCTGATCGAGCCGCCCGGAAAGATCGCCGGCGGTGAGGTGCTCCTGAACGGCAAGGATCTGACCGGCCTAAAGGGCGAGGCCATGCGGAAGGTCCGCGGCGCCCAGATCGCCATGGTCTTCCAGGACCCGATGATGACCCTCAACCCGGTCCTCAAGATCGGAACGCAGATGATCGCGGCCGTGCGGGCGCACGACAAGGTCTCACGCAAGGTGGCTCGTGCCCGGGCGCGTGATGCGCTCGCCAAGGTGGGCATTCCAAGCCCCGAAGAGCGGCTCGACGCCTATCCCCATCAGCTCTCGGGCGGCATGCGCCAGCGCGTGGCGATCGCCATCGCTCTGCTGCACAGCCCCGCTGTCATCATCGCGGATGAGCCGACGACTGCGCTCGACGTCTCCATTCAGGGTCAGATCCTGGCCGAGGTTCGCCGCCTTGCTGATGATACCGGGACGGCTTTCGTGTGGGTGACGCACGACCTCGCCGTGGTGTCGAGCCTCGCGGACGATATCTGCGTCATGTACGCGGGCAGGGTCGTGGAAAGCGGTCCGGCCGCCGATGTGATCGCGTCGCCGCGCCATCCCTACACCGCAGGCCTTCTCGCATCCGTCCCGGCCGAACACGAGCCCGGGACGAAGCTTCCGCAGGTTCCGGGATCCACTCCGTCTCTGGCCAATCTCCCGCCGGGCTGCGCCTTCGCGCCCCGCTGCGCCAAGGCGGGACCCGCCTGCACCACGACGCCGCCTGTCCAGACCTTCGAGGACGGACGCACCGCCCTATGCCATTATCCGATCGAGCCCGTTTCATGCCAGCCGCTCTCCTTGACATCGACCACGTATCGAAGCGCTTCGTAAAGCAGCCCAATCTCGGGGAGCGCATCGCCGGACTCCTGGGTGCTGGACCGAAAGCCGAGACCGTGCGCGCGGTGACCGATGTCAGCCTGTCGGTCGCCAAGGGCGAGGTCGTGGGCCTCGTCGGCGAATCCGGCTGCGGGAAGTCGACGCTTGGGCGCATGATCGCCGGCATCTACACGCCGAGCGACGGAAAGGTCCTGTTCGACAAGGCTCCCGTGGCCAAGTCGCAAGGACGGCGGACGCAGAAGCTGACGACGCGCGTGCAGATGATCCACCAGGATCCCTTCGCCAGCCTCAATCCGCGCATCCGCATCGGCGACACGGTGGCCGAGGGGCCGGTGACGCACAACATCGTCAAGGGGCGCGATGCGGATTCCTACGTGGCGGATCTGCTCGGGCGGGTCGGGCTCGACCCGAGCTACCGCAGGCGCTTTCCCCACCAGTTTTCCGGCGGCCAGCGCCAGCGCATCGCCATCGCCCGTGCGCTCGCCATGAAGCCCGACCTCCTGGTGCTCGATGAGCCCGTGGCATCGCTCGACGTGTCGATCCAGGCACAGGTGCTCAACCTGTTCATGGACCTGCGCCAGGATCTCGATCTCACCGGTATCTTCATCAGCCACGATCTCGGGGTGGTGCGGCACGTCTCCGACCGGGTCGCGATCATGTATCTCGGCCGCATCGTCGAACTGGCACCCACATCCGAACTTTATGCCAGTCCGAACCATCCCTATACGCGCGCTCTCTTCGAGAGCGTTCCGCGCATTGGCGTGGGCAAGAAGAGCTTTCGCCCGATCGCCGGCGAGATTCCGTCACCGCTTCATCCGCCGAGCGGATGCCATTTCCATCCGCGTTGCCCCTTCGCCGGTCCGCGCTGCAAGCGGGAAACGCCTCCGCTCACCGGAATCGCTCCCGGCCGCTTCTCCGCCTGCCATCTCAACACCGGCGGCACGGATTAATCGAAACGACTGACAAATGACCCAGCAAGCTTCTCTCGTGGCGCTCCAGGAGCGCATCGCCGCCGTCAACGACGTTCTCAATGCGACATCCGTCCTGACGTGGGATTCCCGCACCATGATGCCTGCGGGTGGAGCGGAAACCCGTGGCCATCAGATCGCAACGCTGACGCGGATCGCACGCGATCTGCTGCTCGCGCCGGAAACCGAGAAGGCCCTTGAGGTGGCCGAACAGGCGATCGAGGATCTCGCGGAGGATTCCGCCGCCCGGCGCATGGTGCAGCAGACGCGGCATGCGGTGAACCACCACAAGAGAGTACCGGCATCGTTGATCCAGGAGCGCGCGGCCCTTCGCACAATCGCTCAGGCGGCCTGGATCGAGGGACGGTCGAAGAGCGATTTCTCGATCTTCTCGCCCCATCTGGCCAAGACCGTCGAGTTGTCCCGCGCCTATGCCGATTGCATCGGCTGGAGCGAGCATCCCTATGATGCCATGGTGTCGATCTACGAGCCAGGCGAGACGGCCGCGAGCCTCAAGGCCCTGTTCAGGGAATTGCGCGCCGGACTTCTTCCGATCCTCGACGTCGCGCGGTCGCGTCCTCAACCCCGTTCGGACTTCCTGTTCCGCGACTATCCGGAAGAGGGGCAGCGTGCCTTCGGCCTGAGCCTTGCCGAGAAGCTCGGATATGATCTCAAGCGCGGGCGCCTGGACACGACGGTGCATCCGTTCGAGGTGTCGTTCACGCGCAATGACGTCCGCATCACCACCCGCTACAACCGCAATTACCTTCCGGCCTCCATGTTCGGCACCGCTCACGAGGTCGGGCATGGGCTTTACGAGCAGGGCGTCGATCCGGCCTATACGCGCACGACCCTGGCGACGGATCTCGTGGGCCTCTATGCGGTCGGAGGCACCAGCTTCGGCGCCCATGAGTCCCAGTCGCGCCTGTGGGAGAACCACGTGGTCCGCAGCCGCACCTTCTGGCAGCTGCATTACCCCGAGCTGCGGAAGCACTTCCCGGATCAGCTCGCCGATGTGAGCGCGGAGGAGTTCTATCGCGCCGTCACCCGCGTCGAGCCCGGTTTCATCCGCGTCGAGGCGGATGAGCTCACCTATGATTTCCACATCATGCTGCGGGCGGACATCGAATGCGCGCTCATGGATGGCTCGCTGCCCGTCGCCGACCTGCCGGAAGCCTGGAACGCGGCGATCAAGCGCGATCTCGGTCTCGTCGTCCCGAACGATGCCCAGGGCGTCCTGCAGGACGTGCATTGGTCGACGGGCTATATCGGCTCCTTCCCGACCTATACTGTCGGCAATGTCATGGGCGCCCAGGTGATGGACACCCTGCGCCGGCAGAAGCCGTCCCTCGATGCAGCCATCGAGGCAGGCGAGTATTCGGCATTGGCGGAAGAGCTGCGCTCGCGGATCTGGCAGCACGGCCGCCGGTTCCAGCGTGACGAGCTGCTGCAGCGGGAGACCGGACGTGGGCTCGATCCGGCGCCCTACCTGGCCTATCTGCGCAATAAGTACGCAGCCTGAGATTTTTCGAAGTCGCATGAAACAAGCCGTGGCGGGTTCGTCCGCCGCGGCTTGTTTAGTGCTCGACCTGATCGGCCGTATGGCCCGCGCGCCAGTAGGCGACGACCTGGTGCTCCGAGGTCGCGACCTTCCACTCCTTGCGCAGGAGTCTCTTCAG
>Ga0180218_1002007_pt1 | contig 11180 bp, 7 predicted proteins | sample eDN3rd37CKraftBY_FD_151334 | JGI IMG/M metagenome (GOLD analysis project Ga0180218, IMG submission 151334) | Enriched backyard soil microbial communities from Emeryville, California, USA - eDNA 3rd pass 37_C Kraft BY (version 2) (version 2) | ecosystem: Environmental > Terrestrial > Soil >... | reverse complement strand
CGGCAGCGTGCGCACGGCGCGCGCGACGGGCAGGTCGCGCACCGGCTCGCCCACGGGGGCGGGGTGCCGGGGCGCGGAGAGCGCGCCGCGCTCGCGGACCGCGGACAGGACGCGCACGGGCGCGACCGGCCGCAGCTCCTCCCCCGTGCGCGCCACGAGGTCGACGAGCCGCAGGCCGAGCGCGCCGCACACCGCGGCGAGCACCTCCGAGGAGGCCTCCTTGCGACCGCGCTCGATCTCCGAGAGGTACGCGGTGGACACGCGCGCGGCGGCCGCGACGTCGACGAGCGTGCGTCCCTGCGCGAGCCGCGCCCGCCGCAGGATGCCGCCGATGACGTGCCGCAGGAGCGGCTCCGGCCGCCCGTCGCCGCGGGAACGGTGGGTCGCCGCCGTGGCGCTCGTCACGTCCATGCGGTCACGCTACCCGCGCCGCGCCCGGGTGCCGAGGCCCCCGGGCGCGGATCTGCTCCTGGCGTAAGCGGCGCCGTCACCAGTCCTCGAGCGACCAAGCCATCTGCCAGAACCGGGTCTCGTGGCGGCAGCTCTGCTCGAACGCGCGCTCCATGCGGGCGCGCTCGGCCTCGCCCGCGTCCGCGGCGAGCGCGTCGAGGCGCGCGCGCAGGTCGGCGAGGACGCTCGGTCCGCTCGGCGGCGTAGAACGCCCACCAGCCGGCGAGGGGGTGGTCGTCCCCGATCGCGCCCGGCGTCGTCGCGCGCTCGGCGAGCCAGAACCGCCGGGCGGACCAGATGTAGGTCCACGGGCACGGCAGGAGCGCCGCGAGGAGGACGCCGAGCGAGTCGCGGCCGGCGGCGAGCATGTGGTCGACGTACGCCTGCGCGCTCGGGGCGAGGCGGTCCGTCTGCGCCTCCTCGTACGTCACCCCGAGGAAGTCGCACATCGCGTGGTGCGCATGGGACTCGTCGTCGAGGAGGAACCCCGCCTTGTCGTGGAAGTACTGCGCCCACGACCGGTCGGGCGCGAGCGACATGCCGAGCCCGTAGCAGCGCAGGTAGGCCGTGAGGTACTGGTGGTCCTGGCCCACGTAGTGCCGCACGGCCGCCGGGTCGACGGACCCGTCGCGCAGGCCGGCGAGGAACGGGTGGTCGTAGAAGGCGTCGAAGAGGGGCGCGTACCGGCGGGCGAGGCCGGCCGTGAAGCCGCCCTCCCCGGGCCGGACGAGCGCGGTCGGGTCGTCCGCGAGGACAGGGGTCCGGGTGATGGCAGCAGGCGTCGTCATGCCCACGTTCCTCCGCTCGTGCTAGCGAGATCAGGTTCGACGGGTCCGGGCGGCCGTACCGCTCGTCTCAGTCCCTCGGCCCGGGCGCACGCCCGGACGGGACACCCCGCGTGGTTCGGGGCGACCCTAGCAAGGACGGGCGCGCGTCGGGAGCACGCTCGCGAGTGTGGGAATATAGTTGTAGCGACAACAGTTGGAGCCACCATGACGAGCACCCCGACCGACCGGTCCCTGTCACCGTCCACGAGCATGGACGCCGTCACGCTGCGCGTCGGCGACCTCGAGCAGATGACGTCGTACTACACGGGCGCGTTCGCGCTCGCGCCGCTCGAGGAGCGCTCGCGCGGCACCGAGGTGCACCGCGTGCTCGGCCGCGGCACGACGCCGATGCTGCGCCTCGTCCACACCCCGGGACTGCCGCCCGTCGACCCGCGCCAGGCCGGGCTGTTCCACACGGCGTTCCTGTTCGACGACGCACCGAGCCTCGCCGCGACCGTCTACCGCGCCGCGCAGGACCGCCGCGGCTCCTTCGTCGGGTCGAGCGACCACCTCGTCAGCGAGGCGTTCTACTTCACCGACCCCGAGGGCAACGGCGTCGAGCTCTACACGGACCGCCCGCGCGAGACGTGGGTGCGCGAGCGCGGACAGATCCTCATGACCACGACGTTCCTCGACCCGAACGCCTACCTGCGCTCGCACCTCACCCAGGACGCGTACGACGCCGGTCCGTCGCTCGCCGGGCGCGTCGGCCACGTGCACCTCCAGGTGGGCGACGTCGCGACGGCGCGCGACTTCTACGTCGACGCCCTCGGGTTCGAGGCGACGCTGAGCGAGTACAGCGGCGCCCTGTTCGCGTCCGCGGGCGGCTACCACCACCACGTCGCGATGAACGTCTGGAACAGCGCGGGCGCCGGACCGCGGGCCGCGAGCCTCGGGCTCGGGGACGTCGCGATCACCGTGCCCGGCCGCGAGGACCTCGACGCGCTCGTCGCACGCCTGCGCAGCCGCGGGCTGCAGCACGCCGACGACGGCCGGTCCGTCGTCGTCCACGACCCGTGGGGCACGCGCGTCACGCTGTCCCTGCCCGGCACGACGACCGACGAGCTCCTCGCGCGCTGAGCGCGCACCATGGGGCGCTCGTCGCCCGCTCGTGGTGCCCCCACCGGGACTCGAACCCGGAACACGCCGGGTTTAAGCCGGCTGCCTCTGCCAGTTGGGCCATGGGGGCGCGCGCCGAATCTACCGCGACGTCCTCGGCCCGGCCGCCGACCGGGGACGGGACACGACGAGGGGCGAGCCGCACGTGCGGCTCGCCCCTCGTCGTCGGGCAGGACGCCGGGAGTCCCGGCGTGCGGTCAGGACGCCTTGGCGGCAGGCGTCCGGTCGTCCGCGTCGACCGTGCCCGCGCCGGACTCGGCCGCAGCGGCCGACCCCTGCGCGGTCTGCTTGACCGGCTCGCCGTCCTTCTTGGGCGGCACGGACGCGGCGCGGAACTCGGCGCGCGGGTCGTGCAGCGAGCCGAGCGAGACGAGCTCGCGGCCCATGAGGAACTGGCCCATCCAGCCGATGAAGATGCGGATCTTGCGGTTGCCCGTCGGCATCGCCATGACGTGGTAGCCGCGGTGCATGAGCCACGCGGGCGTACCGCGGAGCTTGAACACGCCGAACAGCTCCGCGACGCCCTTGTACAGGCCGAGCGACGCCACGGTGCCGACGTTCTTGTGGCGGTACTCGACCGGCGGCTCGCTGTGCAGCTCGAGCGCGAGGTTGTCCGCGAGGCGCGTCGCCTCACGGATCGCGTGCTGGGCGTTCGGCGGGCAGAACTTGCCGGGGTTGAGCACGTCCGGGACGGCGGCGCAGTCGCCCGCGGCCCAGGCGTTCGGCACGACGTTGCCCTCGGCGTCCGCGACCTGGAGCGTCGGGAGCACGATCACGCGGCCGAGCTTGTCGACCGGGAGGTCCGACGCCTCCTTGATGACCGGGTTGGCCTTGACGCCAGCGGTCCACACGATCGTGTCGGAGTCGAACTCGACGCCCGTCGACGTGACGACGTGGCCGTCGACGCACGACGACAGGAACGTGCTGAGGTGGAACTCGATGCCGCGCTTCTTCAGCTCCTCCAGCGCGTACTCCGCCATGGGCTCGCTGAGCTCGGGCAGGATGCGGCCCGCGCCCTCGATCATGACGAAGCGGAGGTCCTTCTCCTCGATCGTCGCGTAGTTGCGCGTCGCGTAGCGCGCCATGTCCTCGATCTCGGCCAGCGCCTCGATGCCCGCGAACCCGCCGCCGACGAACGTGAAGGTGAGCATGCGGCGACGCAGCTTCTCGTCCCACGTGGACGACGCGACGTCCATGCGGTTGAGCACGTGGTTGCGGACCGCGATGGCCTCCTCCACGTTCTTGAAGCCGATCGCGTTCTCCGCGAGGCCCGGGATGGGCAGCGTGCGCGAGACGGAGCCGAGGCCGACGATGAGGTGGTCGTACGTGACCGAGTAGTCGTCGCCCTCCTCCGGGTGGATCGTGACGCGGCGCGCGGCGTGGTCGACCGCGACGACCTTGCCCTGCAGCACGTCGACACCCTTGAGCGCGCGGCGGTGCGGCGCGACGACGTCGCGACCGTCGATCGAGCCCGCGGCCGCCTCGGGGAGGAACGGCGCGTACGTCATGTACGGGCGCGGGTCCACGACGACGATCGCCGCCTCGCGGCGCCCGAGCTTCTTGCGCAGTCGGCGCGCGGCGTACAGACCCACGGAGCCGCCGCCGAGGACGACGACCCGAGGCACCTTCCGGGGCCGCGGCGAGGCGGTCTGGGCACGGCTGACCGAGGTCAGGTCATTCTGAGGCATGGTTCCAGAGTATTACCGCTCGCGGCACTGGCGAGCCGGAGCGTCCGTCTGACGGGCGTGACGCGCCCCACGCCCGGCCCGGGCGACCACGCAGACGCGACGTTCCGCGCGCGCCGGACCGGGGCGCGAGAGCGTCAGGCGATCGACCAGGCGATGCCGTCCAGGATGTCGTGCTCGCTCGTCACGACGTCGGTGAGCGAGCCGCCCGCGGCCGCGACGTCGTCGCGCACCCGACGCACGACCTCCGACCAGACGAGCGCGCCCGCGCCGATGACGTCCACGCGCCCGGGGTGCATGAAGCCGAGCGACGCACGCTCCGCGCGCGTGCGGTGCAGCAGGTCGTCGCACGCCGCGAGGACCTGCTCGACCGACAGCACGGCGCCGTTGATCCGGTCGCGGTCGTACTGCGCCAGACCGAGGGCGTGCGCGGTCACCGTGGTCACCGAGCCCGCGAGCCCCACGAGCGTCGCGGCCCGCCCCAGCGGCACGACGCGCGCCGCGTCGTCGAGCGCGGCGCGCACGTCGGCACGCGCCGCGGCCTCCTCCTCGGCCGTCGGCGGGTCCGACCGCAGGTGGCGCTCCGTCATGCGCACGCACCCGACGTCCATCGAGTACGCGGCGTCCGGCGTCGCCGTGCCGAGCACGAGCTCCGTGGAGCCGCCGCCGAGGTCGACGACGACGTACGGCCCGGGGCGCACCGACGCGACGGTCGACGTCGCGCCGCGGAAGGACAGGGCCGCCTCCTCCTCGCCCGAGACGACCTCGGGCTCGACGCCCAGCGCGTCGAGCACGCCCGCGACGAACTCGTCGCGGTTCTCGGCGTCGCGCGTGGCCGACGTCGCGACGAACCGTGTCCGTGCGGCACCGCGCTCGGCGATCACGCCCGCGTAGCGGCGCGCGGCGTCGAGCGTGCGCGCGAGGGCCTCGGGTGCGAGGCGGCCCGTGCGGTCGACGCCCTGGCCGAGCCGGACGACCTCCATGCGCCGGTCGAGGTCGACGAGCGTGCCCGCGGCCGGGTCGACGTCCGCGACGAGGAGGCGGATCGAGTTGGTGCCGCAGTCGATCGCGGCGACGCGCGAGACGCCGGGCGGGACGGGTGCGGTCGAGGAGCCGGCGGCGAGCGCGTCCGGCGCGGAGGTGGAGCCTGAGGTCATGCGTCCAAGCGTGCCACGCGGTCAGCAGGTGCAGCGGTCGGGCCGCCACACGTCGCGCACGCGCTCGAGCGCCTCGTCGCCCAGCGGGTTCACGCCCGGCCCCGCGGCCAGCGCGTGCCCGACGAGCACGTGCAGGCACTTGACGCGCGTCGGCATGCCGCCGGCCGAGATGCCGTCGATCTCCTCGACGTGGCCGAGCGCCTCGCGCTCGGCGAGGTAGTGCTCGTGCGCGCGACGGTGCGCGGCCGCGAGCTCGGCGTCCTCGGCGAGCCGCTGCGACATCTCCTTCATGACGCCGTTCGCCTCGAGCGTCGACGCGGCCGCGACCGCGCCGGGGCTCGTGAGGTAGAAGGTCGTCGGGAACGGTGTCCCGTTCTCGAGCCGCGGCGCCGTGCGGACGACCAGCGGACGCCCGCACACGCACCGCGCGGCGATGCCGACGACGCCGCGCGGCGTGCGCCCGAGCTGCTCCGCGAGCGTCTCGAGGTCACGCTCGGTGACGACGGCGTCCGGGTCGTCGGCGGGGATGGCCAGGCGGGCGTCGGGCACGGGTTGTCCTCCGGGTCGGTCGGTCGCGTCGGGTCGACGCGTCACCCATTCTCCCCGCTCGCGGGCGACGTCCCGTCGTCGGGCTGCCGCGCGCCCTCGGACGGCGTCGTGCCCGCGCCGCCCCCGCCGTCGCCCTCCTGGCCCGACGACGCCGGCTGGTCGCCCGCGACCTGCACCGACGCCCAGATCGCCTCGTACCAGGGCGTGCCCGCCTCGTACCCGCGCACCGGCCCGTCGGTGATCGTCCGGCCCGTCTGGGGGTCGGTGTCGTCGACGACGGTCTCCGGGTCGAGCACGCGCCACGGCCGCTCGCCCGGCATGACGAAGTTGAGCCGGTCGCGCGCCTCACGCACCACGTACGCCGGGTCGTCCCACCGCGCGAGCTCGGCCTCGAGCTCGTCGTGCTCGGCCTGCGCCTGCTCCAGGTCTCCCCGGAGCTCGCGCAGCTCGCCCGTCTGGTTGACGTACGCGCGCAGCGTGGGCAGCAGGAGCACGACGGCGAGGAGGACGACGACGGACAGCACGAGCGTGCGGACCGTGACGACCTCCGGCAGCAGGAATCCGTGCCGGCTGCGGCGCCGGTCCTCCCGCGCGGGGCCGGGAGCACGGCGCGGCGTGGTCGGGCGTGCGGCCGGTCGGCGCGCACCCGCGGACGCCGCGGACGCGGACGTCGAGCGCGCGGGCTTCCTCGCCGACGCGCCCCGCGCGCCCGACGCGGGCTGCGACGCCGACGACCCCGCGGAGGTCCCGCGCGACGTCGGCTTGGTCCCCGAGGACCCTCGGGTCGGCCCGGTCCCCGGCCGCGCGGCGGCGCCGGGACGCGGAGGACGGCGCGAGGAGGGCATGGGTCGATTGTGGTGCCCCGGGAGGCACCGGCCGGGGAGCACGCGCGGTGCGTCCGCGAACGTGAGCCGATCGACACGACATCTTCACCCGGACGCGCCGGAGCCCGGCGGGCCGACGTGCGGCCCACCGGGCTCCGGGTGCCGGGTCACCCCGGCGGCGTGCGCGTGACCGGACGGTCAGGCCTGCGCCGACCAGCGCGGGAACGCGCCGCGGCCGGCGTAGCGCGCGGCGTCGTCCAGCGCCTCCTCGATGCGCAGGAGCTGGTTGTACTTGTTGATGCGCTCGCCGCGGGCGGGGGCACCGGTCTTGATCTGGCCGGCGTTCGTCGCGACGGACAGGTCGGCGATCGTCGTGTCCTCGGTCTCGCCCGAGCGGTGCGACACCATCGCGGTGAAGCCGTTGCGCTGCGCGAGCTCGACGGCGTCGAGCGTCTCCGTGAGCGTGCCGATCTGGTTGAGCTTGACCAGGAGCGAGTTCGCGGCCTTGAGCTCGATGCCCTTCGCGAGGCGCTCGGGGTTGGTGACGAACAGGTCGTCGCCGACGATCTGCACCTTGTCGCCGACCTCGGAGACGAGCTGCGCCCAGCTGTCCCACTCGTCCTCGGACAGCGGGTCCTCGATGGAGACCAGCGGGTAGTCGCGCACGAGCTGCTCGTAGTACGCGATCATCTCGGCCGGCGTCTTCGCGCCGCCCTCGAACTGGTACGCGCCGTCGGAGAAGAACTCGGTCGACGCCACGTCGAGCGCGAGCGTCACGTCGGTGCCCGGCGTGAAGCCGGCCTTCTCGATCGCGACGAGGATGAGGTCGAGCGCCTCGCGGTTGCTCGCGAGGTTCGGCGCGAAGCCGCCCTCGTCGCCGAGCCCCGTGGCCAGGCCCTTCTCCTTGAGCACGGACTTGAGCGAGTGGTAGACCTCGGCGCCGGTACGCAGCGCCTCGCGGAACGACGACGCGCCGATCGGGGCGACCATGAACTCCTGGATGTCGACGTTCGAGTCCGCGTGGGACCCGCCGTTGAGGATGTTCATCATCGGCACGGGCAGGACGTGCGCGTTCGGGCCGCCGACGTAGCGGTACAGGTCGAGACCGGCGCTCTTCGCGGCGGCCTTCGCGACGGCGAGCGAGACGCCGAGGATCGCGTTCGCGCCGAGCTTGCCCTTGTTGGGGGTGCCGTCGAGGTCGATGAGGGCGGCGTCGATGAGGCGCTGGTCCTCGGCCTCGAAGCCGATGAGCTCCGGGGCGATGTCGTCGATCACGGAGTTGACCGCGCCCTCGACTCCCTTGCCCAGGTAGCGGGACTTGTCGCCGTCACGGCGCTCGACGGCCTCGAACGCACCGGTCGACGCGCCCGACGGCACGGCGGCGCGGGCGAACGTCCCGTCGTCCAGGACGACCTCGACCTCGACGGTCGGGTTTCCGCGGGAGTCGAGGATCTCGCGCGCTCCAACGGCTTCGATGCTGGCCACAGGTGCTCCTTCGGGGCAGGGCTGCGGGCGCTTCGGCAATGGGGTACGGCCGACCCGGGCAGGGAAACCCGGGACGCCGCGTGCGCGCCCGCGACGATGGTGGGTTTACGCCCACAGCCTAGTGCCCGTGTGTGACGTGCGCCGCTGCGTCCGCTCCGTGGGCCCGTGCGCGGGACCTCGGTGGGCGGACCGGTGACGTTGGTCCCGAGGCCGACTGCACGCACGCGGAGTCGGACGCATGACCAGGTAGGACGCGAAAATAATCGGCTCAAATGACCCAGACAATCGTCCAACTGCTGTCTGGCGCTGTCACTCGAACATCGTTTCGTGCCGGTCGAGTTCACCCGGTGTTCACCTACCGTTCACCTTGACCCGAGCAGTAGCGTGACGCCACGAACCGTTGTGCTGCCAACGACGACAGCACCGTTCAAAGGGGTACAAGACGCCATGAAGCTCAATGAATTGCGCTCCGAACGAGCGCGGCGGAATGGGCGCACCAGAAAGTTCATCGCCGCATTCTTCGCCTTTATCCTCGCGGGCACCCTCGCGAGCACCCCGGCCGCGGCCGTCACCGATCCCGACCCGTCGTTCCGCCTCACGGCGCACGACCTCGAGTTCATCCTCAAGCAGATCCACATCGCCGAGGCGCACTCCGCCGGCGGCACGCTGCTCTGCGACGACCCGACCGACACGAGCGGCAAGTGCGTCCCGAGCCCGGCACTGCCGTTCGGCCTGCGCACCGTCGACGGCTCGTTCAACAACCTGCTCGCCGGCCAGTCCGACTACGGCAGCGCCGACCGCCCGTTCCCGCGGCTCCTGGGGACCACGTGGCGCGAGGCGGACCCCGGTCCCCCGTTCTCGCCGCCGAACCCGCCCGGCGCCACCGACCCGTGCGCCGCGGGCACCACGTGCTACTCGATGTTCGCGCCCGGCAGCTTCGTCTACGACGCCGACCCGCGCATCATCTCCAACCTCATCGTCGACCAGAGCGCCGACAACCCCGCCGCCGTCAACGCGGCGGAGAGCACCGAGGGCGGCGAGGTCCGTCCCGACGGCTCCGTGTACATCCCGAACACGGCGCCGGACGAGGGCCTCTCCGCCCCTTTCAACGCCTGGTTCACGTTCTTCGGCCAGTTCTTCGACCACGGCCTCGACCTCGTGAACAAGGGCGGCAACGGCACGCTCGTCGTCCCGCTCCAGCCCGACGACCCGCTGTACGACCCGGCGTCGCAGACCAACTTCCTCGTCCTCACGCGCGCCACGCGCCTTCCCGGGCCCGACGGCGTCATCGGCACGGCCGACGACGAGCACAACAACCAGACGACGCCGTTCGTCGACCAGAACCAGACGTACACGTCGCACCCCGCTCACCAGGTGTTCCTGCGCGAGTACGAGCTGCGCGACGGCGTCCCGCACGACACCGGGCGGCTCCTCGACGGGTCGCTCCCGGGCGGTGGACGCGGCGGTCTCGCCACGTGGGCCGACGTGAAGCAGCAGGCGCGCGAGGTCCTGGGCATCGACCTCACGGACGCGGACGTGCTGAACGTGCCGCAGGTCGCGGTGGACCTCTACGGCAACTTCATCCCCGGGCCGGGCGGGTTCCCGCTCCTCGTCACGGACGAGGACGGCGACCCCGAGACCGAGGACGCGCTGAACGTCGAGGGCAACCCCGCCGAGCCGGTCCCGACCACGAACGCGCTGCGCACCGCGCACTCCTTCCTCGACGACATCGCGCACGGCTCGACGCCGCTGTTCGACGCCGAGGGCAACCTCGTGCCGCAGCAGTTCGACGACGAGGGCAGCCCGATCCCGCCGGGCGTGCCGCTGTTCAACGCCGACGGCTCGCCGGTCACGGACCAGTCCCTCGCCGGCTACGACAACGTCTCCCTCGACGAGCACTTCGTCACCGGCGACGGCCGCGGCAACGAGAACATCGGTCTCACCGCCGTGCACCACGTGTTCCACTCCGAGCACAACCGGCTCGTCGGCTACATCGACGGCGTGCTCGCCGAGAACCCCGAGCTGCAGAAGGCCTACCAGGGTCTCGAGCACCAGTGGCCGACCAAGCGCGCGGGCGACGAGCTCCCCGGGCCCGAGGACGACGACTGGTCGTACGAGCAGCGGCTCTTCCAGGCGGCCCGCTTCGCGACCGAGATGCAGTACCAGCACCTCGTGTTCGAGGAGTTCGCCCGCAAGGTCCAGCCGAACGTCGACCCGATCGTCTTCAACGAGAACAGCTACGACGCGACGATCGACCCGGCCATCGTGGCCGAGTACGCGCACGTCGTGTACCGGTTCGGGCACTCGATGCTCACCGAGGAGATCGAACGCGTGGGCTTCGGGACCGAGAGCGTCAGCCTGCTCGACGGCTTCCTCAACCCACGCACGTACGACGACGACGGGACCCTGACACCCGAGCAGGCCGCGGGCGCCGTCGTCAACGGCACGACCAACCAGGTCGCGGGCCAGATCGACGAGCACGTCATCAGCACCCTGCGCAACAACCTGCTCGGCCTGCCGCTCGACCTCGCGACGATCAACATGCTGCGCGGTCGTGACACCGGGACGCCGGGGCTCCAGGAGGCGCGCCGCACGTTCTACGCCGCGTCGGGCTCCCCGACGCTCCAGCCGTACGAGAGCTGGTTCGACTTCGGTCTCGGGCTCAAGAACGGCAACAACTTCGGTCGCGGCGGGAGCAACGCGTCGCTGATCAACTTCGTGGCCGCGTACGGCACCCACCCGTCGATCCTCGCCGAGACCACGGTCGAGGCCAAGCGCGACGCCGCTTCACTCCTCGTGAACGGGACCCTGCAGGGTCAGGAGACCACGTTCCGGATCGGCGGCGCCGACCGGTTCGCGACCGCTGCCCAGATCAGCAGCGGGTTCTTCGAGCCCGGGGTCCCTGTCGTGTACGTGACGAGCGGGATGAACTTCCCCGACGCTCTCGCCGGAGGGCCGGCGGCGGCGTCCGGCGGCGGACCCGTCCTTCTCGTGCGGCCTGGGTCGATTCCCGACGCAACGTCCGCCGAGCTCGCGCGTCTGCAGCCGCAGCGCATCGTCGTGCTGGGCGGCGAGGGTGCCGTC
>Ga0180218_1002005_pt1 | contig 11197 bp, 9 predicted proteins | sample eDN3rd37CKraftBY_FD_151334 | JGI IMG/M metagenome (GOLD analysis project Ga0180218, IMG submission 151334) | Enriched backyard soil microbial communities from Emeryville, California, USA - eDNA 3rd pass 37_C Kraft BY (version 2) (version 2) | ecosystem: Environmental > Terrestrial > Soil >... | reverse complement strand
CCGGCATCGCCCGCGGCGTCGCCTTCCAGCTCGTCGAAGCCTTCGGCGTGCTTGAGCGCGCCAAGGTCGCCGATGAAGTGAAGGGTCTCGATCAGCCGACGCGCGCGATCCTGCGCCAGCACGGCGTGCGCTTCGGCGCGCATCACATCTATATGCCTGCGCTCCTGAAGCCCGCGCCGCGCGCACTGAGCACGCTGCTGTGGGCGCTCAAGAACGGCGGCCTGCAGCAGAAGGGCGTCGATGACCTGCCCGCGCTTGCCGCGAGCGGCCGCACGTCGATTCCGGTCGATCCCGAAATCGCCAAACCGCTTTACCGGCTTGCCGGTTATCGCGTTTGCGGCGCGCGCGCGATCCGCGTCGATATTCTCGAGCGCCTCGCCGATCTCATTCGTCCCGCGCTCGCCTGGCGTCCCGGCATGCAGGGCGACAAGCCCGCCGGCGCCTTCGACGGCCGCGGCTTTACGGTGACGGTGGCGATGACATCGCTTGTCGGCTGCGCCGGCGAGGATTTTGCCGCCATTTTGCGCGCGCTCGGCTATCGCATGGATCGGCGCCCCGCCCCGATTGAACCGGCGGCGGCGGAAACGCCTGCCGCCGCGGAAACAAGCGCCAACGCGCAAACCGCGCCCGCGGCAACGACCCAAGCCCCGCCCGCCGAAGCCCCGGCTGATGCACAAGCCGAGACAGCAAGCGAAGCGCCCGCGCCGGAAACACCCGCCGGCGAGACGCCTGCTGCAACAACCGCCGCTGAAAATTCCGGCGAAAGCGAGAGCGAGAGTGCGAGCGCCAGCGCCGAAGCCGCCACAGCAGCAGCGGCGGCGGAACCGGCAATGATCGAAGTCTGGCGGCCGGGCCGCCCGCCCGGCGAGCGCCGTGCGCATCGTCCGCATGATCGCGAGCGCAAACGCCCGCAGCATGTTTCATTGCCCGCGCAAGGCGGTGACAGCGCCGCCGCCGAAGGCGAAGCCAAAGCTCGCGACGGCCGTCATGAGCGCAAGCATGACAGCGCGCGCCGTCACGACCGCAAACCGCGTCACGACAATTCGCGGCACGAGCGTTCGCGCGACAAGCCGCGCCGCGAATATCACGAGCGCCGCGACAAGCCGATCGATCCCAACTCGCCTTTCGCGGCCCTTCTGCAACTGAAGGCTCGCATGCAATCGGCAGGCGAGTCGAAAGATGAGCCGGGAAAAACCGACGAAGACAAAAACAGCTGAGTCCGCAGCCGCCCACCAGCGGATCGACCGCTGGCTATGGCACGCGCGCGTCGTGAAGACGCGCAAGCTCGCGGCAAAGCTTGTTGCCGCCGGTCACGTCCGGGTCAACGGCCGCCGTGTCCAAAGTCCTTCGCATTCCGTCGGCCGTGAAGATGTGTTGACCGTGGCGCTGCCGGGCAGCATCCGCGTCGTGCGCGTGATCGAGTTCGCCAGCCGCCGCGAAGGTGCGCACGCCGCAATGGCCCTATACGAAAACATCAAGCCCTTCGGCCCGGAATCTTGATGCATTTGCTTGCACCATCCGCGCACATGCGTTAGGCCCCGCCCGTCACTATATCCAGAAGATCATGACCTACGTCGTCACCGAAAACTGCATCCGCTGCAAATACATGGACTGCGTCGAAGTCTGTCCCGTCGACTGCTTCTACGAAGGCGAAAACATGCTCGTCATTCACCCCGACGAGTGCATTGACTGCGGCGTTTGCGAGCCGGAATGCCCGGCTGAAGCCATCAAGCCCGACACCGTCGGCGATCTCGATAAATGGCTCACGCTCAACGCCGATTACGCCAAGGGTCTGGCCGAATATCACCGTGAAGCGCGAGCCGCCGGCCGATGCCAAGGAATGGGACGGCAAGCCGGACAAGGAAAAGTTGTTCTCACCCGAACCGGGCGAAGGCGACTAGCCGGACGCGGCGCGATCGAGCTTCGCGCGATCGAATATTGCGCGCGCCGCAGGGTATTTATCCCTCTTATTGTTTTGGGCCATCGCCTGGCCCCAAGACATTGATTTTCTGCCGATTTGTGGTAATATAGTCACAATCACAAACGTATCGCCCAGCTTTGGTGCTCCCCACGGAGCCTTCCATCTCGGAACTAGACTATTTATCCGGCGTTTCTCAGGCTGTCCTCGCCTCACAAGGGATGCGGACGGTATTCACACCTTACGGTTGAGCGAGTGACCACGATGAATAAAAAACGCAAGGCAGCGGCAAAAGGATCAAAAGTGGCCAAAAGCAAAACCGCGTCCGCGAAGACGACCCCTCCTGCCGCAGCCCCGGTCAAGAAGCCGGCGCTGAGCCGCCAGGGTTTCCGCACCAATGAGCACATCGTTTATCCGGCGCACGGCGTCGGCCAGATCGTGCGTATCGAAGAGCAGGAAGTCGCGGGCCACAAGCTCGAGCTGTTCGTCATCAGTTTCCAGAAGGACAAGATGACGCTTCGCGTTCCGACCGCGAAAGCGGCGGCCGTCGGCATGCGCAAGCTCGCCGGCCCCGACGTCGTCAAGAAGTCGCTCGACACGCTCAAGGGCCGCGCCCGCATCAAGCGCACGATGTGGAGCCGCCGCGCCCAGGAATACGAAGCGAAGATCAATTCGGGCAATCTGATCTCGATCGCCGAAGTCGTCCGCGATCTCTTCCGCTCGGAAAATCAGCCGGAGCAGTCCTACAGCGAACGCCAGCTTTACGAAGCGGCGCTCGATCGCATGGTGCGCGAGCTCGCCACCATCGAGGACATCACCGAGACCGAAGCCGGCAAGCAGGTCGAAGGCTATCTCCTCAAGGGTCCGAAGCGCGGCCCCAAGACGGAAGAAGCGCCCGCTGAAAAGCAGGACGAAGCGGCCTGATCGCTTTTGCTCCGGCAAAATAAAAAAGCCCGGCCTCGCGCCGGGCTTTTTCTTTGAAGCTCATTCGACGACGATCTTTACCCGGTCGCCGAACTTCAACTTGGCATCCTTGTCGAGGCCGTTGAGGATCAGGAAGCGCTCGAGCTTCTTGTCCGGCACCGCCATTCTGCGCGCGAGCCGCTCGACCGTATCGGTCAGGCCGACACGCACCACCGAAATGCGCAGCGGCTTGACGTTCTTGATCTCCTCGGTGCCGACCCGGCGGAAGGTATCGGCGGCCGCGCGGAAAGCCTGATCGTTCTGCGGCGTGATCTCGCGCGCGGCGAAAACCAGCCGATAGACGTCGCTGCCGAAACGGATCGCGTAGAGGCGGAACGACCATTGCTGCCCGCGCGCGACGGCCGTCGCCGCCGGGAAGCCGTTGATGTTCATTGCCTGAATCGACGCCGGATCGACGCCGTCGATCCAGCCGGAGGACAGATAGGTCGCAAGCGGCGTGGTGCCCGGAACCCGCACGGCGTCGAGACGCAGCGCTTCCTTGCCCGAAGCAGTCGCGCCGAGCACGGCTTGCGCCGTGTTTTCGAGCGAGAAGCCCTCCGGCGCGGTGAAGGTGAATCCGAGGTTCGGATGCAGGAAGCTCCGGCCCCGCACGTAGCCTTCCTTCGGATCGTCGCCATAGACCATGCCGTCGATGGCATCGAGGAAATCGCCGCGGTCGCGCTCGGCGCTTTGCGCGCCGTACTGGCTGGCATTGGTGATGGCGAGCGAAACGCGCTCGGGCGTCGCCGGATGGCTCGAGATGAAATCGACCTGATCCTTGCTCTGGCTCACCGCGTTGCCGGCGCGCAGATTGGCGTAACGGCCCATCGTCGCAAGAAAGCGCGAGGCGCCGTAAGGATCGTAGCCGGCGCGCGCCGAAATCCCGACGCCGACCGCATCGGCCTCCAGCTCCTGATCGCGCGAGAACGCCGCGAGCGAGATCTTGTTCTTGGCGAGCGCCAGCGCGCCCAAATCCGGATCCTGCACGACGTCGGAAATCACCCGGCTCACGATCATCGCCTGCCGCACCTGCGCTTCGCGGATCGCCGCGTGCCGCGCGATGACATGCGCCATTTCGTGCGCGAGCACCGAGGAAAGCTCGGCGTCGTCGTTGGCGAGCGCGATCAGGCCGCGCGTTACATAGAGTGTGCCGCCAGGCAGCGCGAAGGCGTTGATCGCCGGCGAGTTGAGGATCGTCACGCGATAATGAATGTCGGGCCGCTCCGACGCCGACACCAGGCGGTTCACGACCTTGGTGATCTGCGCCTCGAGCGCGGGCGAATGATAAACGCCGCCATAGGCCGCGACGAGGCGCTCATGTTCCTTGCGCTGCTCGGGCGGCAGCTCGCGCGCGACATCGTCGCGCGCGGCGGAGGCTTCCGACAAACCGAAGCGATCGGTTTCCAGCGTCGAGCACGAGGCAAGCAGGAGCGAGACGGCAAGCGCCGCCCCGGCAAGGCGAAAGCCCGCCGGCCAAACCGCACCCTTTTCCCTGCGCCACATCATGTGCCGCGATCCTTCAGCAATTCCAGCGATGCCGGCTGGCGGATTTCGATGGCCGGCCCGCCCGAGGAGAATAGCACGCCGCGCACTCGCACCCGTTGACCTCGCAGGCTTTTGAGATCGATCCCGACCGCCGCAAAGCCCCGGCGCGCCGCGCGCGGAATGACGATTGTAAAGTCTTTGCGATAGCGCTTCCCGAAATCGAGATAGGTACGGCTCGCCGTTTCGCCAATATGGTGAACAACTCCCTCCACCACCGCGAACCGGCCTGTCGCCGCATTCAGCGCCGCGAGGTCGTCGGCGGCGATCACGGCAAAACGCGCCTCCCGCCAAAGACCTTTTCGCGCGGCCCGCGCTTTGTTTTCGGCATCGAGCAGCGCGTGTACGCAGGGCAGCGCGCTCGCTTCGGGCGCCACCCGCAGCCAGCCCGCGGCGACGAGATCGGCCTGCAGCCAGCGCGCGTCGTTTCCGGCAAGAACGGCTTGCGCGACGAGACGCCCGTAACGATCGCGAACGCCCTCGCCGCCATAAAGTGTCAGCGATTTGCCTGCGGCAATTTGATTGAGCGCATCGGTCGCCTGCGCTGCCGCTGCCGCATCACCGTCGAGCGCATTCGCCGCGACGACACCCGCGAGCCGCAGCTCGCGGCCGTCGGCAAGACGCAAGGTCGCGCCATCATGTGCATTCGACACCAACACAGTTTCGAGTACGGCTCGGGCTTCCGCGCACCCCCCCATCACTTCGGTGGCGCAAGCCGGAAGCGAAACAGCCATCGCAGCGGCGCCAGCCGTCCACCAGGCGATCGCAGAACTATGGCGAACGCAGCGCACGCGTAACGATCCCCCTTCTCCCGCGTCTTATGAGCGGCCATTATCAACGGCTTTATGGCGGCGATTTTGCGGCCTCCGGCACGCCGCTAAATTCGCCTGCCTGTTGCAAAAATTATTCGGCGGCTTCCAGCCGCTTGTGATCGAGCGGCAGAATTTCGACCTTCTTGCCTTCCTCGGCCACGAGCACGGCGTTTTCGGGCACGGCGGTCCAGTTCTTGTGGTCGCCGTCGAGGGGCTCGGAAACTACGACGACATCGGATCCCGATGTCCGGAAATAAAGCGTATTGGCGGCGTCGTTCACCGCGTAACGGAAAGCATAGAGGTCGCGGCCATTGGCAAGCGCCGCCGTGAAGCGCATCGACACTTTATGGCCGCCCTCCCCGAGCATGCCGGTGATCCGGTGGAGCACCTTCGCCGTCGCCGCGACCGGCGAAGTTTCGGCACCCGCGCCCATGATGGCGAGAAACACCGCTTCCGAGTCGGTGGTGCCGAGCCGCGCGGGATAAACTTCATCGGGGATCATGTTCTCGACCCGCCGCCGCAGCCGGCTCCAGTCGCCGACGAAGCCGTTATGCATGAACAGCCAGTTGCGGCAGACGAACGGATGACAATTCGGCCGGGTGATCGGCGTTCCCGTCGCCGCGCGAATATGCGCGAAGAACAGACGCGAGCGGATGTGGCGGCACAGATAGCGCAGATTCTCATCCGACCACGCCGGCCGCACTTCCTTGTAGAGTCCGGGATCGGGATATTCGCCGAACCAGCCGAGGCCGAAACCGTCGCCGTTGGTGCTGACCGTCGATTCGAGCGCTTTGATGCTTTGCGAGATCAGCGAGTGTGACGGCTCCGTCACATAGTGCTCGAGAGCGATGGTCTCTCCGCGATAAGCGATCCACCGGCACATATCCGCTAATCCCGTCCGTTACATCCCGCGCTGGCTATCTCGCTGCGAGGAATGAGCGAATTCGCCATTTCGCGCAAATCACTTCCCGTCACAGATTATGAATCTGCAGCCAGTTCTCCAGCAACACCGCCTGCCACAGTTTCGAGTGCCCCTTGGGGGTGAGTTCCCCTTCCGGATTGGCCAGGAGCCGCTCGACATAGTCACGGTTAAAGAGACCGCGCGCCCGTGCCGAAGGCTGGTTGAGAACGTCGCGGGCATAATCGAGAAACGGCCCGCGGATGTATTTGAGCGCCGGCACCGGGAAATAGCCCTTCGGCCGGTCGATGACCTCCGGCGGCACGACGCCGCGCGAAGCTTCCTTGAGGACGTATTTGCCGCCGTCGCGCACCTTGAGCCCGGCCGGGATGCGGGCGGCGAGTTCCACGAGCTCATGGTCCAGAAACGGCACACGGGCCTCGAGGCCCCAGGCCATCGTCATGTTGTCGACCCGCTTCACCGGATCGTCCACCAGCATGACCTCGGTATCGAGCTCCAGCGTCGCGTCGATCGGGCGGGCCTCCGCGTGCTCGGCGAAGAAGCGCTCGACGAATTCGCCGGTGTAATCCTCGCCGGCGTATTCGGGCGAAAGCGCCTCGCGCATCTCGGCGTGGTCGCGGTCGAAATAGACCCGCGCGTAATCGGCCGCCGGATCGTTCGAGCGCATCATTTTCGGATACCAGTGATAGCCGCCGAACACTTCGTCGGCGCCCTGGCCGCTTTGCACGACCTTGACGTGCTTTGCGACCTCGCGTGACAGAAGATAGAAGCCGATCGCATCGTGGCTCATCATCGGCTCGGACATCGCCTCGATCGCATCGGGCAGCGCCTTCAGCGCCGCATCCGACGGAATCATGATGCGCTGATGCTGTGTGCCGAATTTCTTCGCGATGAAATCGGAATACTTGAACTCGTCGCCCTTGAGGTTGCCGACGCTCTCGAAACCGATGGCGAATGTCTTGAGATCGGTTTGGCCGCTTTGCGCGAGCAGCGCGACCACGAGCGAACTGTCGAGTCCGCCCGACAGCAAAACGCCGACCGGGACGTCGGCGACCTGCCGCCGCTTGATCGACACCGTGAGCGCATCGAGCACGGCTTCCTGCCACTCTTCCTTGCTCATCGCACGGTCTTGCGGCCGTGTGCCGACGTCGAGATGCCAGTAGGTTTCCTCGCGCCGCGTGCCGTCGGGCTCGATCGTCAGGATCGTCGCCGGCGGCAATTTGCGAACGCCCTTCAGGATCGTGCGCGGCGGCACGACGACGGCGTGCAGCGACATGTAGTTATGAAGACCGACCGGATCGATCGACGTATCGACGCCGCCCGCCGCGAGCAGCGCCGGCAGCGTCGATGCAAAGCGCAAACGCTTGCCGTCGTCGGCGAGGTAAAGCGGCTTGATGCCGAGCCGGTCGCGCGCGATGACGACCCGCCCCGAGTCGCGCTCCCAGAGCGCGAAGGCGAACATGCCGTGGAAGCGCTCGACGCAGCGCGCCCCCCATTCGGCATAGGATTTGAGAATGACCTCGGTGTCGCCGCCGGAGAAAAAGCGATGGCCTTTTTCCTTCAGCGTCTTTCGCAGCTCGCGAAAATTATAGATGCAGCCGTTGAACGCGATCGCGAGCCCAAGCTCGCTGTCGATCATCGGCTGGTTCGATGTCGCTTCGCAATCGAGGATGCTGAGGCGCCGGTGGCCGAGGCCGATGCGATCCTGAATGAAGATTCCGCTCGCATCGGGTCCGCGCGCGGCCATGCTCTTCGCCATCGAGGCGATGTCAGCCGCCGATACTTGTTGCTGAAACGATATTTCTCCGCATAACCCGCACATCAGAACATGATCCCGAAACGTTGAAGCCGGTTTTCGGAAAGGATCACGCTCCAACAGGAAGCCGGATCGGATTCAGCCGGAATGGATCGAAGGGTAGAGACGCGCTTTAGACAGATACACGCCCCCAATGCTTGGCTGCATTGGCGGTTGCTGACGTTCACGATGTTCTCCTGATTGTCTTTCGTGATGAAAACGCAGCCCGGCGCGAAAGTGTTCCTCACTTTTTCGACAAGGACACTCGCATTGCGGGAAAAACCCGTTTGCGCGCACGACGCGAAATCCGAAGGAAAAGCTTGATAGGATAAAACTATTATACTTTCGTCTAGGGGTTGTGCCCAACTATCGTGTTGCACAGCAGCAAAAGCAACGCTTGCTACCAACGTTACATTTTTAGTTAGATGGCGCGTGGGCGCGATAACCGCGCAGCCAAAAGCACGGCGACAACCAACCACAACCGCGCCGTCGGGTGGATTGAAGGAGGAAATCGATGACGAATAAATCTGGCAAACAATCGAGCGCGCCTATGGCCGGCCGCCGCAAATTTCTGAAGGCCGCCGGTCTCGGCGTCGCCGCGGCCGCCGTCGCCGCACCGAACGTCGTCAAGGCGCAGGGTCCGGTCAACATGCGTTGGCAGAGCACCTGGCCGTCCAAGGACATCTTCCACGAATACGCGCTCGACTACGCCAAGAAGGTCAACGACATGACCGGCGGCGACCTCAAGATCGAAGTGCTGCCGGCAGGCGCCGTCGTTCCGGCCTTCCAGCTCCTCGAAGCCGTATCGAAAGGCACGCTCGACGGCGGTCACGGCGTGCTCGTCTATCACTACGGCAAGCAGACCGCGCTCGCGCTGTGGGGTTCGGGTCCGGCTTACGCGATGGACGCCAACATGCTGCTCGCCTGGCACAAATATGGCGGCGGCAAGGAACTGCTCGAAAAGCTCTACAAGTCGATCGACGCCAACGTCGTATCGTTCCCCTACGGCCCGATGCCGACGCAGCCGCTGGGCTGGTACAAGAAGCCGGTCACCAAGCTCGAAGACTTCAAGGGCCTGAAGTTCCGCACCGTCGGCATCTCGATTGACGTGTTCACGGGCCTCGGCGCTTCGGTCAACGCGCTCCCCGGCGGCGAAATCGTCGCGGCGATGGATCGCGGCCTGCTCGACGCGGCCGAATTCAACAACGCTTCGTCCGACAAGGCGCTCGGCTTCGCCGACGTCTCGAAGGTCTGCATGCTGCAGAGCTATCACCAGAACGCCGAGCAGTTCGAGATCATGTTCAACAAGGACAAGTACAACGCGCTGCCGAAGGGCATTCAGGCGATCATCGCGAACGCCGCTGAAGCCGCGTCGGCCGACATGTCCTGGAAGGCGATCGATCGCTACTCGAAGGACTACATCGAGATGCAGACCAAGGATAAGGTGAAGTTCTACAAGACGCCGGACGCGATCTTGAAGCACCAGCTGACGTCCTACGATGAAGTGGCCAAGAAGAAAGCGGCCGAAAATCCGCTCTTCAAGGAGATCATCGCTTCGCAGGTTGCGTTCGCCAAGCGCGCGACGCAGTGGGAGCAGGACACGGTCGTCAGCCGCAAGATGGCTTACGATCACTACTTCGGCCCCAACGGGGCGGCCAGCAAGCTCTAAGGGCCGTTTCCCTTCACGCAGAGCACCATCCGGCAAACCACCGGATGGTGTTTCTGCATTCAGGGGTTTCAATTCTTCTACATTGGTATGAAACCATGACGGTTCAACGATTCATCTTCGCCATCGACCACGTCAGCACATGGGTCGGCAAGACTGTGTCTTGGCTGATGCTCCTGCTGACGGCCGTTGTCTGCGTCGAAGTCATCAAGCGCTACATGTTCGGCATGCCGACGGCGTGGATCTTCGACGCGGAGAACATGCTCTACGGCACGCTGTTCATGATGGCCGGCGCTTACACGCTGGCGCAGAATGCGCACGTCCGCGGCGACTTTCTTTACAGCTCGATGCGGCCGCGCACCCAGGCGACCCTCGATCTCATCCTCTACATCGTGTTCTTTTTTCCGGGCATCGCCGCCCTGATCTATGCCGGATACGATTATGCGAGCTACTCCTGGCACATTCAGGAGCACTCCAACGTCACCGCCGACGGCCCGCCGGTCTATCAATTCAAGACCGTCATCCCGATCGCCGGTGCGCTCGTGATGCTGCAAGGCGTTGCCGAAGTCGTGCGCTGCGTGCAATGCCTGCGGACCGGGGAATGGCCATTGCGCCTGAAGGACGTCGCCGAAACCGACGTCATCGAACAACAACTCGAACACAGCGAATACGTCGACGAAGAGTCGCGCAAAATCGCAATCGAGCGCGCCAGCCAGATCGACGAAGCGGCACGCCAGAGGGGTATGGGGGATAAACTTACATGAGCGATCCGGCACTTGGCCTGCTGATGCTGGCCCTCATCGTGGTGGTCATCATGATGGGGTTCGCAACAGCTTTCACGCTGATGGGCCTCGGCATTTTCTTCGGCTTCATCGCCTTCTACGTGCCCGGCGAATCCTGGGTGCATAACAAGGTCTTCGACCTGATGGTCCATCGCACTTACGGCGCGATGACCAACGACGTTCTGATCTCGATCCCGCTATTCATTCTAATGGGATACGTGATGGAACGCGGCGCGCTGGTCGACAAGATGTTCTATTCGATCCAGCTCGCCTTCCGCCGCGTCCCCGCCTCGCTTGCGGTCGCGTCGCTCATCGTCTGCACCTTCTGGGGCATCGCGTCGGGCCTTGTCGGCGCCGTCGTCGTCCTGATGGGCGTCATCGCCTTCAACCCGATGCTGCGCGCCGGCTACGACGTGCGGCTCGCGGCCGGCGTCATCACTGCCGGCGGCACCCTCGGCATTCTCATTCCGCCGTCGGTCATGATCATCGTCTATGCCGCGGTCGCGGGTGAATCGGTGGTCAAGCTCTATGCCGCCGCGATGCTGCCGAGCTTCTTCCTGTCGTTCCTGTACCTCGTCTACATCATCGGCTGGGCGGCCATCAGCCCGAAGATCGCGCCGCCGCTGCCCGAGGAGCAGACCAAGGTGCCGGTGCCGGCAGGCATGTTCAAGTTTGCCGAAGCCTATTCGCAGAACACCTTCGTCGCCCTCATCCAGGCGCTGCTCTCGCCGGGCCGCGCCAGCCAGATCGAGGTCGACGGCAAGCGGCTCACTTATCCGGCGCTGGTGAAGAACTTCATC
>Ga0180218_1002003_pt1 | contig 11220 bp, 7 predicted proteins | sample eDN3rd37CKraftBY_FD_151334 | JGI IMG/M metagenome (GOLD analysis project Ga0180218, IMG submission 151334) | Enriched backyard soil microbial communities from Emeryville, California, USA - eDNA 3rd pass 37_C Kraft BY (version 2) (version 2) | ecosystem: Environmental > Terrestrial > Soil >... | reverse complement strand
ACGATCCGTCGGCGTACGCGCCGCCAGACGATCAACGCGGGCGCACCCTCGGGAATGGACGCAAGCACCTCGATCGGCTCGGGCGGGTCCAGCAGCAAGGCCGGCCGCCGGTTTTCGAAAGATGACACAGAGATTTCGGGCGTCTCCGATTCTCTCGCCCGAGCGGCCATTATGGCCGGCACACGCTTCTGCGCCGCTTCGGGAATATGGCTGGCATGGGGAAGGAGATGCATGACGCGCGTGCGGCCAAGACGACCCGAGAGGCGATCGACGAGGCGGCCGGCGGCGCGGGCGTGTGTGCTGGCAACATCCGCATCGAGCGCCTGCTGGCTGGCGTCGAGGCGCGTCACCTCGCTCGCCTCGAGCGTCATCAGGTCAATGCCGAAGCCGGCGTCGAATGCGGCGATCTTTTCGAGCAGCAAGCGGCGTATATGAGCTTCATCGCGACAAGGCGTGCTGGTGCCGACCGCGACCTCGCCGAGCGTTCCATCCGAACGGTAGAGCGAAAGGCGGAAGCGGCGGCCGCCGACAGCAGCCTCGGCCAGCCCACCGGCGAGGTCGCAGCACAGCTGCGCGAGCGCGGCCTCGATGCCGGCCGCCGTGAGCAGCGGCTCTGAGAACGGCAGGCGCACAATGAAATCCGGCGTCTCCGCGAGTGGCGCGCGAGGCTCGCCATAGCGGCCGAGCGCCTGGTCGAGGCGCATGAGCACCGTCGCTATGGTCTTTGCGTGCGGCTTGTCTTTCCGGTTCAGGGCGCGGAAGCGGCGCTCTAGCGCGGCACGCGGGAGGCCATAGAGCTGACCAATACGCCGAAGACCCAGCCGCTCGAGCAGACGCACGGCATCCGTATCGATGCGCAGGGCGGCCACAGGCAGCGGCGCGAGCGCATTGCCAACCTCTCCCGGCGGCGCGATCACGGGAGCGCCTTCCTGCGGCGGCGCAAAGCGGGCGAGCGCGTGGGCGGCACCGAGCGTGTCGGTACACGCGGCGCGCACCGTGAGGCCGAGACGCGACAGGCGTTGAGCAAGATCGGCGAGCAATGCCCGCTCGCCAGCCTTGTCATCCTCTTGCTGAAGTCCCGCGCCCGCGAAGAGATGGGCGACGCCGGTGATATCGATCCAAAGCCCGTCCTCGCCATCGACGTGGCGAGCCGGTCCATAGCGACCGCACCAGCGCGCGAGACGCACGAGATCGTCGCGATCTCCAACGCCGTCCGCGGGCAGCGTGATCAGCTCCGGCAGGGCAGCGCGCGTATCTGCGAAGCCGGCACCAGCCCGCACACCGAGCGCACGCGCTGCCTCGTTGGCGGCAGTGATCTCCAGCCCATGCGCGCCATGGGTGACAAGCGCCAGCGGCCGGTCCGCAGGTATGTTCTCAAGCCCGCGATGCCTGCGCAGGCGCTCGATCGGCCATGCCGGCAACCACACGGAAACGATACGCGTCATGACTCCACTCCACGACAGAGGACAGCAACGCAGCGCCAAGAGCTGTGCCTCGGCAACGCTCGAGGGTGAGCTTGAAGCGCGGATCGCCCGGCGCGGCAGGATCGAAGGGGTGCGGCGCGCTCGGGGCGGTGGCGATGCGCCAGCGCGCGAAGGTCGCGGCTACGGCGGCTGAGCGGGATGCGGTCACTATCAAAGCGGGGGTGCGATGTGTGGCAGCGGCCAGCGCGAGGCGTCGGGCCGGGGTCAGAGCGACCTCATCGAGGCAGCCGATGACGATGCCTGCCGCCCCTGAGCCGAGGCTCTCTTCCATCGCCCAGAGGGTCTCGGTCGGTGTGGCCGTCTCGACCAGCAGCAGCCGTGCGGGGTCAAGACCGAGGTGCGCAAGGCCGGGGCCATAGAGTCCGCCGCTCTCGCGGGCGAGTCGATGAGGCCAACACCACACCACGAGGCCTGATGGGCTGACGCCCGGCACGGCCGATGTCGTGGCCAGAGGCATCGGGGATGATATGCCGAGACGGCGGGTCGCCAGCAGCAAGGCAAAGGCAAGGGCAGCCTGGATATCGTTATAGGTCTCAGGCTTGATCTCGCCGAGGCTCGCGGCATCGAGCTGACGGCCGGGCAGCCAGCCATCCACCTCCGGATCACCGAGAGTCCACCCGTCATCCGCGGCCATGTCGGCAGGGTGCGCGGTCACCTCTGGGCGGCCATGGGTCTGGCGCCGCTCGAGCGCGGCGAGCAGGGCTCTGAGCCGCTCGATGCGCGCTTGTCCGGGGTGGGGGGCTGGCGGCGGTGCGAAAAAGGGGGCAACCGCACCGCCGCCAGGGAGACGCATACGCCTACTCGTACTCTTACTGGTACGCTCACTCGTACTGGTACTCTCGTCCGTATTGCTACGGACCACGAAGATCCGCTTGGCCAAGGGCTGGGGGGAGAGGGGGTCTCGGGGCGCCTTGTCCAAGGGTACGCTCTTCGGAACTGCGTATGGTCCACCTTACGCGGGTCGGACCGTTCTTCCGGGCCGCCCAAGTTCTTTTTTTGTTCTACGCCCAGCCGGGCTCGCTGTCAACAAAAAATGAGAACAAAAAGGGATCAATGGGGATCTCACGCCGCTTCAAGACAAGGCTTTCCCCTGCCCGAACACAGCTTGCCCACAGCGCGCAGAAGGCCGGACAGCTCAGCCGAAAAGCACCCGTCCGTTAACAAATGATCTGTCCTTATTCGCATTCGGCGGGCGAGCTACGTGACGAGAATCCCACACTTTCCTTGAAATGCGCACATTCTCGCCTTCGTGATGACCAGATTGCCGTCCGCCCGATTGCATCCGCCCGGAAGCATCGCCAGAATGCCTCACGGTTGGATTGGTCGAGCAAGCACGCCCGCCACAAGCGAGCACAGGCAGATCGGCTGATCGGCGGGCGGGGGCATTTCCGCAGGCTTCGGCGGAGGGATCCGGCAACAATTCAGCAGGATGGCGCGTTGCGAGACGCGGGCGTGGGGCAGTGCGAGCGCGATCGATACGGGACTTTCCGTAACGATCCGTTCAGCTAAGCAGGGCACCATACAAGCGAAGCAGCAAACTAGCGCACACACCCCTTGCGCCGGCGGCAGTGACTCGGCCGCGGTGAAGTGAATGGCCCGCGCCTGACGCGGGACGAGCAATACGCAGGGGAGGCCTCCTGCGCGCATGAAAATGAACTCAAGCCCGCGCCCTGGTGCGCGGCGACAAGAAGAGACCGGAGACGCGAATGACTGGCCATGCCTTTCCCCGCATTCTGCTTGCCAGCGCTGCCTTGGCCATCGCGGCCGTCGTGCCGATGGCCCCCACCCCAGCCGCGGCGCAGGGCCTGAGCTGGCTTTGGGGCGGCGGGAACGAGGTCGGCGGCAGCGGCAAGGAAGTCGTGCGCTTCGGCGTCCAGCACCGGCCTGGCCAGATCATCGTGAGCTTCAGTGACCGCAGACTCTACCTGGTCACCAAGCCCGGCGAGGCGATCAGCTACCCGATTGCAGCCCCACGCGAGCAGAGCCGCTGGCAGGGCACGATGCAGATCTCCTCGAAGCGCGTCGATCCACCCTGGACGCCGACACCCGAGATGCGCCGCGAGAATCCCAAGCTGCCGGCATTCGTCCCCGGCGGTCATCCGCTCAACCCCATGGGCTCCCGCGCGCTCTATCTCGGCTCGTCGCTCTATCGCATTCACGGCACCGATGCGCCCTGGACGATCGGGCAGGCCGTCTCCAAGGGCTGCATCCGCATGTACAATAAGGATGTGGTCGATCTTTACGATCGCGTCCCCGTCGGTACGCGCGTGACCGTCACCTGGAACCGGTATACGACCTCGCCGGCATCCGTGGCTTGGGGCGGCGGCGGCGGCAGCGTGGTCGATCGCACCAGCTCGCGCGGCCCGTCTGGCGCCTCTACAGGGTTCGTTTTCCCATGGTTCGATCAGGAAGAGCCCCCGCGCCGCACCGCGCCTAAGCCGCACCCCCAGAAGCGCGCGGTCAAGAAGCAGCAGCAGACGACGCCGGTCAGCAGCAACACTGCGGCGCCCCGGCCGAGTGTCTCCGTTTACTGATCACGCCTTGTTACCGCTATAGTGCGAACAAACATGCGGCCTGCCCATTGGGCGGGCCGCAGTCGTTTCCAGCTCACGATAAGCGATCCGTATGGGACCGATCGCCGCTGCGTAAAGCATTCAATTTGCAAGCGCCGGAAGCCGCGGCTACGACCAATTTGTCAAGCATTCGTGACTCGCAATTGAAGCGCCAAAGAGCGATACCGAAGCCCATGCCGACACCGCATTCAGGTTCCGAGCCGTCGGCCGGTCGGCAGGCCGTTTGGCCGCATCGTTTGCGCTCTCTGGCCATTCGCATCGAGAGCGACCACACTGCTTCGCACGCATCGCAAGCGGTGCCAGGACCACACCGGACGGAAGAAAAATGCGCGCGCTAACTGAATGGTCGACGTACATCGCCCTGGCATTATCCAGTGCGGTGCTAGCGGGACCGGTCGGAGCGTCGAGCGCCGAGAAGGCGGACGCAACAGCGGGCGCTACGCCGCCGGTGGCCGTGATCGAACTCTTCACCAGCCAGGGCTGCTCATCCTGTCCAACCGCTGATGCCCTCCTTAAAACTTTCGCCGAGCGGCCCAACGTCGTCGCCCTGACATTTCCGGTGGACTATTGGGATTACCTCGGCTGGAAAGACACGCTCGCCAGCCCGAAGTTCAGTGCGCGCCAGCGCGCCTACGCGAGCGCGCGCGGCGACGGACGCGTCTACACGCCCCAGGTCGTGGTGAATGGCCTCAAGCACGCGCTCGGTTCGAGCGAGGCCGACATCAACAAGGCTGTCGCGATAACGACGCCAAAAATCGATCCCTACCGCGTCGGCGTGCGCGTGCGCAGCGCCAATGAGCATCTCATCATCGATCTCGACGCGGCGCGCGAACCGGCCAAGGCTGGCGAGGCGACGATATGGCTCGCTCTGATCCGTCGCCAGGTCGAGGTCAAGATCAAGCGTGGCGAGAACCACGGCAAGATCGGCATCTACCATAACGTCGTGCACGAATGGATGCCGGTCGGCGTTTGGACCGGCGCGGCGGCAACCATCAAGCTGGCGCACCATGCCGTGAAGCAATCGGGCGCCGATGGCTGCGCCATCATCCTCCAGCGCGGGGATGCGGGCGCCATAGTCGGGGCCGCGCTCCTCGACAAATGGTGAGGGGCCGATAACCCATTCGATGTGCCGGGCGATGTGCCGGGCGCGGCGACGCATGGCAGGCCCTCCGCCCCAAGAGTTACGTTGCGCGCGAGCCCCGGCTCGCACTATTTTCCGGCTATGTCGAACGCACCCGCACGTTCTCTCTCTATTGCGCTTGCCCAGCTCAACCCTGTTCTCGGCGACATCGCCGGCAACCTGGCGAAACTGCGCCGCGCGCGCTCCGACGCCGCCGCGCAGGGGGCCGATCTCCTCGTCCTGCCGGAGCTGTACGTAAGCGGCTATCCGCCGGAGGACTTGGTGCGCAAGTCGGCGTTTGCCGCTGCATGCCGCACGGCGGTCGAGCAGCTTGCTGCCGATCTCGGTCCTGGCCCGGCCGTGCTCGTCGGTACGGTCTGGCCCGAGGACGGCAAGGTGTACAACGCCGTTGCCCTGCTCGACGAAGGCAAGGTTGCGGCCGTGCGCCTGAAGGTCGATCTCCCCAACTACGGCGTATTCGACGAGAAGCGCGTGTTCGACGCGGGACCGCTGCCGGGTCCGATCAACTTCCGTGGCGTCAAGATCGGCGTTCCCATCTGCGAGGACATCTGGACCGACGAGGTCACGGAATGTCTCGCCGAATGCGGTGCCGAGCTCTTGATCGTTCCGAACGGCTCGCCCTTCGACTGGAAGAAGATCGATGTCCGCATGAACATCGCGGTCTCGCGCGTGACCGAGACCGGACTGCCGTTGGCTTATCTCAATCAGATCGGCGGGCAGGACGAGCTCGTTTTCGACGGCGCATCCTTCGTTCTCAACGCCGATGCAAGCCTCGCCGTCCAGCTTCCGGACTGGGAGGAAGCACTCGTCGTTACGCACTGGGAGCGTACGGAGCAAGGCTGGCACTGCAAGAGCGGCCCGCGCGCGCACCTCGAGGAAGACGATGCGGCGGCCTATCATGCTTCCGTGCTCGGCCTCCGCGACTATGTCGACAAGAACCGCTTTCCGGGCGTTGTGCTGGGTCTTTCCGGCGGCATCGACAGCGCGCTTGTTGCAGCCATGGCGACGGACGCCTTCGGCGCCGACCGCGTGCACTGCGTGATGCTGCCTTACCGCTATACGTCGAGTGACAGCCTCGCTGACGCGGCGGCGTGCGCGCAGGCGCTCGGCGTGCGCTACGACACGGTGCCGATCGCGCCGGCGGTCGACGGCTTCTATCAGATGCTCGCGCCGGTTTTCGGCAATCGCGCGCCGGATACGACCGAGGAGAACGTCCAGAGCCGCGCGCGCGGCACCACGCTGATGGCCATCTCGAACAAGAACGGCACGATGCTGCTGACGACCGGCAACAAGAGCGAGATGTCGGTCGGCTACGCAACCATCTACGGCGACATGAACGGCGGCTTCAACCCGATCAAGGATCTCTACAAGATGGAGGTCTATCGCCTCGCGCGCTGGCGCAATGCCAACGTGCCGCGCGGCGGCAAGGGGCCGGGCGGCATCGTCATCCCCGAGCGCATTCTCACGAAGGCGCCGAGCGCGGAGTTGCGCGAGAACCAAACGGACCAGGACAGTCTGCCGCCCTATGACGTACTCGACGATATTTTGAGCTGCCTCGTCGAGCACGAGATGCCGCTGCCCGACATCATCGCGCGCGGACATGCACCCGAAACCGTGAAGCGCATCGAGCGCCTGCTCTACCTTGCCGAATACAAGCGGCGTCAGGCCGCGCCGGGCGTCAAGATCTCGAGCCGCAGCTTCGGACGCGACCGGCGCTATCCGATCACCAACCGCTTCCGCGAGGATCTCGCCGCGCCCGAGCCGCGAAGCAAGGCGCCGGTCCAACGCACGCCGCAACTCGTGCAGCCGCGCGCCGACGGCGGCGAGGTGTCGTGAGAAGGAGACTCATCCCCTCTCCCCGCCCTTGCGGGGAGACGGGGAAGACGCGCTAGCGCCTGCCTTCGGTCTATCATCCGCTTTCGCCGAGTGACCTCATGACCATCTCCGTCCGCTTTGCGCCGAGCCCGACCGGTCGATTGCACATCGGCAATATCCGCACGGCCGTGCTGAACTGGCTGTTCGCGCGGCGCAGCGGCGGCAGCTTCATGCTGCGCCTCGACGATACCGATCGCACGCGCTCGACCGAGGAATTCGCGAACGCCATCCGCGAGGACCTCACGTGGCTCGGCCTCGTGTGGGATCGCGAGGCGCGACAGTCCGACCGGCTCGCCCGTTACGACGAAGTGGCTGAAAAGCTCAGGAAGGCCGGCCGCCTCTATCCCTGCTTCGAGAGTGAGGACGAACTCGAACGCCGCCGCGCCCGCCAGCGCGCGCGGGGGCTCCCACCGATCTACGATCGCGCTGCGCTGAAGCTGACGCCCGAAGAGATCGCCAAGCGCATCTCCGCCGGCGAGAAACCGCACTGGCGGTTCTTTCTCGCGAATACCGATCCATCGCGCGGCCTCACGCCACTGCCCACGCTCGTGACGTGGCACGATGTCGTGCGCGGCGAGCAGACGGTCGACATTGGCTCGCTCTCCGATCCCGTCCTGATCCGCGCCGACGGCACGCCGCTCTACACCTTCACCAGCATCGTCGACGATATCGACTTCGCCATCACGCACATCATCCGCGGCGAGGACCACGTCACGAACTCGGCCGTGCAGATCCAGCTCTTCGAGGCGCTTGGCGCGGAGCCGTCGACGTTCGCCCATCACAGCCTGCTGATCGGCGCCGATGGGCAGGCGCTCTCGAAGCGGCTCGGCGATCTTTCGATCGAGAGCCTGCGCGCCGAAGGCCTCGAGCCGCTGGCCGTGCTCTGCCATGCCGCGCTGCTCGGCACGTCGGAGGCTGTCGCACCGTATGCGAGCCTCGATGAGCTCGCCGCGCGTCTCGATCTCTCCAAGCTCTCTCGCGCGCCTGGCCGTTTCGACATCGCGGAGCTGCGCGCGCTCAATGCGCGGCTGCTGCACATGCTGCCGTTCGATGCCGTCGAGGATCATCTGGCGCGCATGGGGCTCACGGTCACGCCCGGACTGTGGGACGCCGTCCGCGGCAATATCGCGACGCTCGCCGACGTGCGCACGTGGCTCGAGGTCGTGAACGGCCCGCTTGCGCCGCACATCGAGGATGCAACCCTTTGCGCAACCGCTGCCGGCCTTCTTCCGCCGGAGCCTTGGGACGCCGAGACCTGGGGAACATGGACGGCTGCCGTTCGCGACGCGACCGGCGTCAAGGGCCGTCAGCTCTTTCATCCCTTACGGCTTGCGCTCACCGCGCGCGAGGCCGGGCCGGAGCTGCGCGCCTTGTTGCCCTTCATCGGACGGGCGCGCGCCGAGGGGCGGCTCAGGGGCAACACGGCCTGAGGGGATCTTCAAGGCGGGTGAGGGTGAGGGTCGGCCCTACGCGGTACATGGACCGCCGACCCTCACCCCCGCCCGCTCCCCCCGCGGGCTCGGGAAACTCGCATCTCACTCCTCGATCAGCAGAGCCCGCCTGCGCGGCGCCGGCTCGCTCGTCGACAGCAAAGCCATTTCCATTGTGGCGGCATCGGGTAGCTGAACCTTCGGAGCACCGGCATCGCGCGTCAGGGCGATGCTCGCAGCCGTCTCCGGCTTGCGCATGACGAACATCGTCACGTCGTCCGCCAGTTCACAGACGCCATGCCCTTGCGCGTAGACGTCATAGCCGGCGCGCATGAAGAATGGGACGGAAGGGGCGCACGCGAGCGCCGTGATGGAGGTGTAGCCCGCCCGCCGCGCGCGCGCCTCGGCATGGGCGAGCAGCAGCGATCCAAGACCCATGAACGAGAAAAGCGGCAGCACGAACAGCCCTTCGATCCGCGCGACCCGTCCGCGGCTGTCCAGCGGCCGCCAGCCGGCCGTTCCGGCGAGCTGGCCGTCGAGCCATGCGCCCGTGAGGTCGGTGCCGTGAAGCTCCTCGACATAGGCCGGCGTGTCGAGCCGAGACATGAAGGCTTCGACGTAGCGCGGTGTCGCACGCGGGGCGACGATCGTACGGAATGATGTCCCGTGGACGTAACGCACGTCCGACCAGTCATCGATATCGATCAGACGGAGCTGGACGAGCTCCGCGGTGCGAATCCCCTCGTCGCTCGGCTCGGCGCACTCAACGCTGGAAGGGGTACGCATGTTACTAAGACCTGTACGCAGATACTTGTACTCGGCTGACTACAATCCACGAATTGCGACAACCGTTTTTCTATTACGTTGCAGCGTAGGCCGGACGGAGAGATGATCGCAATACGATCAAATTCCTAAACGCCTGCCAAATAAGGTTTTGTCGGCCGAGTGGTGCCTCGGAACCACAAACCCGGTTATTTGCCGAAATTGGCGGCTTTCACGGCCTGAAAGGGCTCGATCACCGGCGTTGGCTGACGGAGGCGGGGCGCGGATCCGGCGCCTGGGCCTTGCGCTCGCCGGGCTCGCCGGATGAGGGGACGTACTCGGCCTGCTTGCACGAGCAGCCCTGGACGTACTCCTTGCGATGCCGGAAGGCATTGCGCAGGCTGGTGTAAGGCTTCTGGTCGGCGACGGAGATCATCTCCTCGACGGCACCACCCGGGTTCTGGTGATAGTAGAGCTCGGTCGGCGCCGCGCACCGTGACTGGCAGGCGTCGACGTCGCGCGGGAAATGATTGGGCAGCGTCGCGAAGCTGATCGGGAAGTAGTAGCCGTCGCACAGCCTGACGCAGAGCGTGCGGTAGGTCGCGTAAGGCAGGGCACCAAACTGATTGTTTGGTGCGACCGGACGGGCGTCCGACTCTTCGTCCTGCCAGAAGAACGAGCCGAAGGGATTGCTTCCTCCGCGCCGACGCGCTTCCTGCTGATAGCCCGAGCCGCAGTTGTTGCGCGCGAGCTCGCGGATGATCTCATCCTGTATCGAGCGGCCGCTCTGGCCCATGATCTGCTGGCGCTGAATGTCGAGATCGCTCTGCCGGCGCCGCATGTCCTCGGACCGCTGCGCCAGATCCACGCATGTACGCGTGCGCCGCAGGGTGCGTGAGAACAGCCATGTCTCGTAGCACTCGCTCCGGTCGAGCTGGATCTGGGTTGAACGGATGTCGCGATCGAGCTGCCGCAGCTCGGCCTCGATCTTCGGGAGCACGTCGCGCGACTGGTTGCCGCGCTGGCCTTCCGCGACGAGCCGCTGCTCGAGCTGGAAGCAGATGCCGCCGGCCGCCGGCGGCGGCACTCCCGGCTCACGCTGCGGCGCGCCCCAGCCGGGCGGTGGCGGACCACGATAGACCGGCTCGCGAGGCTCCGGCGGCCGACGCGGCCGGTCGTCCCCGCCAAAGGGCCACCACCCGCTCTGAGCCTGCGCGGCGGGCACCAGCGTCGGCCCGAACGAGGCCACGGCGCACGCGACAGCCAGCACGATAGCTGCCAAGGACACCGTTCCAGCGCGCCTATTGCGCCTAGCGCTCATTCGAGGCCCCCAGCCCGATCGTGAAGGAACATGATGTCCACAGGCGCCTCGACGCCCCTGTTCGACTCACAATGATGATGCTCAAGTAGGTGGTCAATGCGGAACAATTGCGGCGCAGGCAGCCGTGCACAAGTGCCTGATCGCCACAGGCAGAAACGATCGCGAGGGGCCCGAAAAACAGGATCGGGAGAGGGGCGGGATGGGGTGCTTCATTGCCATCGATGTCGAAACCGCCAACAGGCATCAGGGATCGATCTGCCAGATCGGCCTCGCCTGCTTCGATGACGGTGCCCTCGCCTGGCAGTGGTCGGCGCTCGTCGACCCGGAGGGCGCGTTCGATCCGTTCAACGTCGATATTCACGGCATCACGCCGGAGCGGATCGCCGGCGCCGCCAAGTGGCCTGCCGTCGTCGAATGCATCGCATCGTCGCTCAGCGGCCAGACGATCGTCAGCCATACAAGGTTCGATCAGATCGCGCTCGCAGCCGCCTCCGAGCGCTATCGGCTCCCGCCGCTGCCGGAGTGCCGCTGGATCGACAGCCACGCGATCGCCCGTCAGATCTGGCCCGAAATGGGCCGTCACCGGCTCCGCGACCTCTGCGAAACACTCGACATCGAGCTCAACCACCATGGC
>Ga0180218_1002002_pt1 | contig 11225 bp, 10 predicted proteins | sample eDN3rd37CKraftBY_FD_151334 | JGI IMG/M metagenome (GOLD analysis project Ga0180218, IMG submission 151334) | Enriched backyard soil microbial communities from Emeryville, California, USA - eDNA 3rd pass 37_C Kraft BY (version 2) (version 2) | ecosystem: Environmental > Terrestrial > Soil >... | reverse complement strand
GACGACGACCTGGGCTTCTGGGAGCAGAACGGGTACCACGCCTACGGCGACCCCTGGCTCGAGCAGCGGTACGCGTGAGCTGGCACGTCGCGACGGTCGTCGGGACCCGGCCCCTCACGCGCACCGCCCGCGCCCTGACCCTGGCGGTGCCGGGGTTCGCCGGCGCGCTGCCCGGCCAGCACGTCGACCTGCGGCTCACCGCGCCCGACGGCTACCAGGCCACCCGCGCCTACTCCCTCGCCGAGACCGGGCGCGACGAGCGCGTCGACCTCGTGGTGGACGAGGTGCCCGACGGCGAGGTGTCGCCCTACCTGGTGCGCGACGCCCGGCCGGGCGACCAGCTCGAGGTGCGCGGCCCGCTCGGCGGGTACTTCGTCTGGCACGACGCCGACACCGCCCCGGTGCTGCTCGTGGCCGGCGGCTCGGGCGTCGTGCCGTTCCTCGCGATGCTGCGCGCCCGCCGCGGCACCGGGCGCCGGGCGCCGTTCCACCTCGTGTGCTCCGTGCGCACGCCCGCCGACGCCATCGAGCGCGACGAGGTCGACACCCCCGACCCGGGGTTCGACGTGCGCTGGGTCTTCACCCGCGAGGTCCCGCCGGGGTGGCCGGCCCCGCCGCGCCGGATCACGGCCGGCGACCTCGTCGCCCCGGGCTTCGGCCCCGACGACGGCACCGCCGTGTTCGTCTGCGGCCCCACCGGCTTCGTGGAGGCGGCGGCCGGCCTGCTCACCGGCCTCGGGCACCCGCCCGACCGGGTCCGCACCGAACGCTTCGGAGGTGCCTGATGACGTCCGTCGACCGCACCGTCCTCGACGGGTCGGCCCTGGCCGGCGCGCTGAGCGAGGTCTACGCCTTCGAGGCCACGCGCGCCGTCCTGCGCTGCGCGTCCTGCGGGCACACCGACGTCCTCGCCCGCACGACCGTGCACCTGTCGGCCATGGGTGGCGTCGTGCGCTGCGCGACCTGCACCGCCGTCCTGCTCGTCGTCGTCGAACGGCCCGACGGCGTCCGCGTGTCCGCGTCCGGCGCGGCATGGGTGCAGGCCCCGCCCCGCTGATCCCGCCGGGGCGGCAGACCCGGCCTCACAGGTGGTCGAGCCACTGCAGCACGGCGCCCTCGCGCAGCGCCCAGGGGCAGATCTCGACCTCGTCGACGCCGAGCGCGCGCATGGTCTCCTCCGCCACGACCGCCCCGCCGACGATCTGGTACGTGCGCTCCGGCGTGACGCCGGGCAGCGCGGTGCGGCCCTCGGCGGTGAGGCGGGCCAGGCGTGGCACCCAGTCCGCGAGCTGGGCGAGACGCAGCCGCCAGCGGTCGTCCGGGCCGACGGCCTCCACCTGCATGCCCGCCAGCCGCGCGAGCGAGCGGAACGTCTTCGACGTCGCGACGACGTGGTCGGGGGCGGGCACGGTGGCGAGCCGGTCGACGACGGGCGCCAGCAGCGCGCGGGCGTGCACGCGCAGGGCCTGCACCTGGTCGGGCGGGGGCGGGTCGTCGGGCAGGTACTCGCGGGTGGTGCGGCCGGCGCCGAGCGGCACGGAGGCGGCGAGGTCCGGCTCCTCGTCGACGCCGGACGCGATCTCCAGCGAGCCGCCGCCGACGTCGAGCACCAGCAGCCGGCCCGCCGCCCACCCGTGCCAGCGCCGGGCGGCGAGGAACGTCAGCCGGGCCTCGTCCTCGCCGGACAGCACCTGCACCTCGCGCCCCACCCGCCCGGCGATCTCGGCGAGCACCGCCGCGCCGTTCGTGGCGTCCCGCAGCGCGGAGGTCGCCATCGGCAGCAGCTCGTCGACGGCGGACTCGCGGGCGAGCTCCATGACGTCGTCGACGGCCGCGAGCATCGCGCGCCGCCCCTCGTCGGACAGCGCGCCGGCGTCGTCGAGGTACCGCATGAGCCGCACCGTGATCTTGCGCTCCGCGTGCGGCACCGGCCGCACGCCGTACCGGGCGTCCAGCACGAGCAGGTGCACGGTGTTGGAGCCGATGTCGATCACGCCGAGACGCCGTGCCGGGGCCGGGGCTGCGCTGGTCATGGCAGCCGAGCGTAGCGGCGCGCCCTGCGTCCGGGGGGGCGGGACCGGCCCGCGCACGACGACGCCCGGCCCCGCGGTGCGGGGCCGGGCGTCGTGGACCGGTCAGCCTCGGACGATCAGGAGAGCGCCTTGGCCTTGAGGCGCTCGTACTCCTCGGGCGTGATGGTGCCCTCGTCGAGCAGCTTCTTCGCCGAGGCGATGTGGTCGGCCGGAGAACCCGCGACCTCCCGGATGTACGCGTCGGTGCCGGCCTTGGCCTCCTTCACCGCCGCGATCTGACGCTCCGACATCCCGCGGCCGCGGGCGATGAGGTAGATCAGCGCGGTGAGCATCGGGACGAAGATCAGGAAGATGACCCACACGGCCTTCCACCAGCCCGACAGCTCCCGGTCACGGAAGAGGTCGGTGAGGATCTGGAAGAGGACGATCAGGTAGGCGACGAAGAGGAAGATCCAGACGAGGTACCAGAAGAAGTCCCAGAAGGTGTCCATGCTCTGCGTGTCCTTTCGAGGCGGTCACGACCTTCGGAGGTCGTCCGGCGGCGGACCCGGTGCCCGCGCTCGGAACGCTAGTGGCGACATGCCGGACGCGCGCGTCGAAACGGGGTGATCTGGGCGTCGACCCGGCGAACCGGGCCCGGCGGGAGGTTCGCGACAGGCGGGACGATCAGCGACGGTCGGCGCGCTCGGCGTCCTCGACGAGCGCCTCGGCGCCCGCGACGACGGCGGCCTCCTCGGCCCGCGCCCGGGCCAGCGCGTCGGCGCGCACGGCGACGATCTCGCCGTGCAGGGCGGCGTGCACCCGCTTGCGGACGTCGCGCGCGATGGCGTCGACGTCGGACTCGTCGGGGGTCTCGCCGCGGACGGCGAGCTCGGTGGCGAGCCGTGCGGTGGCGGCGTCGACCTCGGCGCGCACCCGCTCCTCGGCCGCGTCGAACAGCGCCACGACGGCGGCGTCCGCGGCGCGGCCCAGGCGCGTCTCCTCGAAGTCCGCGGCCGCGTCGTCCACGATCCGCCGGGCCCGGTCGACGACGTCCGCGGCGGTGGCCGGGGCGTGCGCCTTGAGCGTGCCCAGGTCGTACAGCAGCACGCCCTCGACGTCCGCGACGCGCGGGTCGACGTCGCGGTGCAGCGCCAGGTCGAGCACCACGAGGGGGCGCGGCTCCGGCTCGTCGCCCGCGGCGGCCGCGGCCCGCTCGCGCGAGCGCACCACGGCGGCGGCGTCGAGCACGTACTCCAGGGACGCCTCGGCCCGCCCGTCCGCGGTGTCGCCGGCGGGCCGGCGGCCGCGGGCGCCCGAGCACGACACCACGAGGTCGGCGTCGGCGAGCGCCTCGATCAGGTCCGGCGCCGCCTCGACGCCGTGACCCTCCGCGAAGACCTCGGCGCGGCCGGAGCGCGAGTACACGCGCACGTCGTCGCAGCCGCGGGCCCGCAGGGCCGCCACCGACGCCCCGGCGTACGAGCCCGTGCCGATGAGCACCGTCCGCACGCCCCGCCACGAGCCGTCCTGGTCGCCCCGGCCGCGGAGCAGGTCACGGCCCGCGAGGTCCAGCCCGAGCGACACGACGGACCGCCCGGCTGCGCCGAGCTCCGTCCGCGTGCCGACGCGCTTCGAGGTGCGTGACGCCGTCTGGAACAGCAGCTCGAGGGTCTTGGACGTGGTGCCGTCCTCGCGGGCCTCGGCGAGGGCGCGCTTCACCTGCCCGGCGATCTCCCGCTCACCCACGACCATCGAGTCCAGCCCCGCGGCGACGGTGAACAGGTGGGAGGTGACCTCCGGCCCGGTGCGGACGGTGAACGAGTCGGCCGCGACGTCCTCGGTGACCCCGGACCCGGCGGCGACGAGGGCCGCGACGTGCCGCGTCGTGTGCCGGACGGCGTCGCCGTGCACCGGCGCGTCGACGTCCAGGTAGAGCTCGAAACGGTTGCACGTGGAGATCACGACGGCGCCCTGCACGGGCCCGCAGGACCCCACGGCGACGCGCCCGACGGAGCCGGACCCGGTGGACAGCCGCTCGAGCGCGTCCAGGTCCAGCTCGCGGTGCGAGGCGGTGAGGGAGAGGAGTACCACAGTGGCTCCACTTTAAGAGGGCCGAACAGGCGGGGCAGAATCATGAACCGTGACATCCCCCACGATCGCTCCCGAGCCGAGCCGCGAGCCCCACCCGCTCCCCGCCGACCACCCGCTGGTCGACGGCCGGACGACGCGTGCCCCGCTGGTGCGTGCCCTGCGGGGCGACCGTCCGGACGTGACCCCCGTGTGGTTCATGCGGCAGGCGGGCCGCTCCCTGCCCGAGTACCGCGAGGTCCGTCAGGGGGTAGGGATGCTCGACTCCTGCCTCCGGCCACCGCTCGCCGCGGAAATCACCCTCCAGCCCGTGCGGCGCCACCAGGTGGACGCCGCCGTCTTCTTCAGCGACATCGTCGTGCCGCTGCGGCTCGCGGGCGTGGACGTGGACATCAAGCCCGGCGTCGGGCCGGTCATGGACCAGCCGTACCGCACGGCCGAGGACGTCGCCCGGCTCACGTCGCGCACGCTCGACGACGGCGCGCTGGCCCCGATCGCGGAGGCCGTGCGGCTGACGGTGGCCGAGCTGGGCGACGTGCCGCTGCTCGGGTTCGGCGGCGCGCCGTTCACGCTCGCCGCCTACCTGGTCGAGGGCCGGCCGTCCCGCGACCACCTCGCCGCGCGCACCCTCATGCACGCCGACCCGGAGACGTGGGCCCGCCTCACCGCCTGGACCGCCGAGCTCACCGGGCGCTTCCTGCGCACGCAGGTGCTCGCCGGCGCGTCGGCCGTGCAGCTCTTCGACTCGTGGGCGGGCTCGCTGTCGCTGGCGGACTACACCGCGCACGTCGCGCCGTCGTCCACCGCCGCGCTGGCGCACGTCGCCGACCTGCGCGCCCCCGGGGACGACGGCGGGCTGCCGGCCATCCACTTCGGCACCGGCACCGGGCACCTGCTGCCCGCGCTGCGCGACGTGCTGGACGCCGCCGGCGTCACGCACCCCGCCGTCGGCGTCGACTACCGCACCCCGCTGGACGAGGCCGCCGCCCTGCTGGCGGACCACCCCCGCGGCGCCGTGCCCGTGCAGGGCAACATCGACCCCGCCCTGCTGGGCGCCCCGTGGCCGGTGCTCGAGGCGCACGTGCGCGACGTCGTCGCCCGCGGCGCCGGCGCCCCCGGGCACGTGGTCAACCTCGGCCACGGCGTGCCCCCGGACACCGACCCGACCGTGCTCACGCGCGTCGTCGAGCTGGTGCACGCGCTGTGACGCCCCTCCCGCCGCTCGGCGCCCCCGACGACGTGCCCTCCGGTCGGCCCGCGCGGCCGCCCGAGCACGTCGACGCGGTGGTGGTCGGCGGCGGGATCGGCGGTCTCGTCGCGGCCCGCACGCTGGTGCACCGCGGCCTGCAGGTGGTGCTGCTCGAGGCGTCCGACCGCGTGGGCGGGCCCGTGCGCGGCGGCGCGTTCGGCTCGCTGCCGGTGCGGCTGGACCTCGGGGCGGAGTCGTTCGCGGCGCGCGGCACCGCCGTCACGGACCTGGCCGAGGAGCTCGGGCTGGACGTCGTGAGCCCGGCCCCGCTGTCCGCCTGGGGGTACGCCGCGGGCCGCGCCTTCCCGCTGCCGAAGGCGGGCGTGCTCGGCATCCCGTCCGTGCCGTGGGCCGCGGACGTCCGGCGCGCGATCGGCTGGCCCGGCGTCGCGCGGGCCGCGCTCGACCGCGTGCTGCCGCGGTTCGTCGCGGACACCTCCGACCTCGGCACGCTGGTGCGGTCCAGGCTGGGCCGGCGCGTGGCGGACCGGCTCGTCGCGCCCGTCGCGACCGGCGTGCACTCCGCGCCGCTCGACCGCCTCGACGTCGCCGCCGTCGCGCCCGGGCTGCTCGACGCGTTCGGCCGCACCGCCTCGCTGTCGCGCGCCGTCGCCGAGCTGCGGGCCGCCGCCCCCGCCGGGTCCGCCGTGCGCGGGATCGACGGCGGCATCCACGCCGTCGTCGAGGCGCTCACCGGCGAGATCGCCGCGAGCGCCGAGGAGTTCGCCGACTCGCCGCGCACCGACGCGACCGGCCCCATCCACGCCGCCGTGCGGGTGGGGCAGCAGGTCGACGGCGTGCAGCGGGTGGGCGCGGACTGGCAGGTCACCACGACCGTCGGCGACACCGTGCGAGCGCCGCGGCTGGTCGTGACGACGCCGCACGTCGCGCCGCTGCTCGCGCCCTGGGTGACCGGGCCCGGGGACGGCGCGGCGGTGGCCGTGCCGACGCCGGAGGCGGGTGCGGACATCTGGCTCGCGACGCTCCTGCTCGACGCGCCCGAGCTCGACGACGCCCCCCGCGGCTCCGGGATGCTCGTCGCGCCCGACGCCGAGGACGCGACGTCGGGCGTGCGCGCCAAGGCCCTGACGCACGCGACGGCGAAGTGGCCGTGGCTGGCCGACCGGGTGCGCGCGGCCGCCGGGCCGGGGGTGCACGTGGTGCGGCTGTCGTACGGGCGCATCGGCACCGCCACCGAGCCGCCGTCGGCCGAGGAGGCCGCCCGCGACGCGTCCGCGCTGCTCGGCGTCGACCTCACCGACCGGGTCCGCGACCACCTGCTCCAGCGCTGGGCCGGCGCCCTCCCCCCGCCGACCCCCGCCTACCGCGCGCAGGTCGCGGCGTTCAGCGCCGCCGTCGGGCACACGCCGGGGCTGGCCGTGACCGGCGGGTGGGTGGCCGGCACCGGCCTCGCCGCGATCGTCGCGCACGCGCAGGCCGCCGTCGCCGCCCTCTGAGCCGGAGGTAGTCCCGCGGCCCGCGACGTAGTCCGAGATTCGGCGAGGTAGTTCAGGGTCGGCCGAGGTAGTTCAGGGTCGGCCGAGGTAGTGGTCCGGTCCACTACCTCGGCACGGTTCGAACTACCTCGGCACGGTTCGAACTACCTCGCCGATCGTGGGACTACCTCGCGGAGCCGTGGACTACCTCGGCGGAGGTTGGACCACCTCGCGGGGCGGTGGTGACGCATCGTCATGACCTCGCGTCACCACGTCGGCGGGAGTCGGGGAGAACCGTGTGAGATCGGTCGCCCGGCCCGCCGGGAGTTGTCCACAGGCGCCGCCGCTGCGCGACACTGGACCGGTGAGCACCCCCGAGCCCGCCCCCGCCCCGCTGCGCCTCGGCACCCGCGGCAGCGCCCTCGCGACGACGCAGTCCGGCCTGGTCGCGCGCCGGCTGGAGGAGCTGCTGGGCCGGCCGGTCGAGCTGGTGCGCATCCGCACGGAGGGCGACGTGAAGACCGGCTCGCTCGCCTCGCTCGGCGGCACCGGCGTCTTCGTCACCGCGCTGCGGGAGGCGCTGCTCGACGGGCGCTGCGACGTCGCGGTGCACTCGCTCAAGGACCTGCCGACGGCGCAGCCCGCCGACCTCACGATCGTCACCCCGGAGCGGGAGGACCCGCGCGACGCGCTGTGCGCCCGCGACGGCCTCACCCTCGACACGCTGCCCCGCGGCGCACGCGTCGGCACCGGCTCCCCGCGCCGGGCGGCGCAGGTGCAGGCCGCGCGCCCCGACGTCGAGCTGGTGGACATCCGCGGCAACGTCGAGACCCGCCTGGCCCGCGCGCTCGGCCCGGACGCCGACCTCGACGCCGTCGTGCTCGCGCTCGCCGGCCTGACCCGGCTGGGCCGCACCGAGGTGGTCACGCAGGCGCTCGACCCGGTCGTCGTGGCCCCGGCCCCCGGGCAGGGCGCGCTCGCCGTCGAGGCCCGCACGGCCGACCTGCTCCCCGGTTCCCCCCTGGCGGAGGCGTTCGCCGCCCTCGACCACCGCCCCACGCGCCTGGCGGTGCTGGCCGAGCGCGCGGTGCTCGCGCGGCTCGAGGCCGGGTGCGCGGCGCCGGTCGGCGCGCACGCCCGCGTCGAGGCGGGCGAGCTGCAGCTCACCGCCGTCGTCGCGCGCGTCGACGGGACCGAGCAGCTCACGCACAGCGCGACGGCGGCCCTCGCCGCCGACGGCGCCCCCCTCGACCACACCGCGCAGGACGACGCCGCGACCGCCCTGGGCGTCCGCGTGGCCGAGTCGCTGCTCGCGGACGGCGCGGCCCGCCTCGCGCCGTTGGTGGGCGGCACGGGCGAGCCCCGCACCGGGGAGGACGACGACGTCGCGCCGCGCCCCGGCGTCGAGCCCCTGCGCACGCCCACCGGCACCGACGACCCGGAGGGCGCGTGACACCCGCCGCCCCCGCGACGCCGCCCCGCGCCGTGCTGGTGGCGCGGGCCCCCGCGCGTGCGGCGGGCCTCGCGGCACGGCTCCGGGACGCCGGGCTGGAGGTCGTCGTCGCCCCCGTGATCGAGCGCGCCCCGGCGGACGACCTCGCCGCGCTCGACGCCGCCGTCCGCGGCCTGGCCCGGGGCGCCTACGTGTGGGCGGTCGTGACCAGCGTCAACGCCGTCGACGCGCTCGTCGACGCCGCCGCCCGGACCGGCACCAGCCTCGCCGAGACCCCCGCCCGGTGGGCCGCCGTCGGGCCCGCCACGACGCGCGCCCTCGCCGCGGCCGGCGTCACGACCGACCTCGTGCCGGGGGACGACGCCACCGCCGCAGGACTGGTCGCGGCGTTCCCCGACCCGGCCGTCACCGACCCGGAGACGCCGGCCGTGCTGCTGCCGCTCGGCGACCTCGCCCGCCCGACCCTCGACGACGGGCTCGCCGACCGGGGCTGGGCGCCGCACGTCGTGACGGCGTACCGCACCGTGCGCCACGCGCTGCCCGCGGACGTCGCGGAGCGCGCCCGCGCCGGCGGCTTCGACGTCGTCGTGGTCTCGTCCGGCTCGGTCGCGCGCGAGATCGCCGCGCAGGCCGGCACCGGCACGCCCGTCGTCGCCATCGGCACGCCGTCGGCCGACGCCGCCCGCGAGGCCGGGCTGCGCGTCGCGGCGGTCGCGGCCCACCCGACCGACGACGCGCTCGCCGCGGCCGTCGCCACCGCCCTCGCCGCCGACCCGACGGCGACCGACCCCACCTCCACGAAGGAGCACCCGTGAGCACCTCGGGCACCGGCATCGTGTACCGACCGCGCCGCCTGCGCACCACCCCCCGGATGCGGCGGCTGGCCGCCGAGACGCGCCTGCACGCGGCGGACCTCGTGCTGCCGCTGTTCGTCAAGGAGGGCCTGGACGAGCCGGTGCCGATCACGTCGATGCCCGGCCAGGTGCAGCACACGGAGGCCACGCTGCGCGACGCCGTCGCCGACGCCGCCCGCGCGGGCCTGGGCGGCGTCATGCTGTTCGGCATCCCCGCCGAGCGCGACGCGACCGGCACCGCCGGCGACGACCCCGACGGCGTCCTGCAGCGCGGCATCCGCATCGCGCGCGAGGCCGTCGCCGCCGTCGAGGCAGAGGTTTCGGCAGGCTCGTCCGGGCGCCCGGGCCCCGTCGTCATGGCGGACACGTGCCTGGACGAGTTCACCGACCACGGCCACTGCGGCCTGCTCGCCGCCGACGGCACGGTGGACAACGACGCGACCCTCGACCGGTACGCGGCGATGGCCGTGGCCCAGGCGCGGGCGGGCGCGGAGGTCGTGGCGCCGTCCGGGATGATGGACGGCCAGGTGGCCGTGATCCGCGACGCGCTCGACGACGCCGGGTTCGACCAGGTGAGCATCCTCGCCTACAGCGCCAAGTACGCGAGCGCGTTCTACGGCCCGTTCCGGGAGGCCGTCGACAGCGCCCTGCAGGGCGACCGCCGCACGTACCAGATGGACGCGGCGAACGCCCGCGAGGGGCTGCGCGAGGCGGACCTCGACCTCGCCGAGGGCGCGGACATCGTCATGGTGAAGCCCGCCGGCACGTCGCTCGACGTGCTGCGCGCCGTCGCGGACCGGTCCGACGTCCCCGTGGCGGCGTACCAGGTCAGCGGCGAGTACGCCATGATCGAGGCGGCCGCCGCGAACGGCTGGATCGACCGCCGGGGCGCCGTCCTCGAGTCGGTCACCGCCATCAAGCGCGCCGGCGCCGACGTCGTCCTCACCTACTGGGCCAACGAGATCGCGGAGTGGATCAAGTGACCGAGCACCTCGACAACCACGCCGCGTTCCTGCGCGCGCAGGCCGCCATCCCCGGCGGCGTGAACTCGCCCGTGCGGGCGTACGGCTCCGTGGGCGGCGACCCGCGGTTCCTCGCGAGCGCGCGCGGCCCGTACGTCACCGACGTCGCCGGGCGCGAGTACGTGGACCTGGTGTGCTCCTGGGGCCCGGCGCTGCTGGGCCACGCCCACCCCGAGGTCGTCGCGGCCGTGCAGGACGCCGCCGCGCGCGGCCTGTCGTTCGGCGCGCCCACCGTGGCCGAGGTGGAGCTCGCGGAGGAGATCCGCCGCCGGGTGCCCCTCGCCGAGCGCGTACGCCTCGTGTCCACGGGCACCGAGGCGACGATGACGGCGATCCGCCTGGCGCGCGGCGTCACCGGGCGCCCGCTCGTCGTGAAGTTCGCCGGCTGCTACCACGGGCACGTCGACGCGCTGCTGGCGGAGGCCGGGTCGGGCGTGGCGACGCTCGCCATGCCGGGCACCGCCGGGGTCACGGAGGCCTCGGCCGCCGAGACGCTGGTGCTCCCCTACAACGACCTCGCCGCCGTCGAGGAGGCCTTCGCGCAGCGCGGGTCGCAGATCGCCGCGGTCATCACCGAGGCGAGCCCCGCGAACATGGGCGTGGTGCCGCCGGCCGAGGGCTTCAACGAGGGGCTGCGCCGCATCACCCGCGCGCACGGCGCCCTGTTCGTCATGGACGAGGTGCTCACCGGCTTCCGCGTGGGCCCGTCCGGCTGGTGGGGGCTGGAGAACGCCCGCATCCGCGGCGAGGGCGGCGAGGGGTACACGCCCGACCTCATCACCTTCGGCAAGGTCGTGGGCGGCGGCATGCCCGTGGCCGGCCTGGGCGGTCCGGCGGCGATCATGGACCAGCTCGCCCCGACCGGCCCCGTCTACCAGGCGGGCACCCTGTCCGGGAACCCGGTGGCCGTGGCCGCCGGCCTCACCACGCTGCGCCTGGCCGACGACGCCGTCTACGCGCGGGTCGACGCCGTCGCGGACACGATCGCCACCGCGCTCGGCGACGCCCTGTCCGCCGAGGGCGTGGAGCACCGCGTGCAGCGCGCGGGCTCGCTGTTCTCGACGTTCTTCGGCCCGTTCGCCGCCGCCGAGGGCGTGCGCGACTACGC
>Ga0180218_1002001_pt1 | contig 11226 bp, 9 predicted proteins | sample eDN3rd37CKraftBY_FD_151334 | JGI IMG/M metagenome (GOLD analysis project Ga0180218, IMG submission 151334) | Enriched backyard soil microbial communities from Emeryville, California, USA - eDNA 3rd pass 37_C Kraft BY (version 2) (version 2) | ecosystem: Environmental > Terrestrial > Soil >... | reverse complement strand
ACCGTGACCGCGTCCTCGGTGAAGCGGGTCCGCGCGGCGTTCGCATCCGCGTCGGCGCGGGCGGCGGCACGAGCCGACAGCCACGGCGCGAGCACGCCGGCGACGAGCAGCGCCACCGCGAGCACCACGCCGGCGGCGGGAGCGATGACGGTGACGGTCACGACCGCCGCGAGGGAGAGCACCGCGGCAACCGCGATGGGCACGAGTGCGCGCACCACGACGTCACCGAGGGCGTCGACGTCGGCTCCGGTGCGGGCGAGCAGGTCGCCGCGACCGAGACCCAGTGCGGCGGCCGGATCGCCGTCCGCGAGGCGCCGGTAGAGATTCGCCCGGGCCGAGGTGGTGCCGTGTAGCGCGGTCTCGTGCGTCGCGAGTCGTTCGAAGTAGCGGAACAATCCGCGGGAGATGCCCAGCGCTCGCACCGCGACGACCGCGACGGTCAGGTCCAGGACGGGCGGCATCTGCCACGCGCGCACGATCAGCCACGCCGAGAGACCGGCGAGCAGCAACGCGCTGCCGAGGGTCGCGACACCGGCGAGGACGGCGAGCAGCACCCGGCGCGGTTCGAGTTCGAGCAGGCCCATCGCCCGCCGCAGGTCCTTCATCGGGATCCCTCCCCGTGGACGGTGACGACCTCGTCCGCGATCGCGAGCAGGGTGGGGCGATGCGCGACGACCACCACCGTGCGGCCGGCCGCGGCGAGACCGCGCAGCGTGTCGAGCACGGTGGCCTCGGTGTCCTCGTCGAGGTGGGCGGTCGGTTCGTCGAGCAGGAGGACCGGGCGCGGGGAGGCGAGGGTGCGGGTGAGCGCCAGTCGCTGACGTTGGCCGAGCGACAGGCCCGTGCCGCCCGCCCCCACGACGGTCTCCCAACCGTCGGGGAGTTCGGCGAGCACGCTGTCGAACCCGGTGGCCGCGCAGACGTCGTCGAGTTCGGTGGTGTTCGGGTCGACACCGGTGAGTCGCAGGTTGTCGGCGAGCGTGCCGGGCAGCAGCACCGGCCGCTGCGGAAGCCACGCCACCTGCGGCCACCAGTTCTCGTCGCCCACGACGGGACGTCCGTCGACGGTGACGGTCCCCTCGCTCGGCTCGGCGAGTCCGAGCAGCGCCAGCAGGGCGGTGGACTTACCGGCCCCGTTCGCACCGGTGAAGACGGTGATCCTTCCGGGACTGCAGATCGCGTCGAGTCCGTGCGGGGCGCAGCCGTCGCGGCCGGGCACCGAGACACCGTGGAAGACGATCTCGCGGTTCGCGACCCGGTCGGGGCCGGCCGTGTCCGTGGAGGCGCGACGCGAGGAGACGTCGTTCGGCGCCGAGTCGAGCACGGCGAACGCCTTGTCGGCTGCCGCCATCCCGTCCTCGGCGGCGTGGAACTTGTTGCCGACGGTGCGCAGCGGGAGGTAGGCCTCGGGCGCGAGGATCAGCGCGATGATGCCGGCCTCGAGGGGCATGGATCCGTAGACGAGGCGCATGCCGATGCTCACGGCGACGAGGGCGACGGACAGCGTCGCGAGGAATTCGAGGACCGTGCCGGACAGGAACGCCACGCGCAGGGCCGACATCGTCGTCGCGCGGTGCTCGTCGCCGAGTTCGCGCACGCGATCGGCGGGTCCCTTCTCGCGACCGAGGGCGCGGAGCGTGGGAAGACCCGCGAGCAGGTCGAGCAACTGCGACGACAGTGTCGTCATCGCGCGCAGGGTGCGGTCGGCCTTGCCCTTGGTGAGCAGGCCGATGAGGATCATGAAGATCGGGATCAGCGGCAGGGTGATCACGACGATGATCGCCGAGGTGAGGTCGTGCAGGGCGATCACGACGATCGTCACCGGAGTGAGGATCACCGCCAGCAGCAGCGCCGGCAGGTAGCCGGTGAGATAGTCCTTCAGCCCGTCGAGTCCGCGGGTGAGGACCACCGCGATCTCGTCGCGTCGCGGGTCGAGTTCGCGCGGAGGCAGGTTCGCTGCGGACCCGAGGACCTCGTGTTCGAGTTCGGCGACCACGCGGGTCGCGGACCGGTGCGCGTACCGCGACTGCAGCCACGTCACCGCGACCCGCACGACGATCGTCGACGCGAGGATCGCCAGTTCAGGGGTCCAGTCGCCGACGGACCGGGCGTCGGTGGTGATGACGCCCGCGAGGACCCGGCCGATCATGAGCGCGGTGACGACGACCATCACGACGTCGATCACCGAGGTGACCACGGTCAGGACGAGATATCCGCGGGCCGCGGCCGAGTAGCGCCACAACCGCGGGTCCACCGGACCCCGCCGGCGCGCGGGCGCATCGGCGGGGGCGGCGGACTGCGTCATGCTCACTTCGAGCCGATCTTCAGACCGATCGAGTGCGGGATGTGGTCGGTCGACAGACGCTGGCGGAACACCCAGTACGTCCAGCCCTGGTAGGCGAGGACGACCGGGGTCATGAACGCCGCGGCCCACGTCATGACCTTCAGTGTGTACGGGCTCGACGACGCGTTCTCGATCGTCAGCGACCAGGACGGGTCGAGTGTCGACGGCATGACGTTCGGGAACAGCGACGCGAACAGCAGCACCGAGGTCGCGACGATCGCGACGGTGGTGAACACGAACGCCCAGCCCTCACGCGCGGCGGCGGTCAGTGCGACTACCGCGAGCAGGGAGACTCCTGCCACGGCGACGAGCGCGATCGTCCAGCCCTTGCCGTAGGCGAGCTGGGTCCACACCACGAAGGCACCGGCCACGAGGACGGCGGGCACGGCCAGCTTCCGCGACATCGCCACGGCATCGGTGCGGACCTGCCCCTCGGTCTTGAGCGCGATGAACACCGCACCGTGCAGAGCGAAGACCAGCGCCGTCGTCGCGCCGCCGAGCAGGGCATACGGGTTCAGTAGATCGAAGAACCCGCCGACGTACTGCTTGTCGGCGTCGATCGCCACGCCGCGCACGATGTTCGCAAACGCCACACCCCACAGCACGGCGGGCACCCACGAGCCGAAGATGATCCCCCAGTCGCAGCGGCGACGCCAGGTCGGGTCGTCGACCTTGCCGCGCCATTCGATGGCGCACACCCGCACGATCAGGGCGAGCAGGATCAGCAGCAGCGGGAGGTAGAAGCCGGAGAAGAGGGTCGCGTACCACTCGGGGAACGCCGCGAACAGCGCACCGCCCGCAGTGATGAGCCAGACCTCGTTGCCGTCCCAGACCGGACCGATCGTGTTGAGCAGCACCCGGCGCCGGGTGTCGGCCTCGACGGTCCTACCGCGGCCGAGCACCGGGAAGTGCATGCCGACGCCGAAGTCGAACCCCTCGAGGACGAAGTAGCCGGTGAACAGCACTGCGATGAGGATGAACCAGATTTCCTGAAGTCCCATGTCCGCCCACTCCTAGTACGCGAAGGACAGCTGTTTCGGCTGCGTGTCGTCGGTGTCGTCGTTCGAGCCCGGCGGCTGCGCGTCGTGCTCCTGCGGGCCTTCCATCGCGTACTTACGGATGAGCCAGAACCACACCACGCCGAGCGCCGCGTAGACGAGAGTGAACGCGATGAGCGAGGTGAGCACCGTTCCGGCCGCGTGGTCGGAGACACCCTGATCGACGGTGAGCCGGATCATGTCCACGCCCGTGGGATTCGGATGCACCACCCAGGGCTGTCGGCCCATCTCGGTGAAGATCCAGCCCGCACTGTTGGCGAGGAAGGGCGTGGGGATCGCGACGAGCGACAGCGTCGAGAACCACTTCTGGTCGGGCACCCGGCCGCCGCGGGTGACCCACAACCCGGCCAGGGCCAGTGCCGCGGAACCGGCGGCGAGGCCGATCATCGCGCGGAACGACCAGTAGGTGACGAACAGGTTGGGCTTGTAGTTGCCGGGGCCGAATTCCTGTTCGTACTGCGCCTGCAGGTCCTCGACGCCCTGGAGGGTCACGCCGCTGAACTCGCCCTGCGCGAGGAAGGGCAGCACGTAGGGCACGTCCAGGACGTGGATGACGCCGTCGCAGTCATTGTGCGTGCCGATCGTGAGGATCGAGAAGTTGGGGTCGGTCTCGGTGTGGCACAGCGACTCGGCCGAGGCCATCTTCATCGGCTGCTGCTCGAACATGAGCTTGGCCTGGACGTCGCCGGTGACGAACAACCCGATGCCCGAGATGATCATGACCATCAGGCCGAGGCGGGTCGCGGGGCGGAACAGTCCGCGCGCGTCGTTCTCGAGGCGCTGGGCCTCCTCGGGTTCCGAGGTGCGGAGCTCGGCGGCGCGTCGCATGTTGCGGACCATCCACCAGCCACCGATGCCTGCGACGAAGGTTGCGGCGGTGAGGAATCCGCCGGCGACCGCGTGGGGGAAGGCCGCGAGTGCGGTGTTGTTGGTGAGCAGTTCCCAGATGCTCGTCAGTTCGGCGCGTCCGGTCTCGGGGTTGTAGGTGGCGCCGACGGGATGCTGCATGAACGAGTTCGCCGCGATGATGAAGAAGGCGGAGGCGTTCACGCCGATCGCGACGAGCCAGATGGTCGCGAGGTGAACGAGTTTCGGCAGGCGTGTCCAGCCGAAGATCCACAGGCCGAGGAAGGTCGACTCCATGAAGAAGGCGACGAGCCCTTCGAGGGCGAGGGGTGCACCGAAGACGTCGCCGACGAAGCGGGAGTACTCGCTCCAGTTCATACCGAACTGGAATTCCTGCACGATGCCGGTCGCGACACCGAGCGCGAAGTTGATCAGGAACATCTTCCCGAAGAACTTCGTGAGGCGGTACCAGTGGTCCTTGCCGGTGACCACCCACATCGTCTGCATGATCGCGACGAGCGGCGCGAGGCCGATCGTCAACGGCACGAGGATGAAGTGATACACCGTCGTGATCCCGAACTGCCACCGGGACAGATCCAAGACATCCATTGCCACTCCGAGGTGAGGCCCGGGTCGATACGGAAATCCGAGCGGGGCCGACGCTGCGGTTCTCGTTCGCAAAGACACGCCGGCAGCACTGCTCCGGCCTTGCTACTACCGAATGTAGTAGCGATTGCGCGAAGTGGAACACGTTCGTGTCGCCCGACACATCGGACTCACGTCACATCGGATACGGATGACCCGCGGGGGCACACCCCGCCTCGCTCACCCGGCGGCGTCGACCGCCTCGTCGACGAGGCCTTCGATCTCGCCCTCCTGGACCCGCGAGACCAGCGCGTGCCCGTTGAGCGTGTGCACCCGCACCGCGAGCGCCACGCTCGAGATCAGCCAGACACCGTCGGCGACGACGAGATCGGCCGGGCGCAGCGGCTCGTACCGGACCGTGAAGTCCCGCTCGCCCGCCAGATCGAACAGCGCCTGCTGGGTGGTGCCGGGCAGGATCCCCTGCTCCGGCGGCGGCGTGAGCAACGTCCGGCCGCGCGCGACGAGCACCGTCGACCGCGGACCCTCGAGCACGTAGCCCTCGGCGCTGACGAAGATCACGTCGTCGGCGCCGACCGACTCGGCGTGACGCAGTGCCGCCATGTTCGTCGCGTACGACAGCGTCTTGGCGCCGAGGAGCTGCCACGGCGCCTTCTGCGCCAGATCGGTCGAATAGCCCCGCTCGAGGGTCACCACGGACACGCCGTCGCGCCGCGCGATGCCGACGCGCTCGGCCACCGGCGTCACGAGCAGGAAGGCCGTCGGCGTGTCGGCGCCCTCACGACCACGCGTGTAGACCAGGCGCAGGACGCCCTCCTGCTCCGCGCCCCACTGCTCGAGTGCGACGTCGACGGCGAGCCGCCAGTCGTCGCGGTCGGGTTCGGGCAACTGCGCGGCGGCCGCGGACGCCGCGAGCCGGGCGAGATGCAGTTCGAGCGCACGCGCCCGGCCGCCTCGCACGAGCAACGTCTCGAACACCCCGTCGCCACGAAGAACACCGAAATCGTCGGCGTGCAGAAGGGGTGCGTCCGCATCCCTCACCTCGCCGTCCAGCGTCACCAGCACCCGCTCAGCCATGGCGCTCAGCCTAGCCACTGGCAGACCCGGCGGCCGGTTCCCCATAGACTGGTGTCGTGACCGAGTCTCCGATCGTGTCCGAAAGCGCCCTTCTCGCACTTCCCGGCGCAGTCGCCTCGCCTTCCGGCGGGCCCGATGCCGGACTCCCCTGGCATTACGGCGACCCGCTCGGCGAGCAACGTGCCGCCGCCACGTCGGCCGCCGTGGTCGACCGTTCCACCCGTTTCGTCATCGCCATCCCCGGCGACGAACGCCTGAGCTGGCTGCACACCATCTCCAGCCAGCACATCGCGTCGCTCCCGGACGGCACCTCCGCCGAGAACCTGAGCCTCGACGCGAACGGCCGCGTCGAACACCACTTCGTGCAGACCGACCTCGACGGCGTGACGTGGATCGACACCGAAGCCGACCGCGGACCCGACCTGCTGGCCTTCCTGAAGAAGATGGTGTTCTGGGCGAAGGCCGAACCCCGCGACGGCAACGAACTCGCGGTCCTGAGCCTCCTCGGACCCGACGCCGGCAGCCCCACCGTGCTCGCCGCGCTCGGGATCGACGCGCTGCCGTCCGAGCCCTACGCCGCCGTCGCCCTGCCCTCCGGTGGCTTCGTCCGCCGCATGCCGTGGCCCACCGAGCACTCCTTCGACCTCCTGGTGCCGCGCGAGTCGCTCACCGTGATCTTCACCGCCCTGCGGGACGCCGGCGCGCGTCCGGCCGGCAGCTGGGCGTTCGAGGCCCTGCGTGTCGAAGCGGTCCGTCCCCGCATCGGTGTCGACACCGACGAGCGCACCATCCCCCACGAGGCCCGCTGGATCGGCGGACCCGAGCAGTACGGCGCCGTCCACCTCGACAAGGGCTGCTACCGCGGCCAGGAGACCGTCGCGCGGGTCCACAACCTCGGCAAGCCCCCGCGACATCTCGTCCTGCTCCATCTCGACGGCTCGGCCGACGGACGACCCGAGACGGGCGACGACATCACCGCCGGAGGTCGCGCGGTCGGGCGCATCGGCACGATCGTCGACCATCACGAGCTCGGACCGATCGCGCTCGCGCTCGTCAAGCGCACCATCACGCCCGACACGGCCCTCGTCGCAGGACCGTGCGCGGCGTCCATCGACCCCGACTCCATCCCTCCCGACGACGGCATCCAGGCAGGAAGGGCGGCGGTCGACCGATTGCGTGGCCGGTGACCGCCGAGACGGCCGGCACACGGCCGGCGACCTCGGGGACCGTCGCAGCGGTCTGCGTCGTGCACATGCTGCACGAGACCGGACTGCGGCGTAATCCCGTCACCGCGATCGACAAGCGTCCCGTCGACGGGCCGGTGCACGTCGGCGAACTCGGCCTGACCGGCGACCGCCAGTGCGACACCGCCAACCACGGTGGCGTCTTCAAGGCCGTCTACGCCTTCTCGCAGGACGAGTCGCGCCGCTGGGGCTCCGAACTCGACCGGGAGCTGCCCATCGGCTGGTTCGGCGAGAACCTTCACGTCGCCGGGTTCTCCCCCACCGACGCCGTCATCGGCGAGCGGTGGCGCGTCGGCGACGGTGGTCTGCTCCTCGAGGTGACCGGCCCTCGCACCCCGTGCCGCACCTTCGCGATCCGTTCGGAGGAGGACGACTGGGCCACCCGGTTCGTCGCCCGCGGCGACTGCGGCGCGTACCTGAAGGTGATCTCCGAGGGACCGGTGGCCGCCGGCGACCGCATCGTCGTCGAGCACGTCCCCTCCCACGGGGCCACGGTGCGCGATCTGTTCACCGGACAGGGCCACGAGCGGGTCGCCGCGATGCTCGAGCAGCAGGCCGACATCGCTCCCAGCGTCGCCGACAAGGCCCGCCGCCTCGTCGGGCGAACACAGGAGGGGCGCACACGGAAGGGAGAGAGCCGTTGAGCGTCGAACTGGTCGAGGTGGTGCGTTCGGGCTTCCGGGAGTGCGTCCACCGCGGCTCGCTGATCGTCCTGGACCCCGACGGTGAGGTCCTCGTCTCGCTGGGCGAGGTGCACACACCGATCTATCCGCGGTCGTCGAACAAGCCGATGCAGGCGGTCGCGCTGCTGCGCGCCGGTTTCGTCCCCCGCGACTCCGCCGAACTCGCGATCGCCACGGCCTCGCACGAAGGTGAGACCGACCACGTGGAGGCCGTCGAGCGGGTCCTCTCCGGTGCCGGTTTCACCGAGAAGGACCTGCGCTGCCCGACGGATCTGCCCGGCAACGAACTCGCCCGCGCCGAGGTGCTCGCCGCCGGACGCACGCCGCGGTCGATCTACATGAACTGCTCGGGCAAGCACGCGGCGATGCTCGCGGCGTGCGCGGCGAACGGCTGGGACACCGACGGCTACACCGACGCGGGTCACCCGCTGCAGCAGCTGGTGACCGAGACGATCCTCGAACTGACCGGCGACATCGAGGACACCGATCTCGGCATCGACGGCTGCGGTCTGCCGATCGTGCCCGTCCCCCTGTTCAACCTCGCCCGCGCCTACTCGCGGCTCGCGACGGCGGAGACCGGCACGCCCGAGCGCGCCGTGGCCGACGCGGTGCGCGAACATCCGTTCCTGATCTCCGGCACCGGCAAGGACGACCTGAAGCTCATGCGCGCGGTGGGCGGGCTGCTGTGCAAGGCGGGCGCCGACGGGATCCACGCCGGTGCGCTGCCGGACGGCACGTCCTTCGCCTTCAAGATCGACGACGGGCACGAGCGGGCACGCCTCCCGCTCACCGCGGCCCTGCTCCATCGCCTCGGGGCGGGTGCCGCCGCGAACGCCGCGACCTTCGATTCCGAACGGCTGGCGGTGCTCTCGTCGGCGCCGGTGTTCGGTGGTGGCGTGCGAGTCGGCACCGTCCGGGCCGTCCCGGGGGTGTTCTGAAGGGCATCTTTATCACATTTCAACAGCATTCATGCAGGTCGGGTCGTTATGAGGCGTAACGGACACCGGCCCAGCCGGGTGTGTGGAGGCGCAACCGAAGTTTCCACGCTAAAGTGGGCGTCAGGAAAATACTCAACACACCGGGGCCGCCACTTTTCCCCAGGCCGCCCCGTCAAAGCGCGAGGGGGTTGGCCATGGGCCGCGGCCGGGCTAAGGCAAAGCAGACCAAGGTTGCACGGCAACTCAAGTACAGCTCGCCGTCCACCGACTTCGAGAGCCTCCAGCGAGAGCTGTCTGGCGGAGCAACCAACTCGCAGCGGGACGAAGTCTTCGCCGAGCAACGTTCCGGTTGGGACGACGACTACGACGACGACTGGCGTCGCTGACCTGATATCACTCTCCGACGGAGGGGGAGGCCGACTTTCGGCTCCCCCTCCGTCGGTGGTGTGGTCGGCGTTCGACGCGAGGCCGGACGGCGCTCGGCACCGTCCGTAGCCTTCGAGTCTGTGACTTCCGAGTTCACAACACGGCAGTGAGCCGAAAGGCCGGTCCCCCATTCATCCTGGGGGAACCGGCCTTTCGTCGTGTTCGCGTCGGGCGACGCACGCCCGTCAGAAGCGCGGGTGGTCTCCGAGGAGCACCGCACGCTCGTCGGCGCCGTCCTGCGCCTTGCGGACCGTGCCGAGCGTCCAGCAGTCGATGTGCCGGGCGGTGAGCACCGCCAGAGCACGGTCGACGTCCTCGGGGGCCACGATGGCCACCATGCCGACGCCCATGTTGAAGGTCTTCTCCATCTCGACCCGCTCGACCCGTCCGCGCTGCGCGATGAGGCCGAAGACCGGAGCCGGACTCCAGGTGGTGCGGTCGAGCTCGGCGACGAGCCCCTTGGGCATCACGCGCGCGAGGTTCGCGGCGAGGCCGCCACCGGTGACGTGGCAGAAGGTACGCACCTCGGTCTCGGCGGCGAGCGCGAGGCAGTCCTTGGCGTAGATGCGGGTGGGTTCGAGCAGCTCCTCACCGAGGGTGCGACCGAACTCGTCGACGTGCGCCGTCAGGCTCATCTTGCCGATGTCGAGCAGCACCTTGCGGGCGAGCGAGTAGCCGTTCGAGTGCAGACCGGAAGCGCCCATCGCGATGACGACGTCGCCGGGGCGCACGCGGTCGGGTCCGAGCAGCTTCTCGGCCTCGACGACACCCACGCCGGTCGCGGACAGGTCGTAGTCGTCGGCGGCCATGACGCCCGGATGCTCGGCGGTCTCGCCACCGAGCAGCGCGCAACCGGCCTGGACGCAGCCTTCGGCGATGCCTGCGACGATCTCCGCGACCCGCTCGGGCACGACGCGACCGACGGCGATGTAGTCCTGCAGGAACAGCGGCTCGGCGCCGCAGACCACGAGGTCGTCGACGACCATCGCGACGAGGTCGAGACCGACCGTGTCGTGCTTGTCGAGTGCCTGCGCCACCGCGAGCTTGGTGCCGACACCGTCGGTGGACGCCGCGAGCAGCGGCTCCTTGTATCCACCCTTGAGCGCGAACAGACCGGCGAACCCACCCAGGCCGCCCATGACCTCCGGGCGGGTGGCCCTCTTCGCGTGCGGGGCGAACAGTTCGACGGCTCGGTCACCGGCCTCGATGTCCACGCCCGCCGCGGCGTAGGAAGCTCCGGGGGTTGCGTCCTCGGTCATGAGTTGTCGGCTCCAGCCTCGAGTTGTGTCTTGTCGTGAAAATCTGGCTACATGCGGGCAGGCACACCTGCGTCCGGGCATGCGAAACGCACGCCGAACCGTGCCGACCGCGGCACTTACGGTACCCGACCAGCTTCTACGGCCGACTGAGAACGTCCGCGTTGTCGTTGTCCAACACGGTCGGGGTGGCCGAATCGGTGTCGACGACGCCGTTGAGGACGTCCTTGCCCGCCTGATGTTCGCTGGGGAGCGCGATCGGGTAGTGGCCGTCGAAACATGCAGCGCACAAACGGGATGCGGGCTGCTCGGTGGCGCCGATCATGCCGTCGATCGAGATGTAGCCGAGCGAGTCGGCGCCGATCGACCGGCGCACCATCTCGACCATCTCGTCGTAGTCGTGCCCCTCCTCGACGGTGTCGCGGGTGCCCGCGCCGTTGGCGATCAACTCGGCCGGCGACGCGAAGTCGATGCCGTAGAAGCAGGGCCACTTGACCGGCGGCGAGGCGATGCGCACGTGGATCTCGAGGGCGCCGGCCTCGCGCAGCATGCGGATCAGGGCGCGCTGGGTGTTGCCGCGCACGATCGAGTCGTCGACGACGACGAGGCGCTTGCCGCGGATCACCTCGCGCAGCGGGTTGAGCTTGAGCCGGATACCGAGCTGGCGGATGGTCTGGCTGGGCTGGATGAAGGTGCGGCCGACGTAGGCGTTCTTCATCAGTCCCTGGCCGTAGGGCAGGCCGGAGCCCTG